>LKMJ01001811.1_pt1 | contig 19170 bp, 21 predicted proteins | sample 643391 | NCBI WGS metagenome assembly LKMJ01 (sample SAMN04112250, study PRJNA286221) | soda lake metagenome | biome: soda lake; feature: Kulunda Steppe; material: water; isolation source: sample PL-Br10 brine of Picturesque Lake | place: Russia: Kulunda steppe | collected 2010-07 | reverse complement strand
GCTCCCCGATAGTCGTCTCGGAGTCGGTATCGAGCGCCGCATCGAAGGTATGGAGAAGGGCTACCTGCCGGTCGCTCTCGATGTGCGAGGCGTCCTCGATAGTATCGGCGATTCGACAGAGCAGGTAACCGAGACAGATCCGTCTCGACATCGGCTCCTCTAGTACGTCAACCGTCAGTGCGAACGTCCGTGAAACGCGCTGTACTGACTCGTAACACCACTGGTAATCCGGTTCAGTCGATTCGTCCGGTAGCGAGTAGCTCATCAGATAGCGTTTGTAGTGTGGCCGCATCGTCCGGGGGCAATCGGTCCTGTTCGTTTCACTCGCGTGCTCGCCTGGACTGATCTGGTAGTACTCATTGGTTGGATAGAGGTTGTCCTCGAGTGTTGGATAATAGAGGTTCGAAAATAAATAACCAGTGCAAAACCCACCCCCACGAGCGACGAACTCCAGGGATAGTTACCGGCGCTGGGAGAGCCTGCCGGTCTCTGTCAGCCCCTGCAAGTCGTACCCTGGCAGAGTTACGACACCACGGCAAGAGAACTCAGTCCTCTGGACTGGGTTTTACAGCCCCTACAGAACTCTCGGACGCACTGTCTCGAACACGGAACCCGCCAGTCTCAGTACGGCCCGAGAGTTCGCGCTGTGGGTACGGAATCTTGATGCCCTCGCGGTCGAACGTCGCCTTGACGCCGTGGATGACGGCTTCTATCGCCTGCCAGCGGTGCTGAGGCGTCGGTCGGTCGACCCAGAAGCGCAGCTCGAGGATGATAGCCGAGTCACCGAACGACTTCGGAAGGACCTGTGGCGGCGGCGTGTCTGCGACTTCATCGAGACCCTCGATCGTCTCCAGCGCGACCTCCTGTGCGTGCTCGGGGTCGGCCTCGTAGTCGATGCCGACGTCCAGTCGAGTGCGGAGATGCCCCTGACCGGTGCGGTTCGTGATTGGCCGGTTGCTCACGTTATCGTTCGGGATGACGACGGACTCCCCGTCGAAGTTCTTCAGGCGCGTATTCATGATGGTTATCCCGGTGACGATACCCTCGTGGTCGCCGACCTCGACCCAGTCTCCGAGCGTGAAGGGCCGAGAGAACATCAACACGAAGCCAGCGATTATCGAGCCGAGCGTCTCGCGGGCGGCTAGACCAACGACGATGCCGAGGAATCCGGCCCCCACCAGCAGTCCCGAGAGGTCGATACCCCAGAGGGTGAGGGTGCCGGTGACAGCGAACGTCAGTACCCCGAGGTGTCCGAGACGGAGGAGAATCTCCTGCTGGTGGTCGGTGACACGGTCGGCTTCCTGGCTGAACTGCTCGACGAGGCTGTCGAGCAGGTCGATTGCGATGTAGGCGACCAGGAGGATGCCGAACGTGACGGCGACAGTCGCCAGAAACGGGAGCGAGAGACCGGTAAACCGGACGAGCGTCTGGGCTATGTCGACCAGTCCCCAGACGATCAGCAACGCGAGCACTGTGAGAAAGAACAGCACGAACTGGACGAGACGGACCAGGAGACCACTGATTGTTGTTGGAAGGTATGCCGAAACCGTATCGACGATGTCGACGACTTGCTCGTTGAGCACGTGTCTCCGAAGCGAACGGCCAGCCTTCTGGATAGCGTAGGGGGCCAGCATCACTGCGACAAAAATCGTCAGGAGCACTACTACACCACTGACTGCCAGCCGGCCCTCCGTCGTCGTCAGGTTCTCGAAGAAGATGCGAAGCTCCCCGAGTGACGAGAGCATATCCGGAAGCGCCGGTACCATACGACTACCCAGCGCATCGACGAACTTGGATGTTACTTTTGTCGAGGGCGACCGTAATCACGTCTTACCCTCCGTCTGCGGAGTGGGAGAAGTCTCAACTTCACTGAGTAAAAACAGCTTACCGGTCGAGACTTCAGGGGTCGCTTGCCAGCGGAAGCGCAATCGTCACCCGCGCGCCACCGAGGTCAGTCTGGGTATCGATGGCCAACTCTCCTCCCGATTTATCCACCAGCAACCGAACCATCCAGAGCCCGATGCCAGAGCCGTGCTGGAGCGCGGTCTCCTCGCCCGACTCGAGCGTCGCAATCTCCGTCTCGTTGATACCAGGACCGTTGTCCTCTACAGTGAGGACACCTGCCCCTTCTTTCCGCGAAACCGCAACTCTGAGGTGGAGGTCGCTACGGTCGCCGGGATAGTGAGTCACGGCGTTGTGGAATACCTCTCGAATCGCGCGGCTGATGTCGGGATGTGCCAGGACCGTAACGTCGTCCTGGAGCGCTTCGTCGATGTTGAGAGTCGGATACTCGCGCCTGATACCGGACAGTACAGTCTGAACAGTGGTAGCGAGGTCGCCAGTCGTTACCGGCACATCCGAGTCGATGATGTCCCGGAGGTCGTTCGCCTTCTCGCTGTGTTCGAGGAGTCGGTCTGCAGTCGTCCTGATTACGGCAGTCTCCTCGGCAAAATCGCCGTTTTTGTCACGGTCTTCGATGTTGAAGGTCTGGCCTTTGAGCACGGTAAGCTGGTTTCTGATGTTGTGACGAAGGACGCGAGAGTAAATCTGCTTGAGCAGGTCGAGCTCACGCTCGCGCTGGCGGAGCTGTGTCACTTCCCGAAGTACAAGAACCGACCCGGAGGTCGAGTCTCCTTGCACTATTGGCCGCACGGCGAGTGAGAAGTGACGGTCACCGGTGTCGGTATCGAGTGTAACGTCTTCTTGGTGGCTCTCGCCCGTGGTGGCTATCGAGAGCAACGCCGGATACTCCCGGCAGAGTTCCTCTAGCGGCATACCAGCGACGTCACCATCTTTAGCATCAAACAGGGTTCGAGCTGCCGGGTTGGCGTCGACGACAGTGCGGTTGCCGTCCACGGCAATGACGGGGTCGGCCATCGTTTCGACGGTCATCCGGCGGCTGATGGGTACCAGCCCAAACAGATGATAGCGAAACAGCGCCAGCCCCCACAGCACTGCGCTGACAGAGAACGCGAGCGGCGTGAGGTCGACGTATAGCGGAATAGCTTCGATATTTCGAAACGCGTACGTCTGGAGCGCACCAGGGAAACCAATCGCCCAGCCAGCCAGCAAAAGCAGAATTTGGCTGCGGTGTGCGCCATGTGCCGACAGCAACTCGTCGACCAGCAGTCCGGCAGGCGGAACCACCACCACGACCGCGAAGATGACGAAAAACAGATACCACGGCCCGATTTCGAACTCGCTAATTCCGACAGGGTTGGGCGGCGAATCTGCCGCGATAACCAGATGATGCCACGGATTCGTCACCGCCAGGGCAAGCGTAATAACGGGCACAATCGACAGAGCCGCGACCACTGGCCAGCGGAGCTGAATTCGCCTACGCTTGCTGTACTCCCAGACGAGCAACAGCCAGCCGAACATGACCAGGAACTGGAACCCCATCCGACCTGCTGTATTCAGGTGGACGGGCATAATCTGGGTCGGCCAGGCGAGCAGTGCGAGCTGGATTGACCAGCCAACTGCGCCGATTTGACAGAGCAAGAACCCGCGTGCTCCGGGCTTGTCCAGGTTCAGGTAGGCGTACGTGCCGAGACCGACCATCGGAACAGCACAGACGAGCATCAGAATCGACATCGACTGTGCCGCAGTACTCATGAAATTGACATGGGCCAACCGTCAATTAAAGGTATGTGTCTGCCGGCGAGCGGTCGTTCGCTCTGGTAACTGCACGGGGACGGCCGTCGGCTCTGGTAAGTGCAAGTGAGCACTCATCGACCTGGTAAGTGCAAGCAAGCGGTCGTCGGCTCTAGGAAGCCGACAACTGGAACAAACAACTCGGAACACCGCAGATACGAACGGGGACGACGCAGCGAGAACTAGCTGTGGATACCCATCGCCTCAATCTGTTCCTGGTAGCGATTTCGAATCGTTACCTCGGTGACCTGCGCGACGTCGGCGACCTCACGCTGTGTCTTCTTCTCGTTACACAGGAGCGAGGCAGCATAGATTGCGGCAGCAGCGTATCCGGTGGGCGACTTTCCGGAGAGAAGCCCCTTCTCGGCGGTCGTTTCGATAATTTCGTTTGCCTTGGTCTGTACCTCTTCGGATAGTTCCAGCTCGGAACAGAAGCGTGGGACGTACTTTTTCGGGTCGACCGGCTCCATCTCCAGACCGAGTTCCTGTGAGATGTACCGATAGGTTCGACCGATCTCCTTTCGCTCGACGCGCGATACGTCGGAGATTTCTTCGAGACTTCGGGGGATGCCCTCCTTGCGACAGGCGGCATACAGTGCACTCGTGGCGACTCCCTCGATGGAGCGGCCACGGATGAGGTCGTCTTTGAGTGCCCGCCGGTAGATGACCGACGCGACTTCTCGAACCGACCGTGGCACACCGAGTGCCGATGCCATGCGGTCGATTTCCGAGAGTGCAAACTGAAGATTACGTTCTCCCGCATCCTTCGTCCGGATGCGCTCTTGCCACTTGCGCAGCCGATGCATCTGGCTGCGCTTTTTCGAGGAAATCGACCGCCCGTAGGCGTCCTTGTCTTTCCAGTCGATAGTCGTCGTTAGCCCCTTGTCGTGCATCGTCTGCGTCGTCGGTGCACCGACTCGGGACTTCTCCTGACGCTCCTGGTGGTTGAACGCCCGCCACTCCGGCCCGGGGTCGATACTGCCCTCCTCGACCACGAGGCCGCAGTCGTCACAGATGAGCTCCCCACGGTCAGAACTCTTGACCAGATTGTCAGACTCACATTCGGGACAGTCCCGTATGTCCTCGGACTCGTCCTGTTCAGTCGTAGACTCACGCTCGCGCTCCCGCTGGCGGCTGGACCGTGTCATCGCATTTTTATAGTAGTATGATAGACGTACTTAAACCCTTGGTAAGTGTTTTGTGGTTTTGGATAGAACAAGATGTGTTCTGGAAAGAAAACCAGCAGACAGCGACAGGGTGTCCTCAGCAGCTGCTACGAGAACCGAAACACATACAAGTGATTCGACGGTGAGGTAAGCGTCAATGGCGGTCATCGAATGCGACCCAGCGCTGGCGCGCGAGCGACTGGAGTCGGCGGGCGTCGAGGTACAGACGGGAAACACCGAACACGAGCACTGGCGCGCCGAAGACGGCTCGGCGACAGCCGTCGCGTACGACAACAAGGTCGTCATACAGGGCAGTGACACCGCTCGGCTGGAAGGGCTGTTACGGGAAGAGTCCGGGCGCGCGCACGTTTATTTTGACGGTGCCTCGCGCGGCAACCCTGGGCCGGCGGCCATCGGCTGGGTCATCGTCACCGGTGACGGTATCGTCACCGAGGGTAGCAAGCGCATCGGGGACACCACCAACAACCAGGCCGAGTACGAGGGACTGATCCACGCACTCGAAGTCGCGGACACCTACGGCTACGACGAAGCCGAGGTCCGGAGCGATTCGGAGCTCGTCGTCAAACAGGTACGCGGCGAGTATGGCGTTAACAGCCCCGACCTCCGGGAGAAGCGAGTGCGGGCGCTCGAACTGTTCGACAGGTTCGATTCGTGGTCGCTCACGCACGTTCCGCGCGAGCTAAACGAGCGCGCCGACAACCTGGCGAACGAGGCGTTCGAACATGACTGAGGAACACGACGGAGCAACTGGGTGCCAGAAGAACAACGGCGACTCGACGCTCCCCGACGATGTCGCCAAACGGGCCGAGCAGCTCACGCGACGAGCACGCGAGGCGGTCGACGAAAACGAGGCCGCGGCGTATCGCGAAGCCCGTGAGGAGTTACTCGACGAGCACGACTACCGGGCACGCATTCGAGAGGAAGAGGACGACGTACTGGTCATGTATCCCGACGAGTGGCTCGAAAACGGCGTGGCCCAGCTCGACGCAATTGAGGACCTCGACCGTGGTGTCGAGCGGCCGCTCGAAGGAGCGGGTGATGCTGACCACTGGCAGGCAGTGGAGGACCACAACCGCAACCTTGCGACACAGGTCGAGAGCGAGTACGGCGAGGTCCACGGTGCGAACGCACACGCCCTTGCGGATTTCATGAGCAACCACTACGCCAAACACATCGAGCGGGCAACCGGCGAGGAGCTCACGGAGTTCCTCGAAGAGTACTTTCCGCGCAACGCCTGGCCGAGCGACGAACAGCAAGCGGTCGTAGAGACGACACTCCAGTACGTGTTTGAGTACACCGATACAGAACCACCGAAGTGGCAGAAATAATAGCGTGGAACGGTCGCTACTTAGTTTGCTTGGCCGACGAGTTCTTCGATGTCTGCAGCGCGGTCGTCGCTGGTGACGAGACGCTCAAACGTCCACTGTAGCTGGTCGAGAAGCGTCTCGTAACCGTCGTCGGTCAGCGCGTACTGGTTCGTGCGCTTGTCCAGTTCGCTCTTCTCGACGAGACCCAGCTCGACGAGTTCGTCGAGGTTGGGGTAGAGACGGCCGTGGTTCACTTCGGAGTCGTAGTACGCTTCGAGTTCGCGTTTGATTGCGAGGCCGTAGCGGGGTTCTTCGGCCAGAATCGTCAGGATGTTCTGCTGGAACGCGGTCAGCTTGCTCGCGGTGCTCGGTGCGTCAGTAACTGTTTGTGCCTCTGACATTATGTGACCCGAGGGAGTCACTGTACTTAATCATTGGTAAACTAATCTTGCGTTGTCAGGAAATAATCACAACAAGAGAGTCGAATAGAGATGTATCTATTTCGGTGATTATGTATATATCACCGGTGATAGAGCGTGCCCTGGACCGTGTGCCTACCGGCTGTTACGGCTCAGACCGAAAGTAGTTTTTGAACGAGGCACGCATCGACAGACGATGGTGAACCTCTGGGAAGACCTCGAGACGGGGCCGAACCCGCCCGAGGAGATATACGCCGTCGTTGAGTGCCTCAAAGATGAGCGAAACAAGTACGAGTACGACAAGGACATCCCCGGCGTAATGCTCGACCGTGTCCTTCACAGCAACGTACATTACCCGTCAGATTACGGGTTCATTCCACAGTCATACTACGACGACGAGGACCCCTTCGACGTACTCGTGCTGGTAGAGGACCAGACGTTCCCCGGCTGTGTCATCGAGGCACGCCCGGTCGCGCTGATGAAAATGGACGACGACGGCGAAAAAGACGACAAGGTCATCGCTGTCCCGAGTGAGGACCCGCGCTATGACCACATCGAAGACATCGACGATATTCCACAGCAGACGCGCGACGAAATCAGCGAGTTCTTCGAGACCTACAAGAACCTCGAAGAGGGGAAACAGACCGAGACGCTCGGCTGGGAGGACCGCGAAGCTGCCTTCGACGCCATCGAACACGCCCAGGACCTCTACGAAGAGCACTTCGGCTAACCGCTCAACGCATAGCCACCGCTGGAAAAACGTTCGGCGCGTTTTTTCAGAAACTGTGTTCCCTTTTGTGAAACTGTCTCACCGTGACCCTACAGTTCGCCCTTGGTGCTCGGTGTCTCGCTTCGCCGGTCATCGATTCGGGTTGCATCGTCAAGAGCACGTGCCAGCGCCTTGAACAGCGCCTCTATCTCGTGGTGTGCGTTTTCACCGTCGACGGTCGCATGGAGCGTGAGGCCAGCGTTCATTGCGAGCGACCGACAGAAGTGTCCGGCCATGTGGCTGGTCATCTCACCGACCGAATCGTGTGAGAACGTCCCGTCGAGCGTGAAGTACGGCCGGCCACTGATATCAACGACGACAGTTGCGAGCGACTCGTCCATCGGAACCTGCCGGTCAGCGAAGCGCCGGATACCGCGCTTGTCTCCGAGCGCCTTGTCGAGCGCCTGTCCGAGCGTGATGCCGACGTCCTCGACGGTGTGATGGTCGTCGATGTCGAGGTCGCCGTCGCAGGTGACGGTGAGGTCGAACAGGCCGTGGGTCGCAAACGATTCGAGCATGTGGTCGAAAAAGCCGATACCGGTGTCGATGGTCGCGTCGCCGTCCCCGTCGAGTGTCAGAATGACGTCGATATCCGTCTCTGCCGTCTCGCGAGTGACGGCCGCGCTTCTGTCTGTCATATCTCGTCTGAGGGAGGCCGAGTATTTGGTGGTTGTGTCACACAGTCACTCCAGCCAGGTCACGAGTTCGGTCACGCGCCCACCTTCGTACTCGACCGCCTCGATGGTTTTCTCGACGACGTCACCTTCGACGCCGGCGACATTCCCGATTGGAACGACCGTCGTCCGGTCGCTGTCAACCGGTTCGGCGAGGACGACCTCCCCAACGAGTTTGGCACTCTCGCACTCCAGTGTTTGTTCGCCGTCTACTTCGGTGTCGAGGAACACTGTCACGCTCATCGTACGTGTTATTTCGTGACCCGTGGCCATAACAACTTGGCCGAAAGAGTTGCTTCGACCGTCCGCAAATCATATCAAACGGTGGAGAATACCAAATTGTAATGGTCCGTTACGAGAAAGTATGTGATATGGTTCCCACTGCGGCACGCGAGGACCCACTCATGCAGTATCTCCTCGGATTCGCTCTCGTGACACTCGTCGTCGGTAGCGTCGGTGCAGTCGCACAGACAATTCACACGAACGAGTTGCCGTCTCTCGTCTACACTGCGACGATTCTTGGGCTCGCAGCGCTGTTCGCTGCGATGGCGGGCGTGTACCACCGGACGCTCTACACACCGAACAGTGTTGCCGTAGCGGACGAAAAGCGCGAGCGCACCAAGACGACGGAGGAGGAGGAGGTGGCTGGAGAAAACGAGAGCCGACCCGACGAAGAGTCGACGCCGGAGAGTCAGACGGCCGAGGGCACCAGCGCCAAATCCGAGTGACGGCCGGCGGGAGACGAAGTCACTCCTGTCGGACTCAACCTCGGAAACGGTCGCTCCAACATATCGAGTCGAAAACAAAAGAACTCATTACTCGGCCGTCGCCTATACTAACCAATGGCCTCGTGGAAACGTGACTTTGCGAGTGGACTTATCATTCTCGTTCCCCTCCTCGTGACAATTATCGTCCTCGCGTGGTTGTACAGCTACCTGACACGAGTGCCGATTCCCGTCGAGCCACTGGCCGAGGCCTACAACTTGCCGAAAGAGCCCCTCCAGGTGGTACTCACCATCATCATATTCATCTTGCTCGTCTTCTCCGTCGGCTACCTGATGCGGACCGCGGTTGGTGCCGTCGCCGAGAGCGCGCTCGACGATCTGATGAACTCACTACCAGGTTTGCGGGTTATCTACAACGCATCGAAGATGGCGGTCGAAACCGCACTCGGCGGTGCAAGCGAGTTACAGGCACCAGTCAGACTGGAAGTCTGGGACGGGTTACGGATGACGGCGTTCAAAACGGGCAACAAGACTCCCGACGGGCGGGAAGTACTGTTTCTCCCGACCGCCCCGAACATCACGACCGGCTTCGTCATCGAGGTCGAACCCGAGCGGTACTACGAAATCGACGACAGCGTGGAAGACGCACTGACACGACTGCTGAGCGCCGGGTTCGGGGACTCGACCGACGAGGCTGTCACAGGGCTCCTCATCGACGAGAAACCAGGAGAGAGACCGACGGAAGTCAGCGTCGACGAAATTTCCGGGACTGACGGCGACAGCCCGGCAGAAGCAACCGAAGCGAGCTCTGATACGCGCGATGGGTCACCGGTCGAATCGGACGGCGGCGCGGTTTCCGACAGTAACAGAACGACGGACCGGTCTGAATAACGTCGACCAGCAGAAACTGGCGACCTTCCGATGGACAACAAAAACCGACGGAATTAAACGAACTGAACCCCGATTTCAGAGTCCAGCGGATTGTGTACGCGGCCGGCTTAACAATTTTGAGATGGATAACGGATTCGTTACGCTTATACAGGAGAGTACCACATTTTTAGATATGGCAGAGACACGGCGAGTGCTCGGCAGCGCCGAGGTGTTGACGTTGAAACATCTGGCGCTTGTCGGGGCATTCGACGGCGAGCAGAAGCTGTCCTGTGCTGCGCTCGCAGAGCGGCTCGATGCATCCACACAGACAGCATCGCGCCGCCTTCAGCAGTTAGAACAGGGCGGATACATCACACGCGACGTGGTCAGTGACGGACAGTGGATAGCGATTACCGAGGACGGAACACAGCGACTCAGGACCGAGTACGAAACGTACCGACGTATCTTCGAGCGCGACGAGACGCTGACGCTTTCGGGCACTGTGACCAGCGGAATGGGCGAGGGTCGCCACTACATCACGCTCTCGGGGTACATGCGCCAGTTCCGTGACAAACTTGGCTACGAGCCGTTCGCTGGAACGCTGAACGTCGACCTCACCGAAGAGAGCGTTCGAACGCGAACGCGGCTCGATGCGTTCGACCCCATCGTCATCGAGGGCTGGGAGAGCGAGGACCGAACGTACGGTCCAGCGTACTGTTACCCCGCCTCGGTAACTGCTGGCGAAGATCGGTATAGCGAAACCCATGTCATCACGCCCGAGCGAACGCACCACGGCGAAGACCAGCTCGAACTGATCGCACCCGAAAAGCTCCGCGACGTACTCGGCCTGGACGACGATGAGGAGGTGACAATTCGTGTCCTGGAGCAGTAACGTCACCGGAGAAGCAGGTCGTGTCGACAGCGCAATCGAGGCGTTCCGCCGCGGTGAGCCCGTGTGCATCCACGACGCAGACGACCGCGAGGGCGAGACTGACCTCGTGTATCCAGCAGCCGCAGTGACGCCGGCTGTCGTTTCCCGTCTTCGGAACGACGCTGGCGGACTCGTGTGCGTGGCGGTCAGCCACGAGGTCGCCGAGGCATTCGAGCTCCCGTTCCTGCAGGACGTGCTCGACCATCCCGCCGCAGGTGACCACGACCTGACCTACGACGAGCGGTCGTCGTTCTCACTACCGGTGAACCACCGCGAGACACATACCGGCATCACCGACGAGGACCGCGCGCTGACGATTCGTGAACTGGCGGCGGCAGCAACTGCACCCGAGGAGACGGATTTCGCCTCGACGTTCCGCTCGCCCGGCCACGTTCACGTGCTCCGCGGTGCGCCGAAGCTCCTCGCAGACAGGCGCGGACACACTGAGCTCGGGCTCGCGCTCGCAGAAGCCGCCGACCGCTCACCCGCAGTTGTCGTCTGTGAGATGCTCGACGACGACACCGGACTGGCGCTCGGCCCAAGCGACGCCGCGATGTACGCCGATGCACAAGGCATCCCGTTTGTCGACGGCGCACAGCTGCTCCAGCGCTTCGAGTGAGTGGCTGGTGAGACGTCAGTCACACCCGGAGGCTCGTCCAGAGGTATGGTGCGACGCTCCGCTTTCACGCCGTCTATACCACCGTCATCACGACGAAGCTAAACAGTGACAATAACTAGCTCACACTGCTAACACTCTTTACTGTCGGGCCAGTGGAGGGGGATATGAGCTTTGACGAGATGGACGTTGAGACCATCTGGATGGACGGTGAATTCGTTGACTGGGACGACGCGACGGTGCACGTGCTCACACACGGATTGCACTACGGAACTGGAATTTTCGAAGGGGTCCGATGTTACGACACCGACGACGGCCCGGCGCTCTTTCGCTGGGAGGACCATCTCGAACGGTTTTACGAGTCGGCGAAGCCGTTCGAGATGGAGATATCCTACGAGCCCGAAGAGTTGACCGAGGCGACTATCGAACTCATCCGCCGAGAGGAGCTGTCCTCCTGTTACATTCGGCCAATTGCATTCTACGGCTACGAGATGCTTGGGCTGAATCCGGGCGACTGCCCGGTCGAGACCGCAATTGCTGTCTGGCCGTGGGGGACGTACCTCGGCGAGGAGGCGCTCGAACAGGGCGTCGATGTCGGCGTGTCCTCCTGGCGAAAGCACGCCTCCAGCCAGATTCCGACGGGCGCCAAGATGACGGGTGCGTACGTCAACAGCGTCCTTGCCCAGCTGGAAGCCACTGCACACGACTACGTCGAGGCTATCGTCCTCAACAAGGAAGGGAACGTCGCCGAAGGACCGGGCGAGAACCTGTTTCTCGTCCGCGATGGAGAGGTGTTCACCACCGGACTCGCGGAGGGCATTCTCGACGGAATAACCCGCCAGTCAGCCATCGAAATAGCCCGCGACGAGGGCTACACGGTCCACGACCAGGCGACTATCTCTCGGGGCGAACTCTACACCGCTGACGAACTGTTCTTCACCGGGACGGCAGCCGAAGTGACGCCAATCCGGTCTGTCGACGGGAAGACCGTCGGCGGAGGGGAGAGAGGACCGGTCACCGAAGATATCCAGTCGCGGTTTTTCGAGATCGTCGAGACGAGCCCTGAGGCGTACGCTGACTGGTTCACGCCGGTGTAGCGCGAGACGCCTCAGCCAGTAGCAACCCCTCAGCTCAGAAAGGCCAGCAACTCGTCGTTCACTCGCTGGGGATGTTCGATGTGAGGCCAGTGCCCGGTGTCGGGAAATCGTTTCACCTGCAGATCAGCGACCAGCTCGTCCAGCCCTGCGAGCAACCCAGGCGCAAATGCGGGGTCCCGCTCACCCCAGCAGACGAGCGTTGGGACGGCGACCGGCCGCTCTTTCCAGCCCTCGCCCGGCAGAAGCGACCGAAGTCCGTCTTCAACCGATTCGCGCGCAATCGCCCGGTAGTAGTTGAGCGGGCCGGACGGCGATTCGCTGCGTTCCATGGCCGCCCGAAACCGCTCAATGTCGCTGTCAGTGAACGCCTCCGAACCGGGAGCATGTGCGAGAGATTCGCCAACGAGTCTGTACCCATCAGCTTCTAGCAGTCGCTCGGGGAGCCACGGAAGCTGAACGGCGAACACGTACCACGAGCGCAACAGCTGTTCCGGTGAGCGAAACAGGTATCGACGGTAGAGGTCCGGGTGGGGAGCGTTGAGAACGGCAAGTTGCCTGACCAGCTCCGGCTCGCGGATAGCACACTCCCACGCGAGGAGTCCGCCCCAGTCGTGACCGACGAGCGTCGCCTGGGATGCGCCACGGTGTTCGACGAGCCCTCGAACGTCTTCAACGAGTTCGTCCATTCGATAGCGCGCGACGCCGCCGGGTGTAGAGGAGCGGTTGTACCCTCGCAGATCGGGTGCGACGACGCGATATCCCGCATCCGCGAGCACCGACAGCTGATTGTGCCAGGTGTACCAGAACTCCGGGAACCCGTGGAGGAGAACGACGAGCGGCGCCGTTCCTGTCGGATGGTCAACTGCATCCTGATCCGGTGGAACGGTCACGTAATGAAGTTCGACGCCGTTCAGGTAGGCAGTCTCGTGTCGCCACTCGGGCGGGTCGTCCGGGTGACCCGGACTATCAGCGACATCTCGACGGCTGGAATTGAAATCGTCCATCTGCGTATCGACAGTGTGTCGTCGGTGTCTCCGGGCGCCAGAACCAAAAAGACGCTGTGGCCCGACTTTCTGGAACGGACGGGAAAGTGACCATCACGAACGTGTCAGGTAACCACCCGGAAACCTTTTGCATCCAGTCGTCTCTAGCCTCAAACGAATGAGTAGCTCCGAGCCTGCGACAGTGCTCGTCGTGGACGACGAGCCAGATGTGGCCGATGCCTACGCTGCACAACTTCAGGGCGAATACATCGTCTCGACGGCGTACGGTGGCCAGGAAGCGCTAGACAAACTTGACGATTCGATCGACATCGTCCTCCTCGACCGGCGGATGCCGGGTATCTCCGGCGACGAAGTCCTCGAAAAGATACGGGAGCGGGACCTCCACATCCGTGTCGCGATGGTGACTGCGGTCGACCCCGACTTCGACATCATCGAGATGCCCTTTGACGATTACGTCATCAAGCCCGTTTCGCGCGACGACCTCTTCGAGACGATAGAGCGGTTACTCACCTGCTCCGAGTACGAAGAGCGGCTCCGCCGGTACTACGCACTCACAGCGAAACACGCGACGCTCGTCTCCAACAAGCCCGAGTCGGAGCTGGCGGGGAGTGAAGCGTTCGAGCAACTCGAAGCCGAGATGGACGAGATTCGGGAGGACCTCGACCAGACCATCTCCACGTTCGACGAGGACGACTTCGAAGCTGCGTTCCGCGACCTTGACGACCAGACGCTGCTCGACTCCGCAGGTGAGTGAAGACCTCTCCGGTTCGATTACTGTCGTTGATACGTCTGTTTTCCCGGGACCGAAAGCCCTAACCTACAGTTTTCCCTAGGCGCGAGCAATGAGCCAGCAACTCCCAGACGTGCAAGCTGGAAGTCCCGACGTGACCGTCGGTCTGAACCGGGTCGGTGTCACGGGTGTCGAGAAGCTCGTGAAAGTCGCCCGTCCCGAGAAACGCCCAATTATCCTGATGGCCGAGTTCGAGGTCTACGTCGACCTGCCCTCGTGGCGAAAGGGGGCGGACATGAGCCGAAACATGGAGGTCATCGACGAGACGCTCGAAGAGGCGGTCAGTGAGCCAACCTACCGCCCAGAAGATGTCTGCGGGGCCGTCGCCGAACGTCTCCTGGACAAACACGATTACACAACCAGAGCGGAGGTCAAAATGGAGGCGGAGTACATCGTCCGCGATAAGACGCCCGCCACCGACCGCGACACCCAGCACTCGACGGATATCGTCGCGGCAGCCACCGCGACCGAAGACGGGACTCACGAGACCATCGGCGTCACCGTGACCGGAATGACCGTCTGTCCCTGTTCACAGGGTATGTCGGCGAGTCGCGCCCGAGAGACGCTGGAGGAGCTGGCTGTCGACGACGAGACCATCGAACAGTTCCTCGAGGAAGTTCCTCAGCCAGGCCACTCCCAGCGCGGTCACGCGACAATCACCATCGAGAGCGAAGGTGCGCCGGAAGTCGACTTCCGTGACCTCATCGACGTGGCTCGCGACTCGATGAGTGCGCGTATCTACAACCTCGCCAAGCGCCCGGACGAGGATTACATGACCTTCGATGCCCACAGCGACGCCAAATTCGTCGAGGACTGCGTCCGTTCGATGGCAGAGGGTGTCGTCGAGGAGTTCCCGGACCTGAACGATGATGCCATCATCACGATGAAACAGTCCAACGACGAGTCAATTCACCAGCACAACGCTCACGCCGAGCGCGTTGCTGAGTTCAGCCAGCTACGGGCCGAGCTGAACGGCGACGGCACCCCCTCTGTTGAAAACTAACGACGCCGACGCGCAACTCGTTCTTCTGCAGTCTCCTCGGTCACGAGCTCGTACAGCAGTGCCCGGCTACCGTCGGCTTTCGGTCGGAGAATCCGACCCAGTCGCTGTGTGAACTCCCGCTCGCTTCCGGAGCCCGAGAGCACCACGGCAACGTTCGCGTCCGGCACATCGACCCCCTCGTCGAGAACGTTCGCGGTGACGACACGCGAGTACTCCCCGTTCCGGAAGCGCTCCAGAATCTCGCGGCGTTCGCTCGCGCCAGTCTCGTGGGTGATTGCAGGGAGCAGGAACTGCTCCGAGAGCCGGTACACGAGGTCGGTGTGGGCGGTGAAGATGATGACTCTATCTTCGCGGTGCCGGTCGAGAATGTTAGCGAGTCGTTCGATCTTTCGCTCAGCGTTCATCATCACATCACGTGCTCGCTGTTTCGCCAGCAACGCCTCGCGTGCCCTTGGGTCGGTGCCCGAACGTTTGACGAGTTCCTGATAGTCGCTCCCGCTCCGGAGCGTGATGTTCGAACTGGCAAGGTAATCAGTAAAGACCGACTGGTGTTGCTCGTAGACCTCGCGCTCCGCCGGCGTCAGGCTAACTTCGAGACGCTTGATGTCGTAAGGTGCGAGGTGCTTGCCGGCCAGGTCGTCGACGGACACCCGGTATACGAGCGGCCCAAGCAGCTCTTCGACGACCTCGTGTGCGCCGTCCGACCGCTCGAACGTTGCAGTCAGTCCGAGACGGGCCGGGGCAGCGACCAGGCGAGCAATGTCACGGTACCCCTCACCGCCGAGGTGGTGGACCTCGTCGAAGATTACCAGTCCGAATCGATCACCGAGTTCATCCGCCCGCAGATACGCCGAGTCGTACGTGGAGACGGTGACGTCCTCGACGCGCTGCTCGCCACCACCGAGGCGTCCGATCGGCACGCCGAACTCCGTCTCCAGTTCGCGTTGCCACTGTGTCAGCAGGTCGATAGTCGGAACGACGACCAGCGTCGGCGTCTCGAGTGCTTCGATGGCACCGAGACCGATAACCGTCTTGCCGCTTCCGGTGGGCAGTTCGAGAACACCCCGTTCTCCGGCCTCGTGCCATGCGTCAAGCGCCGCTTGCTGGTAGGGACGGAGTCGATAACTCGACGCGAGGTCCAGTACCGGCAACTCGAGAACCTCGGCGACGAGCGAAACAGAGGTCTCCCGAAGCATCTCGCGTATGTCGGCGTATCGGAAGGCTGGTGCCCGGTAGCTCTCCGTCCGCGGGTCGAACTCGAGGTCGGGAACCGTCGATAGCTCAGGGATGGCCCCGTCTCCACCGATTCTCTCCACACGAATCGTGCCCTCCTCGTACGTGAGTCGAACGGTTGCCACTGTCGGAAACAGAACCGCGATATACAAGAACTGTACCCTTCCTGTGGCTCGGACGAGCAAACGGAGGCTCGAAAACGCTTAATTACCATGCCGACACATCGAGAACTGTGTTCGATTTCGCAACGGTTCCAGATTTACTTCGCCTGCTCGTGTTGCCAATCTTCGGCTATCTCGCGTGGCGGGACATCAAAACCCGCCGGATTCCACACCGGACGTGGTATCCGCTGGTTGTACTGGCAATCGCACTGCTGGTCTGGGAATCCTACGTGATGCTCACGGGGAACGTCACTGCGCTCGAACAGCGGTTGTTCCTCACGCAAGTCCTGCTCTCGGTCTTCTTTCTCATCCCGCTGGCATACGGGTTCTGGCTACTCGGTGGGTTCGGCGGCGCTGACACGAAGGCGTTCATGGTACTCGCTATCCTCCTCCCAACGTATCCCGAGTACCACCTCTGGGTGTTTGGTATCGAAGGACAGTTTGCGATACTTCCCCTCGTCGTGACCGACATTGGCGTGTTCTCGTTGACAGTGCTGGCGAACACGGTGCTCGTTGGGGCACTCTACCCGGTCGCACTCGCGGCGAAGAACGGCGTCACGGGATACGTCTCACCGGGAATGTTCGTTGCGACCCCCATCAAAGCCGAGAACGCGACGCTGAAATACGGCGTGTTGCTCGAGTTCACCGAGGGGCGACTCCGGGACGTCCGCAGTCTCTCTGGACTTTCGGCACATTTCTCCTGGCGACGACTGGACCTCGATGCGCTACGAATGTATCTGCAGTGGCGGGGGCTGACACTTGAGGACATCCGCGAGAACCCCGGCCGATACCGCGACCCCGACTCGCTTCCGGAGACACCGAACCCGCCAGGGACTGGCTCGATACCGACCAGCAGCGTGGCAGTTGGAGATGCTGTCGTCGAAACCGACGGCGGTGAGCCGCCAGAGGTGGAGAATGAAGGTACATCGAGTGAGGCGAACACAGGTGAGGAGTCTACGTACGGCGACCCCTGGGGAGCAGATGCGTTTCTCGAAGATATCGAGAGCGATGCCTACGGGACGACACCGGAGATGCTCCGGGATGGACTGGATACGCTGGTCGAGGACGACGTAGTCTGGATATCGCCCGGCATCCCGTTCATCGTGCCGATGTTCTTCGGTCTGTTACTTGCGTTCACGTACGGAGACGTACTGTTTGCACTCCTCGAAGTGGTCGGGTTTGTGTGAGACAGCCCCATAAACATCGACGAATAGATAGATTACCGAGTATATCGTTACAATACCTTACAACGTGCAAGGAATTGTTTCGACACACTAATACGACGAGCGATGGAAAAGCCGATAATGAGTAATATCGCCCGGTTGCGCGATAGCACGCAGATTCTGCTGCCACGCGACGCGATTGCTGGCCTCCGCGAGGATATCGAAGAGCAGTTCATGGTGACGGTCCGGTGTGAGGAGGGAAGCGTTCGCATTATCGGCAGTCCGGTCGAGATCAAAGGCGTGAACGATTTTCTTGCTCGAAACGGCATCACCGTCGCGTGAGAGCGCGCCAGTCCGAAGGTGATTGCCAGCCTGTCAGGTTCTCACACCCACGCAGTTGAAAAGGAATTCTTAAACCTATGCCGACGGAGTATCGGATATGGCTGACACTATCGAGGCGCTCGTCCCCGGAGGCCAGGCCAATCCCGGCCCGCCACTCGGTCCGGAACTCGGTCCGACTCCGGTCGACGTGCAGGCTGTTGTGCAGGAGATTAACGACCAGACCGCCGCGTTCGACGGCACAGAGGTCCCGGTCACCATCACCTACGAGGAGGACGGTTCGTTCGAAATCGAAGTCGGTGTCCCACCGACGGCCGAGCTCATCAAGGACGAGGCTGGTTTTGAGACCGGGAGTGGCGAACCTCAGGAAGAGTTCGTCGCTGACCTCTCGGTCGAACAGGTCAAACAGATTGCCGAACAGAAGAGTCCCGACCTGCTCGCCTACGACCTGAAAAACGCCGCGAAGGAAGTCGTCGGCACCTGTACGTCGCTGGGCGTTACCATCGAGGGTGAGAACCCCCGAGAGTTCAAGGCGAAAATTGACGCCGGGGAGTACGACGAGATGTTTGTCGACGCGGCTGAAGCATAGCGAGGCCGAAAGACAAACGTACGAAAAAGAGCGGAGCGATTTTTCGGTGTGTTCGCGGACGAAGCGACAGCGTAGTCCGCGAACGCTCGGCAGACGAGTTTTGCGAGCGTGATTCCGGAACAGCGTTTCTCGTCCGGATGGTGCATGTCTAGTCAACACATACCAAACACCGAGCACCGTCGACTTTTGTCAAGGCCTCAGTACGACGTCGAAAAGCCTCTCCAGCAAATCGAACAATTTGAGTACAAACTGCTTATACCACAATATTATTTCAAAATGTGAATTATACCGGCAATATCTATAGAAATTTCAGATTATTTGAGTAGTTGCCATATATCAATACACCAGTTTACCGAATCTGGTGGCTAATGTCAGACGAATCGAACGATTCACTGAAAGAGAGGATGTTGTATCGCCGACGGACGGTAATGGGGGCACTTGCAGCAGGGGGCGGTCTCGCGGCGCTGGGGGCGACAGGGGCGCAGGAAGACGAGAGCGAAAGTGACGGTGAAGACTGGTTGCCGCCTGACGCCAGCGAGGCTCACACCGCCGTCCTGACTGGTCATCAGGGACACGGGAGGAGTGCAGGTGGCTGTGCTCATATTACACCCCAGGAGGAAGACACACTCTCGGTCGATC
>LKMJ01001810.1_pt1 | contig 19171 bp, 16 predicted proteins | sample 643391 | NCBI WGS metagenome assembly LKMJ01 (sample SAMN04112250, study PRJNA286221) | soda lake metagenome | biome: soda lake; feature: Kulunda Steppe; material: water; isolation source: sample PL-Br10 brine of Picturesque Lake | place: Russia: Kulunda steppe | collected 2010-07 | reverse complement strand
GGAGCGAAACATCACCGCCGGCCGTGGCGATCAGCAGGCGCTGATCTGGCGCGGCGCCGACGGCGAGCGCCAGGTCTACAGCTATCAGGACCTGCTCCAGGGGGCCCTGCGCTTCGCCCGGGCGCTGGAGCGTCGCGGCGTGCGCCTTGCCGAGCGGGTCTGCACCCTCGGGCCGCGCCGCCCCGAACTCTATCTGGCCGCGCTCGGCACGCTTCGCCACGGGGCGGTCTACGCGCCTTTGTTCTCGGTCTACGGTCCCGACCCCATCCGCCGCCGCCTCGAGCTCGGCGAAGCGCGTGTCGTGGTCACCACCCGGCAGCTCTTCGAGGAGCGCATCGCCCCGGTGCGCGGCGCACTGCCGGCCCTGGAACACATTGTACTCGTCGACGGCGATGCCCCCGGCGCCGAGTCCTGGCAGACTTTCTGCGCCGATGACGCTGCGCCGCAGCCCATCGCGACGGGCGCCGAGTACCCGGCGCTGCTCCACTTCACCAGCGGCACCACCGGTCCGCCCAAAGGCGTGCTCCACGTCCACCGGGCGGCAGCGGCGCATCTGGCCACAGGGCGCGAGGTCCTCGGCCTTGCCCCCGGGCAGCGCTACTGGTGCACCGCCGACCCGGGGTGGGTCACCGGCGTCTCCTACGGCATCCTGGCACCGCTGCTCTGCGGAGCAACCCTGGTGGTGGATGAGGGCGAGTTCGACGCCAGGCGTTGGTACGGAACCCTCGCCGCAGAGGGCATTGAGTGCTGGTTCACGGCGCCTACGGCGCTGCGCATGCTGCGCCGGGCCGGCCCCGAGGCACTGGCCGGGCATGATCTGTCACGCCTGGAGCGGATCTTCAGCACCGGCGAACCGCTCGATCCAGCACTGACGGAGTGGACCGAGGAACGCCTCGGCCTCCCCACCCGCGACGCCTGGTGGCAGTCCGAGACCGGCGCGATCATGACGGCCCAGTACGGCAATGCGCCGGTGCGCTCCGGCCGCATGGGCCGCCCCGTCCCCGGCGTCGAACTGATCCTGGCCAACGTGGAAGGTAAGACGGTGAACCCCGTTACGGAGCCGGGCGCCACCGGCGAGATCCTCATCCGTCGGGGCTGGCCGTCGATGTTCCGCGCCTATCTCGGTGCGCCGGAGCGTTACCGCGATGCCTTCGTCGACAACTGGTACCGCTCCGGCGATCTCGCCCAGTGGGACGAGCAAGGCGAGCTGCGTTTCATCGGCCGCGCCGACGACGTGATCAAGACCGCGGGTCACATGGTCGGACCGGCGGAGGTCGAGGCCGTTCTGAATCACCACCCGGAGGTGGCCGAATGCGGGGTCAGTGGTGTCCCCGATGCGGTGGCCGGCGCCCTGGTCGCGGCCTGGGTCGTCCCGCGCCGCCCGCCGGAGGCCCCGGAACAGCTGCAGCGGGATCTGATCGCCCACGCAAGACAACGCCTCGGTGCCGCAGTCGCACCACGCGAGATCCACTTCGTCGACGAGCTGCCCAAGACACCCAGCGGGAAGATCCTGCGCCGTCAGCTCGGCGCCTGATGATCCAACGGGGACGGGCCCGGCTACTTCAAAACGCGGCGCAGCGCCCGCCCGGCAGCCTTACCGGTATCGTAGCCACTGACCCGGCGACCGCCACGCTCACGCCGGACCTGCTCCGCACTGCGCGCCAGGCGCGCCGCCCGCAACGCCCAGGGCACCACTCTGAGCCAGTTCACGGTGGTCTCCTCCCTTTCGGACTCCAGTTCAAGTTTAATCGATCGGCGCCCCCGCCTGAAGGCCAGGGACATGGCCACCGCCACGGCTCAACCGTTACGCTTGACGGCATCCATCCGGAAAAGGAGATCCCGCGTGTCCACACGAACCCCGCTTGCCTGGCTGATCGGCGCCCTCGCCACCCTACTCCCCGCTCGCCTTCTGGCCGAGACCCCGGCAGAGTCTCCGGCACGCAGCGTTGCCGAGCTCACTCAGGGGGCCGCTCAGACCATCGGGCAGGAGCTTCGCGAGATCGGGGAACTGTTCCGGGATATCGAGGGCGAGGCCATCGGCCCGCAGCTCTGGGCGCTGGCCCTGGAACTGGCCGACCTGGGCCTGATCATTGTCGTCACCATCGGCCTGCTCCTCGTGCTGCGCCCCCTGGCACGCCCCGTGTTCAACCGCGCCGAGGGCTGGGCCCAGCGCGGCGACGCGCGCCTGCGCACGGTGCGGCGCACCGTCGGCGTGCTCGGCGCCGCCGCGGCCGACCTGGCGACCATCTTCCTGGCCTGGATCGCCGGGTACGCCATCGCCCTCTCGCTGGTCGGCGAGGTGGGCGGCATCGAGGCGCGGGAATCCCTGTTCCTGAATGCGTTCCTGATGGTCGAGGGCTTCAAGGCCCTGCTGCGCATTCTGTTCGCACCGCGCAACCCCCACCTGCGGCTGATCGCCACCGACGATGAGCACGCCACCTACTGGGGCAAGCGGCTGGCCCGCATGTCCGGACTGATCGGTTACGGCCTGCTGTTCATCGGTCCCTTCGTCACCATGGCCGTTGCCGAGGGGCTGGGACAGCTGGCGGTGCTCCTTGTCATGGTGCTCGCCTTCGGCTATGCGGTGGTGATCGCCCTGCGCAACCGGCACGACGTGCGCGAGCGGCTCCAGGCCAGCGCCGCCGAGTCCAGGGTGCTGTTCACCCGGACCATCCTCTCGTCGCTGGCCTGGGTCTGGCACTGGGTCGTAATCCTTTACTTCGGCGCGCTCGCCGTAGTCACCATCACCCAGCCGGATGCCGCTCTGGCCTTCATGGCCCAGGCGACCCTGCAGACGGCACTGGCCATCGGCATCGGGGCCTTCCTGGCCATTGTCCTGACCCAGGCCACGGCCCGGCGTATCCGGCTTAGCGAACGCAACCGGCGCCACTTCCCACTGCTCGAGCAGCGCCTGAATAGCTACCTGCCCATCGTGCTGAAAATCGCACGGACCGCCATCCTGATCGTGGTCATCGCCACCGTGCTCGATGCCTGGCAGCTGTTCGACTTCACCGGCTGGCTCGCTTCCGAGGGCGGCCTGCAGACCCTCGGGGTGATCCTCTCGGTTACCCTGGTCCTGCTCGCCGCCACGGCGGTCTGGCTGCTGGCGGCCAGCTTCATCGAGCACCGCCTGAATCCGGACGTGGGCCACGGCACCCCCTCGGCGCGGGAGCAGACGCTGCTCACCCTGTTCCGCAACGCCATCGCCATCGTCCTGGTCACCATGACGACGATGATCGTCCTCGCCGAGATCGGGATTAACATCGGCCCGCTGATCGCCGGTGCCGGTGTCCTCGGCCTCGCCATCGGCTTTGGCGCGCAGAAGCTGGTTCAGGACATCATCACCGGCGTGTTCATCCAGCTGGAAAACGCCATCGACGTCGGCGACATCGTGACCGCCGGCGGGGTCACCGGCACCGTGGAGAAGCTCACCATCCGCTCGGTGAACATCCGCGACCTGTTCGGGACCTACCACTTCATCCCGTTCTCCTCAGTCGACAGCGTCTCGAACTTCACCCGCCACTTCGCCTACCACGTCGGCAGCTATGGGGTGGCCTACCGAGAGGATGTCGACCAGGTCACCCCGGTGCTCGAGGCCGCCTACGAAGACCTCAAACAGCATCCGGATCCCGACATCCGCAATGCCCTCTACGGCGACTTCGCGGTAGACGGGGTGGTCTCGCTGGGCGACAGCTCGGTCAATATCCGGGTGCGCATCAAGACGGCGCCGGGGATGCAATGGGCCATCGGCCGGGCCTACAACGGGCTGGTCAAGAAGCGCCTGGATGCCGCCGGCATCGAGATCCCCTTCCCGCACCGGACCCTCTATTTCGGGGAGGACCACCAGGGGCAGGCCCCGCCCCTGCGCCTTGCGCGCGCGGGGGCAACGTCCCCCAACCATGCCGCCGGCGCTACTCCGACGGCACCAACCGCCAGCGACCGCGTCCACCACGACCCCACGGACGACTAGGGCTGTGGGGCACCGGGCGCCGGTGCCCCACCCGATACCGCACCCATAAAAAAACCCGCCCCCGAGCTTCGGGGGCGGGTTTTTTTATACAGTCTTGGACGGCTGCGAAGCCGGAAGAGCGCGCGCCGCGCCAGAACCGAGCTACGCGTCGGCGTCCTCGGGATGCTCGCCAATGACCAGCTTGTCACCATCCTGCCGGTGCGGCGGCACCTCCAGGTTCCTCGGCGCAGGCTGCGCCCGATACACCCGGCCAGCCATATCGTAGCGCGCGCCGTGGCAGGGGCAGAAAAACCCGCCGAGCCAGTCGGCGTCGAAGTCCATCGGCTCGATCTCGGGGTAGTACGTGGGGATGCAGCCCAGGTGGGTGCAGATCGGCACCACGACAAATACGTCGGGGTCCACGGACCGGTGCTTGTTCCGGGCGTACTCCGGCTGCTGATCCCGCTCGGAGTCCGGATCGCGCAGGCGGTCCACCATCTTATCCAGCGTCTCAAGGTGCTCCTGAGTACGGCTGACCACCCAGATCGGGCTGCCCTTCCACTCAAACTCCAAGCGCTGCCCGGGCTCGAGCTTGCTCACATCGACCTCGATGGGCGCACCCTCCGCCTGCGCCTCCACGCTGGGGCGGAGAAAGCCGATGAACGGGACCGCGGCGAAGACCACGCCGACGCCACCGACCACGCTCGCCGCGCCGGTCAGGAACCGCCGTCGCCCACGATCCAGATCATCCGGTGCCTCGTTCGTCATGTAGACCCCCTGTTGCTACTTAATCCATTCATGCAACGGTATCGCCGGTTACGGCATAACGTAAAGGTTGCGGCGTGGAATGCAAGGCGCGGCCCTGCACCAGCCTGCGGCATTTTACCGCACACGCACTGGCACGGGGCAGCCACCGCCTGCAACACCGCACCACCGGGCTTGCCTGCCTCCACCGTCACGGTAGGCTGGACAATACTATACGCAGGAATTTCCACACGGGAGGGTGTCATGCGAATTCTGATCACCGGCGGCAGCGGCTTCGTCGGCAAGCCGTTGTGCGCTCGCCTCCACGAGCGCGGCCACGAGCTGCTGGTCGTCTCGCGCAACCCCGAAAAGGCGCGGGGCACACTGCCGCCGCGGACCGATGTCCGGCCCGCGGTCGCCGACTTCGCCGACAGTCAACCCGAGGCCATCATCAACCTCGCCGGCGAATCGATTGCCGAGGGCCGCTGGACCGCAGCAAAGAAACAGCGCCTACTCGACTCCCGGCTGAACATCACGCAGGCCCTCGTCGACCTGTGCGGACAGCTCGACACCCCGCCCAAGGCCCTGATCTCGGCATCCGCGATGGGGTATTACGGCGACCAGGGCGAGCGCGAGGTGACGGAAGAGACCCCCCCCAACCCGGAGTTCGTCCATGAGCTTTGCGCCCGTTGGGAGGAGACCGCACGACAGGCCGAATCCTTCGGGGTGCGCGTGGCCCTGATGCGCATCGGCCTGGTCCTCGATCGTGACGGCGGCACCCTGGCCAAGCTGCTCACGCCCTTCCGCCTGGGTCTGGGTGGCCCGCTGGGCAGCGGCAAGCAGTACATGCCATGGATCCACCGCACCGATCTGGTGCGCATCATCCTTTTCCTGCTCGATCAGGAAACACTCTCCGGCCCCTTCAATGCAGGCGCCCCGGAGCCGGTGACCAACGCCGAATTCACCCGGACACTGGCGCGCCACCTGCATCGCCCGGCGTTTCTGCCCGCTCCGGCTCCGGCCCTGCGCCTGGCCTTCGGCGAGATGTCCCGGATCCTGCTCACCGGGGCCCGCATGCGTCCGCAACGACTCCAAGAGGCCGGATTCACCTTTGAGTATCCAACCCTGGATGAGGCCTTGAGCGAGATCCTCACCCGCGGCTAGGCCAGTCCGGGCCCGGCCCTTAGCTGGCCGGGCCCACCCCCATTGGCACGCATCCTGCTTGGTGCCTCCTGTCAGGAGATAAGAAGGAGTAGCGCCGTGAACCGAAACGCAGCCGCCTTGGTCGCTCTCACCGGCCTCGTACTTCTCGGCCCCGCTCAGGCCGGGGACCCCACACGCATCGCCGCCGCCGCAGACCTACGCTTCGCCATGGATGAGATCGTCGAGCATTACCAACGCCAGCATCCGGATGACGAAATCGAGGTGATCTACGGCTCTTCGGGGCGTTTCCACAGCCAGATCGCCAACGGCGCGCCCTACGACCTCTATTTCTCCGCCGATATCGCCTACCCGGAATCACTGCACGATTCAGGATTCGTGCATGGCGACGTTATCCCCTACGCCATCGGCCGGGTGGTGATCTGGAGCAACACCGTCGACGCCGAGCAGCTGCGTTTGTCGGACCTGGACGACGAGGGGTTTCGCCGCGTAGCGATCGCCAACCCGAGCCACGCCCCTTACGGAGAACGAGCCCGGGAGGCGCTGCAGACCGCTGGCACCTGGGAGGCCGTCGAGTCCCGCCTGGTCTTCGGCGAGAACATCTCCCACGCCCTGCAACTGATCGAGACCGGGGCAGCAGAGGTCGGCATCATCGCCCTCTCCCTGGCGCGGAGCCCGCAGGTTCAGGCGCAGGGCGGCTATCACCTGATCGACGACGACCAGCACGCCCCGCTGCTGCAGGGCTTCGTCGTCACCGAGCACGCCGCGGATAACGAGGTGGCCCACCGCTTCGCGGAGTTCATGGACGAGCCGAAGCCGCGGGAGATCATGGAATCCTACGGCTTCATGCACCCGGACTCCTGAACCGAACCCGCCATGCTGTGGATCAGTGAGCCCGACTGGGTAGCGCTGCAGCTCACGCTGAAACTGGCGGTGATCAGCACCGCCATCCTGCTCGTGCTCTGCCTCCCCCTGGCCTGGTGGCTGGCTCATACCAACAGCCGGCTTAAGGTGGCGATCGAGGCGCTGGTCGCCATGCCGCTGGTCCTGCCGCCAACGGTCATCGGCTTCTACCTGCTCATCCTTCTAGGCCCTCGGGGAGCGGTGGGCGGCTTTCTGGACGATATCGGGGTGGGCCATCTTGCCTTCAGCTTTGCCGGCCTGGTGGTGGGCTCGATCATCTACTCCTTGCCCTTTGCCGTGCAGCCGATGCAAAACGCCTTCCAGGCCATCGGGACCCGCCCTCTCGAGGTCGCCGCCACCCTGCGCGCCTCGCCGTTCGACCGTTTCCTCAGCGTGGTCGCTCCCCTTGCCCGCAGCGGGTTCCTCACCGCGGCCGTCCTCTCTTTCGCCCACACGCTCGGAGAGTTCGGGGTGCTGCTGATGATCGGCGGCAGCATACCGGGGGAGACCCAGGTGGCCTCCATCGCCATCTACAACCACGTCGAGGCCATGGACTACGCCGCCGCCCACGGCCTGTCTCTGTTCCTGCTCCTGATGGCCTTCGGGCTGCTGGTGGCCGTCTACGTGCTGAACCGGCGGTTCAAAGTGGTAGGAGTGGCCTGATGGGCATCGAGGCGTCGTTCCGGGTCGAGCGCGGCGAATTCCAGCTCCATACCGAGCTGAACCTGCCCGGAACCGGCGTCACCGCCCTCTTCGGCCGCTCGGGATCGGGCAAGACCACCCTGCTGCGCTGCCTGGCCGGACTCGAGCGCGCCCGCCATGGCCGTCTCATCGTCAACGGCAACGTCTGGCAGGACGGGCGGACCTTCCTGCCCGTGCATCGACGCCCGCTGGGTTACGTCTTCCAGGAACCGAGCCTCTTCCCCCACCTCGATGTGCGCCGCAACCTCGAGTACGGGCAGCGCCGCACCCCGGCGCAGGCACGCCGGCTCGACTTCGCAGAGGTGGTCGACCTGCTGGGGCTGGAGGCGTTAATCCGCCGAGCCCCGGAGTCGCTCTCCGGCGGGCAGCGCCAGCGCGTCGCCATCGGTCGCGCCCTGCTCGCCAGCCCCCGTCTGCTGCTGATGGATGAGCCGCTGGCCTCCCTCGATGCCACCAGCAAGGCCGAGATCCTGCCCTACTTCGAGCGCCTGCACGCTCGGCTGAACATCCCGATCGTCTACGTCACCCACGCCCTCGACGAAGCCGCTCGCCTGGCCGACCACATGGTTCTGCTCGAATCCGGCGAGGTCCGTGCCGAAGGGCCGCTCCAGACGCTGCTAACGCAGACTGATCTGCCGCTGGCCCAGAGCGAGCACGCCTCGGCGGTCCTGGAGCTGCCTGTCGCCCAACACCACCCCGCCGACCACCTGACCGAACTCGACGCCGGTGGTGAACCGCTGTATCTGCCGCACCTGGATGCCGCCATCGGCGAGCCGGTCCGTGTGCGCGTGCACGCCCGGGATGTCAGCATCGCCCGCACGCCGCCGACCGGGGTCAGTCTGCTCAATCGTCTCCCGGCGCGGATCACCGCGATCGCCGATGACCCGACCCCGAGCCACGCCCTGGTGCGCCTGGAGGTGGCGGGCCAGCCGCTGCTCGCCCGCATCACCCGGCGTTCCTGCGCTGACCTGGAACTGGCCCCGGGGGTCGCCGTCCACGCCATGGTCAAGGGTGTGGCACTGCGTTGACGTTGCAGTCACCGGGACGACCGCCATACTTGTGCCCAGTATCCCGGCATGCCCCCACCCGCAGGAAGTCGAACCATGACCGCCAGCCTTCGTTGGCTGCTACTGCGCCTGCACCGCTGGATCACCCTCGCCCTGGCCCCCTTGTTCCTGGTCATCATCGTCAGCGGCGGGCTGCTGGCGCTGGAGCCTATCGTCCGCGACCTCGCTTCCGGAGCGCCGGCCGAGGACCCGATCCCGCTGGTTGAACTGCAGGCCTTCCTGGCCGAGACCGATCCGCGCCAACGCGCCCGCACGGTCTCTCTGGAAGAGGGCGGGGTCATCGTGCTCGAGTTCAGCCGTGCCGGCGAGCGCTGGCACGAGGCCTTCGACCTCGAGCAGCGCACCGCACTGGGCGAGCGCGACTACGCCACCGCGTTCTTCCAGAGCGTGCGCCACCTGCACAAGGATCTTTTGCTCGGCCTGGACTGGGTGGTCGAACTGGCCAGCTACGCCCTGCTGGTGGTGCTGATCGCCGGACCGTGGCTGGCCTGGCCGCGGCTGCGGGCCACCCTGACCCAGTGGCACACCGTGGCGGGCTGGGTAACCCTGCCGCTGCTGCTGCTCGTCTCGGTGACCGGGGTGATGATGGCGCTGGAGCTCGGCACCCCCCGGCTGCCACCGGTGGACCGGGAGGCCGGCCGGCTGGCCATCGGCCCGGTCCTGCAGCAGCTCGAGGCCGCCGACGTCTCCCAGATCCTGGCCATGGAACGCTTCGAGCGGGCCGCCTGGGCGGTGACCGCCGCCGGGCCCGACGGCCCGCGTCAACTGGTGGTCACCGCCGAGGGGGTGACCCCGGTCAGCGCCTATCCGGGCTGGATCACCGAGCTGCACCAGGGCACCTGGGCCGGCACCGGGTCCGGGGCGATCAACCTACTCGGAGCGCTGACCCTGCTGTTCCTGCTGATCACCGGGATCTGGCTCTGGGCACGCCGGCGACTGGGCGGCCGCCGCCGGGGGGATACCGGCGCCGACCTGCTCATCGCCCACGCCAGCCAGACCGGGACGGCCGCGAAACTGGCCCGGGAGACCGCCAAGGCCCTGCGCGCCGGGGGTGCACGCATCGACGAGGCGTCCCTGGCGGCCCTAGCCCCACAGGATCTCGACACCTATCGCTACGCGCTGCTGATCGCCTCCACGTGTGGCGATGGGGAGATGCCCGATACCGGGCGTGCCTTCCTGGCAGCACTGCCCGAGGCCCGGCTAAACCGCACGCGCTTCGCCCTGCTCGCCCTGGGTGACTCGAGCTACCGGCACTTTTGCGCCGCCGGCGAAACCCTGCGCGCCAGCCTGCGCCGCGCCGGGGCGCAGGAGGTCCTGCCCATGGCCCGCGCCGACGGTGCCCCCGAGCCCGCCTGGCGACTCTGGCTTGGCGAGGTAGCCGAGTTGCTCGGCGTGGCCCCTGGTGCCACGGAACCGATCCCGGCCGATCAGCCCGTCCTGCTCACTTTGCGTGAACGTCGACAGCTCAACGACCCGGAGGATGCCGCCACCCACGAGGTCTGGGGGCTGAGCTTTGAGAGCGACACCGCCCTGGATTATCGGCCCGGCGACCTCTTGCTGGTGCGCCCCGGTGAGGGCGAACCGGCGCGCCCCTACTCCATCGGCAGCACACCGCTCGATGACCCGCACCGGATCGATCTCACCGTCGCGGTCACCCGTTCCACCGACGCCCAGGGACGAACGCACACGGGCAGGGCGTCCAGCCTGCTCGGCCACCACCTGCAACCCGGGGATGCCATCACCGCCGCACTGCGCGTCCATCGGCACCTGCACCCGCCGGATGACCCCCGCCAACCGATCATCCTGATCGCCGCCGGCTGCGGCATTGCCCCGTTCATCGGCTTCATCGCCGAGCGCGCCACCCAGACCGATCGAGGCCCGGTCTGGCTGATCTTCGGCAACCGCCGTCGCCAGGGCGATTTCTTCCACGCCGAGCGCCTGCTGCAGTGGCAGGCCCAGGGCGTACTGACGCGACTCGACCTGGCGTTCTCCCGTGACCCGGATGACGGCGGCTACGTCCAGGATCGAATGCAGGAGGCCGCCCCGAACCTGATCGATTGGATGCTGCACCGCGACGCCCGTATCTACGCCTGCGGACGGCGCAGCACCATCGGCACCGCGGTACCGCGAGCCCTGACCGAGGCGCTGCGCCAGCACGGGGATGCCGAGCACCGCGACGCGGCGGAGACCGTCGTGCAGCGCTGGCAGACCGAGGGCCGGCTGCGGCTCGACGTCATCGACTGAACCAATGGATAAGCACCAGCACAGCCAGACCGCCGAGATCGCCGCCGCATTGCGGGTCTGGCACACCCGTCTCGACGCCCCGCCGGCCATCTTCGACGACCGGGCGGTAATCCCCCTGCTCAGCAGCGGTATGCGCCAGCTGGTGGCACCACCACCGCCCCTGCTGGCCATGCAGTGGCGCGCCCTGGAAAGCGCCCATCCGGAGCTGGCCGCGCTGCGCGGCCAGACGGTTACCCGCGCCCGCTTCGCCGAGGACGCCCTGGACGCCGCGCTATCCCGCGGCCACCAGCAGATCGTCCTGCTGGCGGCCGGGCTGGACACGACGGCCCTGCGCCGTCCGGACATCCTGGACCGGGCGACGCTGTTCGAGGTGGATCAGCCCGCGACACAGTGGTGGAAACGCGCAAGGCTGCCGGCGCACACGGCCAATCGCACCCGCTTCGCGGCCGTGGACTTTGCCCGCAACCGCCTGGCCGAGCGCCTTCGCGAGACCGGCGTCGATCCGCAGCGACCGCTATTCGCCAACTGGCTCGGTTGTACCTACTACCTGCCCACCGAGACCATCGGGAGCACGCTGCGGGGCCTGGCGGAGGTCGCCGCCCCGGGCAGCGAGCTGATCACCGACTACTGGCTGCCGTCGCAGAGCGTGTCCTGGCGACCGCGGATGCTGTTGCGCGGCGTGGCCCTGGCCCTGCACACCCAGCAGGAGCCGCTGCGCGGGCTGATCTCGGAACAGGCCATGCACCAGCTGGCCGAGGGCGCCGGCTGGCAGGTGGCCGAGGAGCTTGATGCGCCCGCCTGTCGGGCGCGCTGGCTGACCGGGCGGCGCGACTCCCTGTCCGTACCCGCCTTCGCCCGCTGCCTGCGCCTGGTACGCGGCTAAAGACCAACGGATCACCGCTGCCTGCGCAGGATCGGCTCCAGCTCCTCGACCGCCTGTTCCCAGTAGTCCACGTCGGCGCGATACCACGTCCCCTCGGGCGTGCGGCAGCTGGCGTACTGAAAGGGGGCCGGCACCTGGGCAATCCGAAAACGCAGATCGGCGAAGATGGCGCAGGCATCGCCGTTGTAATCGACCACCTTGCGCAGATAGGGCAGCGCAGCAAAGCGTCGGTACTCGGCAAACTCGGGCCGCCACCAGGCCGTCTCGGCGAATGCGCGCGTGGCGCCGTCGCCAAACCGCGGCACGCGCTCCCACTCCAGCGCCCCGGGCGGCCGAAACGACTGGCGGTGCCGGGTCCACACGCCGGCGGTCTCGTCCACGGGCCGCTTGCTGGCTCCGAAGCCGAGGTGGGCGGACCAGTAGGCGTCGTCCCCCTCGATGAACAGCCGCCAGTTCAGCGGCCATAGGGGCTGTGCCATGGCGTGGACCCGGGCGCCGTGCATGCCCTGCTCCCGCGCCTGATCGCGCGCATGCTCCAGGGCATGCACTTTGGCCACCGCCTGGATGGCAATCACCAACCCGGCACCAGCCAGACCCGCGCCCGCCCAAAGACGGCCGCCGTAACGCCAGGTCAGCAGCACGCCGACCAGCAGGGAGCCGGTGATCCAAGGGTCGAGGATGAAGGTCACCGGGAAGGCGAAGGTCTCGCGGGAAAAGGGGGCGAGGAGTTGGGTCCCGTAGTTCGTGATCCAGTCACCGAAAATATGGATCCCGATGCCCAGGGCGAAGATCAACGCCGCATCCCGCCAGTCGCGCTGGCCGGGCCACGCCCGCGCCACCAACCAACCCAGCGCCACCGCCCAGAGCGGGAGGAGCAGGAGCGAGTGCGTCTCGCCGCGGTGGAGGTTGTAATAGACGAGCGAGTCGGCGATCACCAGCCCCAGGAACCAATCCACGTCCGGGAACAGACCCGCCGCGGCGCCGAGCCAGGTGCGTTCGCGCAGGGAGAAACGCGGCGCAGCGCAGCATCGCGGCGCCACCACCCGGTTGATCAAAGCGCCGCTAGCTGCATGCGTCACGGGATCCATCCCGGCACGATGCCAGCACTGCGATTCCAAACTCAAATGAATAGTTTATCCTGTCTGCCCCATTCACCAGCGGGCACAAGAGACGGCCTATGGGCACCGGCCAACGCCTGGAGAGTCTCGACACCATCCGCGGGGCGGCGGTGCTCGGGATCCTGGTCATCAATATCCAGCTCTTCGCCATGCCGGTGGCCGGACTGTTGAGCCCGACCCTGCTCGGCGGCTTCGAGGGCTGGGACTACGCCGTTTGGGCGGTCGGCCATGTCCTCTTCGAGGGCAAGTTCATCGCCCTGTTCGCCGCCCTGTTCGGCGCAGGTGCGCTGCTGCTCGCCGAGCGTCATCGGGCCGGCGGCATTGACCCCTGGATCGTGCATCGGCGCCGCATGCTCGCCCTGGGGGCAATCGGGCTGGCCCACGGGACGCTGCTGTGGATGGGGGATATCCTCTTGATCTACGCGGCCATGGGGCTGCTTGCCTTCCTGTTCATCGACCGCAGCCCACGCGCGCTCATGATCTGGGGGGCGGCTCTCTACACGCTGCCTATCCTGCTGACCATGGCCGCCGGCTGGGGGCTGACCCTGCTACCCACCGCCGGATTCATCCAGCTTGCCTCCGCCTCGCCGCCGGTCCACGAGGAGATCACCGCTGCCATCGAGGCCTATCAGTCCAGCTGGCTGGCGCAGATGGAGCAACGCCTGCCCGAAGCCCTCACCCGCTACCTGGTCGGCACCCCGGCACGGCTGGGCTGGCTCACCCTCGGCTGCATGCTGGTCGGCATGGCGGCGTACAAGAATGGCTTCCTCACCGGCGCCTGGAGCCAGCGTGCCTACGCCCGGGTGGCAGGCCTAGGCCTGGGGATCGGGGTGCCGCTGAGCGTACTCGGCATCCTCTACCGGGAGTGGCGCGACTGGGAGCTGCTCAGCGGCTTTTTCATCAGCACCCAGCTCAATCAACTGGCCGTGCCTCTGGTCGCGGCCGGATGGGCCGCCCTGATCCTGCTCGCCTTCCAGCGCGGCTGGTTCGGCCGCCTGCACTGGCCGGTAGCGGCCGTCGGACGGACGGCGCTGAGCAGCTACCTGCTACAGTCGGTGCTGTGTACGCTGGTCTTCTACGGCCACGGGCTGGGGCTCTATGGAGAACTCGACCGCCCGGCCCAAATGCTGGTGGTGCTTTGCGTCTGGGCCATCCTCCTCACCGCGGCCCCGCTCTGGCTGCGCCTCTTCCGCATGGGCCCGGCAGAGTGGGTACTTCGGCGAGCCACACAGCTGCCTGGACCCGTACCGCCACCACCGCCCGTGCGCCAACCCGGACGCCCCGGCGCTGGCTGAGCCGACCCGCATCCCGCCGCAACCCGGAGGTGGCCCATGAAGGTAACCATCGAAGTGGATCTAACCCCGCAGGAGGCCCAGGAGCTGATGGCCGGCTCAGCGGAGTCCGCCCTGGCCTTCCAGCAGCAGTTCCTGGAAGCGGTCTCCCAGGAGGTGGCCCGCCAACTGACCCGACAGTGGGAGCAATGGCCCCGGCCGCCCTGGGCCCAGACGCCGGAGAGCGGCAGAGAATAGCCCGAACCGGGCGGAAAGCGCGCGCCACTGCGTCCATACTGAAGGCCGTGGACTTGATCAGGGAGGGTCCCATGGCCACGCAGACCCCGAAACGCATCGACCTGGCGCTGCAGGGTGGCGGCGCCCATGGGGCCCTCACCTGGGGCGTGCTCGAGCGCATCCTGGAAGACGAGCGACTCGAGATCGATGGGATCAGCGGCACCAGCGCCGGCGCCATGAACGCTGCCGTGGTCGCCGACGGCCTGCAGCGCGGCGGCCGGCGGCAGGCACGGGAGGGTCTGCACGGGTTCTGGCACGCGGTCAGCGAGGCAGCCCGTTTCTCGCCCATTCAGCGCACTCCCTGGGACCGCCTCACCGGCAACTACAGCCTGGATCACTCCCCGACCTATCTATTCTTCGAAAGCCTCACCCAGCTCCTTCACCCCGCACAGCTCAACCCCTTCGGGATCAATCCACTTCGCGATCTCCTCGCCGAGCGGGTGGACTTCGATCAGGTGAACGCCTGCCGCAAGGTCAAGGTCTACGTCACCGCCACCAACGTGCGCACCGGCCGCGCCCACGTCTTCCGCCAGCCTCAGCTTTCGGTCGATGCGGTGATGGCCTCGGCGTGCCTGCCGTTTATGTTCGACGCCGTCACCATCGATGGCGAGGCCTATTGGGATGGCGGCTACAGCGGTAACCCGGCCCTCTATCCGCTGGTGGACGACCCCAGCTGCCAGGACCTGATCGTCGTCCAGATCAACCCCATGACCCGCCAGCAGCTGCCCACCACCGCCCGGGAGGTGCTGAACCGGATCAATGAGATCACCTTCAACTCGGCCTTGATCAAGGAGCTGCGCTCGATCCACTTGCTTCATCAATTGATCGACGCCGAGAGCCTCCAGCTGGAACGCTACCGGGCCATGCGCCTGCACCTGATCCACGCCGAGCGCGAGGTCGAGGCGCTCAGCGCCTCGAGCAAGCTCAACGCCGAGTGGTCCTTCCTCACGCGCCTGCGCGACCAGGGCTACGGCTGGGCGGACGCGTGGCTGCGCGAGCACTTCGACGACCTGGGCGCACGCTCGACGTTCGATCTCGACGAACTCTTCGCCGACGCCTTCCGCCCCTTGGACCTCGACGAAGGGGCCGGCACCGAGGGCGTGCCGCGATGATCGAGATCCTGGCCATCCTGATCGCGCTGGGGCTACTGATCTATCTCGCCTACCGGGGTATCACGCTGCTGATCCTGGCACCGGCCCTGGCGGCGCTGGTGACGCTCGCCTCGGTGGAGACCCCGCTGCTGGCCAGCTACACCCAGGTCTTCATGGGGGCCGCGGCCGACTTCATCATGAAGTACTTCCCGCTGTTCCTGCTCGGGGCGATCTTCGGCAAGCTCATGGAGGATACCGGCAGCGCCGAGGTACTGGCGCGCGCCATCATCCGCGGGCTGGGCGAGACCCGGGCGGTCCTTGCGGTGGTGCTCTCCTGCGCGATCATGACCTACGGCGGCGTCTCCCTTTTCGTGGTGGCCTTCGCCGTCTACCCCATCGCCGCCTCGCTGTTTCGCCAGGCGCAGATTCCCAAGCGGCTGATCCCCGGCACCATCGCCTTGGGCGCCTTCACCTTCACTATGACCGCACTGCCCGGTACGCCGGCCATCCAGAACGCCATCCCCATGCCGTACTTCGGCACTTCACCCTTCGCCGCCCCGGGGCTGGGCATCCTCACGGGGATCGTCATGCTGGTCCTCGGGCAGCTGTGGCTGAGCCACCGCGTGCGCCAGGCCCGCCTCGCCGGCGAGGGGTACGGGCAGCACGAAGACGCCGCCCCACAACTCGACCGCACCCTGCGCGAGCGGGCGGCCGGCGAGGGCTTCGACCTGAACGAGGTCCCGCCCTCGGCCTCCCCGGCCCGTCAGCCACCGCTGGCGCTCGCCATCCTGCCCATCGTGCTGGTCATCGGCCTCAACCTGGTGTTCACCACCCTGGTCATCCCGGCCATGGAGACCAGCTACCTGGCCGAGCCCCGCTTCGGTGCGACCACCATCGACGCCCTGCGCGGCGTCTGGTCGATCACCGCCGCTCTGGTGATCGCCATCCTGGTGCTGATCTTCACCAACCTGCGCCGTCTGCCGGCACTGACCGCCACGGTGGACAGCGGCGCCAATGCGTCCCTACTGCCCATCTTCAACACCGCCAGCCTGGTGGGCTTCGGCACGGTCATCGCCTCACTGGCCGCCTTCGAGACGATCAGCGGCTGGGTGACCGCCATCGGCGGCGACAACCCGCTGATCTCACTGGCCGTCGCCGTCAACGTCCTCGCTGGCATGACCGGCTCCGCCTCCGGCGGCATGAGCATCGCTTTGGCCACACTCGGTGACAGCTATCTGGCCATGGGCCAGGCGGCGGGGATCTCACCGGAGCTGATGCACCGCGTCACCGCAGTGGCCACCGGAGGGCTCGACGCCCTGCCCCACAACGGCGCGGTGATCACGCTGCTCTCCATCTGCGGACTGACCCACCGCCAGGCCTACCTAGACATCGCCGTAGTGGCGATGCTGGTTCCCCTGATCGCGCTGGTCTTCCTCATCACGGTGGGTTCGATTTTTGGCACCTTTTAGACGCCCTGTACGGCACCCCGGCAACGCCGGGCCAAGAGGCGATCAGCGCCGCGCCACCCGTGGTCCCTGATCGCCGCCGCCAGAACCAAGCCGATGCTCGCCGTCGGCCCTTTCCGCCTTGCGCTCCTGCAGCCGCTGGTACCAGAGGGTATCGCGGTGGCTGTCCACCTCGAGCTGCTGTCGCAGCTGCTCGACCAGTTGGCTGGTGTCTTCGGACAGGGTCCCGTAGCGCTCCTGCCACTGCTCCAGGGCCTCCCGAAAACGGCCGTAAGCCTCCAGCGGGTCACTGGGGCGCTCGGCCGTATGCTCATCCACCCGCTCGGCCTGGGCGCGTGCGCTCGCAGTCAGCGCCCCGCCACTCTGCCGATCGGCGTAATCGACCAACAGCGCCGCCTCGCGCCGACGCAGGGGACGCCCCTGCTCGACCACCCGTTCGCGGTAGATGCGACACGGCCGGCTGTGGAGACACGCCTCACGCACCCCGAGCAGATCCTGGGCACGATCAGCCAGCTCGTCACGCTCTGCCTCCAACCGACGCAGCTCCTGCCCTCGACCCAGGGTCCACGCGGCGAAGATCAGCCCACCGGCCAGCACCCCCAGGGCCAATACGCCCCAGGCGAACAGGGGCACACCGGGCGGCGCCAGCCACGCAGCCAGGGTCACGCCCAGCAACAACAGGGGGACCGCGATCAATACCCAGCGAGCCTGGCGCTCCATGGCCTGATGCTCCGGCTCGCGGTCCGAGGCCAGACGGCGGAAGGTATCCAGCAGCGAGCGGTCGCGCACGCCGGCCAGAAAACGGTTCATATCATGGATTTCGGGCGGGGTTGCCCGCTCGATGAGGCCGTCGTGGAAGAGCTGCGGCGATTTGCGAGACACCCGGACCTCCAGAGAACGGCCCGCGTCAGGGTGCGTGGACGGGCCAAGGCGGGTCGGGGACACGCAAGCCGTCCCCGCCCACAGCCGGGCGGCGCGCTGCCGCCCGCCCCGGCCATGGGCTTCGCGCGGCTCGCCTAGCCTGCGGAATGCGGCTCGCCGGCCGCCTCGTCCCGCTGGGCCTCGGCCTGCTCCGCGGCACGCTGCTCCTCCACAGCGCCCTCGTCCTCACGAACCTCGTCCGTTCGCCGATTGACCTCGCGGACGTGATTGCGCTGCGCGTTCACCATGCATCCGAACATCGATCATCTCCCTTTGTTGGCTGCACGTTATAACGGTTAGGTGAGCACAACTAGATCGGTATTTCAAACCCGTTGCGGCGCGCCCGGTATCTCGCTCTCCAACGGGGCCTCACACACCACCTCGGAGCCCGACCGTCTCTGGTATTTGTTCGCGTACATCCGCTGATCCGCCAGCACCAGCAACTCATGCGGGTCCACCGCATCCTCCGGGCAGAACGCCGCACCGATGCTAGCCGAGAAGCGGACGTGATGCCCCTTGACCTCCACCGGATGATCGATCGCTTCAACCACCCGATCACACAGTTGCTGCAGGGATCGTCGATCGGCCAGCCCGTGCAGGAGCAGGATGAACTCGTCGCCACCGAGGCGAACCACCTTATCCTCCGGCCGGAGCACGCGGAGCAACGAGTTGGCCAGCTTGACCAGGGCCTCATCCCCGAACGTGTGGCCATAGCGATCATTGATCGCCTTGAAGCCGTCGACATCGAGGATCACCACCCCAAAGCCGTCGTCACTGCCCTGCGGCCCCTGCGAGTAGCGCTGGGCCATGCGCTCCATGGCGTCGGTGAGCACGCGCCGGTTGGGCAGTCCGGTCAGCGGATCGTGCTGCGCGATGTGCTCCACGTTGCGCTGCGCTCGCAGGTTCGCGGCCATGGCCAGGCCATAGGTCCAGCCCAGCGTCCACGGGATGCTGGCCAGGATGATCAGCGTGCTGGCCGCATTGACCCATGGCAGCCTGCGGCGTTCGTTGCCCAATCGCTTGAAGCGCAGGATGCCCTCAAGCAGCAACAGGCAAGCGACGACGGCGCCGAGGTTATTGAGCAGGATCACCGCACCGTCCAGATCTTCCTTGAACCAGAACGGGAAGAAGCCGAAGGCAACCAACAGGATGAGACCGCTCGCGGCCCACCATGCCGGCCCCCGCTCCTGTCGATTGATCCTCCAGACCACGGTCATAACCGAGGCTGCGATGATCGTAGTGATCCACAGGATCAACGCCATCGTCGGGGCATGTAAGTCCACGCGGCCCTCCTTGGGGGCGGGAAAATGGATCAAAACAGTTGATCGGGGGGAGGGCCCCGAAGATTATCGGG
>LKMJ01001808.1_pt1 | contig 19184 bp, 21 predicted proteins | sample 643391 | NCBI WGS metagenome assembly LKMJ01 (sample SAMN04112250, study PRJNA286221) | soda lake metagenome | biome: soda lake; feature: Kulunda Steppe; material: water; isolation source: sample PL-Br10 brine of Picturesque Lake | place: Russia: Kulunda steppe | collected 2010-07 | reverse complement strand
TGGCGGTCGAATCGGGCTTTGCGGCCGACGAGACCGAATACTACCGGCTCTTGCACGAAGCGACGGTGACGGCGACTCGTGCGGCCGTCGAAGCGGCCGAGACGGCCGATGACAAGCAACTGATCCACGCGGTTCGAGCGATGGACGACTGTACGCGCGTCTCGAACGAGCTCGCAGAACGAGTCGCCGAGTGGGGTGGAAGCCAGTTCGAGGACGCCGACGTCGGCATCGAGTACGCACGCGATCTCTCTGAATCGGGCGAAAACGACCCTCTCGTCTCGCTCGCGGCGCGGGTTCGCGACCTCGACGACGAGGCGACGAGGCTCAGAGCCCACGTCGAGCGATTGGCACCCGAGGTCGCGCCGAACCTCTCGGCGCTGGGTGAGCCGGTGCTCGCTGCTCGGCTCATCGCCCTCGCCGGTGGGCTCGAATCGCTGGCAAAAAAGCCGGCAGGAACGGTGCAGGTGCTCGGAGCAGAGGAGGCGCTGTTCGCACACCTCCGCGGTCGAGCGCCGTCGCCGAAACACGGCGTCATCTTCACCCACGAGGCGGTGAGCGGGACGGCCGCCGAAAACCGCGGATCGGCGGCGAGAGCACTCGCCGGCAAGCTCGCCATCGCGGCGCGCGTCGACCACTACTCCGGCGAACGGAAGCCCGAACTCGACGAACAGCTTCGCGAACGCATCGAGCGCATCCAGGCGCGTGATTCAGTGTGAGTGACGTACTGCCAACGGGCGTCGAACGTCGACAGTTCGACGGTCGCGAAGCGCTTGCCACACGCGGAACGCCCGTGTACGGCGAGCCGACCGACGGCGAGTGGCGGCGATGGGATCCGCGGCGTTCCAAGCTGGGTGCGATGCTCGAAAAAGGGATGGAGACGGGACTGAACGGCGACGAGACCGTGCTCTATCTCGGCGCCGCATCGGGAACGACCGTGAGCCACGTCGCCGATTTCTCCGGCCCGACGTACGCCGTCGAGTTCGCGGCGCGCCCGGCGCGCGACCTGCTCGACGCTGTCGAACCCCGTCAGAACCTGTTTCCGCTGCTGAAAGACGCTCGAAAGCCGGAGACGTACGCGCACGTCGTCGAACCAGTCGACGTGTTGATACAGGACGTCGCCACGCGCGGACAGGCGGCGGTCGCGCTCGCCAACCGTCGGTTTCTTCGCGAAGACGGACGGCTCTTGCTCGCGGTGAAAGCACGGAGCGAAGACGTCACCAGGAACCCGAACGACGTGTTCGACGAGGTGCTCGATGCGCTCGAAGACGGGTACGACGTGCTGGAGACGCGCTCGCTCGAACCGTTTCATGGCGACCACCTCGGCGTCGTCGCCCGGCCCAAGTGACTCCGGGCAGTACGACCGGCTTGTACACCTGGCTGTACGACGGCTTGTACACCCAGTGGTACGACCGAGTTGTATAGTTTTATCAAAGACGGTCACATTCGGGGGAGTATGTCGACAGTACGTTCGTTTCTTTCCCGACTCGGTCCGACCTGGCTCGCCGGAGCGATCGCTGCTGGTCCGGCCACGATGGCGAGTCTGCTCGCCGCCGGCGCGGGGTTCGGTTACACGCTATTGTGGGTCGTCGTTCTCTCCGCGATACTCGGCGCGCTCGCACAGTACCTCGCGACCCGGCTCGCGCTCGGAACGGAGGAGGGAATCGTCCGGACGGTCGAGCGACATCTCGGCGAGTGGTGGGCGTGGCTGCTCGTCGTCGACGTGTTCCTCGCTGCGGGGCTCGCCCAACTCGTAATTATGAAAACGCTCGCCGACGTAAGCGAGGCGCTCTCGGGAGTCGATGCTCGTCTCTGGGGCGTCGCGTGGGCAGTCGTCCTTGCGGCCGGCCTCGCCGGCGGCGGGTACCGTGTAGCAGAGCTCGGCGCGAAAATCGTCGTCTCGCTCGTCGTGTGCGCGTTCGTCGCGTCGCTGTTCGTCGTCCCGATCGATTACAGCGCGGCCGCATCCGGGCTCGTTCCAAGCGCGTTCGACGGCGTCGGCATGGCGCTCGTCGCGGCGGGCGTCCTCGGTGGCGCGGTTCATGTCACCATCATCACGATGCAGACGTACACCACGCGGGCACGCGGTTGGACGGCTACAGACGCCGGAATCGCACGCTTCGACATCGCGACATCGATGCTCGTCGCGTTCGGGCTGTACAGCCTCGCCATCTTCGTCGTCGCGGCGAGCGTGCTCGCCGGGACGGGCGAAGTGACCGCGATCGGTGCGGCGGAGGCACTCGGCCCGCTCGTCGGCCCGTACGCGCAGGCACTGTTCTTCGTCGGCCTGCTCGGAGCCGCGGTGTCGACGCTCGGCGGCAACACCGTCGTTCCACCGTATCTGCTGGCCGACAAACTCGGGTGGGACACCGACGTGAGCGACTCGCGATACCAAGCGCTACTCGCCGGGGTCGCACTCGCAAGCGCCGCCGGCGCGTTCATCGAGGGCGCGTTCTTTCCGCTTCTCGTGCTCGTGCTCGCGTTCGGCCTCGTCGGCACCCCGTTCGCCATCGCGCTCGTACTCGTGCTGTTGAACACCCGGTCGGTGCGGGTCGACGCCCCCGGGATCGTGCTCAACGCTGGCGGGGTCGTGTTGTTCGTCGTCGCGAGCGTCACCGCCGGCTCGTTCGTCGCCGAAGAGTTCGAAGCCGTCCGCCAAACGGGCGCGCTCGCGGCCGGAATGAGCACCGTTGCAGTCGTCTTCGCAGCCGTGTTGGGAACCGCAACGCTCGCGCTCGTCGGCAGCTACCTGCTCGGCCGGTTCGACGGCGAGCGGCCGGTAGAAACCTAAAACAGGCAGTACTCACTGCTTCTCACGGCGATCGTGTGCATGTGTAATCGAGTCGAAAACTGAATGTACCCGCAGGGCAGGCCGCGTTCACACGATATATAACGGCGGCCGGCAAACGAGGGGACGATGGAGCTGGGCTCGCGCGACGCGTTCGACCGGATGGGGACGCTCGGTATCGAAGAGGAGTTCTACGTCGTCGACGAGCGAGGGCGTCCGACCGCCGGAACCGACGAACTCGTGTACGAGTCCGAACCGCCGGCAATTCTGGATGGCCGCCTCGATCACGAGCTGTTCAAGTGCGTCATCGAGACCCAGACGCCGACGCTCGAGTCGATGCCGGAAGCACGCGACGCCGTCGAATCCGTTCGGAACGCGCTCGTCACCCACGCCGAAACACACGGCTTTGCCATCGCGGCAGCGGGTCTTCACCCGGCCGCGAAGTGGCGCGAGCTCGAACACGCTGAAAAGCCTCGATATCGATCGCAGCTCGACCGAATTCAGTACCCACAGCACCGAAACACGACCGCTGGATTGCACGTTCACGTCGGCGTCGACGATGCCGACAAGGCGGTCTGGGTCGCAAATCAGATTCGCTGGAACCTCTCGATACTGCTCGCGCTGTCGGCGAACTCACCGTACTGGAACGGTTTCGACACCGGATTGCAATCCGCCCGCGCGAAGATATTCGAAGGGCTTCCGAACACCGGCACCCCGACAGCATTCGACGACTTCGACGCGTTCCAGGCGTACGAGCGAACGATGGTCGAGACGGGGTCAATCGACGACCGTGGGGAGCTGTGGTTCGACGTTCGACCGCACTCCGAACACGGGACAGTCGAAGTACGAACACCCGACGCACAGGCCGACGTCGACCGCGTGTTCGCGTTCGTCGAGTACGTCAGCGCGCTCGTCGGGGAGTTCGCCGAGCGATACGAGGACGGTGAGGTCGGCGACGACCACCGCCGCGAACTCCTCGATGAGAACAAGTGGCGCGCGATGCGCCACGGGCACGACGCCGACCTGCTGTCGAGAGAGCTGTCCGCGTCGGTGTCGCTCGGCGAACTGGTCGACCGCGAATGCTCACGTCTCGGCGTCTCCGGGCTGAAAGCGTTGTACGACGACGAAAGCGGTGCGAGGCGTCAACGACGTATCCACGAGCACGAGGGACTCGACGGCCTCTGTGACGCCCTGTTGGTGAGCTGAAACGAGCCACTGTGTTTATATATCGGTGTTTCTTTTGTCCCGATACGACTACTACCCATGTCAACCGATGAAACGCCGGATAACGGCGGCCCGGACGCCGTCTGTGGCGACCACGAGGGGGTTCGAGAGAAGCTCGAGCAGGAAGCCGAACGCGCGGCTGCGGGGTTCGATGAGGGGATCGTCGACCTCCTCGCGTGGGTTTTGGACACCGAGACGCGCGCACGAATCTACGTGTACCTGAGACAGAACCCCGCGAGTACGAGCGAGGAGATCGCCGACGGAACCGGTCTGTATCCGAGCACCGTTCGCGAATCGCTTGCGGCGCTGAACGAGGAAGGGAAAGTCGAACGGCGAAAGCGACAGGCAAGCGGTGCCGGGAACAACCCCTACGAGTACACCGCGATGGCGCCGAGCGAACTCGTCAGCCAGGTCGTCGACGACGTCCAGGCGGAGCTCAACACCGTTTTTAACCTCGATTCGCATCTCGGCGTCTGTACCGAGTCAGCCGATGACGTCAAGCCGGTGACGATAACCGTCGAGGACGACGCAGACGAACGCGACGGCTGACCTACCTTTTTGCAGGGGGAGAACCTCGTCGTTTACGGCGAGGATGCCACCGAAGCCACTAAAACAGGGCCGCCCGTCACGATGTTCATGAAGGTCGTGTTGGGTGGAACGTTCGATCCGGTGCACGACGGCCACCGCGCCCTGTTCGAGCGGGCGTTCGAGCTCGGAGACGTGACCGTTGGCCTCACCAGCGACGAACTCGCACCTAAAACTCGCAGTGTCGACCGGTTCGTCAGATCGTTCGACGAGCGCAAACGCGACCTCGAAGCCGAGTTGGCGCGCCTCGCCGGGGAGCACGACCGCGAGTTCACGGTTCGTGAGCTCACCGAACCGACGGGTATCGCCACCGAGCCCGGATTCGACGTGCTTATCGTCTCACCGGAGACCGTCGACGGCGGGAAACTGGTCAACAAAGAGCGCGAAGAAAAGGGGCTAGAACCGCTCGAACTGGAAGTCGTCGACCACCTGTACGCCGACGACGGCGATATCATCTCGTCGACGCGAATCGTCGCCGGCGAGATCGACGAGCACGGCAACCTCACGCCCGATAGCGACGGTCGAGCCCCGACGAGTGAATAACCGGGTGCCACCTGCGAACCACGATGCTGTGCATCTCATATCGAACTGACTCGTTCCAGTTACCACTTCGGTGGTTCGAGTCCCGCTTCTTCGAGTAACCCTTTCCATCGGTTCTGCACCGTTAGTCGCGAGACTCCGACAGCGTCCGCGACCTCGGACTGCGAGCGACGTTCGCCGGCGATTAGCGCACCGGCGTACAGGCTCGCCGCCACGACCGCCCGTTTCGAGCGGTCGGTATCCGGAACCGTCGATAAGAACAGGTCGGACGCGCGCGATTTCGTCTCACTACCGAGGTCGAGACGCTCGGCCGCCTCGTCGATTCTGGCGAGCCACTCCTCGTTTTCGACGTGGTCGCGAGCGCGGTACACGTCACGTCGTCCGTCGCGCAGGTATATAAACGGTCGCCGGAGAGCGTTTGTGGTCGCGGGACAGGAGTGGGTTCGGTCACCGCGTGGCTTGACGGTTCGGCGGAGCGGCGAGTAACGACAGCTATTTTTGCGAGACGGGGATACGAACGGATGCGCGCGGGTTGCCGAGCCAGGCCAAAGGCGCAGCGCTTAGGACGCTGTCCCATAGGGGTCCGCCGGTTCAAATCCGGTCCCGCGCATCGAGCGAACGGAGTGAGCGAGAGAGCAGGACCGATTCGATCCCTGCGAGTCACAGCCCGGAAGCGCAGCGAAGCGAGCGTCTAGAACTGTCTCGCTCCGGTTCAAATCCGGTCTCGCCCACTCAAACAACGTCCACCGACGCGACGACGATATCGATAATAGCTGTGATATCCCCGACGCCGAAAACCCCAGATAGAGGGTGTGTTTGGGACGAAATTGGGTGGGAGTCTGGTCGGAGTTCGGCGAATAATGAAGTCTAAACTCTGTTATGAACGGGTATGCCCGAAAGAGCATCCGAACGGTTCGACCGACGCACAGTCCTGAAAACAACCAGCGCGGCAGCGATCGCGATGCTCGCAGGCTGTGCCGGTGATGAGGAAGACGACGGAGAGATGGAAACACCGACGGAGGAAGAAACGCCGACACCGACGGAGGAAGAGACACCGACACCGACGGAGGAAGAGCCGGAGTTCGCCATCGAAACCATCAGCACGGGCGATCCGTTCGCCGACGCCAAGACGGCCGCCGACCACGTCGAAGGTGGAGCCGAAGTGCTCTCCGGCGGCATCGCCGCCGGGGCCGGCCTGGAGGGCGATGCCTCGAGTGACGCAGCAGAGCTGCGCGCGGTGCTGTCTGGGCTGCTACAAGAGCACGTCTACCTTGCTGGCTACATGGTCGACGCCGCCTACAGCTTCGGCCCCGACAGCGGGGAGTTCGAACTCGCTTTCGAAGCGCTGGACACCAACTCCGTCGAACTCGCCGACGTCATCGGCGAGGCCGCCGGCGACGACAACCGCGAGGCGTTCCTGAGCCTGTGGCGTGACCACATCGACTTCTTCATCGACTATGCGCTCGCGGCCGCCGAGGACGACGACGACGGTCGCCAGGACGCCCTGGACGACCTCGACGGCTACACCGACAGCGCCGGCGGGTTCTTCGAAGATATCTCGGGCGGCGAGCTGCCCGCCGAGGACGTGACCGAGCACCTCGACGGCCACATCGACACGCTGGCGGCCGCGATCGATTCCTTTGCCGCCGGCGATCCCGGCGCGTTCGATGACCTGAAGGCCGCCGGCGACCACGTGGTGGGAGGCGGTGCGGTGCTGGCAGCCGGGTTCGCCGCGGCGCTCGAGCTGGAGGGCGACACCGACTCCGAGGCATCGGCGCTGCGATCCAGTCTCGCCGCGGGGCTGCAAGAGCACGTGTACCTGGCCGGCATCGCGGTCAAGAACGCCTACGCCGAGGGCCTCGACAGCGGCGAGTTCGAGGCAGCAGCCGGAACGTTGGACACCAACTCCGTGCAGCTTGCGGACGGCATCGGCGAGCTGGCCGGCGACGATAACCGCGATGCGTTCTTGAGCCTGTGGCGCGACCACATCGACTTCTTCGTCGACTACGCCGTCGCCACCGCCGGTGATGACGAGGAGGGTCAGGCCGCGGCGATCGCCGACCTCGACGGCTACACCGAGAGCGCTGGCGGGTTCTTCGAGGACATCTCCGCCGGTGAACTGCCCGCCGACGCGGTCGCCGACAGCCTGCGTGGGCACATCGCGACCCTCGGCGGTGCCATCGACTCGCTGGACGCTGCAATCAACCAGTAAAACGCGCGGTGGTCGCCGCCCGACTCGAGCCACGAGTTTCTCGCACCGTTTCACGACGGCGGATGTGGTTTGCGACGATCCGCTTTTGCCGCTTCAGATTCACGCGTAGCGAGAGCGAGACGAGAAAACGAACGGACAACGGTTTCAAAACCGGTGTCGGCCGGATTTCGGACCACCCGCCTTCGACACCGCTTCGTGCACGACGAGTAACACGAACAGTACGACACCGAGGAGGCCACTGGCGTGAACCACCGGGATTTCGAGCCATATGTGCATCGCGATCGCCACGCCGAAGCCGGTCGCCAGTATCGGTGGGATGAACAGCAAGCTGAGGAACACGGGCACACCGGCTTCACGGCGGAGTACGAAGACGAAGAACGCACCCAAAACGGCCGTGATGGCGACGACGTACTCGACCTCCGGAATCGCGAGCGTTTCGACCATACGGCACGGTCGAACTGCCGCCACATAAATATTACTTCAATGGCCGTGTATATTTGGTTAATGCTGTTTAATATATATCTGCGAGGAACGAACCTATCGCTTCGTTAACGGGTTCGGGGTTCTCCACGTTAGACGAGTGGCCGGCTTCGGGAACCATCACCCGTTCGGCATCGAGTCGTTCGACGAGCGAGTCAGAGCGGTCGGGGGTGAGCGCGACGTCCTCTTCGCCGTGGACGACGAGCGCCGGGGCGTCGATACCGTCGAGTTCGTCGGTGAAATCGGGGCGTTCAAGCCACGAGTCGACCTCGTAGTACACCGACTCGCCGGGGTAGGTGAGCCAGCGGTCGACCCACGCGTCGACGAGTTCGGTGTTCCGTTCGTTCGTCGTCGACCCAAAGAGGATGTGTTTGACGACGTCCGCGAGCCCTTCTGGAACCTCGCCGGTTTCCTTCGTCGTCTGTATCATCTCGCCGTATCGTTCTATCTCGTGGTCTTCGTGCGGGCCGGCAGTCGTGTCGATGAGAACGAGCCCATCGACGCGCTCAGGGTATCGTTCGGCGAACCTGAGCGCCATGAACCCCCCCATCGACATACCACCGAGAACGCACGAGTCGATGTCGAGCGCATCCAGCAGTGCGGCACAGTCGTCGGCGAGGTCGTAGAGGTCGTACGGGCCGACGTAGCGGTCGGTTCGCGCGCGAGTGTCGTAGGCGACGACGCGGAACTCGTCTTCGAGTGCATCGACCTGCGGGGTGAACATCGTCCGGTCCATGAGCGTGCCGTGACAGAGGACGAGCGGGTCACCCTCACCGCGGTCGGTTGCGACGGTTTCGGGGCGGTGGCGGTACCGCGCGACGGAGCGTTCGTTGTGGGTCGCCATACCCGATTGGTGAAGCGCTCGTCCTTATATTTGCGGGCGCTCGACGGAGGAACGCGCTACCGGCGGGGATGTGAATCTTGACTGACAGACCACTGCATGTTGACTGACAGACCACTGCATGTTGACTGACAGACCACTGCATGTTGACAGACGGACGGCTGCCAGACGAAAGACGGCCCACAAACCTTTTTCTTGTCGGAATCGATAGACGATTAATGAACGTACTCGGGGACGTACTAGATGATATCGTTTCGGACGTGGACTGCGTTTTCCTTTTCGCACCTAGCAGCTCGCAGTACCAGGCGTTCACCGAGAACGACGTCCCGGTGGTAGTTGTCGCCCGCGAAAACGACCTCGACGCCGAATCGTTCGTCGAGCTCCCGCTCGAGTTCCGCGACGTCAAAGAGCGGATACGGTTCGGCATCGAGGGAGGAGTCGACGCAGGGTTCGTCGAGGAAGGCGATCAGGTCGCCTGTGCAGTGAAGATGTTCGCCGACGACATCGATACGATTACCCGCGTCAGGGTCGGCGATTTCGAGAACTCGGGAGTGTACAATCTCTTCGTTGACAGTCGTGCCGAACCGGCGGTCATTCGAGACGTGCTCGAGGTCGCGATCGAACTCGGTAAAAAAGGGCAGAAAGGCAAACGAGTCGGCGCGCTGTTCGTCGTTGGGGACGCGGGAAAAGTGATGAACAAATCGCGGCCGCTGAGCTACAACCCGTTCGAGAAGAGCCACGTTCACGTCGGCGACCCGATCGTGAACGTGATGTTAAAGGAGTTCTCCCGGCTCGACGGCGCGTTCGTCATCTCCGATTCGGGAAAAATCGTCTCCGCGTACCGGTATCTCGAACCTTCTGCAGAAGGTGTCGACATCCCGAAAGGCCTCGGCGCGAGACACATGGCCGCGGGAGCGATAACGCGGGCGACCAACGCGGTCGCGATCGTGCTCTCGGAATCCGACGGCCTCGTTCGGGCGTTCATCGGCGGTGAGATCGTTCTCGAACTCGACCCGGAGGAGTACTGATGTATACAGTCGTCGTCCGTGGCTGGTTCGAAGGGCTCAGTCCGGCCGGCCAGAACCTCGTCATCGCCGTCGCCGTGCTGCTCGCTGGGCTCGTTCTCGGCGCTGTGGCGGCGTGGCTCGTCCGACGACTGCTCGTCGCGCTCGGCGTCGACGACGCGGTCGAAGGGACGCCGTTCGAACGAACCGCTCGACAGCTCGGCAGTTCGACCGTCCGGTTGCTTGCGCTTTTATCCGGGCTGTTCGTGTTCGTGGTCGCGGCGCTGTACTCGACGCAGACGCTCGAAGTCGTCCCATCGGAGGCGTTTTTCGACGAACTGAGCGTGTTTCTCCCGCGACTTTTCATCGCCGTCGTCGTCGTCATCGTCGGCCTGCTCGTCGGCGATAAAGCCGCGCTCGTCGTGAGTGAAAAACTTCGAAGCGTCAAACTTCCCGAAGTGACGCTGTTGCCGCTGCTCGTGAAATACTCGGTTTTCTACGTTGCGGGGCTCATCGCACTGTCACAGCTCGGCGTCGCGACGGCCGCGTTACTCGTGTTGCTCGCGGCGTACGCCTTCGGCGTTTTCTTTCTCGGTGGGCTGGCGTTCAAAGACCTCATGGCGTCGGCTGCAGCCGGTATGTACCTGCTGCTCACCGAACCGTACAGCATCGGCGACGAGATCGCCGTCGACGGAAGCCAGGGTGTCGTTCAGGAGGTAGACATCTTCGTCACGTACGTCGAACGAAACGGAACGGAGTACATGATACCGAACCGAAAAGTGCTTCACGACGGTGCGATGCGAGTGCGAAATTAGTCGTCGACGCTATCGATCGGTTCAGCGGGGACGCCGGCCCACGTTTCGCCCGGCGGGACGTCACCTGCGACGAGCGAGTTCGCTGCGACCTGCGCGTCGGCACCGATTTCGACGCCCGGGAGGACGACGGCTCCGGCACCGACCATCGCCCGCTCACCGATCCGAATCTCGCCGGTTCGATACTCGTCCTGGAGGAACTCGTGACACAGAAGGGTCGCATCGTAACCGATTATCGCGTCGTCCTCGACGGTAATCAGCTCGGGCCAGAACACGTCCGGCGTCGATTCGAGTCCCCATGAGACGCCGGCTCCGACGGTGACCCCGGTTCGGCGTAACAGCCAGCTTTTCAACCGAAGGCTCGGTGAGTGCCGTGCGGCGACGATCAACGCGTAGTTGAACGCGACACGGAGCGGATGTTTCGCGTCAGTCCACCGCTGTAAGGAGTTTCGAGGGCCGGGCGTCGGATGCCGGTCGACACGTCGGTGCTCGCGTGTCCGTTCGGTGTCGAACTCTCCTGGTTCTCCGGCCGTCTCCTCCTCGGGTGCCTCTCGGTCGCTCACGGTTCAATCGAGGGCACACGAGGATTTGAAACTAGCCTTCGACCCCGTCCAGTCACGTCAGACGCCTCGTTCACTCCTGTTGTAACCGCCGTCCATCCCGTTCGACCATCGTTTCGTCACTCACCGTCCGCCTCGGCTCCGACCGAGACCGGCTCCGCCTCGCGAACTCGAACGCCTCGCGTCGAGAGATGTCGGGTTCGTCGGCGGGCGAACTCCTCCTCGCGCGTCCCTTGGGTCGCGAGTACGTACATCCTCGATTTGCCGACCGGCCGCATCGTTCGGCCGGCGCGCTGGGCTCCCTGTCGACGTGAGCCACCGAGCCCGGATGCCGCGATGGCAATCTCCGCGTCGGGGAGGTCGATCCCCTCGTCACCGACGCGGCTGACGACGAGCGTGTCGAGTTCGCCGGTTCGAAACCGGTCGAGAAGCCGACTTCGGCGTGCGTGCGGTGTTTCACCGCTCATAAACGGCACCGAAAGCGCCTCGGCGATGGCGTTGCCCTGTTCGATGTACTCGACGAACACGAGCGCCTTCGAATCGGCGTGCTCGGCCAATATCGCCGCGATTTCCCGTATCTTCGCCGGATTCGACGCCGCAAGCTGGCGTTTGGCGTGACCGACAGTCGATTCGTACTCGGTGCGATGGCGTTCGGATGTCCACGGCACGCACCGGATTTCGACGGTGGGTTCGGCGACGTATCCTGCGTCGAACAGCGCTTCCCAATCGGTGCCGATCGGCCGGCCGATGAGGGTGTAAATCTCTTTTTGGTCGTCGGACTCTCTGACCGGCGTCGCCGTCAGCCCGAGGCGATGTTTCGTCTGCAGTGTCGCGCTTTTTCGGTGTATCGGGCTCGGGATATGGTGAACCTCGTCGTAGACGATCAGTCCCCAGCGTCGAGCGTCGAACAACGCTCGATGGCGCTCCATGCCGGCCGTCCGGTAGGTCGCGATGGTGACCGATCGGATCTCCTTTTCACCACCGTGATACTCACCGACCTGCGCTGCATCGAGCGTCGTGTTCGCGACGACGTTCTCGCGCCACTGTCTAGCCAGCTCGCGCGACGGAACGAGCACGAGCGTTTCACCTTCGAGCTCGGCCATGACGCCGAGCGCCGCGACGGTCTTTCCGGAGCCGGGCGGCCCGACGAGCACGCCCGATTTCGCTTCGAGAAATCGCGAAACCCAGTCGACCTGATACGGACGAAGCGACAGGGTAAGCTCCATGGGGAGGTCGTCACCCGCGTCGAGCGTGCGGTGGTCTCGAACCGGATACCCGGCCTCGTACAGCGTGCGCTTGAGCTCAGCCGTTCGATTCGCGGCGACCCACGCTGTTGTATCCCCCATACGCGCCCGTAAAACCCCCTCGTCGAGGTGCTGTTCGGCGACGTTTCCGAGCAGGTCGGCGCTCTTCGCCTCGAGCACGACGTAATCCTCTCGCGTGACGAGCCGGAACTTGTGTGCGCGTTCCCACTGGCTCTCCACCCACGCTTCCAGCGCTTCGTACCGCCGACCGACCGTCGAACGAACCGACGCTCGGAGTTCGTCGTACGTCTCGTACGGCGCGTTCCAGATGTCCTGTTCTCGAATCACGTACCGGTAGGCCGTCTCGTCGTTCGTCTCGGAGAGCTGTGCGAACGCGGAGAGGCGAGCACGGGTGGACTGGGTGGGTCGGTCGACGATGATTTCGCGACGGGTCGGAAACACGACGATACGCTCGGGCGGGTCGGTTTCCGTCCGTCGAGTACCGACCGGTTCGTCGCTTTTGCGGGGCGTAGATGCCGGGTCGTCGCTCACGACATTACGTACGTTACGTGGAGGAAAAAGCCTCTCGTGTTCAGCACTCAGGCGCGTGCCTCGTGGTGTCACGGTTCGGTCGAGGCCGGCAGGCTTTTTCTCTCGCGCTCGGTGGGGGCGTGTATGGGTGATTTCGACCTCGACCTCCAGACCGCCGAGGGGGAACTCGACGAACCGGAAGCCAGCGGCCAAGTCGTCCTTGGCGTACTCGACGGCGAAACCGATGCCGACGAGTGGATAGCACACATCGAAAACGATGACGTCCTTGTTCTATCCGTCGAGGGCGACCTCAACACGCTCGCGGCCGGGTTCGCCCGAGAGATACGCGATATGGGCGGCGAACTGATGCACTTCCGGGATTTCCTCGTCGTTTCACCACCCAGCAGAGAGATAGACACCGACCGACTCGGATAGTTACGAGAGTAGCGTCACGTAGTGGCCGTCCTGGTCGCGAATCCGAACCCCGTCGGGCGTGCGCTCGCGGTTCGTGATCCGGTCGTCGATGCGCTCGACGACGGCAGCCGGGTCGTCCGTTTCGACGCCGATATCGACGTGAACACCGCCGCGGGCATCCGCGAGCCCGAGGTGCGGCTCCCACAGTTCGATATCGAACGCTCCACTCGTGAGCCGCGTTCGGCGGCGGTGTTCGCCCGTATCGACGACCGCGAAGCCGAGATCAGTGTAAAACGCCTCAGCCGCGGGAAGCGACTCGACCTCGAACACCACCTCGAAAACGCCGGTGAGTGTCGGTTCATCGTTCCCCTGTGGCTCCGAGCCGCCGGCGATTTCGACGCAGTTCCCCTCGGGGTCATAAAAGTACAGCGAGCGCATCGAGCCGAACTCGAACTCCTGTAACTCGAACGGCCCGTCCAGTCGCTCCCACCACGTGTCGTACGCATCCGCGGGGCACGAGAGCGCGTAGTGGGTGTGAAGCCCACCACGAGGGACGCCGTCGGGTCGCCGGAGGACGAGTTGCGCGCCGCCGACATCGAACGCCGCTTCCCGGTTCGTCTCACGCGTTGGCTCGACGGCGAGGTGTTCCCGGTAGAATTCGGCGAGGGGATCGAGATACTTGACCTCGAGTGCCAGCCAACGACACGCTCCAAGCATACCGTGTTTCGAGCCCGAAAAGAGATAAAACCCCGTCGCGCTCCGCGAGGCGGGTATTTAAACAAGTGGGGCCCGTCCGTTCAGCTATGCCGATGAAAGGCTCCGGGGAAGCATCGCTCGAGGTAATCGACCGGTTCGACGACGGCGTTGGGTGGATCGCGTACCCCGGAGAGACGATGCGCCGGGCGTCACACGCAATAGAGCGCGACGGCGAGGTGTGGGTGTTCGACCCCGTCGATGCACCGGAGCTCGATGAGTTACTGTCGGAGTACGGCGACGTCGCCGGTGTCGTCGTGCTGCTCGACCGGCACAAGCGGGATTCGGCGGCTGTCGCGACCCGCCATGGCGTGTCGGTGTACGTGCCGGAGTGGATGAACGGCGTCGAACGGAAGCTCGACGCACCGGTCGAGCGGTTCGGCGACGAGGTCGCTGGATTCTCCGTCGAGCGACTCATCGATAACCCGGCGTGGCAGGAGGCGGTGTGTTTCGACGGTGAAACGCTGCTCGTTCCCGAGGCACTCGGGACGGTGTCGTACTTTCGTGCGTCGGGCGAGACGCTCGGTGTGCATCCGATGCTACGGCTGTTGCCACCGCGCAGCCTCCGTGAGTACGACGCCGACAGACTGCTCGTCGGACACGGGGAAGGTGTGTTCGAACGGGTTCCACAGGCGATTCGCGCGGCCGTAGATGGCGCGCGAGGCAAGACGCCGTCTCTGTACTGGAAGAACCTGATGCGACTGATTCGATAGCCGGTGCGCATGCGGCGATAGCTTTTTCGAGACGACGAAGCAACAGCTACCCACATGGTCGGTGACGAGGAAGGTGGGCACGCTTCACGCGTTCGCGTCGTCGAGCTGGACGACAGTGACGGATTCCGTATCGACGACCTGATCGAACGTCGTCATTGCGAAGTGAGCACCTCCAGCCCCGTGCGTCCCGAACTGACCGCACTCGATGGGTTTCGGTACCCGGTCGACACGGCGTTCGCCGTCACCACAACGCAGCTCTCGCTTTCGGTCAACGCGTACGTGTACGTCCACGGCGACGGCGTCCACGAAGTGACCCAATTCGAGACCGCGACGTTCGGCGAAGGGAGTTACGAACTCGAACTCACCGGGCCGCTGAAGCTGTACGTTCGGGTCGACGGGCCGATGACGGTCCAGACAGGGGTCGCCACCGTGAACGTCCAGGTCGACGCCGAACGCACCTTCGTCATCGGCGCGCGGTCGTTTCACGAGCGGCCCGCGGAAACGGTCACCACGACCGACGACCCAGTCGACCTCATGGAAGCCGTCTCGACGCTCGGGAGCGCGTTGAAGACGACCACGTGTGAGCGGTCGTATCCGACGCTGCGCGGACACCCGCCGGCGCTGGAACACGGCGATGCGCTTCGGATCCCGCCGAACCTCGACGCGCCGCTTCGGGAGCTGTGGATCGAGACGCCGGCCGAGCTGGAATCGGTGTTCACCGTGTCGACGCTCGCGTACTATCTGGGCTGTACGGTCGTCCCCGGCGACGCGCCGAGACTGGTCACCGACGAGGGGTACACGTACGACCTCACCGCCGACGGTGGGTTAGAACGAACCGCGGAGCGCGTTCTCAAACAGGTGTTCCTCATGGACTGTCTCGTCCGGACGTCCGGCGAGCGCGCGATTCCGCTGTACGAACGAAAGCAACTGGAACCCCACCTCGACACCGACCTCCACACGCTGTACGACGTTTCACCAAGAGTACAGATCGAGTCGTATCTCGACGTCCCGTACGACGTTCTCGCGAAGTACGTTCCGACGTGGAAACTTCGGTCGTACGTCACCCCCGAGGCGTCGAGTATCGACGTCCTCTCGTATCTGGTAAACGAACTGTCGACGATTCGGTCGTCGGCCGGCATCGTCCCTCCGGAAGTGCAAACCCCACAGCCGGAGGGGATATGGAGTGACGGTGGCACGAACCTCGTTCGTCGGCCGTCAGAGCTGCCGACTGACGTCGGCGGCGTACCGTCGGTCGAGCTGGGGAGCGGTGATTCGATCGAGCAGGCGTGGGTCGGCGAGGGAGCACCGGTCGGCGCGAGTAAAGCGATGGCCGCGGCGTACCGGAACCGGTTCGCCCGCGAACCCAGAGAAGGGGACATCGAGATCGTCGTGGTCTGCAACGACGACGGGATGCTCGAAGAGCGCGACGTCGTCCGTGACGTGTACGGATCGCGGGACGATTTACCGTTCAATATAACGTTCTATGAGACGCTGTCGACGGATCGGCTAAAGCTTGTCCTCGAATCCGATATCGACTTCTTTCATTACATCGGCCACGTCGAGGACGGCGGCTTTCAGTGCACGGACGGGATGTTCGACGTCGGGACGCTCGACCACGTTGGCATCGACCTGTTCTTTCTGAACGCCTGTCGTTCGTATCAGCAAGGTGTACACCTGATAGAAAAAGGGGCGATAGGGGGTGTCGTTACGCTCGACGACATCATCAACAGCGGGGCGATACGCATCGGCAAGACCATGGCCCGGCTTTTGAACGTCGGCTTTCCGCTCCGCCCGGCGCTCAACATCGCCAGAGACCGCAGTATCGTCGGCTCGCAGTATCTCGTCATCGGCGACGGAAACGCGGATATCGGGCAGGCGGACGCGGATATCGGTCTGTTGGCCAAAATCAGCACTCTCGAAGACAATTACGAAGTCGAGATTGTAACGTACTTGACTGGTGAGGCTTCGATGGGAACGCAGTTTCGCCCCTCCATCGCAGACAACACGGACATGTATCTGTGTCCTGGCATCCTTGACTCGTTCGTGGTGACCCAACGGGAGCTTGAACGGTTCCTATCGCTCTCCATTCATCCCGTATTGCTCGACGGGCGCTTCGACTGGTCAGATCGAATCTGTGTAAACTGACACTCTATCAGCTCTTCACTTCGGCACGAATCACGGGAAGAATAGCACTCAACGGGTGCTCGTTAGACGTAGCGTGAAATTCACGGGCCGTGGTAGACGCCGCCACTGCCAGCCATCGCGTTGCCGGCCTGCGTGAGCAGGAGCATCATCGTGAACAGGACGCCGGTCATTTTCGGGTGCTCTGCGAGGAACGACACTGCGGTGTTGTCGGACATTACAACCCACCCTAAGAAGGGCATATATATAAAGTTTTTGTCATAATTTAGACGTAATTAAAACGGACTACTCCGTGCCGCCGACCGCTACGGGTAACACACGTATTTATAATTGTGCATTAATCGGGGTTTGTAAGATTTCATCGTCGGTGGATTTAAATAACGTCACAGCTCGTCACCCGACGAACCTTTCACTCAGGCACACGGTGTACTACGCGTGGTCTACATCACCCGTGGATTGCTCACGGCACTATCCGAGCTCGCCGCAGACCGAGACCCGGCGTCGGTGACCGTCGCACTCGCAATAACGGACGCGGAAGCGCTTGACGTCGACCTCCCCCCTGAGGCCTCCGTATTCACTGATATGTACCTCCCCGACACGGGGAAATCCGTCGCAGCCGTGTTCGGAATGGATCTCTCGACACCCGGTGCAGCCGGCCGTTTCATTTCACATCCGAACGGCCAGCTCGCGCTTACCAAGGCCGACGACCTACATGAGGTGGTGTTCGTTTCCGTCCCCCCATACGACGACGAGAGCGTTGCCGCCTTCGACCGAAGCGGTCGGCAGGTCGACGTCCACGTCGTCGATGTGGAACCACCACAGGAACCGCTCGACGACTACTTCAAATAACCGAGGTCGCGAAGCTGGTCTGCGATCTCTTCGAACTCGGCTTCGGTGAGCTCTCCTCGGCGTTGGTGTTGAATAACGATACTTCGAAGCAAGAACCGAACGAGGTCGCTGGTCGAAGAGAAGCTCGTTCCCTCGATGGTCTCGTCGACGCGCGTCGCGAGTTCTTTGGGGATTGAAACCGTCGTGTACTCGGTCATACTCTCCCGAATGTACCGCTCGCGAATAGGCGTTATCCCCCTGGCTTTACGTCGATGAGGGGTGAACGAGTAGGTAATGGGCGTTCGGCCACCACAGCAGGGTTCTGATGAAACTCCGGAAAGCATCGCGTTCGGAATCGCCGTCCTCGACGAGCGTCTCGACGGGGCGGAGCTGTACTTTCCGGCGACGAAAAACGAGGTTCTGGACGCGCTCGGTGACCAACAGGTTCCGTACAACGGCGCTGGCAACACGATAGCGCTCTCGACGGCACTCGATGAGACACATCTCGAACGGTTCGAACACAGACAGGAACTGATGAACGCCCTGCATCCAGTTTTCGAGGCGAAAAGGGAGCAGGCGAAAGGTGGGTTCGTGGGGCGGCTGCGGGCCTTGCTTCCGTTTTAATCCTCGCGTTCGTCACCCAGCTTCCCGGCGAGCTGTTCGATGCGTCGGCTCTGCTCGCGATTGACCGAGATGATGATATCCGAGAGCACGCCGAACATCAACAGCTGGACAGAGAGGAGGATAAAAAACGCCGACAGCAGAGCCATCACCTCGCGGGAAACGCCCCGAACGAAGTACTCATACCCCACGAAGCCACCGATCGCGAGGCCGATCGCGATACCTACAACGGCGATGCTTCCGAAATAGAAGATGGGGTTGTTCATCCGGGCCAGCCGATACAGCGTCAGAAAGATTCGCCCGCCGTCTTTGATCGGATGGAGGTTCGTCTCGGAGTCGTCGGGCCGTTTCTCGTACCGTATCGGGACGACAGCCGTCGTAACCCCATTTCGGACGCATTCGACGGCGAGCTCCGTCTCGATGCCGAAGCCATCGGATCGCAACCGGAACCGCTCGAACGACTCTTTGGAGAACGCCCGATAGCCCGAGAGGATATCCCGGAGCTCACGGCCGTGAATCGCAGCGAACGTCCGGTTTATTAGCCCGTTTCCGACGGCGTTCAGCCGGGTCATCGCTCCGGCCTCCATGTCGGCAAATCGGTCGCCGATGACGTGTTCTGCGCGCCCACTGAACAGCGGTTCGAGCATCCGTTCTGCGTCCTCGGGCCGGTACGTCCCGTCCCCATCCGCCATCAGCACGTACGGCTGGTCGATTTCCGAGACACCCTGTCGGACGGCCTGTCCCTTGCCACTACCGGACTGAATAATCACTTCCGCTCCGCGTTCGAGAGCGATTTCTCGCGTTTCGTCGGTCGAGTCACCGTCGACGACGAGGATGTGTTCGAACCCCTCGCGGCGAAAGCCATCGACGACGGTACCGATGGTTTCGCCCTCGT
>LKMJ01001807.1_pt1 | contig 19206 bp, 19 predicted proteins | sample 643391 | NCBI WGS metagenome assembly LKMJ01 (sample SAMN04112250, study PRJNA286221) | soda lake metagenome | biome: soda lake; feature: Kulunda Steppe; material: water; isolation source: sample PL-Br10 brine of Picturesque Lake | place: Russia: Kulunda steppe | collected 2010-07 | reverse complement strand
TTTATCGGGCAGGTTTGGCTAATCGGGAGTGGCCCTGGCAATAGCAGTCCGCGATAGCATGCGGAGACCAACCGGCGAAACAGGGGCTGTAGGAAGCCGTGGAAAGCGGAGGGAACAACGCAGACGGCATAGTAACACCGTCGCAGCGGGAACGCTAACATATCCGTTTTGCGTGTATCGGGGATTTCCGGTACAGATAACCAAACAGTCTGCGAGATAAAGGAGTAATGATGTCCGAGTTGGAGCAAACCCTTGAGGCCCTGGACCGCCTGCACAGTGAGGATCCGGTTCAGATCCAGCTGGATGGCGAATCCATGGCCCGTGAACTCTGGCATGCCCAGCAGATGAGTGCCTGGCTGGAGCGACTGCACCCGGAGCCGGATGAGCTGCTTCGCATCGCGGTCCGTGGTCAGCACCTGCAGCGCTGGCAGCTGGCGCGCAGCGACTACCCGGAAGGGCGCCAGGGCTATCTGAAATGGCGCCGGGAGCAGGGCGTTCGCGCCGGCGCCACCACGGCGCGGCTGATGCAGGAAGCAGGCTATCCAGAGGAAAAAGCGGAGCGTGTCGCCACACTGATCCGCAAGGAGGGGCTGGGTCGGGACGAGGTCGTTCAGGTGGTGGAAGACTGCGCCTGTCTGGTGTTTCTGGAGAATTACTTCGCGGATTTCTCGGCGCGGGTGGAGCACGATCATATGGTGCGCATCGTGCAGAAGACCTGGCGCAAAATGTCGCAACAGGCCCGGGATCTGGCTCTTGAACTGCCCATGGCTCCGGAGGCGCGACAGATCGTTGAGGAGGCCCTGGCCAGCGCCGACTCCTAGGGAGTCGGCAGCAGGCCCTTACGCTGGGCTCGGGCAATGCGCACGATGGTAATCAGGTTGGTGATGAAGATGATCCCCTCTGTGAGCGTGCCGCCGATGGAGCCGATCAGGATGTTGTTCATCATCCAGGCCAGGGCGGCGGCGCCGAGCACAATGCGAAGGGGAATGCCGCGCAGCAGAAACATGCCGGTGGTCCCGAGTACCATGGCAAGAACCGGGAAAAAATCCACCCAGCTCTGCCAGGTCAGGGCAGCCCCAATGCCGCTGAGCGCCAGCACCAGCCACATGACCCGCAGGTTGCCTGGGTAATGACGCGCCAGGATGATGCGCACAATGACCAGCGTCGTGAGCGCGGCGGCAGTCCAACTGGCAAAAAACACAAAGTGGATGGCAAAGGCCACATTCGCCGAAATCAGAAGCACCAGCAGGCGATCGTCGCGCTTACTGGAGAAGCCGGCGATACAAAGACCCAGCCCGATCAGGCTCACCACCTGACCGATGATCAACTGCCACGTTAAATCCTCAAACATGCCCCATCATATAGCCCTGCCTGCTCGGCTGTCTGTCCGTAACTCCCGAGCCTGATTGATCCAATTGCCCCCGCCCTCAGTATCCATAGGTAGACGGATTACATGGAGACTAGCATGTCCTTGATAAGACTGGCTTATGCAAGTCGAGCTTCCTTCAGGCCCTCAGGCGACGCATCGGGTGTGGAGCCCGAGGTGGGACGCATTCTGGTCGTTTCACGGCGCAATAATCCTCGCGAGGGCATCGTGGGCGGGCTTTACTACGGAGATGGCCATTTCTTCCAGGTTCTGGAAGGTGAGCGCGACGCTCTTATGCGGCTGTACAGCCGTATTGCACAGGACAGCCGGCACGATGACGTGACGACGCTTATTGAGGAGCCCATCACTGCTCGTACCTTTGAAAGCTGGTCCATGAAATATGTGCCTATCTCAGCGGATGTGCAGTCCTTTCTGGAAGAGCGGGGGATGCGTTGGTTTGAGCCACTGTCCTTTGATCGGTCCCAGTGTGAGGGCATGATCCGTCTTATCCAGCAATCCAGTGGTCGTGAGCAGGCGGAACAGAAAGGCCGCTCGGGCTCAATACGTGAGGCGGAGGGGCTGATTTCGCCAGGGATGCGTTATGGGCTTGTCGGTGCGGCGGTGATTGCGGCTGGAGCGGTGGCCAGCGCCGGATTCATTCTGATCTGAATCCGGCGCGGGGCAGGTTCAGCCCAATCCTTCGAAGAATTCCTTGGCGTTTTCCGCCAGAGCTTCCAGATGGTAGCCACCTTCCTGCACCACCAGCACGGGCAGATTCATGCGCCGGATCTGCTCGCCCAGCTTCCGGAAGCCTGCATTGGAGACGCTGACCTTGGCCTGGGGGTCCTGCTCGTAGATGTCAAAGCCCAGTGCCAGCACCAGAACCTCGGGCTCGTAGAGACGGATGGCCTGCTCGGCCTCGTTCATGCGCTCGAAGAAGGTGGACTCCGGCGAACCATGAGCCATGGGCATGTTGATGTTGTAGCCATAACCCGCGCCCTTGCCGCGCTCCTGCTCATGGCCACTGACCACCGGATAGAAGTTGGTGGTGTCGCCGTGGATGGAGATATAGAGCACATCGTCACGCTCATAGAAGATCTCCTGAATGCCCTGACCGTGGTGCATGTCCGGATCCAGAATGGCGATGCGACTGAATTTGCTGCGCAGCGCCTCGGCGGCAATGGCGGCGTTGTTCAGATAGCAGAAACCGCCGGCGGCATCGCGACGGGCATGGTGACCTGGCGGGCGGGACATGGCGTAGGCCCGCTGCTCGCCGTTGAGCAGTTCATCCGCCCCGGAAAGCGCGCTCTGGGCAGACCAGTAGGCCGCCTCCCAGGTACCCGCGCCGATCGGACAGCTGCCATCCGCCTGATAGCGGGCGCACTCGGCCAGAATCCCCTGCATGTGATTGGGTTCGCGCACGAAGATGTTGGACATGACCTCTTCGCCCCAATCTTCCGGCCAGCGCTCGTGGGCCGAGGCCAGAAAACGCAGATAGCCCAGGTCGTGCACTTTGTTGATGGTCTCCATGCCGTGGTCCGTCGGCTCCTCAACCTGAACACCACAGATCTCCATACCCTTGAGCAGTTCCGGGCAGCGTTCAGGCAGCTCCTGGGGCGGGCGCATCTGGCCACGATTGAGGTAGGTCAGGGGGCAGTGCTTGTTCTGGGACGGATGGAAAAATGCTTTCAAAACGGCCTCCTTCTTGGTCAGAGCAGCCATGGAACGTGATTTCATGTGTGCCAAGGATAACAGCCGTTCGCCAGATCGCTATCCCAGTTTCTACGGATACGCGACATGTCGAGCCTCTAGCGCAGGTATTCGCTCAGGAAATCATCCAGGCCCTGGCGATAGCTCTCCCCTGACGTCATGAAACCGGTGTTGTGATCGCCCTGGAGGGTGAGCAACTGCGCCTCGGCGCCTGCAGCCTCGTGCAGTGCTTCGCCGTGATGGTAGGGAATGATGTCGTCCTCCCGGCTGTGGACCACCAACACGGGTACATCCACCTGCTGAATGAAGTCCTCGGCCGGGTATTCAAAGCGTGCCAGCCACCTCACCGGAAGGAAGGGGTAGACTTCCGCCCCCAGGCTGGGCGCGGAGGTGAAGCTGGACTCCATGATCAGCGCCCCTACAGGTAACTCAGCTGCCGTCCGTGCAGCGATGGCACCGCCCAGTGATCGACCGAACACGGCGATCTGCTCGGGCGCAATAGAGCGCTCTTCGGTCAGGTAGCGGTAAGCCGCTTCTCCGTCCTGATACAGCCCCTCCTCGGAAGGGCTGCCTTCGCTTTGGCCATAGCCCCGGTAATCAATAATGAAGGTATTCAGTCCCAGGTCATGGAAAATCTCGATGGATTCCAGCCGATGGGAGATGTTGCCCGCATTGCCATGGAAAAACAGCACTGTGCCACGGTCCGCCTCAGCCGGCACGAACCAGCCATGAATATCAACCTCATCCTCAGTGGTGAGGTTGACGGATTCATACTCCAGGCCGATGGCCTCGGGCGTTGTGTCCAGACCCTGGCCAGGGACATGGGGCAGATGGATCAGACGCGACTGCATCGCCCACATGACGGCGACCAGCACCAGATAACCCAGGGCGGCATAAAGAAGAAGTCTTAAAGGTAGCGACATTGTCATGGCACTACTGTATTGAACCCGGAGCGTCATGCCAACCGGCGCTATACACAGTACGGGTTCCGTCCTACTCTGATGAAAAGGGCGGGCACGTCGGAGGCTGTCCATGGGCCAGGAAATCAATCGCTCCAGCTTCACAGAGCACGACCATCAGGCGTTTTACCGGCATCTGAGGGACGAAACGCAACAGCTGGAGGGGCTGTTACAGGCGGAGCGTTTCAGCAGCGATTCTGGAGTCTGTGGTCTTGAGCTTGAGGGGTGGCTGCTCGGTCATGACTGGGCACCGGCGCCGGAAAATGAGGCGTTTCTGAATGGCCTGAATCATCCGCTGGTGGTTGCCGAACTGTCACGCTTCAACTTCGAGATCAACACGACACCCCAGCCACGATCCGGTGCCATGTTCTCGCTCATCCACGGGGAACTGACCCAGGTCTGGCAGGATTGTGAACGCCAGGCGCGGGAGCTGGGCCTGCACCTGGTGCACATCGGAACGCTGCCAACTCTGCAGGACGACGTCATGACGCTGGCGAACATGTCGCCCCTGCAGCGCTATTACGCCCTGAATGAGCAGGTGCTGCGCAGCCGCAGGGGTGCGCCGCTGCACATTGATATCAGTGGTGCCCGGGATCGGTTGCAGGTGACGCACCAGGATGTGATGACGGAGGCGGCGACTACCTCGTTGCAGATCCACCTGCAGCTTGACCCGGCCCAGGCCGTGCGCTTCTGCAATGCGGCCCACATCATGGCCGCCCCCATGGTGGCGGCCTGTGCCAACTCGCCCTACCTGTTTGGCCATGAGCTCTGGGAGGAATCCCGCGTGCCGCTGTTTGAGCAGTCGGTCGCGGTTCCTTCCTTCTACGATCAGCAGGGCCACCTGATCGAGCGGGTGACCTGCGGAACCCGGTATCTGCGTGACTCCATCATGGAAGTTTTCCGCGAAAACCGCGATGCGTTTCCGGTGCTGCTGCCGCTGCTGTATGGCGAGGACGCCCATCAACTGCAACATCTGCGTCTACACAATGGCACCATCTGGCGCTGGAACCGGCCGCTGATCGATTTTGACGGGCAGGGCAAGCCCTCGCTGCGCCTGGAGCATCGGGTGGTGCCGGCGGGGCCCTCACTGCCCGATGTGGTCGCCAACATCCAGTTCTTCTACGGTCTCATCCATCACCTGGCCACACTGGAAGACCCGCCGGAACACCAGCTCGGCTTCGAGCACGCGCTGGCCAACTTCTATCAGGCGGCGCGCTATGGTATGGCCACCCGGGTGTTCTGGCTGGACGGCCATGAATACGAGCTGCGGGCGCTGCTGCTGCAGGAGCTGGTTCCGGCGGCGGATCAGGCATTGAGGCAGTTGGGTGTTGCGGCCGAGGAGATCGAGCACTATCTGCATGGCATTTTCGCCGAGCGCCTGCGCAGCGGCCAGACCGGCGCCGCCTGGCAGAAGGCATTCGTCGCCCGCCATGGTCCGGATTTCCGGAAACTGACGCGGGCTTATTACCAAAATCAGGCCAGTGAATTACCGGTTCATCTATGGACACTCTAGATCCGGATCGCCATACCCAGCTGCACCACCTGGACGCGTTGCCGGCAGGCTTTCTCGACTGTCCGGTCAACCGCCTGGATACCCTGTTCGAAGGGCCGACGCTGATCCGCCTGGAGGGCAGCCAGCAGCCGCCGCTTTTTATCTCCGTCCTGCTCCATGGCAATGAGGTGTCCGGATTTCTCGCGCTGCAGATCCTGCTCAAACAGTATCGTGAACGCCGGGAGCCGCTGCCGCGGGATCTGTGGATCTTTGTCGGCAACGTGGAGGCGGCGCGCTACGGGGTACGTCGGCTCCCGGGGCAGCCGGATTACAACCGCATCTGGGCCGGCGGTGATGCCCCGGAGTGCCGCATGGCGAAGCAGCTGCTCTCGGAGCTGGCAGATCACCCGCTTTTTGCCGCCCTGGATGTTCACAACAACAGTGGGGCCAACCCCATCTATGGCTGCGTCAACTACCTTGAGCCGCGTTATCTGAATCTGGCACGGCGCTTCAGCCAGTTGTTGGTGTACTTTACCGAGCCCCATCAGGTGCTGGGTAAGGCGCTGTCACAGCTTTGCCCGGCTGCGACTCTGGAGTGCGGCCGCTCGGGCCTGCCGGAGGGCGTGAATCGAGTGGTGCGGCTGCTGAGCGAATTGCTGGAGGCGCAGGAGCTCTCCGAAGCCACCTTTCCGGCTGAGCGGCCCGAGGTGTTCCACACCATTGCGAAGGTAACCGTGGAGGATGGGGCGACCGTCGGTCTTGGGTATCAGCCACAGCGCTACGATCTGTGTTTCCCGGACGAGCTGGAGTCAATGAACTTCATCACCCTGGCACCGGGGACTCGGATCGGCTGGTGTGCCGGCGCTGAGCAGCGCCTGAGGGTCACCGATAATGACGGGGCAGATGTGAGTGAGCACTACATCGCTTACCGGGGTGAGGAGATCCTGACGCGGCGGACCTGTCTATTGTCCATGCTGACGCGGGACATCACCGTCATCCATCAGGACTGCTTGTGCTACATCATGGAGCCGTACTCCATCTAGAGTCGCGTATTCCGGAGCCTGGCGGCCCCGGAACCGTGCTCAGGGCTCAGCCCTTGCGGCGCAGAACCCAGATCTCCAACAGGGCCCATTTCTCGCCCGGGTAGTTGGACTGCTCGAGCTCGGACATGCGGCGGTGGCGTGACGCCATGCTGCCGACGAACTCCAGGTTGTTCAGAAGAATGCGCTTGGTCTCGTCCGCCTTCTCCAGTGCGAAGGGGTTCAGGAAGTTGACCAGCATGTAGCCTTCGCCGGACCCGCTGGCGAAGTCCTCAATCAGCTTCTGGGTGGCGGCCGGTTCCAGGTACACCAGAGCCGCTGTGGAAATCACAATGTCCGCCTCTTTCATGGCCTTGCTGACCTGGGCCTGGGCATCCGCTGAAGGGTTGTTCAGATCCACTTCAATGCCCTGGTCATAGATGCCGGCAGACTGGCCATAGGCGACGGCGTTACCGGAAATGTCGATGCCGGTGACGCTGGCTGCGAAACGGCGGGGCTCGTCCACCTTTTTGGCTGACTCGTGATCGCGCCAGTTGTTGCGGATGGCGTCGTAGCTCATGCCGTTGACGGCGGCCATGGTGGTGTTGCCGAAGCAGCCTGCCACGTCCACGACGTTCAGCGGTTTGGCATCGCTGGCGGTCTTCTGGGCCCAGGGCAGAACCAGGCGGTCAAAGGTCTGGCGGTTGAAGTTGTCAGAGACATACTCCAGCGCATCCATGATGCGTTCCTTGAACGGAACCGGATCCTCGGACACGTAAATGTCGTCAAAGTGCTGTTTTTTCTCGTCGGTTTTTACGCCTGAATCACTCATAGGCCTTTATCCTCGATTGCATAACGGAGGCGTATCTTCGGTGGCGACAGGGGGGCGGGTCAAGCTCAGGGAGGCGCAGCGCCGTCCATGGAGGGCGGCACTGTGCCCTTCACGGGGTGTCCGTGAAGAGCACGCGTACCGCAGGCATCAGTTGGTTGGTTCCACCTTCGCCTGGTCCCGGGCCAGCTCTTCGCGGACACTGCGCGCCCGGTAGTAGAACATCACAATGGTGGACGTCAGAACGATGAACCCGGAGTACAGCATCGGTATCAGCAGCATCTCTTCCTGAATCACGCCGGTAAAGGAAACCGCCACAATCAGTATGGCCAACGGGCCATTCTGAATGCCGGTTTCCAGTGACACTGTGCGCGCCTTGACGGGTTCCAGGCCCGTGGCCCGAGCAAACCAGTAGCCAATCAGGAAGCCACACATGCCCAGGCCGATGACGGCGACATACACGGTCCATGGCGTGTTGAGCAGGGTGTCCACGTTGCGGGGAATCCAGGTGCCGATCAGGAAGAAGATCACGAATACCCCCAGAATGCTGCCGATCAGCTCGAAGGTCGCACCGGTGTTGGCGTTCCACTTACGCGTTGCCATACCCAGCAGAGAGGGGATCAGGAGCACACCCAGAACCGACACGATATCGCCGGTGGGAACAACGAACTCATCTCCCTGATCCGCCGTGTAAAAACCAAGGATTGCGGGGACCATCACGATTGCTGCCAGGGTAGAACAGATCGTCATCATGATGCTCATGCCGAGGAAGCCCTTGGAGAAATAGGTAAAGATGTTGGAGGTGGTTCCGCCTGGCACACACCCCATGAGTACCAGAGACACCGTCTGAGCGGGCGTCAGATTCAGGGTTATGGCCAGCATGTAGGCGATGAAAGGCATGAACAGGTACTGCGATGCGAAGCCGACACCGACCGCGTGCGGGTGGCGCAGAGCTGTGCTGAAATCGCGGAACGTCAGGGAGGCGCCCATACCGAACATGATGAAGACCATGAGCAGGGCCAGTAGCGTTTCTTCCCAGGGTAAAAGCATAGTGATCTCTCTTCTTTATTCTTGGCCGAAAATCAAGACAAAGCGCCCCTGCGGACCCGCCTGCTGACGGGTCACGACCGAATAGGGAGCGACAGAATTACTGGTTGCCGTACTTTTCCATGTATTCCTTGCGCAGATCCTTGCGCAGAATCTTGCCGATCGGCGTCTTGGGGACCTCGTCGCGGAACTCGATCTGTTTGGGCACCTTGTACGCGGCCAGGTGTTTACGGCAATGGGCGATGACCTCTTCCTCAGTCAGATCCTCACGCTTGACCACGTAGGCACGCACGGCTTCGCCGGTTTTCTCATCTGGTACACCGATGCAAGCCACGTCCTGAACGGCGTAGATCTTGGCAATGCAGTCCTCGATCTCGTTGGGGAAGACGTTAAAGCCGGACACAATCACCATGTCTTTCTTGCGGTCCACGATGTAGAGGTAGCCGTCTTCGTCCATCCGGGCAACGTCACCGGTATACAGCCAGCCATCCCTGATGGTCTGCGCGGTTTCCTCGGGCTTCTCCCAGTAGCCCTGCATGACCTGTGGTCCCTTGACCAGCAGTTCACCAGGCTCTCCCGGAGCCACCACATTGCCGTCATCGTCGATCAACAGAATGTCCGTGTCCGGCACCGGTACCCCGATCGAGCCGGGACGGACCCGCGCTTCCAGTGGGTTGAAGGTGACCACCGGCGAGCTTTCGGTGAGACCGTAACCTTCAATCAGGCGGGTCTGGGTCATCTCTTCCCAGCGCTTCTGAACCGCTTCATGCAGCGCCGCACCGCCCGCGATGGCGGCCCGCAGGTGCTTCGGCGGGTGGCGCCAGAACCACTCTTCGTTCATCAGCGCGTTGAACAAGGTATTAACGCCGGTAATCCAGGTGATTTTGTAGTTTTCTATGGCCCGCTGCAGGTTCTGGATGGGGCGCGGGACCGGCACCAGGATGTTGTGACCGCCGGCTTTGAAGAAACCGAGAAAGTTCACTGAAAACGCGAAGATGTGGTAGAGCGGCAGCGCTGTCAGCATGGTCTCCTCGCCTTCAGTGATGTGACTGCGGGCCGTCGCATCCAGCTGATCGACGTTTTTGAGCAGGTTGGAGTTGCTCAGTCGTGCGCCTTTGGCGATTCCGGTCGTGCCGCCGGTGTACTGCAGTACGGCAATGTCGTCAGGCTGAGTGTCTTTCCAGTATTCCTTCACGTCGATGTTTTTCTCGCGCTGGATACGCCGACCGGTCTTTACGGCGTCGCCGAAGTCGGCGTAAGGCACCTCCACTTTGGGGATCATCCGGTTCCACCACTTGAGCGTCTTGCGCACGATATAACCGGGGATCGCCGGGAAGTACTGGGCCAGGCTGATCAGCACCACGTTCCTGAGATCGGTACGCTGCATCACGTTTTCGAGCTTATCCCCGAAGAGGTCGATCATCAGCAGGGTTTCGACGCCTGCGTCATTGAACTGCTTGATCATTTCCTCTTCGGTGTAGAGCGGGTTGACGTTCACCAGCACCAGACGCGCCTTGAGAATGGCGATGGCCGCCACGGGGTAGCTCAGGCAGTTCGGAGCCTGAATGGCGACCCGCTCGCCGGGCTGCAGGCCCAATTCCTCGCGCAGGTAGACCGCCATGGCGTCGGACAGCTCATCAACTTCCCGAAACGTCAGGGAACCATTCATGCCGTTGCCCGTGACCGTGGTAAAGGCCTTGCGATCGCCGTAATACTTACAGGCGTCATCGATCATCTCGACAATGAAGTTGTACTCCGGCTCCGGCAATACTTTCGGCATGTCCCCGTATTGCACGGTCCAGGGCCGAGACGCATAGAATGCGGCGTGATCATTAACGTCGACAGCCGCCGGCGAGGTGTCGATGCTGTAGTCGGCAGCTGCTGTGTTGACGTCCAGCATGTCTGTCCCCCTTTTAATTGTCGATGCGGCGAGTCCTTGGCTGGCTCGCTTTGTTTTTTGGTCAGTGCCACAGGCTTTGTAGCTTTACTCTGGCGCCCACCTCATTGCAAGTGTGACAGATTGTAACGGCTTTATGCTTTGACCGATCTGACCGGGGGGCGGGCCTGGCAGTCAATGCGGGCGAGCGATGCTGAGTGGTGACCCACGCGCCCCGGAATGGGCGCGTGGTCAGGATGGGAGGCGTGATCAGCCGAGGCGTCGACTGTGGTAGCGACCCAACCATTCGATCACTTTCTGCGGCGCATGGGCCTTCTTCCACTCACCGGCGGTGAACTTCACGCCCTCATTCCAGGTCGGGTAGGGGTGAATGGTGCCCAGGATCTTGTTCAGGCCGATGTTGTGCTTCATGGCCAGGATGAACTCGGTCAGCAGTTCGCCGCCGTGCTCGCCCACCACCGTGGCACCGATGATGCGATCCTTGCCGCGGCGGGTCAGCACCTTGATGAAGCCGTGGGCCTCGCTCTCGGCAATGGCCCGGTCCAGATCATCCAGACCGTAGGTGGTGACCTCGTAATCAATGCCCTGGTCGCGGGCTTCCGCCTCGCTCAGGCCAACCCTGCCCACTTCGGGGGAGGTGAAAGTCACCCAGGGAATGACCGAATAGTCCACCTTGAAGCGCTTGAACTGGCCAAAGAGCGCATTGACCGCTGCGTGCCAGGCCTGGTGGGCAGCGGTGTGGGTGAACTGGTAGGGGCCGGCCACATCGCCACAGGCGAAGATGTTGGGGAAGACCACACTCAGGTCATCATTGGTGGGCACAGTGCCCTGAGGCGAGGGCTCAATGCCCAGGTTCTCAAGCCCAAGTCCCTCGGTGTTGCCCTTGCGGCCGACCGCCACCAGGAGCTGGTCAAAGGGAATGCGCACTTCGCTGCCCTGATGGTCGCAGTAGAGCACCTTCTCGCCATCTTCCACGGCGAAACGCGTGGCCTTGTGCTGCAGTCGCACATCCACGCCCTCCTCACGGAAACGGGTCAGGATGGTGTCAGCAACGTCCGTATCCTCCCGGGGCAGCAGGCGCTCACCCTGTTCCACCTGAATGACCTGAGTGCCCAGGCGGTTGAAGGCCTGGGTCAGTTCCGAGCCAATGGGGCCGCCACCCAGGACCACCAGCCGACCGGGCTGCTCCTCGATCTCCCAGAGGTTTTCCGAGGTCAGCGGTTCCATATCATCAATGCCGGGAATCGGCGGCACAAAGGGCTTGCCGCCGGTGGCGATGATGATGGTGCGGGTGGCGACGCGACGGGTCTGGCCGTCTTCCTCAAGCTCGACTTCCCAGGGCGAGATGATGCGTGCCGAGCCCTGGACACAGTCCACGCCCAACCCGGTGAAGCGCTCTACCGAGTCATGGGGCTCAATGGTTTTGATGATGCTGTGGATGCGCTTCATCACACTGGGGAAGGGCACATCCGGCTCGGTTGCTTTCAGGCCGTAGTGATCGGCCTGGCGCATGTTCTGGGCGATCTTGGCCGAGCGGATCAGGGCCTTGGAGGGAACGCAGCCGGTGTTCAGGCAATCCCCGCCCATTTTGCCGCGCTCCACCAGCATGACTTTTGAGTTCACAGTGGCGCCGATGTAGGCGGACACCAGACCGGCACTGCCGCCACCGATCACGACCATGTTGTAGTCATAGCGCTCGGGCCTGGTGTAGTTGGCATAAAGGCGCTTGCGCTGGATGCGCCCGACCACGAACTTCGCGATCAGCGGGAAGATGCCGAGCAGCGCAAAGGACAGCAGCAGTTCGGCGGAGAGAATGTCGCCCATGCGTTCAATGCCGGCGAGCTGGGTACCGGCGTTCACGTAAACCGCAGTGCCGGGCAGCATCGCCAGCTGGCTGACCCAGTAGAAGGTCCAGGTCTTCATGCCGGTCAGGCCCAGCACGATGTTGATAACAAAGAATGGGAATATGGGGACCAGGCGCAGTGTTGCCAGGTAGAAGGCGCCGTCGCGGTGGATGCCGTCATCCACTTTCTTCAGTGTTGCGGCGTAGCGGGCCTTGAGGACGTCCCGCAGCAGAAAGCGCGCCACCAGAAAGGCCAGGGTGGCGCCGATGGTGGAGGCGAAGGAGATGATGACCAGCCCCCAGCCAAGCCCGAACAGGGCACCGCCGGCCAGTGTCATGACGGCAGCGCCGGGCAGTGACAGTGAAGTGACCGCTACATAGATGGCAAAGAAAAGCGCGAGGCTGATCAGCAGGTTCTCAGAGATGGTGGCTTCCAGCTCCGTCTGGTGGGCTTTCAGCACCTCCAGTTCCAGAAAGCGACCCAGATCGAAAAAGAAAAAAGCCAGAATCGCAAGTCCAATGACAAGCAGTACAATCTTCTTACCGGATGACATGATCCATTCCTTCCGTTATGCGTTCATTGTCCTTCGCAGAGACGCGCGTGGAGGCTATACGTTACAGGCTTTGAGAAGATTGGTGTTCGAATGTTTTATGATCGAATCTGAGACGCTATTCTCTGCACACGTTAATGATCCGGGAATGATACTCACAGGCGAGGTGCAGAAAGCGTGAATGCGCAGGATGAAACGCAACTGATTGAACGACTCAAACGCCGCGAGCAGAGTGCGTTCCATGAGGCAGTGCGGCAGTACTCCGGCATCATGACAGCAACGGCCCGGACCATGCTGGACCCCTCAACGGCCGAGGACGTGGTCCAGGAAACCTGGGTGGCTGTGGTGGACGCCATTGACGGCTTTGAAGGCCGCTCGGCGCTCAAGACCTGGCTGTGCACCATTACCGCCAATCGCGCACGCAACCGCCTGCGGCGCTCCAATCGGGAAACGCTTACGGATTTTGGCGCCCCTCTGGAGCCGGATCTGGAGTCCCGGTTCAATGAAGGCGGCAGCTGGATACAGCCGACCCGGCCCTGGGGTTCGGAAGCGGGTGACCAGCTGATGGAGAATGAGGCCCTTCAGGATTGCCTGAACAAGCACATTGACGCGCTGCCCGACACCCAGCGCGCTGTGCTGACCATGCGTGAACTGGAGGATTTCGCGCCGGAGGACATCTGCCGGATTCTGGAGCTGAGTTCCGCCAACTTCAGGGTCAGCCTTCACCGTGCCCGACAGCGGTTGTTTTCCATGATCGAGACGTTCCGGGAGACAGGCGAATGCTGAAATGTCGAGACTTTGCCGAGCGAGCCAGTGACTGGCTGGAGCAGCAGCTGAGTCTGGGGGAGCGTCTGCGCATGCGTGCCCACCTGCTGCATTGCCGCCATTGCCAGGCGCTGATTGATGGCCTGCAGACAACCCGGAACCTGGTGCGGGCCCATCAGCCCGTTGCGTCGCCACAATCGGAACAGGCAGAAGCTGGGTTTATCAATGCCATTGACCGACGCCTCTCACAGGTGACCGGGGAGCCGCTGGAATGCACATCGGCGGGTAATGATGCATTTCTCGAGTCGGTTCAGGACCCGGAAGATGAACGGGTCCGACGTGTTTTTGCGGAGATTGAGCAGCATGAGGGTGAGGTGCCCAACCTGTTCCGCGCCTATGCCAATAACCCCCAGGTGCTCGAGCACAACTGGGCGCGTGTGCGCACGCTCATGCACGAGGGGCGTCTCAGCCCTCTGCTGAAACAGGGTATTGCCTACCTTGTCTCCTACGACAACGCCTGCCGCTATTGCCTGGTTTTTCATGGCAAGCTGCTTCGCGAACTCGGTGTGACCGAGGGTCAGATTGAAGCCATGACCCGCCGGGAAGATTATGGCTTTCTGGACGAAAAGGACGCGGCCCTGCTGGGGTTGGCACGCCAGGCGAATCGCGATGCCCACGGCACCTCCGCCGAGCTTGTTGAGCGCGTGCGCGCGGCGGGCGCGAGCGAGATGGAGATCGTGGAGGCTCTGGGCATCATGGAGCTCTACTGCTCTTTCAACCGGTTTCTGGATGCCGTCAGGGTGCCGCTGGATTCGGCATAGGGTCTGCAGACAGGCTGTAACGCTCAGGTCTGCTCTGTGTCAGTAGGTCAATGACCTTCGTTATACAGGGCCTGTTATGCTGAAATGCCGTGAGGTTACCGCCCAAGCCAGTCAATGGCTGGAGGGCGGGCTGTCGTTCCGGGAGCGTCTTGCCCTGCGCGTGCATCTGATGATGTGCCGGCGCTGCCGCAACTTCGTGGATGCTCTGGCAGAAACCGTCAATCTGATCCACCGCAGCGATCTTGCCCGGCACTACTCACTGATCTCCGAGACGGCGCTACAGTCCATCGAGCGAGCCCTGGCGGTAAAGCTGGCAGACGTCCATTCCTCTGCGCATCAGCTTTACCAGCCTGCCGTCAAAGCAAGTAATGACGCCCGTATTGTCGGCGTAACTGACCCGGACGATGAGCGTGTACAACGGGTCTTTGCTGAGATTGAGGCAACCGAAGGCTTCGTGCCCAATCTGTTTCGGGCCTACGCTCATCATCCGGAGATGCTGGAGCACAACTGGCAGCGGGAAAAGGCGCTCATGTACCACGGCGTTCTGGGTGAGCTGATCAAGAACGCGATTGCTGTGGTGGTCTCCCATGACAACCGCTGTCACTACTGTGTCCATCACCACACCCGAGCGCTCCATGAGGCGGGAATGGAGGAGGCGCAGATCCAGGCGCTCAAGGAGGATCCCTGGTCAGCCCCTTTCTCCGACAAGGAGCGTGCGTTGCTGGTGCTGACGCGGCAGGCCAATCTCGATGCCCGCCAGGTGTCACGGCAGATGATGCAGTCGGTCTGGGATGCGGGCACCACGGATGAGGAACTGGTGGAAGCCATGGCCGTGATGGAGCTCTACAGCTCGTTCAACCGCTTCCTTGAGACACTGCGCATTCCTCTGGAAGAGATCAACAGCCACTGACCCGAACCACACAGAAGACTATCGGAGAAAGAACAGAGTACCGACCGACGTCTTTCAGCACCGCTCACAGGGGTAAGGGCACAACAGGGGAGAATGACAATGAAATCCCGATCACGCAGAAACAGATACTGGCCTGCAGGTCTGCTTGCGGCCTGGATGGGTCTGATCGCCACGGGTGGCTTTGCGGCAACAGAGCATGAGGTCACGCTGTTTTCGATTGACTACTGCCCCAGCTGTGAGGCTGCCAAGGCACATATGCAGGAGCGCGACATCACCTACCACGAGTTCAACATCCAGGACTCCGACCGGGCCCGGGCGGCGTTTGAGCGTCTTGATGGGCGGGGAATACCGCTGCTCTTTCTCAACGGGGAGACCCTGAATGGCTTCCACCCGCAGCGCTTTGACGCCTTCTGGGAGGAGGCAACCGGCACGCCCGTGCCTGAGCCCAGCGCATTGGAGGAAGCACCATGACTGTCTGCCACCATCCGACACTCACACTTTCAGCCGCCGTGACCGGCGAGATGAAGGACGACGAGCTGGATTGTCACGGGGATACCAGGGTGCTGTCCCGAGACACCGGAAACCAGCGTGATCACGACCGCTCACCCTGTGGAAATAGAAAGACAGTGCCGGTGAGCCCATGGCTTCCACCACCGCCTTGCTGCGTTACCCGTCAAATTCAGGGAAATTGGCAGGCTTGTTCAGCGACCAGTCGTAGTCGATGTGGCGGATCCGGTCGGTTTCCTCGATTTTTTCGATGATATGGTCATCCGCGTGGGCCTTGATGAAGTCCCGGATTGAGCCTTCCTCATCCACGTAGTCGTCTTCGTACCAGTTGAACAGTTCCGTCAGATAAAGGGTGTTGCCCTCAACGCGCAGCTGACGGGGCGTGTTGAAAGCCAGACGGGTGTTCTCACTCATCAGTTCATCCACGTTATCCGCGGTGTAGATCTCGCTGCGCAGCGGCGGGCAGCCAACCGAGGCGCAGTTGACCGTGAAATGCACACGTGCTTCCCACCAGCCCTTCTCGCGGTACTCATCCCCGAGCAGGATGTCCTTTTCCATCTGGCTCAGGCTGTACATCTCGCCACCGATTTCGAACATGTCGCGCTCGAAAACGCTGTCCTGGAAGGGATTGTAGCGTCCGCCATAATCCCAGACCGAATCCACCAGCTCACCATCCTCCAGCTCGGTCAGGATCTGTTCGATCATGAAATAGTTATAGGCGTTGTTCCAGAACGCCAGAGCCTTCTCGCGGGAGTCAATCCGGTCAACGTCGAAATCCGCCAGCAGCGCGTTCTGTTCATCCAGCAGCGCCTGGGTATTATCGGCGTTGAGGGCGGCTTCGTATTCGAAGGCGGATACCAGTCCGTCATTGTCCAGATTCTTCTCGATCAGATACTGCTCCAGCAGCTTCTGATAGGGCTCAAATGTCTTTTTGACAATACCGTCGCCGAAGGCAGGCGCGCTGCCTATCGCGATTGCCACAGCGAGAGGGAGCATTGAATGGGAGTATCTCATCGTGTTCTCCGGTTTGTGGTCCGTGTCAGTGATTGGGTTCCTTAAAGGGACGCGGATCAGGCTCGCCTGTTACAGGCTCGAGGGCAGAATCAGCGCTTCGATGATCACAATACTGAGAAAGACAGTGAAGGTTACAGACCAGCACAGACGACAGGTCAGGGCCTCCTTGCCGGGTAGCGACGACTTCCACATCAGGTGCTCCACTGAGTTTGTGTTCGGTGTATGCCGGAGACACAGAATCCGGCTTTGTGTTACCCGACGGATGCCGGAACGGTGTAACGTGGTGGCGATCCATGTGTTTTGGTTGTGGGTGCTTGGGTTCTGCCTGAAAGCCCGAACCAAAAACCAATCCAATCAGGGAATAACCAATGCTTGATAACCAACTGGCCAATCGTCTGCCCCAGGCGCTGCTGATGCTGCGCCTGGGTGTGTTCATCGTCATGTTCATGTGGACATTGGATAAGTTTGTGGCGCCGGAGCACGCGGCTGGCGTCTTTGCGAATTTTTACGGCATTGAAGGGCTGGGGTCGGCAGCCTTTGCGGTGATCGGCCTGGCGCAGCTGGTGCTTGTACTGGGGTTTCTGGCCGGCTTCATGAAGCGTTTCACCTATGGGCTGGTTTTCCTGCTGCATGGCATCTCCACGCTGTCCTCCTACGCCCAGTATCTGGAGCCCTTTGATCACTTGCTGTTCTTCGCGGCCTGGCCCATGCTCGCGGCCTGCTTCGCGCTCTATTACCTGAGGGATCAGGACACGCTCCTGAGCGTGGATGCCTGGAGGCACCAGAAATAAGTCGCGGCGAAGCCGGCTGAGTGCTCAGCTGGCTTTAGGGGTTGTCGGCGTCGTCCGGGGCGTGAAGTGATTGCCACCGCCCAGCATGGCCAGCACGAGTTCAACTGACGCTCCCCGGGGTATTTGATGCAGCAGTGACTCAGAGGGTTTCGGGTTAAAAGGTGCTCTTCCTGACGAATCCTTGTTGATCCTTTCCTGAATTGGTCCGGCCAGGTCAAAACATCATGGCCGGGCTTTAGCGGTGAGCTTCACGGTCATGCTGGTATAGCCGCGCACAAAGTTGGACTGCATACGCTGCGGCTCGTCCAACACTTCGATCTGCTCAAAACGCTTCAGGATCTCTTCCCAGAGAATGCGCAACTGCATTTCCGCCAGGCGGTTCCCCATGCAGCGATGCACACCAAAACCAAAAGAGAGGTGTTTGCGGATGTCTTTGCGGTCAATGATGAACTGTTCAGGGTCTTCCTCAAAAGCACGCTCATCGCGATTGCCGGAGGCATACCACATGAGCACTTTGTCGCCTTTTTTAATGGTCTGACCGTTCAGCGTCACATCCTGCTTTGCAACGCGGCGCATATAGGCCACAGGCGTTTGCCAGCGAATGATTTCTGAAACCATCCCGGGAATCAATTCGGGGTTATCTTTTACCCTGGCGAACTCTTCCGGGAACTGATGGAGCGCCAACACACCGCCCGTCATTGAATTACGGGTGGTATCGTTACCGCCGACGATCATCAGCACCATGTTGCCCATGAACTCCATGGGACGGTTAATCATGTCTTTCGTGTTGTCATTGGCCAACAGCATGCTGATGAAATCAATCCCAGTTTCTTCCCCTGCGGCCTTTGCCGCTTCTTTTTCTCTCCATAACAGGGACATCTGCCTGGCCATATCAGCGGCGGCAGTGAAGCCTTCCTCCGTACTGGAGGTGCCACCGGTTGATTCCGGTTGGCTGAGCGCCACGTCGGACCAATAGGTCAGCCTGTGGCGCTGTTCGAGGGGAAAATCAAACAGGGTGGCCAGCATGCGTGAGGTGAGATCAATGGATACCCGCTGCACCCAGTCAAAGGGTTCGTTCACAGGCAGCTGATCCAATACGTCGGCGGTGCGACTGCGAATCAGGCCTTCCATCTGCGCCAGGTTTTTCGGTGTCACCACTCCCTTGACCGCCCGGCGTTGTACGTCGTGTTTCGGTGGGTCCGTGGCAATCAGGGTCTCTATTTCCAGCCCTTCTGGCTGGGGGCCGATGGTGATGATTGGCTCAGAGGAAAACAGATCGTGGCGTGTATTCACAAACAGGATGTCGTCATACCGGGTCACGGACCAGAAAGGGCCGAATGGACTGTTTTTCTGATAGTGCACCGGACACTCATCCCGCAACCGCCTGAAATACGAACTCGTCAGGCCCTGCCGGTACAGGAAGGGGGTGCTGACATCGATGTCTTCCAGCGCGAGCGTGGACACATTCGGCAGCGGGGATTCTCTGAATACGGGTGCCGCCTCGCCGCTCTTCCAGAGGCGCTGTTTTACACTCTGAAACGCATGAACGCCCTTGATCTGCCAGTGAATGGGGAGAGCGCCTTCAGCTTTACCCAGAACCGGCCTGATAACAGGTTTAAGCAATGGGCTCAGCAGTCTCATCCAGCACCTCTGTAGTCATGACTTCGCGATTACCTCTGCAATGG
>LKMJ01001806.1_pt1 | contig 19210 bp, 26 predicted proteins | sample 643391 | NCBI WGS metagenome assembly LKMJ01 (sample SAMN04112250, study PRJNA286221) | soda lake metagenome | biome: soda lake; feature: Kulunda Steppe; material: water; isolation source: sample PL-Br10 brine of Picturesque Lake | place: Russia: Kulunda steppe | collected 2010-07 | reverse complement strand
TGGTCTTGGGAAGCTAGGAAACATAACTGTGTGGTTTCCAACAATAATGCTGGAAGATAACAGTGGTCATGGGGGGAGCAGTGCAGGTGGAGTGAAAAAAATTTAGTAAAAAAAATTTTGTGTGTGACCGCTGAAAAGTGAAAAATTTTTCGCTCATGAGTGAAAAAAATCGTGTGTGACCGCAGATTTTTTCACTTCCGAGAAAAATAGTGAAAATTTTTGTGTGACCGCGGCCTAACCGCGATTTTTTTTCACTTTTTTGGGGGTCGAGTGAAAAAAAGTGAAGAAATGTGTGTGACCGCGGCCTTAGCAAAGAGTGTGGCTTGGTCCCCCCGGCTCCGACTTCCCCACTGAGCAGCTCTTCAACACGGCTCAGCAGAGTACGGCTTTGTCTACTCCCATTTTTTTCCCCCACTGGTGCTCGCACCGAGCAGCAACCCTTCGCTGGTCAAACACATGCTGGTCCACAGCACCAGTGGGAGCAACAAAGCCGCGCTCATCCCCTTGGGGCCACACCAGAGGCTTAGTACCGATCAAGGGAGGAGGTCCGTTGCCCACCCTTGCCTTTCAACTGCGTTGCTTGCCTTAGCGGGCACCAGATGAGTCAGAAAGAATTGGACTGGAATGGTGGAAAGAGCTCTTGCACACACACACCACGGACCAGACACGCACACACACCCCGGATCAGACTGGTGGAGACCGGTGGACAGAGCACTTGCGCATGCAAGCACATCCAAACAAGCACACGCAAGCACACCTGAACAAGCATTCTACGCCATAGTGGTAGTCCGCCTGCGCATCCTCCTCTGCAAGCTTGAGAAAGATCTTGTACATGGACTCATTGAAGTTGTCGCGCAGGAAGTAGCACCAGAACCTGAAGAGCGTGTTCATCTCCTCCGACTTGCCGATGCCTGCGCATACGCACATGCAGCAAGCAGCACAGGGTGTTGTGCACTTTTGTCACAGGACGCACACGGCGCAAGCAAAACAGGGTGTCTATTCCAGAGTCCAAGCCTGAGGCATGCTGCGCAGTGCGCCTGAGCCTGAGGGGGGGCTGGTTTCAGGCCAGAAAAACTGGCACGCAATCACGGCATTCTAGACACTTGTTCAGACAACATTGAAATCTTCACACCACACAAGACCCCTGCTTGCTGCCCTGGTGGACTTGCGCCACACTGCGTCACCCTGCTTGCTGCCGTGGTGGAGTTGTGTCACACTGCGTCACCACAGTGCGTAGGCATTCCCCTCTTCAAAAGCCAGGAGAAGCAACTCTCTTGTTGCCCAGGGTGATTGGGGCAGGCAGCATTTGGGTTTGGTGCCTGGCCACGTGCCTTGCCTGCTCACTTTGTGGGCCCTTATAGCTACGCGTTTTTTGCTTTGTCTGCTGAGCTGCACCTGCAGGGAGGCTCACCCTTATTCTGGCGGTCCTCGATGCAGCGCTTGAAGTACTTGCTGTACTTGATCTGCTTGAAGCCGTTGTCCTCCAGTAGGGAATGACTGGGGTGCTGGAACTTGGGGATGGGCACCGAGGAGGAGTAGGAGCCCGCCCTGGGGGAGGATCCCAGCATGCTGCCCATGTGCCTGCGCATGTGTGCACAGAGATAAGGGCAACAGCTTGGCTGACAGGGCCCTCTGCATGCTTGCGCGGCGCCCCCAGCATGCAGCAGCTTGCAGCGCCAGTATATGGAGCAAGACAGGCCCTGGCAGCGTGCTTCAGTGTGGGCAGCATCTTGGCTCAAGCTCTGGCGTGAGTGCACGTGCCTGCACGGCACTGTGCAGACCAGGCTTGGCTTCCACTGCAGCATGTGAGGTGGGCTGCAAGCAAGGACCTGTCACGCAGGCTGTGCCCAGCGTGTGCTGTAGTAACAAAAAGCACTGAGGGTGCGTCCAAGACCTTCTTTTTCCAACATTCAGCTTCTGGTTTGCCGATGGCCCTCTGGACATGTGCGCGAGCAGGGGGGCTGAGGGATGCGCTCAGTGCACCCCGCAGCTCCTCGCCCACACACAAGACCTGTCGTCATGAGGCAGCACCAAAAGCAGGGAAAGCGCGCGTGTGCGCACCTGCCGCGGCTGCTGAATGACCCTGGCGACGAGCCCAGCATGCCGTTGCCGTCGGGCGGCGTGGCGCCCATCAGCCAGCCCACCTCCCGCGAGGGCGGGGACTCACCCAGGTGGTGCCTGCGGCGCGTGCACGTGGGGAGTGGTCAGTGGGCACGTGTGGTGCCTTTAGCGCGTGCGTGCGGATTTGCGTGCGCATGTGCGCGCCTGCAGCATGCGCATGCAGGTTCCATGGTTTGTGAGTGCATGTGTGCGCATGCAGCTCATCAAGCTCGCGTCAAGTCAGGAAGGGCGCCTGGACACAACCAGCAGGCACTGAGGCCTGCGAGAAATGCAAGCGCAGCAGGGAGGCACAGGGCGGGCATAGCAGAAGGCTGCCGAGCCAGGGATGCAGGGCACAGCAAGAGGCGGGGGACGCAGGCTCCCCTGGCTCCGGGTTCCCACCTCATTCTTGCCTGCGCTAGGGGCACGCCTCCCCCCTCCCTCCCGCTCCCTCAAGGAAAGTTCACAATGCAAGACAAGGCCAGGCCAGAAAAACCGCCTCACGACCCATCTGCATGCAAACTGCCTGCTTGTCGCCCCTGTTATGCCAATCAAGATAATCCTCCAGCACCAGAGCTCCATCAGCAGCTGCACATGAGCTGCCTTACCCCAAGGGTTGCTGAAAGCAGGACGGGTTTGCGATGCACCCGCCAATTAGTGAGTCAACAAACCAAGACAAGCTTGAATTGGAATACGGTCTCCAGCGACCCATGGCAACATGACACCACACCAATGGTAAGAAGGGCCTTGAGGACCTGAGCGACGCGTTGCACAGAGCATGCCTGCGGCTGCCTGGCAAGCGCACAGCAGCTGTGTCACAGCGCCAACCACGCCCAGCCTGCAGATGCACAGCCACACACATGCTGCCCTGCGCACCTGTGCTGCCTCTTAGGCATAGACGAGGAGAAGAAGCGTAGCTGGTTGCTGTCATCCTTGCTGGAGGGTGCACGGGGGGGGCGGCCATGGTGCCGAGTACGGGGGTGCGTGGTCTGCGGACACCCACAAACGCACACGTGCGCGCATGTTGGAACATGGGTGCGGGTGTGAAAGGAGGGGCGCGAGCGCTCGCATGCAAGAGCACGCTGCAAGCTTATGCAAAGTGAGCATGCGTGCAGGAGTACACGCAGCGCATGTCAAAGACGCACGATGCAGTGTTGATGCATTCACACGGCAGCGCTTGCCTCTGATGCTGCACGATGTGGTGGTGGCCCACCTTTCCACCTTCCTGCCCAACACAACACTGAACAGGGGAACCATGGGAAGCGCATGCCATTGATGGTAATCATTACGAGCGCTTTTGCTGTTCTCGTGTGATGGGTGTGTGCCTTGGGATCTCTAGGCTCAATAATGAGGGCGAAATTTGCCTGGCTCTCTACATTAACCAAGTGCACGCGTTACTTGCTTGTTATCCGGTTCTGGCCTGGAGGCGGAAGAAACCTAGCACGCATGCACGCGCGCGCTACCAACGTGCAGCAGCAGAGCTGCAGCACACGGCTGCATCTGATCCTGCGGCCTTGCGTTGGTGCGCACCTCTGCCAGCTCTTGCTCATACAAAGCCAGGCCGTCGCTGATGAGCTTGGCCATGTCTGTATCCAGGCGCTTGTTGCCGCGCTGCAGGCAGGCATGGGGCCACAAGAGCTCTCTTCTAACTCCCGTCCTTGAAACAAGAATAGGATCAACAGGATCATCAAAGGTGGCATTTGCCTTTTACACAAAAATACAAGCAAATCATTGGGTCAGTAATCAGCCAGGAAGGCAGCAGCGCTATCCTGGACTGTAGATACGCCCGCCGCAGATGCACAAGGACAGGGCTTCCCGCTCACGAGCGCATGCGTTCACAAGTGGACAATTAATGAGTGGATTAAGGATCAATATGGACTATGGATCAGTGGACCATTGCGTGCAAGGCGCGCCGGGCTGCTTGCAGAGGTGCGAGCGCCATCCCCAGCGCTGCATGCGGCTGGCTGATCCTCAATCTTTGGGCTCTGTGCACCAGGAGAGGTATGCGCCCAAGCACGCAGCTGAGCTTACTTATTCCTGGGTTTCCTAGGTTCAGGGTTGGCCTATTAGTTAGGGTTAGCCTCTGAGGAAAGTTCAGGTGGTAAGCTGTATAGTTAGCCTGAGGGTCAAGGTCAGGTGACCCTAACCCAGGCTCGCCTGCCCTCGCATACACGCAGGGACTCCCATGACTTCCGTGCACGAGCCAACAAGCGCCTGACGCGGTGTCCAAACAGGAAGCGCGCAATTGCAGACCCGCTGCAGGTGCGGTGGCTGGCCGCCCCACCTTCCAGGTACCAAACAAGTGCACACCCAAGCGCGCGAAAAGACTTTTGCACAGGGGCCTGCAGGCGGGCTGCCTGCAGACAGCCACGCGGGCCGCGCCTGAACCATCCTCACCTGCTTGTTCTGCGTCACCACAATGAGCTTTTCCAGGTCGCGATCCGTCATCTCGTTTTCCAAGCTCGGCACAGCCGCGCCAGGCGCGTGCACGCCTGCATGGCCTGGCTTGGGCTTGTGGCTGGGGATGTCCTGCGGCACGTGACGCGTGGCAGCATATGGCTAGGGGTCGGCGTTGGCCTATAGCGCTATAGATTTTTTAAATTTAACATGTGTGAAATTGGCCATTTTAAGTGGTTGTTCCAGCCGATACACGCACAACCTTACCTCATCCATTTCGAACAAATCCTCGTCCTCATCCGCGTCCTCGCCTTTGCTGATGGCCACAGGCCGCGACACCGGCACCGTCGGCGGCTTCAACCGCGACCGGGGGGGCATGGGCGGATGCGAGGCGCTGTGTGAGGCGCCCTGGGCTGCAGCACCTTGCTGCGCCGCCCCTTGCGCAGGCGCGCCTGCTGGCGGGGCGGCTTGCGCCGGCGACGGGGCTTGCGAGGCGGCGGTCAGGCTAGGGTTGGCAGGCGCGGGCGCCTTGGCTGCATCGTGTTCACCAGGAGCCGCCTGCACAGAAGCGGGGGCGGCCTTGTCCGCGGGCTGGGCTGCAGCAGCTGTAGGGCCGTCTTCCGCTCCTTGGGTGGGGGAAGTGGTGGGGGCGGGGGTCTCGGGCCGAGTGGGGGCTGGGGTGGCGGGCTTGTGCGACAGGTCCCGGGACAGGGAGTGCAGCACCCAGGTCTTGGGGTTGTTCTTGGCCCGCAAGTTGTTGCTGTCTGTAGACACCTGTGTGTGGTAGGGGGGTGGGGCAGGGGGGGGAGGCACATCAAGGGGTGGCATACTCTAAGAAAGCGCGCGTACAGCACACGGGTGCAGCTGGCTGTGTGCGTCCTGTGGGATGGTGTGACCTGGCTGCGATGGAACAACGTGCCAGCGGTGTAGTCATTTTGCTGTGCCGTGGTACATGCGTAGCCAGCAGGCGTTGGCAGCGTGCAACTGGTTGCGTTAGATCATGACTCACGTGGTAGCCTTGTTAAAGAAGGACGACACAGCGGGTCACAAGGTTTGCTTTCCCTCCCTCTCCCCACTTCTGTACTTGGCAGGACATAGAAGCATCAGCCTCTTGATTCTTGATTAAACTGCGCTCAAGCCGAGCCACTCCCCAGGCTCACATGCGCACATTGCAACTACAGCAGCAGCACCTGCTGCAACACCCCTCCATGCGCACCTCCACGACTTCCGAGTCGCGCAGCGCATCAGCGATGAGCACCATGTCCGTGGTCAGCATGCGCACGCGATTGAAGTTTGCAACCACAGCAAGCGGAATCCACCCCTCGTCATCCATCTGCGGGAAACAAACATGCATTTTGAACCAATCAAACGACCATTCATTTGAGCAACGGTGTGTGGACTGGCTGCAGGCGGTGAAAGCTCCACATAGTGGTGCCTGAAGGCGTGCCTATCGACGGAATCGCCCACAAGCCTGTCTGCTTTTTCACACCATATCCTCTCAAGCCAACGCAGCAGCCTGCGCTCACAGGCACGGAAGGGGCTTGCATGGAATGCGCATGAAGTGAGGATGGCCAGCAAAAAAGCTGAGTGTAAGCTCGCCAGGACCAGCAATATCTAGGGGTGTGCATGCTCACGCACACAACAGCCTGGAGGTTTGTTACTCAGGGGCCAAGCCCACTAATGAGGACACGTCAAGATCAAGCCCACGTGTTCACATTGAAGTGTGTCAGCAAAGGCATGCTCCACAAGTCTGCAGGATGGTGAAGTTACTTTAAGAGACATACATCTGGGAGTACCCACAGCTGACTGAGTCCTCAATACAAGGATTTGGTCCCTCCTGCTTCTGACCACTGTGCTTCTGGTTCTAATACCTCAACATTATAACAGGTTTCCAACTGCGTAAAGACCTGCATAGTACTATCGCGTCCCCCAGGCCATAACCGCTTGCTGAAGTGCTCGATCAACAGCACAGTCTGCACGCACAGGACCCAAGCCCACCCTCAGCGTGGCCCTGGAGTCGTCACCTTTTGGCGCAGGAAGATGTCCTTGCACAGGTTGTTTACGCTGAAGTAGTACTCTATCTGCTTACGCACTGCCTCCATGGTGGTCTGCTTGGCATAGGTCGACAGCGCCGCGCCCTGCAGCGGCGTCGCCATGCTCGCGGCACCAAATCCGGCAGGGAAGAAGGGCATGGCGCCTGCAAACGGCGCGGCCATGCCTAGGGCGGCAGGGCCTGCCAAGCCTGTGGGGGGAATGAACGGCTCTTGCAGAGAGGAGGGCTGGAAGTGGCGGCCCATGCCGTCGCCCTTCCCACTGCCTGACAGGCCAGCCATGTGCGCGATGGAGTGCCGCCCGCCACCACGTCCGCCCCTGCCCCCTCGCCCACTGCGGCCCTCGCTGTGCGCCCCTGCGCCAGATGAGGAGGCAGAGCTAGTGGGGGCATACCCAGGGGGCGGGGGTATGATCATGGGGGCATTGCCAGAGGCTGCCACTTCGGCAGCGGCAGCCGCGGCGCTCTGGCTGCTGCGGCTGCCGCGGCCGCTGCCGCGGCCGCCTTCTCTGTTGCCACCTGAGCCCCTGCCGCCCCCAGAATAAGGCCTGGAGCTCGAGCCTGAGGCGCCTGACGAGTTGGCACTGCCAAAGCCATAGCTGCGCTCTGACTTGGGCCCACCACTGCCGCTGCTGCTGGCGCCACCCTCGGCTTTACCGGGGGCCCCATCAGTCAGGCCGACTAGGGGCATTGGCCGACCGGACACCTTTCGCTTTGCTGGCCCGGAGCCTGCTAATCCTGTCCCATTACCGCTGCTGCTGGCAGGGCCTGATGAGGTGAAATCCTTGTTACTGGAAGCCTCCTGTACGCACAGGCACAGCAGCACTCGGCGTTGGCTGCCAAGGACAGTGACCTTACTGATCCAGGCACAGCAGCATTTACATTACAAAACTCAGAGGTACGTGCATCAATTGGCGGTGCTGAGTCTTGTGCAGCGTAGCGCAGGCCAGACCCAGGCGAGCGAGCACATGCAGGGAGGGCACCACCGCAATGCAAGCACCTGTGGTCGTGCCTGCGCACCTGATGAGTGGTTCCAACAGCTGCATCTGGGCGCTCCTTCTTCTTAACAGGCACTTTAGCATCCCCTAAGCTTGGCCAGCTGATACCCACTTCTCCGAGCGGGGCGGCAGGAGGTGCTGCCACGGGCTGCATCATGGGGGTGGCACCAAGGGCAGCAGCTATCTCACAGTCAGCAGCAGGGGCCAAAGCAGACTCATGCAGCACAGCAAAATGGGATGACAGCATGCGAGCATACTTGCTGGTAGGTATGCTGGCGCATGCGAGCAGCGCGCACTGGTGGAACAGGGAGGCAAGCACACTTGTGAGCACACTTGCAGCACACTCCTGCACCGTGTCCCTGGATTGGGCTGCATGGCAATGGTGAAGCAGGGATGGGCAGACCAGGGCTGGCCATCATGACAGAGGAATGCAGAGGGCTCCCCTAAAAATGGTTGGGACACGGGCATCGGCGGACATCCCTGCCGCATCCGACCCGCTGCCCCCATCATAAATTCAATGCCACGCACGCCCAATCCAGGCGTGGTGCACAAAGCGGCACCCCCAGCCTCGACGCCTCCTCACCTTGCCCCATGCTGGCTTGGCTGCCTTCTCTGCAGGCTTGTCTGCAGCTTTCTCCGTTGCAGGCTTTTCAGACGCGGGGGTCTCCTGAACGTGCAACAGGGGCAGGAGAAGGCTTCTGTTTGTCAGTGGGGCCCTTGTGCTGGGGAGAGGGGGCTGCCAATGCAAACAGGCTGGTGCAGCATAATGAGATGCCAGCACAGGCACTCTTGACACGGTCCCCACCTCCTTCCCGGCTGTGGAACTGGCTTCGGCCTCGGGCACGCTCGTGCCAGCTTCGTTGTCCTTTTTAATGTGCTCCTGCTTACTGCTCGGCTGCTGCTGCGCCCCTGCCTCCTGTATTTTGGAGGGCGTGCTTACTGCAGCCTCCTGCTGCTGCTGTTGCTGCTGCTGGCCTCCCTCCTGCGGCTTTCCCTCACTTTTCTTTTCTACCGATGGAGATGATGTCGCTGCCGGCGCCGCGGCGGGCTTCGCCTTCTCGGGCGTGGCTGCTGCTGCTGCTGCTGCTGCCACTGATGGCGGTGGCTCCTGCTGCGGCTGGCCTTTTTTAACGATATTGGACCATCCAGATTTTAAGACGGGTCGAGGGGGGGCGGGCTTTGCTTCCGCGTCCTGCGCGTTTGGAGGGTGGGAGCGGCGGGGAGGGCATGGGGCAGAGTGTCAAGGGCTTGCAAAACTGCACAGTGCTAAAAGCTGGCAAAAGAGCATGATGCAGAATGAATGCACACACAGATTGGTGCAGATGAGGCTATAAGCATGATAAATGCAGGCACCTTCACAGTAGCTGTTGCTGCTGACTGTGGGCTGCTGGTGCTGGCTGCTGCTGGCACGGGTGCAGGCTGCGGCTGCTGTTGAGGCTCAGGCTGGGGCTGGGGCTCCACTTTGTCTGCCATGTTCACTGCTGCTGCCCTGCTGCTGCAACTGCTGCTGCAAGGGGGGGCTCAGCTAACACGCCACTATTCTTTCCGCCATTGACGTGTTGATTGTGAGTTTTTCCTTGCGTAATATTATTGTAAATTATGTTGATTTGTATAACGTCACGCGACCAAAATCAGACAAAGTGAAGCAATTGGAATTAAAAACTGTTTTCTATTAAAGTTTCAGTCCAATAATTGTATTTTATTCAGTATTCCATGGAATGAGCTTCGATCTGGCCTGCTCCAGTGGCTGCCTCTCCTTCCAAATAGTTAGGACCATGTTAATGCCTCGACCACTGTTACGCTCCCAGCCTTGCACGCAAGATACGCGAATCGTCACCACCTTGTAGTCAGCATCCACATCGATCATGGTTCAGGTCAGGCGTGTGCAGCACAGAAAATAGAGGGGTGTGGGATGAATGCAACCATCTCTGTATCTGTACCGCCATCACCTGTGGGACTCAGCTGTCGGTGGGGTTGTTCTGCTGGGTTGCAGAGAGCGAGCCTTGCAGCACGACCACCACTATTTCTTCTGTTCTTGCATAACAGGTGTATGCTGAGCCGCTGTGCCGTCGGCATTACTGTCATTTCATTAGTGACGCGGTGCTCTTCCGCATCTTCCTGCTGTTCACCAACATCGCGCTCTCGCTGGTCATCCCTGTTGCCACGGGCTCTTGGTGGACCAGAATAAAGTGGCGACACAGCCAGGCGCATGTGCGGTACACGGAGGACGCGCTGCTGCTGTTCGAGGTGGGATGGTTAGGCTGGTGGTGACAGCTGAGAGACAGATGTTGTGAGATAGAAAGGCTGATGGAGTCAATTTGTCATCTTTTTTGGGGCATGGGTTCCATTCTGGGCCTCAAACCAGCTACGTTTGCCGTGGAAACTTGCAGGGGGCAACACCAGGGCAAGAGCGCGTATGGAGCTCCTCACCGGCTATAAATGAGCAGTATTCTGACTTCTTCATCCCGGCCAGTGTACAGGTGGGAAAAATTTGCAGCGATTGTGACAAATTGCCCACAATGGCCTCAAGCTTTTTGACGTGTCTGAAGGCAAGAGCATGCAGTGTCTTTTCTGCTAATTCTTGCCGCAGGCTTTTGAAGAGGATGTCAATTTTGATGGAAAGCCTGAAACTATCAGGTTCACTGCAAGAGTGCAAGGCACTGCTCCCATCCATGGCGTGAAGGCGCTCCTGCAGTTCCACTATACCATTTCGGTGCGTGTCTGCCTGCCGCACCTCTCCATCCTGTGATCCCTGGAACAGGCTTTTTCTGAGGGTCCATGTTCGCATCACTGAGAGAAAGATGATGTTTGCAATGTCCATGCTGCATAACCAGGACCGAGTGAAGCTACAGTTCTTTGGGTTGGCTTATGCAGCCCATTCAAATGCCCTTCCAGGGGGGGAGCTACATCTTGACGGCGAGGTGCGTCGCCAACCTTCTCCGTTAGCACGTCCAATGCTTTCTTGCCCATTGTGATATGGGTGTTAGCTGAGGAGTTTAAACAATGGGTGTTGCAGCAGCAATATTGACCTCCATGTTGTGCCATGTGGATGCGCACAGCTCGAGCTGCGGCAACTCACTCCAATCACTGACAGAAAATTCAATGGGCAATTCAATTCTCCCATTTTGGATTCAAGCCCGAGCGAAGTTGCAGAGGCCGTCAGGGTGAGGACTGAACGTGGATGCGACCACACAGCTAAATTTAATAATGCAAAAGAAAAAACATTCTTTTTCGCTGAGATTCTCTAGCTGCCACCTGCTCACAGTGTAGCTTAAACTCAATTGTGCACCTGTTTTGTCTTTAAAACGTAGGGCAGGGATGCCTTGGAGTTCGCGACCATCATAAATTCTTACCTGGATCGCAACTATTCTACCACTTTTGTGAACCGTTACCCTGTGTGGAAGGTATGTAGTCACAGGCATCGCCTAGACTGCCTCTTGTCTTGGGCGGTGTGCTGTTGGGCAAAAGGGAGCTGTGTAGCCGCAGGTTGAAGCTCACCTCCAGCCATTTGTGATCACCCTGTCTTTCCTCCTCTTACAGCCCGGTGCAGGGAACAGTTTCACGCTTGACATGAACATCCGAATTCCAACACACCAGATGATAATCGTCAGGTCAGTAAACCGTGCAAACCTGTCTTTTCCTTATGCTTTACTGCTCCCAGGGCCTGCTGCATGCTGGTACAGTTATCTGATGGCGTTCCTTTGCGGCTGCTTCTTGCAGGCCCCAAGTGATCGAGATGTTGAAGTTTGCTTGGATCCAATTCTTGGCAACCTTTGTAGCGATTGGCTTTTTCTTCTACTGGCTCCAGCTGTTTGTCTTCCGCTACCGCATATTTGACACTCGGGCAGTGTCTGATGTGCAGCCCAAGAGCCAACGGTTCTAGCAATCAGTGCTCCTTTCACGCAGATTTGAACCTCCAACGTGCATGCTTTGTGTCAAAGACCTGATGCGTGGTGTACCTTGTGGACTGTTGCCGGCACTTACTGCAACCTCCGTGCAAGCAGAAGTCTTGTACCTTGCACTGTAGCTGGCCAATCTATCGGAAAATGCACCAAACAACAAAAGTCGCAATATCACGCTACACAGCCGGACGCGCTTGGTTGAGCCGCCCTGGCATGAGAGTCTTTTGGGATAATGATGCATGACTATTGTTTGGAAGACAAAAGACGAAATAGTTGGAAAATTGCGCAATTTGCCCTACGCATGATTTGGCTTCTGTCCGCGTATGCCTGAAAGAGGGGTGGGCGCCCTGGAGTGCGCTAAACAAGGCAAATCCGTCGATGTCGTTCATTCCTGTCGAGTTGGATTCGTCAGGTGACAACTCGCTGCTGAATCCGTCATCAGACGAGGCCCTGCAGTTCTACAGTGGCGAGGAGTACAGGCAATCTTACCATTCCGCGTTGGATCGTGCATCCTTTTCGACAAAGGTGTGTTGCTACGTTGCTGACGTTGACCGGTGCTCCTGCATGTAACCGCAATAGGATACTGACAAGACTACACGCCTCTTAGAACCTCTCTTCCCCCCTGAATGAGATGATAGTCGTGTGCAGGTGGTCTTGGTGCTATGTACACTTAAAACGATGGCTGCATGGCTTTCAGCTTGCATGTTTGTTTAACACACTGCCACATCAGAGTGACGCGCGGGCATGCAGTTGCACTCACTCTGCATTGACACATATGCAAGCACAACAAACCAAACACGTTTGCGCTGTTTAGGATTGCTTTAGGATTGCTCACATGCACGCGTGCACGCACGCGCGCGCGCACGCGCACACACACACACACACACACACACACACACACACACACACGCACACACACACACATACAACACGCAACACACACAACACACATACGCAACACACACGCGCACATACACCATGCAACACGCACAACACACATACAAAACACACGCGCACAACATTGGTACACACATGCACACACGCAAATACACACGCGTGCGGACATACACCCTTGCACACACAACACACACGCGCGCCTGTGCACACAGGCACGCGCACATACGAACACACACCCACACATGTGCGTGCTCTCTATGGCCACATGCTTTACTGTAAGGATTGCCTGCCATGCCCTGATTTGGGTGCCTTGATAATTTTTGACTGCCTAACACAAAGACGTATGTGACACACAAAGGCATTTAGGACATGTCTCTTGTAGGCATGTTGTAGCATTGATTCAATTTTACCATGTGCAATTTTGCACAGGTACACGTATGCATGGGGTTGAGGTCTTGTGCACATGTGTGGTGCGTATTCCTGTAGATCCAAGCTTTGGATGCAAACTTCACGGGCCGGGACAGCAGGGGAGCAATGGCAGACCATCCTGGTGGGTGAACGATCATAACTTCGTACTGTCTGATTTGAAAGGCTCTCTCAGGCAGGTGCATGGTCTCACTAGCTGAGGCACTCCCGCTTACACTGGATCGCAGCCATGAGCTGGCCGGGGCGGAGGTCCCCTTTTCTTCGTGCTGAAGATGTGAAGCATGTGCGCTGGGGCTTGTGATTTGCATTTCGCCTGGAAAAGTGCCCTCTTGTCCAGTCCATTGAAAAGGGTGGGCACTAGGGGTGATCCCCAGCGCTCACAGCAGCGATCCACGATGTTGCGCTTGGACACCAGAGCGTGTTCATGCCTATGCACCCTTCCCTGCAGAAATGGCGCCCCCAGTCTCCCCCAGGAACGTGGGCGCTGCCATGATGCTGGACCATGCCACGGAAGGCAGCAATGGCAGCCGCCTTGTGAGCGCCTCTCCCGTGCGCCCCCCCTTGGGCAGCCGTGACAGCAGAGACAGTGGGAGCAGGGGCAGCAGCATGACGCTCATGCAGCAGATGCGCGCACAGCTGCGTCGCAGCCGCCAGGGCTCGTTGGAAGGCGGTAGCGAGAAGGGGGAGGCCACCGCAACTGCGCCTGCTTCCGCGCCCAGCATGCAGCCTGGGCACGAGGGGGCTGGGGTACAGGCCTGGCAACCACGCCCCCTGTGCTCCACAGGAGTGGAGGCTGGGGATGCGGCAGGGCTGGGGGCAGAGGGCTTGCAAGCCTGGGATGCGACAGCACCTGAGGCAGGCCCGGGCTCTGAGGGAGTGCTTGAGGCTGCGCAGGCCGAGCAGCAGGCGGAGCAGCAACGGGCACAAGCAGAGCAGCAGGCTGAGCAGGCAGAGCACGTGCCTGGGATGGAGCAGCAGACGGCGCTGGCAGGGCTTGAGGACGAGGCAGCAGAGCCAGTACAGATGGATGAGCAAGGGCCTGATTCTGCACTGCTGGTGCGGGTGCAAGAGCATGACCCCCCCCTGGCTGCGCAGGACAGCCTGGAGCTGCCAGGCCTGGAAGACTCAAGCACTGCGCCCCACCCCTCTGCCACCGCGCCCCCACCTCAGCACTACGCACCACCCAAGCCGCTGCAGCAGCCCCCACTGCAGGCCCCCCCCGCAAGTGTGCCCCCGCCCATCCCTCGCCCCCCCGTCCGCACCTCCTCCCCGGGGCGGCCTGGCAGCAGCGGTAGCAACGGTAGCAGCAGGAGGACGGCGGGTGGGGCGGGCGCGCGCAAGCTGTCTCCGGGCCGCAGCTCCCGGGACCGGCTTGCGCAGAACCTGGCCCTGTTTGCACCTCTGGGCCACATCGTCGCGCCGCCACCGCCGCCGGCACCACGGCCTGCCACAGGGCAGCCGCAGCTGCGGCAGCTGCACAGCACGACGGCAAGCGAGGGGGGGTTGGAGGAGCAGGACAACAGCACGGGTGGGGGCAGGGGCGACTCAGCGGGCACGCCAGCTGCCCCTGCGCCACAGCATGCCCAGCAGCAGCCGTCGCTGGGGTCCAATGCACCCGCCAGCGTCCTCAGCAGCCACCCTACTTCCACACGGCACAGCAGCTCCAGCAGCAGCAGCAGCAGCCGGAGCAGCAGCCGGAGCAGCAGCCGTGGCGGGAGCAGGCGCACGCATCAAGCGCAGGGCATGCAGGTGCACACTGGGCCAGCAATGCCGCTGGCGCAGCTGGCAGCCGCGCCCGTGCCAATCGCGCTTACAGCGCCCGCAGCGGTGCCGCGCGCGCACAGCCCTGGGGTTGGGGCGACGCAGGAGCAGGCCAGGCCGGGCAGCAAGTCGCCGGGCAGGGAGGCGGTGGCTGCCAGGCCAGGAGCGCACACGGGGGGCCAGCAGCTGCCTGCCCCGAGCACAAGGAGTGGCAGTCCTGGGGCAGGCCGGCTTGCAAGCGCACGGGGCAAGGCGCCTGGCTCGCCCGGGAGGGTGTCCGGTGGCTGGGACAGCAGCATCCTGAAGAAGCCGGAGCCGCTGAGCAAGGTGGGGGTGCTCGGGCGTGGTAGGGGGGCGGAGAAGATAATGGCCTCCTTGCGCCTCCCTGCGCGTGTGCCAGCGTCTGTTTGATGCGACACGGCTTACATACCCTGGCGCGCCCTGGACCGTCCTTGCCCCCATACAGCAATGCTCGCTTTGTGCTGCCGCTGCAAGTGCCCTCCCTGCCTTCCCTGGTGCTCGCACGTGGCAGTGTGCGCCCTGGCAAGAGTTGCGCTGCCTCCATCTGGAAGGGGGGATCTCCTTCATTGCATGCTGTTTGGCCGGCAACTGTGCATTGGTGTGGGTGCGTGCTCAATGGGTCATGGGCCCCGCTCTGCCCTCCAGGAGCAGGATGGGAGCCAATACTCCAGGGCCGTGGCACATGCTTTGAAAGCTCTTCGGTAGGCCATGTGTACCTCAGCGCACCCAAGCAGCGTGGATCGGGAGGGGGGGTGGGGGTTGGCAGCCAGTGAAGAGAGTGGAGTGTTTGAGATGGTTGGTTGCACACAGGGACTGTGCTAAAGAGATGATCGGTGCAGGGGTAGATGGCTGTGCACAGGGCCCGGGCAAACACCAGGGGCACGGGCACCATTGTGCGGCCTTTACCTGGAGCTAGCTGTCTGTAGGGAGGCGCACGTGTATGTGTATACACGTGTGTAAGTGCACACTCACACTGCGTGTATGTGTGCACATGCTTGGTGTGGGCGTGCATGTGCGTGCGTGCATGTGCGCGGATCGGCACATGCAGGATTTGCTGCATGTGGTGTGTTGTGCGCATGTCCATGCATGACAGAGGGGTGTGTGTGGGTGTGCAGCCGGTTGCTGCACCTGCAGCCCTGCGGCCTGGCGCCCTCCCATCAGCTTGCTGCTCACTGTGACTCACACACGCACACACACATGCACTGACACATGTGCAAGGCGCACCTGCAAACCCTGCTTCTGAGCTATATTCAGCTTGATGAGCAGCTCTTCGTGCCACACATGTGCGTGCAAACACACCTGCAGGTCCATTTCGTCAACGAGCTGCAGCTGGCTGAGCTACCATCTGTGCGCGCGGAGCAAGGCGCCGATGCGCCAGCGGCAACACAGGCAGTGGCGCCGCCCAAAGCGCTGCGAGAGCCGCCAGATGAAATTGAGGAACGGATGCAGATGATGTACTACCAGGGCATGGCTGCGCGCAAGCGCCAGGAGTGGCGGTGGGCAGGGGTGTCAGAACAGGGCAATCGCACAAGAGCTGCTGTCACATGAGAGCTGCAGTAGCATGAGGATTGCAGCTGCACAAGAGCTGCTTATTGAAAAGAGCGCGGAGGGGGCTTGCACAGCACAACAACAAGCGTGTGTGTGTGTGTGTGCTGTGTGTGTGTGTGTGTGAAGGGGGCGACAGTAGGCCTTGCATGTTAGGCTGCGTGGCACGCTGCTGTGTGCGAGGCTGCTGAGCGTCTTTTCATGCGTGCCTTGACACGAGCGGCTTCAGAGGCCTGCCATGCTTTGCTTGCAAGGCATGCTGCGCACGTGTCTGGAAGCGTGCTCCTTCACAGGTGAAACCAAGCATGGGCAGAAGCGCGCGCGGCCTGACACTGCTTGTGTCACCCCAGCACAAGGCTGCCACGGTAGGACCATCCATCAGGGTGATGATGGGCAGGGTCTGGTAGAACGCTCCTCCACAGATTGAGCTGAACACGCGCGCGCACGCGCAGGCAGGGCCGGCTGCCCTGACTGAGACTGTGCGCCGCGCTACACCCCTCCTTCCCTCCTGCACGCAGGATGGAGAAGCAGCGGCAGGAGACGGAGCAGGCGCAGCTGCAGGCGTGCACCTTCATGCCGTCCATCACCAAGATGAGCGCGTGGATCACCCGCCACAACTCGCCCTCCGGCCGCTCGTGCCTCATCAGCGGGCAGAGCCTGGGCTCACCTAGCAGGGGCTTCACATCCCCCAGGCCCGCTAGCGAACGTGAGCGTGAGCGGTGCCGCTGGGCGGCTTGGCTGGCATGCTTTTGCGGGCGCGTGTGGGCACACACAAGAGGGTGAAACGCATGGAAAGAAGGGCCGCAAGCTCGTGTGTCTCACGTGCACGCACCGTCAACTTCATACATGCAGACACACACAACCACAACCACAACCCCCCGCGCGCGCACACACATGTTTGTATGTTGCTGGAGTACCAAAAGGCTGCATGCGACTAAGCTGCTGTGCTTCAGCCCACCGAGGCCCGAGGTCGGACCTGAGGGTGCACTCACTTTGAGAACCGCTTGGCACGCATACTCATGCGCTGTGGGTGCACCAGCTCCATGGTCCTGGCCGCCCTGCGCACCCCACCTGCAGGCTCGCCTGGTAGGCCGCACCGCGCATCGAGCAGGGGCGGCGATGGCACCTCCGCCCAGAACAGCCCGCCATGCGGCTCGCACCTGATGTCCCGTAGCAGGCAGGGAGCGCCTGAGCCTGCAGGTGTGTGTTTGTTGGGGCGGGGGGTGGTCGGCACAGCTGGCAGGGTGGAAAGAAAGGAGCAGCATGCAGCAGGTTGGTGCCCTGGAGCAGGCAGGGAGCGCCTGAGCAGGCAGGTGTGTTTGAAAGGGGAGGGGGGTGCAAGGCAGGCAGGGCGGCAAACAGAGACTAGGGGCAGCAGGTTGGTGTCCTGACGCAGGCAGGGAGCGCCTGCGGGTGAAGGGATTTGTTTGGCTACCAGGGCGGGGCAGGTGCATGGTGCATGGTGCAATGGAGGAGCAGAGCAGCTGGGGCGCACACGCTCGAGCCCCAACACAACTACTGCAGGCGCCCTTGCCCTGCATACCAGCAAGTTGAAACGTTTATGGTTTATCCCCAGCCTAACTGCTGGGCTGATTGGTTGCTGCAACTGAACCATTTGTTCAGCGTGGAGGAGATGGGCAAAGTGCAGTCCCTGGGCTGGGCCTGGGAGTTGAGTGGAGTGCAGTGTGATGCAGGGTGAGGCGGCTGTGCACGGGGGATGGCACACAGCGTGCCTGTAGGCGACCATCTGGCCTCTGAGCGTGTGCGTGGGCACCGCCAGCACCGGGCTGGTGTGCCGGCCTGACCAGGCAGAGCAAGTGCACACAAGGTGGTGTGGGCCCCACTAGGCAGGGCAGCACACGCCAAACAAACGGGCCAACGCCTCGTGGCCTGGCGCAAGGCGGAACAACAGCATCATTGTTTTGGCAGAGGCGCATGGCAACAGCTGCTGCACAACTTAGGCACAGGGGGGGTCTTGCGCAGGCAGGCAGGTGTCCTCCGGGCTCCCAAGCTGCCCGATTGTTCAAGGCTGTCAGCTGCTCTGGCCCATTGGGCCCCAAGGTGTGCGTTGCGCAGAGCTTGGGTGGAACAATGGAATGTCTTGTGTCGATCCTGCGCTCGCCTGGGTGCTACCGGGCTCGCCAACACTGACCGACCTGCGCCTTCCTGTGGCCACACACGCTGCCTGCGCGCGCGCGCAGGCAACGGCCGCCAGTCCGCCAGCTCATGTGCGTCCTCCGAGCAGGACCGCCGCGCAGTGTTTGACCGCCTGTACCGCGACGCCGCGCTGCTGGAGCAGCGCCGGCAGCAGCGGCTGCAGGAGGAGGCGGAGGAGGAGCGCGAGGCGCGGCAGTTCAAGGCGCGCAGCCCAGGGCGCGGCATCGGGGCCGCGGTGAGGGTGGGCCGTGGGGCGTGCTTCCGCGTGTGCGTCAGCGTGTGGGTCCACATAGAGCACAGGCGCGCATGTGTGTGGACTGCAATACATGCGTGCGTGCGTGCGTGTGCGTGTATGTATGTGTGTGGCTGGACCGCTCATCGGCCTCCAAATCCATGGCCCGTGCACGTGTGTGCGGTTGAGGGTCAAGGTGTATGCGTGTTTGTCCGTGCAAGCGAGCGCTTCTTCCCAGCGGCATCCCCCTATCCTGACCTGTCCCGCCCCGCCCCCTTCCACCCGCAGGAACTCATCAGCGACATGCCCTCCCTCCACTACCTAGCCCCCCGCGCCGGCCCCCGGCCCGACCTGCTGCCCACTGGCATGGAGGAGTGCACGTTCCACCCGCGCACTAACTTTGTCAGCCACGCGCGCGCGCGCCCGCGCCCGGGCCCAGAAGCTGAGCAGCTCAAAGCCTTCGATGACGATGACTTCTACACGGCCGCCCTGGGGCTGCCGGCCAGCCCTGCCCGGGTCCCAGGTGCGCGCGCGCACACCGCATGCATGCTGCAACGTGTGCACGCCATGCTGGGCGCAAGCGACATAGGCACCTCGGGCTGCTTGCCCGCCGCGCCCGGCCTGCAGGTGCGCACCCGCGCGCGCGCACACTTTTTGCCTTGCTTGTAGCGCTACCTCCTTGCAAAAGCGAGCAGGAGCCCCGGTGTCGTCAGCGCAGTGCACG
>LKMJ01001805.1_pt1 | contig 19211 bp, 33 predicted proteins | sample 643391 | NCBI WGS metagenome assembly LKMJ01 (sample SAMN04112250, study PRJNA286221) | soda lake metagenome | biome: soda lake; feature: Kulunda Steppe; material: water; isolation source: sample PL-Br10 brine of Picturesque Lake | place: Russia: Kulunda steppe | collected 2010-07 | reverse complement strand
GTGCATGTGCATGTGATATTTAGAGTGCATAGAATTACTCACTGGTGGATCAATCTTCAGGGATGGTGATATCTTGACAGATGGTGGGCCATTCTCACGGCCAACAGAGAGTCTTGCAAAGCTTGCGTTCATTTGAATTATTAATTATCTCTATTATTACATCATAAAATATTTCCATCGAGATCTCTTGCTGTTGCTGCTGCTGATGAAGTAGATCCTTGCAATTTTGGCCAGCATGCAGCAGATTTCTGTAAATTTTCATATTTGGAATATCCTCCCTGCCAGCCTGATGCAGCAATGGCGTTTTCCACAAATGGCGTTTCTTCTGCTTTCATAGGCACATGCAGAAGGCTGCAACAAAGTACAGAAAGTTCATATGGCTGCACAGATGATTCTTACACCAGTAGCCTGCCTAGAAAATGCCAATAGGGTGCTCCTGCTGTGTCGTCTTACATTTTCTTTATGAGGTGCTGCTGTCAATTTGCCTGCTCAACAGGTTGAAGTTCCTGTTGTTATGGCTAGCATACAAATTCAAGTTAAGTGAGTTGAAGTTTCTGGCATCCATGATCCTTTAAATTTCTACCCTGGTTGGCTAGATGCTATGCTATTTCCGCCAGTATGTACTACAGCATAGTATGCTTGCCAGGTCTGGGGCACGCGGTTCATGAAGGGCAGAGAGTTTGACAGCTGTATGTATTTCCTCAAAGGCGTGCTTGGCGTGAAAAAAATCACACCTAACTGGGCTGTGTTGTGAGAGTGTGCACGTGGATAGGAGCCTTAGCAGCTTTGTTGGTTCTGCGCTGATGCCAAGTTTTCTAATTCTGTAGTGCGGGAAAAGTGTCTTGCTCAGGAAGATTGTGCATGCAGATATTGCGCTCAACGCTTCTTGCAAAAAATACTTGACTGCGGAGCTCATAGAGGCGTGTGAGGGTCTGCGTGCGTCGGATTGGTATACCAATTGTGTCAAGGCTGCTCCCCCCTTCCATTACAAGACCATGGTTGCTCTGTGTGAGCGGTTGCGTGCGGTCTGGAGGGAAATGGATGGTGCAGCCCCTAGGACACATGCTCACAAACTGGCTACTATCATGAATAAATGGCTTTGCCTCTCCGAGAGGTTTGGTTTGAGTCAAACCAAGCACTCACTGCACAGGGCCCGCCCCATTTGCTTCCTAGATATCTATTGCTGGAGTTGAGTAGGCTTGTGCTTTGTAACATTGCTTGCTTTTGCCTGCGTGGCCATACCCTGAGAGTTGAGACTGGAGGTTGGCAAACCACAATGGGCACTGTGAAAAATGAGGCTTGAATGATGTCCAGGGCGGAGAATGTCCTCTTTTCACACCCCTGTAAGGAAATGTGCCAGGAAATGTGCTATTTGAGAAGAAATTTCGCAGAGCCATCTACTGATTTTACCGTGGTTGACAGAATTTACATTGGAGACCCTTGTCATGCCAGATTAGTGCAGAGCCATATTTACACTGTCTTGTGACTGACAGGTTCGTTGAGTCAGTAGGCGAAGTATTTGATCATGTCGTCTGTTCAACTACACTTATGGTCATGCCACGTATCTGCTCTGTTAGGTGTGCAGCAGTCTCTCCATGTGAAGCACTGGAGCTTTTTATTTTGACAACACCAGTGCTAAGGAAGTGACCTTGTTTCTCTTGAAGCAGACGTACAAACCACTTATTCCTGAGACTGTGGACTTTTTTTTAGGCTAGCAGTGACCAGCAAGCCCAGCAGTCAACCCATCCGATGGGTTGACTGCTGCGAGAGTCTGGCTGAAGGGCTTAACCCATTGTTACCTAAATCTTTATAAATTGTCTGCCCTTGTTCAGCAGGTACAAGTATGCCGCGCTCACTTACACCTCACCTGGCAAACACCTAGCCATTGAACTCTGTATTCCATCAGGCTTACATGTACTATGTGAGCAAGTTGTCACCAAAAATGAATGAATGTGCACAGGGATATGTACCAAGTCTGGTCCCAAAAATGCAGTGGTCGGTCCTAGACATAAGCTTCAACACACAACTCTGTCACAGCCTCGGAGTAAAAGTATAAAAATCCTCAGCCCTAACCAGCCTCATGTGTATAAAAAATGCATTCACCATTTATTTTACAGCAAGCCGCTAGTGTACAGCGGGACGGAGTCCCCAGGCTTGAGCCATCCAAAAATGGGTGCAGCAACGCCAACCTTGGACTTTCAACCTTGTCCAACCAGCGCCGCAAGCAGCTGACCCAAAGGTCACTGACCCTCACTGAGGATTCACCGGCCCAAACTTGTCAATCAGGTTCTTGGATGTCAAGCTCTTGGGGCGCTCGATGGGCAAGCCAAGCGCACGCGACCAGATGCCCTGCAGCAGCAACAGTGGGTGTGGCAAAGATGTGTCCACACACGGGACATCAGGACCGCGCTCCCTGTCCTGAGCACACGTTCCCAAATTCACACCCTCTACCCTATTTTTGGCACCAAGCTCTGCACATCAAACTGCTTTATCATTGGTCGCGCGCTTGTATGCACACGCACAAGTGCGCGTGCGCACACAAAGTTAGCCCCCCGCACCCTGCCCCCATACACACCTGCGACAGCACGCCCAGCGCCCTGGACACCCCGAACAGCACGGTGTAGAAGCGCGCCTCCTTGATGCCATAGTACTGCAGCAGCACGCCGCTGTGCGCGTCTACATTAGGCCACGGGTTCTTGACCTGCAGCACAGGGGCATGGACGCGAGCAAGCGAACACACTTGTTTATGTTTGATACCAAGTGCGCCCCTGCGTGAAAGCGCAGCCGCTGCAGGTCTGTCCTCTGCTTGTTCTGCGTCATGCAAGGGTTGTGTGACTATGCACTGAGGCACCTATGGCTAGGGACAGGGGCCTAGCCGTGCGGGTCTTGGAGCAAACCCTACCAAAGCATGAGGCCTGCACCTCGCCCTGCTTGCAACAGTGCCCCACTCTTTAAGGCAGGCGCAACAGCCTATCCCTACCACCCATGCTACTGCTCAAGTGCGGCAAAATGATGCGCGTGCCTGCTGCAACCATAATAGCCAATGCGCCAAGCAGCAGTGGGAGGGGAACCACAGGGGGTAAAAAGGTACGTCGCCCTCCATGTTTTGTTTTCACCTCCTGTTCACCTCCTGCTGCCGAGTATTTGCTGCAGCTAACTGGAGAGAGACCTGTACCGGGGCGCTTGCAGTAAATGCTGTGCTTTAGCATGTGCTGTGCTCTGTGCGTCCTCCTGCAGTCCTTTTACGCTGTTCGCTGCCAGTACTTGTTGCTTAAAATTCTGTGCACCTGCTATTTTTGTGATGGGAGAGCGACATCTGGGCTACGTGGACTTGCTATTAATTTCCCTTCTGCAACCAGCACTAGAAGTGAGAAGGGCTTTGGTTGTTTTGGTTCATTGCTGACAAGACACTTATGCCCCCAGATTGAAGTCCGCACCCTTGGTAAGGGAAATAAAACCTCCATCAGCCGCCCTACCGATACATGAGGCAAGGTCCCTGGAGTGCATGCAGCCACTCCCAGCCTCCGACAACTCAGCTTGTATCTGGCAATGTCAGGCGAACCCACAGCTAGCACAGGCACCTTGTGCCAGGAACTAGCAGCCATGTCGGAAGGCACTGCTGTGCACCAGTCCCACTGTGACAAGGCAGTCCTGCGCGGAAAGGCAGGCTGCATGCTTGCGCAGAGCCTGCGGCTTTTGCACACACACACACACACACACACGCACACGCGCACACACACACACACGCAAGACAGCAGCCAGGTGCATAGTCTCACCTTGCCTGTCTTCAGCAGCACTTGAGGCACCACCTCGTACAGGTTGCTGACAAGCTTGAAGGGCGCATAGTCTGGGAGGTGCTTGAGAGCGAAGTCGCGCTGCAGCCAGGCAGGCAGACCACGCACAGGCCGCGACTCACTGCAGCGTCTGCTAGAACCCATCCTTTGCACACTGAGCAGGCCTTGACCCCCAAACACAGCGCGCAGCAGAGGCCCCTCCCCTTCCCCTTGCACCTTGCCCCCTTACAGCAGGCAAGCACACACATGCAGCGGGGGCGGACCTGCACTAGCAATCCTCAGCTCAACTCATCTGCCCCAACCAACCAGCTCCACGCACCAACGCTTTTTCAAGTGGGTGTGCGCCAGCGCAGCAACCACCACAGCCTCTGCTTGCCTGGATGCTCTGCTTGCCTGCTCTGCTGCGATCACCATGCGGATCACCATGCGGATCACCATGCGGAGGGGGCCCCGTGGTACCCTTGCAGAGGGGTTCTCATGATGCACCCTTGCAGAGGGCACCCCATGATTTGCCTATGCAAAGGGAAACTGAACCCCATGGTTCAACCACGCAGAGGGGGCACTGTTGACCTTGTGCTCCATCTCGTCATGTGCCTCTCTCCCCCACAAAGTTGAATGGGACCCAAGTGCTGTGGCCCAGGCTTCGGCACACAGGCAGCACAGGCTGGTGCAGCCTGCCCAGACTCGCCAGGCCAGCAGCACCATGTGGGTCATGGTCCCCAGACATGACAGGCAAGGGAGCACGGGCTGGTGCAGCCTGCCCAGACTCGCCAGGCAAGCAGCACTGACTGAGTCATGGTCTTGGGCGTCCTCCTAAGCTCCGTTTGTATTCCCTATGACATTTGATCGGGTGGGCTGCGCACCTGGCATGTGTAGCGGGGGTCGGTCTTGCGTAGCACAGCGTGCCCGTAGCCGGGAACCACTTTGCCTGAGCTCAGCGTGTCTTCCACGTACTTGGTCAGCTGCTCCTTAGACGGATTCTCCCCCAGCTGCGCAGGCGCACGCGCGCAGCCGCCGGCAGCGAATCAGGCATGCATGGCAGGTCGTTCGTGTCCAACGACAGAGAGGTGGAGCCAGGAATGCGCAGCTGGCGCTCGCAAAGCAGGCACCAGCACAGGTGTGGTGCCATGTGGGCAAACACAGAAGGGCCTGAAGGGCCTGTTACTGAGGCGTGCAGGAAGGGGGGGCAGTCCGCACGACGCGAGCCAGCTACACGTGCGCCCGTGGGGATGGTGTGCGCCATTGAGATGATGCGCATTGTCAATGGAGATGATGTATGCTGGCGAGGCGGTGTGCGCTGGCGTGATGGTGCACACCAATGGGGATGATGTACCGCCTGGTGGATGTGATGCACGTGCCGGCGAGACAATGCACACCAATGGGGATGATGTACCGCCTGGTGGATGTGATGCACGTGTCGGCGAGACAATGCACACCAATGGAGGTGAAATGCGCGCCGTGGGATGTGATGCACGTGCCGGCGAGACAATGCATACCAATGGAGATGACGTAGGCGCCGTGGGATGTGATGCACGTGCCTGAGAGACGGTGCGGGCTGGAGGATGATTCGCGTTCGTTGAGGTGTGCAGCAATGAGGGGTGGCCAGCCACTGGTGTGCCAGCATGGGCCGGCCAGTGCGGTATGCACCAGAGGTCGGGGGCAGTGCGTTCTAGGTGCAGCAAAGCCCGAGAGCTTTAATCCTTGCCTCTTGTTTCCTCTACTAACATCATTCTTGCCTGCTTGCAAGGGGGGAAGTTACAAGTAAGGATGGTTCCTAGGCGCGCAGGCCGACCCAGGGAGCAGGCCCTGCATGCACTCTTGCCTCACTGGCCCACAACCTTGACTTGGCCTGCGCAATGGACGGAAGGGGAGGGCAGCCCACACCCACCGTCTTCATGAGATTCTCGAGCCAGTTCAGCACCTCCTGGTTGGCCAGGCCGTGCAGCGGGCCGGCCAGGCCATTCAGACCGGCACTGAACGACAGGTAGGGGTCGCTGAGGGCACTGCCCACGAGGTGGGTGGTGTGCGCCGACACATTGCCTCCCTGCATCAGCGGCGTGCAGGCGCAGGTGCGGGGTTGGTGGGCGAGGGCGTGGGCTGTCGTGTGAGGTGGGTGGCGTGCGTGGACGCACAGGTGCCCAGCGCTTGCTGCACGTGCACAGGAGGCGAGCGACTTGTGCAAGCAACGCACCCCTGCCCTGTGCACGACCCCCGCCCTGTGCAGCAAGCGGCGCGCCCCTGCCCTGTGCCAGCAGAGCACACACACAGGACAAGAGCATGCACCTAGCATTTCATCCATTCAGCTTGCGGACCAGAACCTGTGCAGCCTTGTGCACCTTGGGGTGCTGCTTGCTTTCCTTGAGCATATCCCTGCTAGTGCTGTGTACTTCCTTGCTGTGCACTTTTGCCTCAAGGAGTGAGGCGTGGTGGGGCAGGGGCTGCCCCTTTCGCAAGCCCTGCCACTCAAGTGCCTCCACAGCACATAGGAGGCTGAAGGGGCCTGGCTGCCTCAGGGCTTTTACCTGACTGCCTCAGGGCTCTTAAAATCTGAAGCCCATGGGTGCACGAAAGCGAATTCCATGAGTTCCCAGGTGGTTTGCCATAAAAGCCTGGGAATACCAGGGTCTCTAAGCAGGGTCGTGCATGCAGAGAAGAGGCGCCATGGACAAGCACTGGCACACCAGCTTGCGCTGAGCCCTCGCACTCCGTGTGCCAGCAAAGCAAAGATCACGCGCACCTCGTGGTCACAGTGGATTGTCTGGTAGAGCCTGCTGAGCTCGTACGCGCCCTCGTTGTCATAGCCTGCCATTGCACATGAGGCAGGCACAGCCACTTGCAGCGAGCGCTTGGGGCTGAGGAACGCATGCTGTGGGGCAAGGGCGTGGCCTGCATAGAAAAGCCTGAGAGCTGTTTGAGATAGCGATCAGTCAGTGCTGGTCGGGCGCTCGTCCTTGCTCACAGCAAGCCAGGGAAGGCACAGGCCTGCGCCCTGAAGAGCGCGCATCTGTGGGGTCTCTCTGGCAGCACACAGCGCCGCACCCATCATGTAAGCAAGGTTGGCGGCCCAGTCCAGCTTGGGGTGGGGATCGATGAAGTCGCCCTTCTTGAACTCCTTGCGGTAGATCATGGCCGCAATCTGGGGCAGCTTGGCTATCAGGTCCATGCTGTCCTCGTACATCGCCTCCCAGTACTTGCTCTTGTGTACCCCGCACGCGTAGGAGTGAGCGAACTTGCTGTCCCGCTGCATAGGCAGCACCGCAGATAAGCAGGGGCTATCCAAGTCAGCGCACGTATACCGGGACACACAGAGCAGGTCCGACCTTTGACACAGTCATAGACAAGGGCAACAGCGAAGCTTTGGGTAAGGATGGGCAGTGCCAGGCCAGGCTGCCCCTCCCACAGCCCAGCATGTCACGCATTCCCTCGGAAAAAAGGGAGACGACTCTCCATATAGCATTCAATCACCAGATGAGCCCCGTATGGGAAATTGCAGGGGCCCTAGCCCGTCTCCACAACTTGGAGTGGAAGTGCCGCACACACCGAAAGCCTTCATCCTGATGGCTTCGCGGGCTGGTTTGCTCGTGCGATCTGCCACAGCACATGAGCCGATCTGGAGGGATTCTACAGCAGCAGCAAGCCCAAACCCTCATGTCCACGCGCTTGTGTCCAAGCGGCAGACACCAGCATGTCCAGGATCAGCCAGGCCTGCTGCAGCATGGCAGGCTGGCAGCTGCTCACGCGCAGGCACGCAAGGGAGAGCCCGCAGCCCAGGCTGTCCGCAGACCGCACCACTACCAAATTAGCATGACCCTGATCCTGCTTCAGCCCAGCATGTGCCCTGCGCACACAAGGCTCCCTGCTGAGCAGGAGGCGTGGTGGGGTGTGGGGCGCACCTGTAGCGCGAGGACCAACGTGGAGAACTGGGTCATGGGGTGCATGCCTTCAGGCAGGGCCGCCAGCACCTTGCCCACGTAGTCAGGCAGCTTGGAACGCGCCCTCAGCTCCTCGGTCACGGCATTGGTCTGCTCCTTTGTCGGCAGCTGCACACAGCTCAATGGCAGGGGCAACACGCGTCAGGCAGCATGGACAAAGGCAAGGGCCTTGCCTGCACGCGAGGACACAGGAGAAGCTAGCACTGTTTGCTTTCAGGTAACATGGTTAGGCAGGGCCGTGCCACAGGGACCCGATTTGGAACACCAGGGCGTTGGAATACCTGCTGCCTTGCTGGAGATGGATGCGCATGTTGACAGCTGCGGCATGCTCACCTTCCCAGTGAGCATCAGCCACAGCAAGCCCTCTGGCAGGGGTTCTTCTTTGGCCTTGGGCAGTTGCTCCTGCGATAGCATTTTGGGCACGGTGCATCAGATTGTGAATCAGGGGCGTAAGATAATTCTTGAGCCTTTCAAGCTTTGGCAGCATACTAGGCGCTGGACTAGTGATTGTTTACATGTGCAATCGATGCATTGCTGACCACCTCCCTAGGGATCATAGGTTTGCACGCGCACCTGCAGCTCAGGCAGGCTGTACCCGCGCAGGCGGATGCCCTCATCTGGGTCCAACAGGCTCGTCTCCCACAGCAGGCCCTGCACAGCACAGCAGCACCACAGAGCTGACATCAATACAGGTTCTTCTGTGCACACCTGGCGCGGCAGCAGCAGGAGCCCGCCCCGTCTCTCTCCTCCCTCACTGCTGCCAAACTCACCGGGATGCCCCTCATACCCCCGACGACCATATCCACCGTCACGTTGCCCAGCACCTTGCTTCCATGCTCCTTCTTGATGGCCTTGAGCTTGGCCTGCAGGGTAGCAGAGTCGGAGGGGCTGAGGGAGCAGTCACACCCCCGGGGCTAGCGTGCAGCGTCGAGACCAGCATTGACCCGTGATGAACTCATCAACGCTGAGGCAAAACAGAGCACCGTCCCAATTGCCTGCCAGACCTGCTCCTCCGGGATCTTCTGCGCCAACTCCGCTTTCAACAGCGAGGTGCTGATGGCTGGCCCGGTCGCCTTCGCTGCCTCTCCCAAATGCCTCAACCCGCCCAGCGCATGCAGCGCGCCATGACCCAGAAAAGAACCTGCCCGACGTGCCCAAACAATCGGCAGCATTACTGCATTTATCGGAAAAGGCGGAATGCATCGTGCCGACCGTTCGGACTCCCGGCCGGAGACGTGCCGGATTTCCTTTCACGTGCCGGATTACCTAAAACTAAGGGTTTTAGCAGCAGCTGCAACGGTCGAAGGACACACGGGCTCATTCGAACACAGTAGCCTTCCAACATCTATGAGTCATCTAAGAGGCCAGATCAAAATTGAAGCAGAAGGTGCCGCCTGGGGGTTGACCAGGCTTCTTCGCGGGCTCCTCAGTCCCAGCGCTCCCAGAACCTTCGTGCTTGTTGCTGTGCACAGCGGCTGCTCCCTTGGCAGCCATGAACAGAGAAGACAGCTTGGACTCCTATGAAGGCGAAGGGAGGCAGAATGGGTCCTAATGAATAGGCACACATCCTTTATCCCCTGGAAACTGCAAAATGCATCAAATTAATAGTGTACGACATCCACAACTCTCAGAGCACAGCAAGAAGCTCAAGCGAAAGCTCCTCACGCTGCGCTGTGCCATGTGCACCAGCTGATTAGAGGATGCAATTGTCTTCTAGGGTATACTCGACCCCCCTGCCCTCTCATTTTCAGGCCACACACCTGCTTTTTTCGTGCCCGCTTTGCCTCCTCCTCCTGCTCCACCATCTGCACCACATCTTGGCGCTGATGCCTCAATGCAGCCAGAAAATGCTCGTACAAGTTTGCGCTGCAGGATATGACGGCAGGTGAGGTTAGGTTACGTAGCTTATCTGCTGAACGAGGGCAGCTTAGCCGAAGCCTACAAGGCCTGCAACCCAAACCAAGACTAAAAGTGCTCATATGACAGCAGGATGGAAATTTGAAAGTGAAGAGGTAACTGAGTAGGGGCCTTCACCACGCTTGCGTCTCGTTTCATCTGTGCATGAGGCAAACTCAGGTCCAGTGTCAGGAGAGCCTTACTCTCCTGACCTTATTCCTTCTGATTCTAGAGCCTGCAGTGCCTGTAAGCGTGGTGAACGCTTTTCAATAGGTGGATGCAAGACTGGGAAAGCTGACCAAAAGCGTGAGTGTGGCCCTCACCTACCGTTCATCTAGGGCACATCCTGAAACCAGGTCACTGCGACCGGGCCGAATAAAGCGCAGGACGTCGCTTACATTGGCGCTGCTGACATAGTTTTGGGTAACTGCATGCAGGGAACACACAGTTGCCACTGAATGAGGCACCGACAAAGCGACGCACAGCCCAAGAGAGTACGGCACAGATGGTGCAAGAACTTGGCCCTATTGGCCGCTCTTAGTCCCGATCCTTCAACCTTTCCCATTGTTCCAGCTGAGCTGCCTCCAAATGTGGGCGCAACCAAGGTACACATTCTAGACCCAACCCTTTCCCTTGCACCACGCACCGGCAATGGTCATCGTCTCCAGATTGAGGCAAGCATGCCACCAGCCCCTTGGAACAAAGATGACTTCTCCCGCTTTGACAACACACTCAAGTGGAGGCACCTGCAGGGCCCGCGAGGAGAGCACAGCATGTGTTAGGCAGGCAAGGTAGGTTGGCAGGGTATGGATGACAAGGGGTGACATGGGCAGGCAAGGTGGGCATGCATGCCGTTAGGCGAGCCCATGCACGCCTGACTTGGAAGAAAGTCTTAAGAAAGACTTTGGAAAAGAGTGAGCCAAGCACCATAAGGCCAGGCCTTGCATGCGTGCCCTCTCAAATGTCCAAAACTAGGGATAGCCAAGCTGGTGCAGGCCTTAACATAGGCGGGCTTCTGACGTGCACCTCCTGAAGTTGGCACTAGCAATGTGAAATACTGGTCCAGGGCAACAATAACAGTTACAATGTAAGTTGTATTTGTTGTTGCTGTTGTTGTTGCTAGGTTTATCCTCATACCCATTTTTTTCATCACCGCTCTTGCAGCAGCTGAGTTGCAGACACCAATTGACCTACCTTGGCCTCCCGCGCTGCAGCGTAGAAGTTCAGGAACCATTCCATGACGGATACGGGAGTAGCCACATCTGCACCATCAGGGCTGGGATGCACGCCAGGGGGGACGACGCCTGCATCAGCAGGGATACCGGGCTGCTGCAGTGATGATTATTGGGGCAAACAAGGCACCCTGCAGAGCAGGAAGCGCCCGATCCCAAAGGGTACCAACACACTGTTCCATTGCTACAGCTGCGCAAGTTTTTAATATTTTCAAGTGACTTCAAGGCCAAATGACACCGAGGCAAGCACCAGGCTGCTGCAACGCTGTGGGGCACTTGCTGTACAGAGCCAGCTGAGGTGCACAGCGGGGAGTGGTGGCTTGCACTGAACAACGTATGCATGGTTTGCAAAAAAAGGTGCTAGGTCCTACATATGCTTGCACATTCTCACCAGGTGGAAACAAGATCCACTTCTTGGTGCCCTGCACGACGGCATTCCAGGCGCTCGTACAGTTAGGGTCCACATGGAAGCTGCTTCCTGTGCACAAAACAAGCATGGCAAGGACAAAACTTGTGCTTGGCTTCTGGCCATTGGGCCACATTTTCCAACACATTTTTTCTGTGTACAGATGGACGGACCATCCTTAGCTACTGGGTATGCGGAAATGAGCCCTGGTGCTGATTTGGACGTGATTTGTGGTGCTTGAATTCCACTTTGAGAGGCCGCGGTGTGGCGTGCACAGATGCTCATGAATGCAAACATGCCCCTGCAGTGCCTGCAATGTGCTTTCTTAGTCCCTTGCCTGCCTTTGCCCTGCACTCCAATTCGACCCCAGAGCCACACAACAGGTATTTTCAGGATGCAAAGCAACACCTGAACGCATGCTGCTGCTGTGTGTATGTACATATATATAGAAGATCTGCATACAAAGGTGCTTGCCTTGCCCATTGGCCTCCAGGCACAAGGGCGTCACATTAGTGATTTTAGCGCCTCTGCCAATGTATTTTGCTAAAAAAACTTACCAGAGCGCGCTGGACCAACAATCAGCCACCTGAAAAGGTGTACCAGGTACATGTGCATGTAAGTCATCAACAAGGGCAGGAATGAACAAATGAGCACTGAGCCGACCAGTCTAGTCTGAAGTTGCATATAAATGTGTCCATCCCTTTGTGTGCATCATGTTAGGTGGTTCACCTGTAGTCAGGTCGAGAGCTGCCAAGCACACTAAAGAGATCTTCGCTGAAAACTGAGGGCACCGTGAAATCTTTTGCCAGCTTGGGGGCCTTGTCCACAAACTCTTTGTCAAAGAGGTACCTGCACACAAACAAAAGTGCACACCTTCTGGTGGCCCTCATTCTCAAAAGTAAAGTGCTTGCCCTGCCCCATATTGTTCAAAGGAGCAACTTATCCTCTCTTCAAGCTCCTCTGATTGTGAAGACTGATACTGGACACATACTAGTGACAGACAAGCCAGCCCTCTAAACAAAGAGCAGTTCATCATCCAGTTGTAAATTGCCTATCTATTTTACTCAGTGTTGTAGCGGGCTTGCCTGTTGTTACAAAAAAGTCAACAAGTACGACAAAAAGATGCATATGTAATAATCAGGGTTCCTAAAACCCTGAACGTTTTGGCAAATCAGCACAGAGATTGGCAAATCTACTGTGTATGCATACTGTTTCAGCGACCCTATGATAATCTGTACATTATATCCCACAGCCCAGGCTCGACCATGCTTGCCTATAAACTCAGATGCGTGCATGAAATAACCACATTAGCCAGGAGGGTTGTTGGCTGCGCATCATGCAATGTACTCACAGCGGCATTTCATCAATGGTGCTGTGGGCGTAAGCAGAGTAGGTCGTAAATGGCATAGGAAAGTTGCCTGCGATGATTGGCTTGCCAGAAAAGGCATCCTCAAGGTACTCCATGGACCACTGCAAGTGGCAAGAGCCGGCAAGCCAAGGGATCTCACAGACATGTGGCAATGGTCAGTGTTGGCAAACAGTTTAAACTTGCAATGTTGCATACTCCAGTTTCGGCAGGCATAGGGATGGGGAGGCCAGAGAATCCAAGAGTGGGGCTGCTGAACGTCTAGGGCCGCGAGATGAGGACCAGAGGCAAGTGTTGGCACAACCCAAGAGTACCTCAGACGTGACTTTATTTGACTTCTGTTTATTTTTAGGGATACCCAGCCAAGGAGGCGCTCAGATGCCCAAAGTATGCAGGTAATCGTCACACCTGGTACACCCACTCGCAAAGGGAAAGCTGTGCAAGGCATGGACATCGGGATTTATGTGGGCCTTGTACAGCAACTTGCAACTGCATGTGTCTTGAGTGTGAGTGCAAGTTTGCGGCAAGAAGGCAATGGCCTGCAGGTCTCCTGCAAGCGTGCTGTTTGAACAGGAACCAAGCCTTCTCATTCTCATTCAGCACTGGTGCATGCCTGCACCTTTTTCATTGCCGGCCACCTGGCCGCGCCATCTGTAAGGACCACCGGCTTATTCTTCAGCTCGTACTGCTCACGGAATGCAGCAGGGCTCAGGCTGTGCTTCCTGTGCGTGAATAAATATGTGTGTACGCGTGTGTGTGAATGTGCATATGTGTGTGCATGCGTGCGCGCGCACGTGTGCCTATGTGTCTCTGCATACATGCACAAGCTGCGCAAAATGACATGTCAAGTGAAGGCATGTGCACATTGATCCATGCAGAAAGCACGTCCGATAGTCTGTGCTCAAACGACACACATGTCAAAGACACGCTTGCACCTGCAGACACACGTTTCAAAACCAGTGTCTCCGCACCTGTCCACATTGCTGACTTCTAGCCACTCAGGCTGCAGCTCAGCTGTCGCACAATGCCATGGCTGGTACAAAAGGTCCGAATAAAAGCCCCGTACACACAGCCCCCCTACAACCCTCGGCTCCCCGTCCGCGTCATCACCTTCACTGCCCACCCTCCTCCTTGCACTTTTCCCACCTCCCTTACTTCCTGTCATCTTCCTGCCTTTCCCACAGCTTCCTTGCGCATCTGAATCACCACTTGTTTCCTTCCTGCGCTTTGCGCCCGGTCCCTGTGCATCTTGCGGCTGCGCAATGTTGGCACGCCTGCGCTTGCTGCTGCTGCCCAGCAAGTCCACAGCAAGGTGATGCCTCTCTGCATCCGATTGCCCTTGAACACCTGCTGCCTCTCTAGAAGCTGTGTATGCAGCTCGCCACGTGCGCTGGGCGTTGTTCCATGTGAAGTTGCCTTGAAACTCCTGGACGAGGTAATTGTCAGGGTAATCAGTCGGATATAATGCGCACTGTTAAGCAGCAGGAAACAGGGTGTGGGTGAACGCCTGGTACCCAGTGCAATCATCAGTGCATACTGGCACCTTGCAAGACCCTGCTTGAGCTGAGGGTGCTGTAAGCAGGAGCCAGACATGGGCATGTGACGGCTGACTGCCTGTGGCAAGAGCTGTGCGCTGTGCGCCCATCGTCACTCACACACTGAAAGCATATTTGACTTTCCACTTCAGGCATGTTTCTCACCTCTAACACATGCGCCTTCCATAAGTCTTCAGTAGCACAGAAGCAGTAGCAGGCCTTACTGGCGCAGGAGAGCAAAGAGAGAGTGCGTGCGTCTAAGTGCCCACAAATTTCAAGCAGCAGAGCATCACTGAGCCCGTGTAAGTTGCCAAGGCCTGGAAATCAGTGGAGAACAGTCTGTACCCTGTGAGTGTGCTTGAAAGGTGGCTGCACGTTCAGGCCTGCGTGTGCCATTGCTTGAGCATGTGTGCAAAAGTGTTCAAGGTGAAACCATCAACTGCACAGTCTTGCACTTTTGTGCAACAATGCGTGGGTGCTCCTGCCCTTTCATCTTCTTAGCTAAGCTGCACTCAAAATTTCTCTAGCCTGATTCAACAACATCAACAAGTCTCCATTTATACCTGCATTACGCATGGTCATGTCCCCACCATCCATGAGGATGTGCCCCTCGGGCAGAATTCCAAGAGGATGGGGAGGCATATTGCTTCTATATCATTTTCCAATATAAATAAGCATTACAATTGAGAGAATAATAATGTCCCCCAACTCGGCCAACATCCAGTTACCAACTGCTAAGATGCCACATTTATCAATTTTAAAGATACTGTAAATATTTAGAGGCTGCAGAAAACTAACCAGTGTTTTGTGCCTCGGAGTACATTTTCATCAAACCATTATTAAACAGAATGCTTTTTGAGCAACGCGTTGATGCGCTGAGTGGGGGTCACGGCCCATCCCGGCAAACTGCTCCCGTCGCACCTCATGGTGCCCGCCAGCTCACGGCACCCAAGCAAGACCAGGACCAGATTCAGGTTTCCAGTAGCTTTGCTCTACCTTGCACTTCCAGCCAGACAGAAGAAGCTGCTGCGCAGAATTCCTTGAGGCTGCAGTCTGAGGCCGCGCCTCCACCTCCGCTTTCGCGCTCGCTGTCGAGCAGCTCCTCTAGAAGCTTGCCTCGGGATGGTAGTGTGGATGATGAGGGGACCCATCTGCACCACAGGGAGGCGGGCACAAGGGAGGAAGGGGACTGCGGCAGTGCTCCCTCTAGCCGCCTAGAAGCAGGACCACACGAAGCTGCTGCGGCTGCTGGGAGGCCTGCGCACCAGGGGAAACCAATTCCGGGACAGCAGCCCCAGCTTCAGCCCCAAACCCAGCGCCAAGGGCAAGGCCAGAGATGGGGAGAGGGCGAGGATGCGGCGCAGTTGGACGATTTGCATCAGGACCAGCTCGAGCCCATCCTTAGGGATAACCCGGACCGATACTCCATGTTCCCAATTCAGTAAGCGCTGCCTGTGTGCTTGTCTAGACATGCTGTAGGGAGCACGCATCCCGATGCAGATCATGCACCTGTACTTTGCCTGAAGCTTTGCCTGCACTTCACACTTCCTTTGCCCATGACATTTTTAAGCCATCTCTCGTTTCCGTATACAGTCATCTTTTAGTCATGGTCCAGCTGCTCACATACTTCCCTGCAGGTACGATGAGCTCTGGGTGCAATACAAGAAGGCAGTGGCTAGCTTCTGGACGGTGGAGGAGGTTGATCTTTCATCAGACATGGCTGACTGGGACCATTTGTCAGGTAGGCATGTCTCTGCAAAAAGAGGGCAGGTGGGTGCAGGCTGATGTGTTAATGAGGAAGCAGAGAATGTGATGTGCAGGTGTAATTGCGCCCTACCCTACGGCATTGTCCTCAAGTCTCCCAATGCTCATCCATTTTTCACGCTAGAGCTACAGTGCAGGTTCTGTTTTGTAAGACCAGCCTCTTCAAGTCTGTTCTGCTTCCTTAGAAAAAGATGGTGTGCTGAGTGCCATTGAGATGCCCTAAAAGCCCGCCATGCCATGCCTCGTGTCTGCGCAGATGACGAGCGCAAGTTCATCAAGTATGTCCTGGCATTTTTTGCTTCATCAGATGGCATTGTCATTGAAAACTTGGCTGCCAGGTTCATGTCAGGTGAGCAGCGCTGCGAGCATGCAGGCACAAGCTCAGTGCTGCGCTGAAACAGTGTCCCTGGGGTTCCCTTTCTGTGGCTCAGGTGGAATTATAGGGTTGGGGTTCGATTCCCTTTCTTTGTGGCTAGATGGAATTCTGCAATGGAGGAAGTCCTGTGGCTCTTCACTCCATGCCTGTAGCTGAAAATCAAAGGGGTTGCCCCACAGCCGCTGGCTTGTGTACAGAGGCTGCAATCATGCGCGATTGAAGTATGAGTCATGCTGCATGCATGAGGGCACATCTTTCAGTGCTCCAGCCTTCTGTTCGGCAAGTGTGTCACAAAGGTCTTTAAGTCAAGTGCCTCTGCCCCTGCCCCCCTTGGACTGCTGCAGATGTGCAAGTGCCTGAAGCCCGCGCTTTCTACGGCTTCCAGATTGCCATGGAGAACGTGCACAGCGAGATGTACTCACTGCTGCTGGAGCACTATGTGCGCGATCCTGTGGTACGTGCCTTAGCTGGCAGCTGAAGAAGGGGCAGTGCGTGTGCTGCTGTGTGTGGGGGGGTTCCCAGGCAAGGATAAGGCCGAGAGGTCATCATCGTGGGTGGTGGGCTGGGCATGCAAAGACTTGGAGTGATACGAGGGGTATGAACCCAGTGCCACTTCTTTGGATGTGACCTTCATTCCGCCTATTGAGTGATAATGGCTGCAGCAAAGGCATTACTAAGAGCAACATATGGAGTTACTTGCCAGGCCACTTGGCCAGCAAGAGCGACGCCTGCACTTGTTATTGCATGCACGCGCATGTGTTCACATACATACACATGCGCGCACACACGCAGGCACGCAACGCATACATGGGCACGTATATGCACACACACACACACACACACACACACACACACACACACAATCACAATCACAATCACACAAGCTAGCCAGCGGTGCGTGCTCTGCACCCGCAGGAACGCAACATGCTGTTCTCGGCGATCCACACCGTCCCGTGCGTGGGCCGCAAGGCGCAGTGGGCCATGCGCTGGATCAGCTCCGCGCGCTCTTTCTCGGAGCGCCTGGTTGCGTTTGCGTGCGTGGAAGGCATCCACTTCTCTGGCTCCTTCTGCGCCATCTTCTGGCTCAAGGTGGGCGCGGGCGCTGATGGGCATGCCAATGGCATGCACTGTTGTCAGAGCAGGCGTGGCTAAGGGGAAACTGAGGCTGGACAGGGTTGGAAGCCACCGCGCATTTCTTGAAGGCTGCCCGGGAAATCCTGCTCGTAACGGCCTTGAAGTGCAGGCAGCAATGCGGGCTGCAAGGCAAGGGTGTGATTGATGGGTTTATGACACCAAACCAAGCAAACTAGTGTTTTTGCCCTAGGCAAGCGCATCCTGCTTTTACTGCTCCAGAATCCCAGCTCAGAGAGCAAATCATTGAAGGCTGTTTGCACAAGCAATGAGACATCAAGCCCTCGTGCTGACAGCTTACTTTGTCTTACTTGTTCTAACTCCCCTCTTTCCTTCCTTGGACACTAGCCAGTCTTGGTGCCCTCCATTCATGAGTTATCTTTGCCCGCCTAGAGGCGTGGGGGCCCGCTGCCCAGCTCCCTCTCCAACACTGTTTGCGTACTCACTGCACAACCTGCAGAAGCGCGGCCTCATGCCCGGCCTGTCCTTCTCCAATGTCCTCATCAGCCGCGACGAGGGGTTGCACACCGACTTTGCGTGTGCGCTGTACCAGTGCCTCGTACACAAGCTGGACGAGGAAACGGTGCGTGGTAGCTGCTCAGGCCCTGCGCTTGGCAGACTGCTCTCAAGAACACTATTGCTATGCTTGGGTGCCAAAAGCTTGGCAAACTGTGGGTCCTCAATCGCTCGCTGCCATGGTGCGCCTAGAGCCAATGTCCAAGGGGGAAAGATGCGGTGGGCTTGGCAAGTGATGGGCCGCTTTCACTGTGTTTCAAGCGTGTTTGCCGTGTCAGAGCGCGTCACACCCATGCGCACGCGCTCATGCATGAGCAGGTGCACACAATTGTCGCGGATGCTGTGGATCTGGAGCTTGAGTTCTGCACAGAGGCGCTGAGCTGCGCGCTGGTGGGCATGAATGCCGACCTCATGGGCCAGTACATCCAATTTGTGGCAGACAGGCTCCTCGTGGCGCTCGGGTGAGTCATAGGGCGCGCAGTCACGCGGAGTGCCCTCCTTCTGTTTGATGCTGGAGTTCGGCAAGTAGCTGCTGCAGGTGTTTCGAGGGGGTGGGGGGCAAGGCACGCTGCTCCGCAGCCTCCATGGCCTGTGGGAGCCATTGCAGCATTCCAGATATAGAAGGGGGCTCGGCCAGGCGGCCTAGGGGGAAACTGTGTGTGTTCTTGTGTTTGTGGGTGCTCCCCGTGGGTGTCCCTTGTGACATGGTCCAGCTGCACAACAGGAGCTCTCTGGTGCTGCAGCTTGACAAGCTGTTGTGGCTTGCCTTGAGTAAGGACCCTGGCCAACTTTACTTGGGGCCGACCTCAATGCACGCACAGGGAATCACAGACGCATATACACATGTTTACACGCATACACACATGCACACATCCGCACACACACACACACACACACACACACACACATACACACACACAGGTACAACAAGCTGTACAATGTGCGCAACCCCTTTGACTGGATGGAAATGATCTCGTTAGAGGGCAAAGCCAACTTTTTCGAGCGAAGGGTTGGTGAATACCAGAGGGCGGGGGTGATGAGTGGGCTGGGGAAGCCAGGAAGCGGCTTAGGCGAATTTAAGTTCACAACAAATGAGGATTTCTAAGAGATGACCGTTGCTCTGTTTGGAATTAGGTACACCTATCTTTGTGAATAGTAGGGCTGTCTGTGGAGGATCGGGACTATTAAAGCGATCATGCTCATGCTTATGCATGGGAATGAGGGACTCAGAGAGAGAGAGAGAGAGAGAGAGAGAGAGAGGGG
>LKMJ01001804.1_pt1 | contig 19220 bp, 20 predicted proteins | sample 643391 | NCBI WGS metagenome assembly LKMJ01 (sample SAMN04112250, study PRJNA286221) | soda lake metagenome | biome: soda lake; feature: Kulunda Steppe; material: water; isolation source: sample PL-Br10 brine of Picturesque Lake | place: Russia: Kulunda steppe | collected 2010-07 | reverse complement strand
GCTTGCTGGCCTTGATGCAGTGGACTGGGTTATCTCTTTTTCAGGGCCAACACCAACCCGCGTGATAGAGCAGATATTGCCCGATGTCCTAGTCAAAGGGGGTGATTATGAGGCTGAAGAAATAGCAGGATATGCCGCGGTAACTGCTGCGGGAGGAGAGGTCAAGACACTAGAGTATGTCGAAGGCGAATCAACAACGGCTATTTTGCGTCGGATTCAGTCGTCGGCCGAATAGAGGAATAACCCTCCTCGATATTTGCAAAAATTTCCGCATGACTGTCCCTTAATAAAGGATCTTTTTTTATCGAGCGGCGCAATCGCTCCAGGGTTCGTCTCGCTGACGTTGAGTTTGTTTTTCCTGTGGTGCTTATTGAACCCTTGTCCCAGTCAATCACTGAAATTTCGCCTGGTGGGCTTACCAATATATTCCGTACGTTGAGATCGGCATGTTTCGCTCCCAAGGCATGCAGCTGCGCGATGGCTATGCCAGCTTTAATGCAAACGTTTTTGTGTTCGTTTCGGCTTCTCGCTGCGCGAAAAAAGTCTGGTAGTGGCAGTGCATTCGGTATTTCCTCGGTCACGATGTCAGCCCGATACAACAGTCGATGTCTGTCCCTCTCGATTTTGGCGCCAACTGGATTGGGGACAGTCATCCCAAGCTCCCGCAATTGCATTAGGATATGGACCTCCCTCCAGGGCCGGCTTCGCCTTAAACCCTGCCAAATAAAACGGTCGGGAGTGAGGTGTGCAACAAATCCGCCCCGCCAGTAGTGGCGAAGCACCATGCGGTGGTTCTGGTAAGTGAAGAACCAAACAGGAGCTCTGCCCGTCGCCGTGCCGGTCAAGACGTTTTCCTCAGCAAGGCGCTGAGGATTAAATGCCCACTCGGGTAGTTCTGGCAGCGCAGAAGGCGATGGCCTGATAAAGTATTGATATCCCGAGTGATGATAAAGCAAATGGCCCATCAAAATTTACCCTATCCCGTTGGTTCGTTACGGCAATTATGCCTGCTAAGGCTATCTGCTGTCGGTGACTGCTGTAATTTAGTGCCGGTTATTAGAACCCTGCAAAAGTATTTGCCGAATACTGAGCTCACTTGGGTGATTGGTAAGAACGAAGCGACGTTGTTTCGCGACTTGGATGGCGTTGAGTTGATCGAGTACGACAAAGCCAAGGGGACAGGCATGTTGAAACAACAGTTATCTGCTCATCAGTTTGATGCAGTGCTGTTAATGCAGGTAGCGTTGCGGGCGGGTCTCCTTTCTCGCCAGGTTGCGGCCCCCATGCGACTGGGTTTTGACCGAGCACGATCACGGGATGGCCATGGGCTATTCATTAATCATCGCATCTCGCCGGCAGCTCCTGGGCATGTGATAGACGGTTTTTTTGGTTTTTGTCAGTTTTTTGGGATCAATCACCGTGCGATGCGCTGGGGGATACCAATCCCAAATAGCACGACCGTGAGGCTAGAAAGCCTAATTCCATCGAAGCAGCCATTTTTAGTCATCAGCCCGTGCAGTAGTCAGCGCAGCCGGAACTATCGGAACTGGTCAATGGAAAATTACGCGGCTGTTGCGGTGCACGCGGCTCAGAGGCGTGGTTTGCATGTTGTCATTACAGGGACAGGCACCGAAGAAGAGCATGCCTACGCCGCCTACATCCAGCGCAGTGTGATGGAAACAAAGTCAGAAATGGCGATGACTGTCCCAGTGACTAACCTTGTCGGGAAAACGGATTTAAAGCTTCTCTTTGCGCTTTTGCATAGAGCGACCGCAGTCATTGCGCCGGATTCCGGTCCAGTTCATATGAGCGTTGCTGCTGGCACGCCTGCGATAGGCCTTTATGCTACTTCCAATCCTGATAGGACGGGTCCGGTCCTAGGGAAAAGGTGGGTTGTCAATCAGTATCCAGAGGCGGTGCGGCGCTTTCTTGGGAAAGATATAAGTGCTACTCGATGGGGTCGAAGAGTGCGTCACCCTGATGCGATGTCACTTATTACTGCTTCGATGGTGATTGAGCGACTTGAGGGGCTATTGGCCACCCCCGAAGACGAAAGGCTAGAGCGCATATCTCAAACCAGCGAAGGACAGAATTTTGATTAATCTTCGCTTATATCGATCCCTGACACGAGTTATTGTCCCGGTTTTGAGCATCTATGTTTGGGTGAAAGGTATCAAAGACCCCAGCTATCGCGCGAATTCTCAGGAGCGGTGGGGCGTTCTTGAGGCACTGCCGGCGCCTGGGGCTGTTTGGGTGCATGCTGCTTCGATGGGTGAAGCAAAAGCGTCTGTCCCTTTAGTGCAAGAATTTATTCGCCGCGGTGAGCAGGTATTCCTAACCACCATGACTCCGGCTGGACGTCGGCTGTTTTCTGATGCCTTTTCAACTGAAAGTAGTATAGCGGGACAGTCATACATCCCCTACGACACCCCTGGGGCAGTGGGCCGGTTTTTGGATGCGTTAAAGCCTAAGGTGGCTGTCCTTGTAGAGGTTGAGCTCTGGCCTAACCTGCTCGCTGAGCTCAAAAAAAAGGTAATCCCCGTCGTTTTGGTAAGTGCGCGACTTTCGCATAGGAGTCTTGTTCGTTATCAAAAGCTCGGCTCGGTCATTACTCAATCCGCAAAACATCTCAGCCTGGTTGCTGCTCAGACTGAGGCGGACGCGATGCGTTTTGTTAGTCTGGGCGTCCCAGTGGAGAACATCCAAACGCTCGGCAATCTGAAATTTGATCAGAAAATTGATTCAATCAAGGTTGAGAGAGGAAGGCGGCTTCGGGCTGAAATTGGAATAGAGCGGCCCGTTTGGGTGGCTGCGAGTGTGCGACAAGGCGAAGAACAGGTCGTAGTGGAAGCCCATAAGCGCCTGTGTGAAAGCTATCCATCCGCATTACTCATACTCGTGCCGCGGCATGCAATTCGTTTTGGTCCGCTTTCGACATGGCTGGAGTCAACACGGAATTTAAAGGGGGACAGTCATCTTTTGTGGTCAGCAGCTCAGCCCATATCGCCCTCAACTTCAATTTTGTTGGCAGACGTGATGGGCGAGCTGCCGCTTTTTTTGGCAGCTGCCGATATTGCATTCGTTGGCGGTAGTTTGGTGGCTGTGGGAGGGCATAATCCACTGGAGCCTGCAGCGCTCGGGATGCCTGTCCTCATGGGGCCGTTTGTCAGAAACTTTCAGCAAGTCGATCAGATTTTAGCGAAGGCAGGTGGCAGAGTGAGGGTTTCCGATGCAGAGGAGCTCGGCGCAGCTCTGGTCTCTTTGTTTGATGATGCGGATTATAGGCACAGCATTGGGCAGCAGGCTAAAGCTGCATTCCGTGCGCATGCAGGCGTTTGCCAACGGACAGTCACCACAATTTATAAAGCAATTCCTATTCTGAGCGAGCCAAGAGCTGATTGATCTTTGTGAGATCTTCGATAGAGAGTGTCCCGGCAGCCAGTCGGAGTCGTAGCGAGTTCACAAAGTATGAGTGTCTGGCCTGGTGGTAATTGCGCTCTGCATTGAAAACCTCACGTTGCGCGTTCAATACATCAACAATGGTGCGAGTACCAACTTCAAAACCAGCTTCAGTGGCTTCAAGAGCCGAGCGTGTTGATGCGCGTGCTTGGTCTAAAGCCCGAATACGTTCTAGGGCGGTTATAACGCCACGGTAAGCATCCGCGGCATCGCGGTTGACTGTTCGGCGAACTTGTTCCAGAGACTCCAATGCCACAGTGTACTGAGACTGGGCTTCGCGGATTTTAGAGCTGGTCAGCCCGCCTTGATAAAGGGGAATACTTAGCTCAATTCCTGCTCTGAGTTCATTGGCGCTTAGATCTTGTCCGTTTCGGTCATATTGTTCGGTACCAGAATAGCCGGCAATTAAATCGACCTGAGGCCGAGCCCCACCGCGCTGGATGTCGACTTCAGTCATTGCTGCAGAAGCGGTTAAGCGGGCAGCGAGTAATTCGAGGTTGTCGGTTTCAGCAAGTTGACGCCAGCGATCCACCGAGCTCGGGTCAGGCTTCGCAAGGCTCACTTCTGCTCGAACAGGAGCAAGTGATTGATGATCTTGGTTGGTGAGCTGCCGAATGGCCTCACGCTGCGTATTTAACTGATCTTCAGCTTCAAGAAGATCCGCCCTCGCTATGTCGGCCCTAGCCCGCGCTTCTTCGACGTCTGTTCTTGCAATTACTCCGACTTGGAAGCGTTCCTCAGCTTGTTCCAATTGGCGGCGGATAGCCTCTAAATTCGCTTCAGCAGCCTTGACGCTCTCTTCTGCATCAAGGGTCGCGAAGTAGCGCTCAGCAACCCGCAATACGAGCGTCTGCTCAGCAAAACGAAAGGTGACTACCGCCCGATCAACAACATCCCCGGCCTGGTCTACTAGCCGTGATTGATCGTATCGATACAAAGGTTGGGTGAGTGTGATGCCATAGCGTAGCTGCTGATAGGTATCAGAAGATCCATCATCAGAGAGGCCGGAGAGGTCCGAGTCGCTTGAAATTGAGTTCACGCCAGCTGTTGCTGAGAGATCTGGTCGCAATCCTGCGCGCGCCTGCGGAAGTTGCTCTTCGGCAGCCCTGAGTGTAGCAAGCGCCTGTTGGAACTCTGGGTCCATTGTGAGTGCCATCTCATAGACCCGCAGCAGATCATCATCGGCGTTGGAGACGCATGATGCCATGACCAGCATTGACCCGAGCATCCGCGCTAAGATTTTCTTCTTAAAGCCGTACATGCGTCATCCTTTCTCGTTTATGTATTATCAGTAAACACCAATATTGTGATCAATTTTACGAGCCCAGGCGTCTATCCCGCCCTCTAGGTTGAACACCCGAGTATAGCCATGATGCTCCAACCACTCCGCCACCATGGCACTGCGAATGCCATGGTGGCAAATCGCGACGACGGGCTCATCTCTGCTGATCCGACTGAAAACCGTCTGCTCGTTTACTTCGCTGAGTGGTAAACAGTGGCTGTCCTTTATAACACCGTGTCGTGTCTCCCAGCGCTCCCTCACATCTAAGAGGACAGGCACCCGGTCCTTTGTCTGCTCTAGCCATTTATAAAGCGCTATGACGTCCAGTTGTCGGATTGCGGCCGTCACAGAGTAAAAGGGGTGCTGGCTGTTGCGCCAATCAACGGGGGCGCGTAGCAATCGAAAAGGCTTTTGGTGGACCATTGGTCTTCGTCAACGCGTGTGATGAGAAGCGCTTCCATGATTGGTGGCTGTCCCACTATCACAAACAGTCGTCCACCTAGGGCTAGCTGTTGCTGAAATCCGTGCTCAAGGGTCGGCATTGAGCTTGTTGTGACGATGACGTCATACTCGCCGCCCTGATGCCATCCTATGGCTGCGTCGCCGAGTTCAAGCTTGCAATTGGTACTGCCATGCCGCGCTAAATTTTCCTCTGCTGCAGCATGGAGGCTTGGAAGGATTTCAACGCTGGTTACATGCGCGCAGAGGTAGGACAGGCATGCTGTTAAAAAACCTGTGCCCGTGCCAATTTCCAATACCCGATCTTTTTGAACTGGATCTACTGACTGGAGCAGCCTGCCCTGGATTTTTGGCTCGAGCATGACTTGTCCGTGACCCAGAGGAATCTGCGTGTCTGAGTAGGCGAGGTTTGTGAATGCAGTCGGCACAAACTGGTCTCGTGCAACGGTTTCCAATACATCTAAAATCCGTTCGTTGAGCACTTCCCAGGTTCTGATCTGCTGACCAATCATGTTCCCTCTTGCAATACGAGAATCGAGTTCGGTCATTTGTTTACTCTATGTGGTCGGTTTGTAAGGTGTTACTAGGGCAGGCAAGCGCTTCTGCTCAATGCTTCATAGCTGCGTAAGTGAAGCTGTGGCTGTCCATATTCTTAATTGAAATTGTAGTTTAGTGGACCGCTAACGCCAAATTAAGTCCCAATTCTTGTTTTACATCAAAAAGTTTTTTCTTTATTTTCCGGCTAAACTATACTTTAGTTATTGATTTTTATACTTTTTCCTAAAAAACCCCTCGTATGGGGGTGTTCATTCGGAGGGTAGAGGTCTGTGATTAATTATTGTTTACTGGTGGTAGACCGGTCGTCGACGATCTGGTGGCAGCAGGGACGCTGATGATTCAGTAGTCGTCGGCCGGTCGCTTTTCCCTCAATATGCCTTTTGGCAGACTCACGTATCCGTTCATCTCCAACTACCTCCTCCGCTATTTCAATCCTTGAGTTTTGCCAGCATGGTAGACCCGTGAGCAGCCGCTGGCGGTTCTTACGGAAGGGATGCCATGGAATGTCTGCTGGCGGCTGCACACACCATTTGTTTTATTGAGAAGGTACAGTATGACGCGGCCTCGTAGAGAGTTAGTGAAACCGGAAGTTACGCCTTACTACCATGTCGTCTCTAGGTGTGTGCGCAGACATTTTCTGTGCGGACAGGATCCGCTAACGGGCAAGGACTTCTCATACCGACGAGCTTGGATTAAAAACCGGCTACATCAGCTGGCAGGCATCTTCGCTATCAATATCTGTGCCTATGCAGTGATGTCGAACCACTTTCACGGTGTGGTGCAGATTGACTCGCAGAGGGCGCAGAGATGGTTACCTGAGGAGGTCGCACAAAGGTGGGTACAGCTTTTTTCTGGTCCGGACTGGCTCGCAGCGGCCGCTAAGCGCAAATCCTGGACCCAGGAGGAGCGAGCGGCGCTTGGCCTTCGTGTCGCAGAATACCGGCAGCGACTTAGCAGCCTCTCTTGGTTTATGCGATGTTTGAATGAACAAATCGCGAGGCGCGCTAACCGAGAGGATGACGTCGAGGGCCACTTCTGGCAAGGGCGATTTAAGTCGCAAGCTTTATTGGATGACGCTGCCGTTCTCTCCGCTATGGTATATGTAGAACTTAATCCCGTTAGGGCAGGCTTGGTTGACTGCCCGGAAGATTGCTCGTTTGCATCGGCTAAAATTCGGGCAGAGGCAGCTTGTTCGAAAATCCCCTATGAGCTTCGAGATGATAACCAAAAAGTTTTAGTGCCATTTGAAGATGAATGTTCCCCAGAGTGTCCTGCTTCTTCTGTAATACCCGCTCAGCTAGGCGAATATTTGGAGCTCTTGGATTGGAGTGGTCGGTTGGTCAAAGCGAAACGCACGGGTCGAATTCCAGGTCACTGCCCCCCGATTTTTACTCGGCTTGGGCTCTCTCAAAAGGGCTACGCGGATTATATCCAGGTGGGTGGTCGTCCGTTTCACATGATGGGGCATCCGGCAACTTTGCTTGATTTGGCGGCTCGAAATAGCATAAGGCGGTCAAAAGGGCAGGCTTTTTGTGGCAGGCTTTATCGTTTAGACGATGAGATCGACATTCCTAGTGCCAGGTCCAACGAGTAGATTGTGACCAGAATCCTTGCACTTATTTCCAATCGCTGGTTAAATTGCCGGTTCTGCGCTGTTAGATAACAGCAATCTGGTTAAGTATTGAATCAGGAGGCCCCGATGGCCAAGGTTTGTCAGGTCACCGGCAAGCGCCCGATGACCGGGAATAATGTTTCTCACGCAAATAATAAGACGCGTCGCCGGTTTTTACCCAATCTGCGCTATCACCGCTTTTGGCTGGATAGCGAAAGCCGATGGGTGAGGCTTAAAGTGTCTTCTAAAGGCATGCGGATAATCGATAAGTTGGGTATAGAGCGAGTTGTTTCGGACCTGAGATCTAAAGGTGAGCGAGTTTAAGAGGCATCGTCATGAGAGATAAAATCAAGTTAGTCTCATCAGCGGGTACCGGGCATTTTTACACAACGGATAAAAACCGGCGAAATACCCCACACAAGCTTGAGTTTCGGAAGTACGACCCCGTCGTACGTAAGCATGTTCTTTACAAAGAAGCGAAGATCAAGTGACCAGACTCTCTCGCGTTTTTGAAAAGCCCGCTTTGACGCGGGTTTTTTTATGAGCATCAATGCCCGAGCTGCCTGAAGTTGAGACAACTCGACAAGGGCTGTCCTTTCACTGTGTCGGCGCAACGCTCGCAGAGCTTACAGTCCGTGAGCCAAGGCTCCGCTGGCGAGTATCTCTTGATATGCCTGTCCTCGTAAGAGGGCGAAAAATTAACTCGCTTGATCGGCGTGGTAAATATCTCTTGTTTAGACTAGAGGGAGCCGCAGGCATGATTTTGCACCTGGGCATGTCTGGCAGTGTGCGAGTAGCGGCTTTAAGCGACCGTCCTTTGCGCCATGACCATGTTGATATTGTGCTCCATAACTCAAAGGTATTGCGTTTTCACGATCCCCGGCGTTTTGGAAGCCTGCACTACGTCAGAGAGCCAATTGAGAGCCATCCGCTTCTGAGTCGCCTCGGCCCGGAGCCGCTGTCTGATTCCTTTAATGGTCGTCATCTGTTTGAGTTAAGCCGCGGGCGAAGGGTGGCGGTTAAGCAATTTATAATGGACAGCCACGTGGTAGTCGGGGTGGGTAATATTTACGCCGCCGAGTCTCTCTTTCGGGCGGGGATACATCCAACCCGGCCAGCCGGGCGGATCGCCGCGGCACGTTATGAAAGCCTGGCATTCCAGATACGTTCCGTGTTGTCCGAGGCGATCCAGATTGGAGGTACCACCCTGCGCGACTTTACCAATACTGAAGGACAGCCAGGTTATTTCCAGCAGAGCTTAAATGCGTATGGTCGCGGGGGGATGCCATGCAAGCGGTGCAACGCCACCTTGCGTTCAACAACGCTCGGGCAGCGCGCAACCGTTTATTGTCCTAAGTGTCAGCGTTAGCCGTAGGTTAACTTTTAAGCTCCGACAGAAGCCGGTCAGTAAATTCGGTTGTGGTGGCTGTCCCTCCAAGATCCCGAGTTAGAACGCGGCCCTCTTCGGTGACGTTTTCCAGTGCTCCCATCAAATCGTCGGCGGCCGCCTGTTCACCAAGGTCTTCAAGCATCATTACCACGGTCCAGATCATGGCGATCGGATTTGCAATGTTTTGGCCTGCGATATCTGGGGCGGAGCCGTGAACCGGTTCAAACATTGATGGGGTAGCAGGGTCTGGATTGATATTCGCAGAAGGAGCCACACCGATACCTCCAGCTGTCGCTGGTCCTAAGTCTGAGAGGATGTCACCAAAGAGATTGGTTCCCACAACGACGTCAAACCAATCTGGATGTGTGACAAAATTCGCCGCCAAAATATCAATGTGATACTGCTCGACTTTTACCTCAGGGTAGCGCGCTGCGACTGCGGCCACCTGTTCGTCCCAAAAGGGCATGCTGTGTTTGATGCCATTTGATTTTGTTGCATAGGCGAGTGTTTTTCTCGTTCTGGCTTGGGCAGTCTGGAAAGCATAATCCAAGATTCGCTCACTGCCCTTGCGGGTGATAACAGTTGCCTGTATCGCCATCGCTTCCGGTAGTCCGTCATATATTCTTCCGCCGATATCGGAGTACTCACCTTCGTTATTTTCACGAACGACAAGGTAATTGATGTCTTCGGGGCCGCGGTCCCGCAGAGCTGATTTAAGTCCGCGCAACAAGCGAACGGGGCGTAGATTGACGTATTGTTGGAATTCTCGTCGGATCGGCAGGAGCAGCCCCCATAGGGAAACATGGTCTGGTACACCTGGGAAACCGACCGCGCCTAATAGGATTGCGTCATGTTTCGCAAGCTTTCCCAAGGCGTCTTCCGGCATCATTTCGCCGTGCTTTGCGTAGTATTCACAGGAGTATGGAAATTCCGTGAAGTCAAAGTTTAGGCCTGGCCCGCGCGCCAGAGCCTCTAGGCATTGTATGCCTGCCGGGGTCACTTCCAAACCAATTCCGTCACCAGGAATCACGGCAATACGGTGGGTAGTCATACATCTCTCTCCTACGGATAATGCACTAGTTTACCGCAGCAGGGTCTGGTTTTTCACGATCTGTAAGGCTCAAGAAGGCCCTTCCGCAGAGTGAACCATCTATCAGCGTCAGGAAGGGCCATGTGATCATGCCCAAAAATTAGGGTTGTTCGGCCCTTGCGCCATTGAGTAAATCGATTGGCAACCCAATCAGCAGTTTCTGCATCAAGCCCCGAGAAAGGCTCATCGAGCACCACGACAGAGGGGTTACGAAGGAATAGGCGAGCGAGTGCCAGCCGACGTGCCTGTCCTCTTGACAATCGAGTGCCCGATTCGCCGACCCATGTATTGAGACCTTGTGGACATTGATCAACAAACTCAGCGAGATCAACCGCTTCTAGGGCTCTCCAAAGTTCATCGGTGCTTGTCCTCGGGTTCGCGATACGTAAGTTGTTAGCAACCGTGGTACTAAAGAGATCGGTTTGTTGGGTTAGACATGCCATGATTTGGTATAGCCTCTCCCGTGGGATTTGAGTGATGTCTTCACCGTTAAGCGAGATGGAGCCATTGTCGGCTTTGAGATGCGCGGTGAGTAGAGCAACTAAACTTGATTTGCCAGATCCAGATGCTCCCAATATGCCTAGGCACTCCCCCGGCTGAACGGTTAGCGATAGGTCAACGAGCACGTGCGCCCCGGCACCGCGCGTCAGCTCGATGCTTTTGAACTGGATTTCTGGCCCTTGGGCTTGGTTACTGATGGGTGTTAAAGAGCCTGGTTCTTGCTGAGTCTGAAGATGGCTGTCCTCCTGTTCGCCGCCCCCCTGCTCGCCCATATCGCGTTGCAGCCGCAATGCTGAGGCACGTGCCCGCGCCAGGTGCCATCCAGCACCAGGAAGAACGCCCAAAGGCTCCATCAGTGCCATCAGAACAAGTGGGAGCATGACGGCGACTGCGCCGCTGATGATGCCTGTCCCGTAAAGATACAAACCAAACAACAGTGCCCCGAACATGCACAGTTGCACTCCAACGGTGAGCAGGCTTTCGCTGGCGGCGATACGGATGTTGTTTTGTGTGTTTAACGCATGGTCTTGGCGCTCTAAGCGGAGCAGTCGCTCACGATGATGATCGAGGCTGCCGAATGCTTGGAGATCGGCGAGTCCTTCTAGGTGATCAATTGCGCCTGCCCGGAGTTGAGCGCTGGATTCGGCGAGGGCGGTTGTCGATGCCTGTCCTTTTGACCATCCCCACCAAAACGTTCCGCCAGCTAGGGCTAGCAGCAAGAGCCCCACCGTGACACTGAGTGCTACAGAGGCTATGAGCATAAGGGTCATGGTTAAGAGGATAGCGAGGACAGCCACGAGAGGTGGTGCAATACCGCGAAGGAACAAGCCATCGAGGCGGTCTATGTCGGTTGTTAGCCGGTTAAGTAGCTCGCCATTTCGAAGTCGGGCAGCGGCGGCAGGGGGTAGGTTAGCGATTGCCCGAAAAGTCCGACCACGGAGGTCTTTAAGCAGGCGCAATACGGTGTCGTGATTGATGACACGCTCGAAGTATCGGCTGACCGTGCGTGTTACCGCGAATGCGCGGATGCCGCCACCAGGGACATAAATATCAAACGTAATGATAAAGCCTGCGGCAAGCAGGACGCCCGTGGTAGCGGTTGCTGTGATGAACCAGCCCGACAGGGCAAGTAGTCCGATTCCAGACGCGGCAGTCGCCAGCATTAAAAGCGCCCCCAGCCCGAGACGCCCTCTGTAGCGCATTAATAAACGCAGATACGGCAGAAGATCAGACATCGCCGTGCCGCTCGAGTCGACCACTGACGATGTGGTACCGATGATCCGCATGTGCCCTCAGTGCTGGGTCATGACTGGCGATGATGACGAGGTGCCCAGCGGCTGCTAAGGCATCGATGCTTTCGAGGATGACAGCTTCAGTGGTTGCGTCCAGCGCGTTCGTCGGTTCGTCCAGCAATACGATTGGCGCGGTTGAGACCAATACGCGAGCTAACGCGACTCGCTGTGACTGTCCCCCTGAAAGCGACAGGCCGCGCTCGCCAATCACTGTGTCCAGCCCATCAGGGAGGCGTGGCAAAAACTCGATGATTCCAGCCTTTGTTACGGCATCATCAATGGCTGCTGCGGATGCTGAGGGGTTGCCGAGCAGGATATTCTTCCTGATGGTTGTGTTTGCAAGGAAAGCCGGAGAGCCCAGCCAGCCACAATTTGAATTTTCAAATGAATGATTGATCGATCCTGCTGAGGCAGGCAGCAGCCCGGCGAGAGCCAGTAGCAACGAGGTCTTGCCGCTACCGGAGGGGCCCTCAATCAAAATGCGCTCCCCTGCATTCAGACTCAAATAGGGGACAGTCACCACAATGCCACGTTCAGCGCGCTCAATTGTCACGTCTTGCATCACAACATCCGCTGCGAGACCTGTCTTGGTGATAGCTTGTTTCATGCCATCGAAATGGTCGGGTTGCTGCTCGAGTTCGAACAAAAGCTCCGCAGCGCCGAGTGCGGTGGCGCGGTCATGGTAATGCTGTGCAAGCGTGCGTAGCGGCTGAAAAAACTCAGGAGCCAATAAAAGCACAAACAGACCACTAAAAAGGGTCAGTGATGGTGCGGGACCGTATTCGATGTAGCCCAAAAGGCCAAATCCAACATAAATAGCAACGACTGCGATTGCAACGGAGGCAAAAAACTCCAAAACGGCTGACGACAAAAAAGCAACACGAAGCACCCGCATGCTGCGACTTCGATATTCATCGGAGCTGCTGAGTATGCCTTCAGTTGCTGCATTAACCTGATTAAAAAGATGTAATGTTGGCAGCCCACGAACGCGATCTAAAAACTGCTCAGACAAGCGAGATAGAGCAGTAAACTGATTGCGGTTTAACCGCTCTGCGCCCATACCGATTAATGCCATAAACGCTGGAATGAGGGGTGCGGCGAGCAGCAGGAAGATTGCGGCTAGCCAGTCCTGCGTCATTGCGACTGCCGCAATTGCTATCGGAACAGCAATCGCAATAGCGAGTTGCGGCAGATATCTTGCAAAGTAACCATCAAGCGCATTGACTTGATCGACCAGCTGACTGGCGAGTTCACCGCGGCTTTTGATGCTGAACCCCGTTGGCCCGAGGCCTTCCACACGCCGTAGGAGCCTTCTCCGCACTTGCTCCCGTATTCGCTGTGAGGCGGTAATGCCAGCGCGTACCTTCAAAAACTGAAATATCGGGCGTAGTGCGATCACTAAAGCTAAAAGGCCTGCCGCGACCATAAGCTCAGCGAGCAACTGATCTTGCATAACGACTTGGTGGACTAACCAAGCGATCAATCCCGCTTGTGCAATAATCAAAAGCCCTTCGCTAACACCCCATAATGCTGCGAGTCGAAGTGGCCAAACGATGACTGTCCTTTGCTGCGCAAGCCATGCAGAAGCGCTCACCGCTAGTGGTAGCCCTCGCCGGCCCGCACTTTGCCGCGAAACACCCAGTAGGTCCAAGCGGTATATCCAAGAACGATCGGGATAACAAAGAGTACGCCGATGAGCAAAAAGAGCTGGGATTCACGAGCTGAAGCGGCATCGTAGAGCGTATAGCTTGGCGGCACCACGTAAGGCCATTTGCTGGCGAGTAAGCCAAGATAGGTGAAGATGAACAACGCCATCGTGGCCACGAATGGGGTGCCCTCGCCGCGGTTGCGAACCGATTGCATGATAATAAAAGCACTCACTAAGGCGCCGGCTGGTAGTAACCAAATAGAGAAGATATTGCTAAACCATCTATCGCGCACAAACTCATCAACCAGCGGCGTCCATATACCGATCACCACAAAGATAAAAAGGACCGCAGCGAGTAGCTTAGGGGTGAGTCGATAGGCCCAGTCCTGGATTTCCCCCTCAGTTTTCATGATAAGCCAAGTGCTGCCCAGCAGTGCATAACCCAGAACCAAGCCCACGCCGGTCATCACTGAGAATGGCGTGAGCCAATCGAAAGCGCCGCCAACATAAACCATGTTCTCAGTGGCAAAGCCTTGGATATAGGCGCCAACAACAATACCTTGTGCTAGCGCTGCAACCGTTGAGCCGCCCGCGAATGCTGCGCTCCAGTATTTTTTAGTGGCTGGTGTGGCTTTGAAGCGGAATTCAAACGCAACGCCTCGGAAAATCAACCCGGCAAGCAGTAAAAATACGCCGAGGTAGAGCGCGGGGAGTAGCACTGCGTAGACTAGAGGGAAGGCGCCGAGAAGCCCCGCCCCTCCCAGCACAAGCCACGTCTCATTGCCGTCCCAGACGGGCGCTACGGTGTTCATCATGACGTCTCTCGAAGACTCATTCGGCGCAAAGGGGTACAAAATACCGACGCCTAGATCAAAGCCATCCATCAGGACATACATAATGATCCCGAAGGCGATGATCACCGCCCAAATGATCACAAAATCGATCATGACCAGTCTCCTTTAACCGGACTGGCCGGGCTGCCTTGCGTGATAGGACCACCAGCAGACAACGGCCGCTTCGCATGCGCCCCTGGCTGCGCAGGGTCGAGGTGACTGTCCTCGCTTTGGCTTTCGTCCATCCCCTTCATGACCAAGCGCCACAGGTAGTAACCCCCGGCGGTATAAACAACCGCATAAACAGAGACATAGCCGATTAGCGTTGCCAGCGCCATCCACCCTGTCAGAGACGGAGTCAGGCCCTCCGCGAGGGTAACCATGCCATGCACGAGCCATGGGGTGCGGCCCACTTCAGTCGTAAACCAACCCGCGATCACCGCGATAAACGGGCTGGCAATCATCAGCGGGAGTACCCGATGGAATAGCCCCGGGGTGTAGAGCCGGCCGCGCAGTCGAAGTACAAGCCCCCAAATCGCCACTCCAATCATTAATAACCCGATACCCACCATAATTCGGAAAGACCAAAAGACAATGGAGACAGGGGGCTGCTCTTCGATGGGTGTATCCGCAATGCCGGGTACAACGCCATCGGCACTATGCTTGAGGATAATGCTGGCAAGATTGGGTATGCCAATCTCAAAGCGGTTGGTTTGACTAGCTTGATCAGGCAACGCAAACAGCAACAACGGCACATTCGATTGCGTTTCCCAGTTGCCTTCCATGGCAGCTACTTTCACCGGCTGGTATTCCAGCGTGTTGAGCCCATGGAAATCACCAATCACGGCTTGCGTGGGTGCCAAGATAAGGATCAGCCAAAGGCACATCGACAGCGCTTTCCGGTTGACCTCGACATGGTGCTGCCTGATCAGATACCAGGCGCTCACGCCAGCAACCACGAAAGCTCCGGTCAAGAAGCTAGCAACCGCCATGTGTGCGAAGCGGTAGGGGAAGGACGGATTAAATATCGCCTCAGTCCAGCTCCGTACATGCAGGATGCCATCCTGAAACTCAACGCCTGCCGGCGTGTGCATCCAGCTGTTGGCAACGAGGATCCAAAAAGAGGAGATAAAGGTGCCAAGCGCCACCATGAGCGCCGCGAATAAGTGGGTGCCCCGTGGCACTTTGTCCCGACCAAAAAGAAGAACGCCCAAGAAAGCGGCTTCAAGGAAAAAAGCGGTAACCACTTCATAGCTCAAAATAGGGCCGAGGAAGTTGGCCGACATCCAAGAGAAGTTGCTCCAGTTTGTCCCAAACTGAAACGACATGACAATGCCAGAAACAACACCCATGCCAAACGTTACGGCGAACACTTTGGTCCAAAACCGGCTCAATTGGGCCCATTGCGGGTTATTCGTTTTGAAGTGCAGGCTCTCAAGCAGCGCGATATAGGAGGCGAGCCCAATCGTAAACACCGGGAAAATCGCGTGGAAAGAGACCACAAACGCGAATTGGATTCGTGAGATAAGAAGAGGATCTAATTCCATGACGCTGCCTCAATGATTCTGTCTGTCTGTATTTAATGCTTCAAGTCGCGCGATGTCCGTTAATTGAACTCTGCCGCGTTCCAGTTTAACCAAGCCTTTTCGTTCAAAGTCCTTAAGCAGGCGGCTGATGACTTCTCGCGCTGTACCCAGCTCGGTGGCTAATTCCTGATGGGTCGCTTTAATCATCCCATCACGCTGAATACTAATTAGCCGTTCAGTAAGCCGTTGGCTGACTCGCCCAAAGGCGACTTCCTCAATGACGCCCATTAGCGTCTGTAGACGACTCCCATAACTTTCGAGGATGTAGCGCCGAAAAATCGGGTTTTCGTCAATCAACCGCTCCGCTGTAGCAGGCGGTAAAAGTAAAACGTGGCTGTCCTCTTCGGCAATCGCTTCTGACTCGTATCTGCCAGCACCGAACAAGCAAGCGAGCGAAAGTGGACAAACGTCACCCCCTTGGAGTCGATAAAGCACGATTTCGTTCCCCGATACGCCACTCATTTGCAGGCGGATCGCCCCTTCCAATATGAGCGGAAGGCCAGTACATAGCTCGCCGGGGCCAAAGATTGTAGTACCTGCGGGGATATCCAGATGACGAGCCTGACGGAATAGCTCTGATTGATGTGCTTTGCTTAAACCGAGTAGCGCCGGATGTGGTGGGTGCTTGCATTCCCTATTTTCGGTGAGCTTTTCCATTGCCGCGTCAGCCTCCGTGACTTGATCACTGAAAGATCCGCAATTGAACGTGCCTACTGGGCAACCTTCAGTATATACAGGATATGAAACGATGTTTACAGCAAATGTAGGGATGATTGATCGTGGTTTGCGCGCGGCGGTGAGTTTCTGCCCTGCCTATCGATTGATGGGTATGAATACCTGTGGGCGCCAGTGACAGACACCCACAGGCATTAGCCAGAGTGCTACTTAGTAGTCGCAGTCCATCGCCTTGGCGCGTTGGCGCGTTGCCGCAGGATCTCGGCGGTTACGAGTGACTTCAGGGCTCGCTTCCGGCCAGCCCTGAAGATTGTCCATTAATAGGGCCGTTAACATATCAAGATGATCACCACGGGAGTTGAGCGCTTTAACGTAACGCAAAGACTCGCCGCCGTGCTCCTCAAAAATCTCCGCGTTTTCCCCTTCTATCTCCTCTAAGGTTTCCAAGCAGTCAGCGGAAAAGCCGGGGCAAATAACATCCAGTTTTTTAAGCCCTGATTTTGCCAATGCTTCGACTGTGGCATCGGTATAAGGTTGGAGCCAGACCTCTCTGCCGAATAGGGACTGAAACGTGACTTGCCATTCGCCATCAGGAATTTCAAGCCGCTCAGCAACCAGCCGAGCAGTTTTTTGGCACTGGCAATGGTAGGGGTCGCCATTCAGCAGGTACCGGCGCGGGGTGCCATGAAAAGAAAAAAGAATCTTCTCTGCTCGCCCGTGCTCTTCCCAGTGTTCCTGGATCGAGTTAGCCAGCGCAGCGATATACTCCGGGTCGTCATGATATTGACCGATCAGGCGTAATTCTGGAATCCAGCGCCACCGCTTTAATTCATCAAACACCGCGTCATAGGTTGAGCCTACCGTAGCAGCCGAGTAATGAGGGTAAAGCGGCAGAACGATGATGCGCTCGGCGCCTTGTTCACGCAGCTTGCGCAATCCCTCCCTAATGGACGGGGTGCCATAACGCATTGCAAGTTCAACCGAGAAAGGGCCACTTAAGCGTTCCGCTAAGCGCTCGCTAATACCCGCGACTTGTGCTTTGCTGATGGTCAGTAGCGGCGAGCCGTCCTCCTCCCAAACTTCCGCATAGGCAGCTGCCGATTTTTTTGGCCGAGTGCGCAGCACAATCCCGTGCAGAATAAGCCACCACAGTGGGCGATTGATTTCGACGACGCGCGGGTCACCGAGAAACTCGGCAAGGTATCGGCGCAGTGCTGGCGCCGTGGGCGCATCGGGTGTGCCAAGGTTGGTGATCAGTACGCCGAGTCGTGGAATATCGTCGTGGCGGGCATTCGGCTTTGCGCTGTACATGGGCATGTTTTCTGTTCCTAATAACTGCTGATCTATCTATCGTATGTGTGATTGTATGGGCTTGGTTGCGGTGCAGCCCAGGTCATGAAGTCGCCCATCATGCAGATTGTAGACCAACCCATATACACGGATTGGAAGGCCTCGCTCCCAGGCGATCCGCAGGATGGGTGTTTGGCTTAAACGTGCCACACCGTCAATCACATTCAACTCTGTCAACCGACGCTGACGCGCTTCTTCATTGTCTAGCGCTGCCAGTTCTTGCTCATGTGAGACCGCAAGCCGCCGTATGGGTTCGAGCCAGTGGTCAACAAGCCCGTGATGCTCAGACTCCATACTGGCGCGCACGCCGCCACATCCGTAATGACCACAAACCAGTATCTTGCGGATGCCAAGCGTATCGACGGCAAACTCGAGTGCACTTAAAAGATTTAAGTCTGAGGAGTGTATGACATTGGCGATGTTGCGGTGGACGAACACCTCCCCCGGGCCTTGTTTGGCAATCACATTGGCGGGCACCCGGCTGTCAGAGCAACCAATCCAAAAAAACTCCGGGTGCTGGGCTTGAGCAAACTCGCTGAAGTACCGCGGGTTTTCTTTTTCCTGCGATTCAGCCCAGTCCCTATTGCGGCGAAGTAGTTCGTCGACCACGTTGCTTAAGCTCCGGCGGCGTCCAGCCCTGCATGGAGGCCTGCCGCCTCAATGCCGGCCAAAACACAGGCCTGATCGTTACCTGGAGAATCTCCGCTTGCCCCGGCAGCGCCAATAATCTGCTGTTGATCATCAAGAATCAGCACCCCGCCGGGGACAGGCACAAAGCGCCCCTGTGCCGCACTCGCAACGCCGGTCACGAAAGCCTCCCGGCCCTGGGTGCGCTCGCCAACGGTGGAGCTCGATACCCCAAAGCCTAGCGCTGCGCCGGCCTTGCCTTGTGCAATTTGCAGTCGAAGCGTGCCTGATCCATCTTCCACGTCGGCTGAAACCAGCTGCCCGCCGTCATCAAGAACAACAACCGTGAGTGGCTGAAGGCCAAGTTTTCTTGCCTCATTCAGCGCACCTGTGATGATAGCGCGCGCTTTCTCCAAAGGCAGGTGAGTCTTGCGTCGAAATACCTCGAATGACATTACGTTAGTTCCTTTCGGTTGAATTGATCTGATGGTTGCTCATAATTTCAATCGCTCGCACGAGTGCCGAATGGTCCCAATCCTCGCCGCCAGCCGCCCTGCAGGTATTAAACATTTCCTGTGCAATGGCCGTATTCGGGAGAGCAACGCCAATCTCGCGTGCACTCGATAAAGCAAGATTAAGGTCTTTTTGATGCAGGCGAATACGAAAGCCTGGATCAAAAGTGCGTTTGATCATTCGCTCGCCATGCATCTCGAGGATTTTAGACTGCGCCAGTCCACCCAGCAGCGCTTCACGAACGCGGCTGACATCTGCGCCCGCTTTGGAGGCAAAGGTGAGGGCTTCGGCAACGGCCTGAATAGTCAGTGCTACCGCAATCTGGTTGGCAACTTTGCAGGTCTG
>LKMJ01001803.1_pt1 | contig 19221 bp, 20 predicted proteins | sample 643391 | NCBI WGS metagenome assembly LKMJ01 (sample SAMN04112250, study PRJNA286221) | soda lake metagenome | biome: soda lake; feature: Kulunda Steppe; material: water; isolation source: sample PL-Br10 brine of Picturesque Lake | place: Russia: Kulunda steppe | collected 2010-07 | reverse complement strand
GGGGCAACGTTCGTGATGGGCCCGTCGTCTTCGAACTGCTCGAAGTACCGCTTCCAGGCGTCGACGTGCGGGGTTTCGAAGACGATCGTGACGTTGTCGTACACCGGTTTGCTTTCGGCGAGAACGTCGGTCCCGTTATCTCGCGTCCGCACGTCGATGTCCGACGTCCCGCCGATCTCGCTCGCGCCTTCCGGCGACAGGCGGACTATCGGAAGGATCACTTCCGCCTCGGTTATGACGAAGTCGGGCTCGCGGAACAGGAGCGAATTCCCGTCGTCCTCCCGTATCAGCGCGCCGCTCCGGTAGGTGATCGTCGTGTCCGTCCCCGAATCGTAGACGATCGAGCCAGTCTCGTCGCCCTCTCCGAGGTCCAGCGCTTCCCCATCGAGCTCGATATCGATACCCGAGTCCTCCGTTTCGTGCGCCAGCGAAGCGTCGGTAATCTGGATTTCGGTCCCACGGCTGGGTGCTCCCGTCCGTGTCACGTCGTCGACATTACTCGCCAGGACGGTGAAGGCAGCCTCGGCGTTGGTCGTCCGCTGGTAGTCCTGTGCGTTGTTGAAACCGACGAACCCGGTCGCACTCACCAGCGCGATGGTGAGTATCACGACCACGAAGATCAAAAGAAAGCCGAGGAGTTCGCTCTGGCCGCGACTGTCGTTACACATTCTGTATCACCAGCTTCGAGACCTCCTCCTCGGAGGCGAGCTCGATTTTCAGGATTCCGCCCTCGAGGACTGCCGGCTCGGTCTCGACAGATCGGTTCGATCGGACCCGGACCGTGGCGGTCGTCTCCGGATCGGTGCTACGCAGTTCGATATCGTAGTGGTAGCCGGGGTATTCGCGCTCGTCGGTCCTGTTGTGGAACTCGATCTCGTAGGTGCTCCCTCCCACACGATCCGGAAGTCGCGTCCGAAGTTCGACCGTCCCGTTGTCACCGGCTTCCGTCGCGAGTCTGTCCGCGCTATCGATATCTCCGGCGATGTCGTTACCCAGCACCTCCAGATTGGCGTGGACCGTATCGTGCTGTTGATTAGTGACGAACGGTGCGAACCCGACGACGAGCGTCGACGTCACCAGCGCGACGATCCCCAAAGCGAGGACGTAGCTCACGACGGTAGAGACACCGCGATCACTCATCGATCTCACCCGGAACAACCTCGAGTTCGGTTCCGTACGTCAGATCCGCAGATCGATACCGCACGCTAACGTCGGCGGCGATGATCCGCGCTTCTATCTTCGGTGCCCCCTCTATGCCGTATCGTTCGTCTTCTTCGATCGTTTCTTCGACGATTTTTCCGTCGACCGTCAGCTCGTACGTTCCGCTAACGTTGTCCGCGTTCGTGTACGTCAGCGTGTACGGTTTCTCGAGTTCGTCCTCGAGAAACGTCGTGAACTCCTCCTCGAAGCCATCGAGGTCGAATACCCCATCTGTGACGTTGAGTTTCGCCGACGTTCCGGCCGGACCGTAGGTTTCGTTGTCACCCGACGCCTGTTCGACGGTGATCGTCACGCCCCCGTCGTCGTGTACGAACAGCGTCCAGGACTCTCCCTCTGATCCCTCGGCTGTTAGATTGAAACACGGTTCGGCACCGGTACAGTCGCTCGTCTCGACGAGTTCTTCCTCCTGTATGTTCATCTCGAATCCACGAACGTCGGAAACGTTCTCAGCGATGGTCCACGTCGTGTTTCCGGACTGATCTCCGAACTCGCCCGACTCGTTTTGGACGATCCGAGTCTCGTATGTCACGTTCTCCAGCGAGACGTTCGTCGCTTTTCCGTCCCGCATCTGTTCCGATCTCGAGAGATTACTCCAGTTACCGATCCCGTCTTCGAGTTCACTCTCTAAGGTCCCGTAGTCGGGATGCTCTCGATTGATCTGGCCGAGCAGACCGCCGATCCCTCGATCGACGCTGTATTGATACTGGATCGCTCCGCGTTCCGCCTCGAGACTCTCGTCTGTCTCTGCGGCGTGTATTTCACCGAACACGGCGGTGTTCAGTGTTAACGCCATTAGCGTGAGCAAGATCGCGAGTCCGATCGCGGCGAGGAGGATCATCTGTCCTCGGTCGTCGGACTGTGCTGTCAGGTCCACAGCACCACCTCCACCCGGATCACGTTGTACAACGGACCCTCTTCGTCCACGTTCGGCGCGTAGAACTCCTCTTCGACATCCGCCAGTGACGTCGCCGTGGGATTTCCGTTCTCGTCGACGAGCGTGGTGTTGTCGTACAGTGTCACCGTCTCGACGACCCGGACGGCATCATCGTTCGGCGTGCCGGATTCGACCAGCCGCTGTGTCTGCCGATCGCCCGCCGAATCTCGGTAGTGGAGATCGACGTTGTATCTGACCTGCCGATCTCCGAACGTCCGTTCCAGAGAGCCTCCGAACGCGCTTCCGTTCGGCGTCGGTGGGAGCTGTGAAATATAGTGTCCGTCCCCGTCGGCGTTGTGGAACTGTTCGGAGGTCTCATCCCAGTAGAGAACCGTCGTCCGAAGCGAGCCGTTCGCGACGGCTTCATCGAGGACGCCCTCGGCGAGACCTGCATGCTGATTTTTGAGTTCCGTCTCGCCGACACTCGCCGTATTCGAGGAGATTGCAACGGCCTGTAGCGCGAAGGCGACGGTCGCTACCAGGAGTATCGCTGCCACGAACGCTTCGAGTGTGAACGTTTGGCCACGATCGGACATGTTACCACACCCTGACTTCCAGTACCGCCTGCGTTTCCCCGGTGAAGACACTCACTCTGGCGGTGCTGACTGACCGATCGTCCGGCGGTACCGACGGGCCGACGGCGAGTTTTGATCCGCCGTTGCAGTCCACTATCGATTCACCGGCCCCGTCTTCACAGAGCATCGTCGAGTTCGGCGCATCACTGGGGGCGTCTCTGAGCGTGACGTTCACCGAATATCTGGGGTCGATCCCGAGCTGATCGGCCTCTAACTCGCCCTCGAAGAACGAAAGTGTACGGCTCTCGTTCAGCATCGACGGCGCTTCCCGCTCTGCGAGCAGGTTCTCGCCCAGATCGTTCGTGATCCGTTCGGCGACGACCGGCTGTTCTTGATCCTCGAAGGGGAGCGTCAACTGTGGAACGAACACGACGATAAAGGAGATCGTGAGCAGAAAGATGGCGATTCCGACGGCGAAATCCGGAAGCGTCTGCCCGCGTTCGGCTCCTCTCAGCTGCAGTCGTGATTCGCTCATGCGACCACCATCCACACGCCCAGTGCGGCGAACAGGAGGAACACCACGTATTTCACACCCGATATCAGGTTCGCGTTCCGGATGTACCCACAGACCAGCCCGGAGAGGACCGCCTGAATGGTCACCGCGTGGAAAAACAGAAGCGACAGGAGGCTGAGATCCATCGTCGCCCCGAAGCTCTGTCCCGCGGCGCTCGTGGTGCCGCCGGTCTGCTCTGCGACTTCGGCCATGACATCGACGAACTGTGCCTTCAGCAGCGCCATCACGCCCAACAGCGTGAGGTACGTCATGATGATGATCGCGACCTGCATCATCGCCCGCTGTTTTCGATCTCGCTCGATGTCTTCCTGGGTCTCGGTCGCCTTCGCGGCCGTCGACAGCACCGACGATATCTGACTCGATATCTCCTGGGCCTTGCCGATGAGCTTCACCGTCCGGGCCAGCCGCGGGATGTGGTACTTGTTGTTGAACACGACCAGCGACTCCTTGAGATGCATCCCGTAGTGACTCTTCGCGTACATGGTATCGAACTCCTCGCCGAGCTTTCCCGGCGTCGTGTCGGCGACCACCTTGATCGACTCCAGCAGCGTGAGCCCGGTCGCGTTCGCGCTCGCCAGCTTCCGGAGATTTTCCGAGAGATCCTTGAGCACCGCCCGTCGCCGCCGGATGTTCCACTCCCAGAAGACTGCGAGTGGGATACAGACCGTAAACAGCGGCGCGTATACGTACACGATCGTCGACCAGACGGGACGTTCGACGACCCCGCTCCACGACGTCGGAGCCGATCCGGTCACGGCGGCGACGATCACGAACACGACTGCTGCCGGAACGGTCACTGCCAGCGTGTAAAGCGGGTTTTCCCGGAGGAAGACGTGCGGACGTTTGATAACTTCGATCGCCTCGTTCGTCCCCTCGCTCTTTGCGATCCGATCGAAAATGTAGTAGGACCCTCTGAACTGGTTGATCAGACCTAACCCGAGCGCTCCCGATTCCCGTCCGGCCTCGAATCGCCGATCGGCATCTCCAAGATCGAGATAGCCGTCGCCGGGCTCGTCCGTCCTGACTGTCGAGACGAGGACCAAAAACGCGATTCCCAGCCCCGGAATCAGCGCGTACACCGTCGCGTACAGAAGGATCGTTTGCCCCCCGCCGATCATATCTAGAATGACGAGAATCACGATCAAAAGCAACGGGAACAAAGAGAGCGTGATGTACATCTCGCTGAACAACTCGAGCGTCTCGAGCGTCTGTTCCTGTTCTTCTTTTGCCGTCCGGAAGTGGACATCCTTCTTGTCGTCGAGAAACTCGGTCATGCTCCCGCCGCTGTCGATGATCGACAGCATATCCGTGAAGAACTGGCTCAGCTCGGCGCTCGGCGTCTGTGCCGAACGCTTCTGTATGGCGGATCGGTAGTCCGTATCGAAGTAGCGCGTCTCCTGAAGGATGGTCCGAAATTCCTGGGAGACTTCACCGTAGGTGTCTTCGGCTTCCGCCATCGTCTCGATGATCTCGACCTGACTCATCCCGCCGAGCGAGAGAGCGTACATGAAAGACACGGCGTCGGGGAGCAGCGTGTTGATCTCACGCTTCCGTTTCGCCGCCCGACTATACGGAAGCGCGATATGGATTCCGAATACCGCGGCGAATCCGATCGCACCGAGCACGAGCCCACTCGAGACGATCAAAAATGGAACCCGCACCGTCTGGATCAGGTATACGATCGTCTCGTTCGGAATGCGAATCCCGGTGAGGGTTCCGACCTCTATGATGCCCGTCCACAACAGCGCCGCGCTACCGACGATACCGACCAGCCACAGCAACACGCCAGTCGTGATCCCGAAGGCGAGCGACCGCGAGAGATACTGCTCGACGGGGTCGCTCATCCGGGCCTCGGCGAGTTTCTTCTCCAGATCGACGACGAACGAACTCCCCTCGTCGAATAGCCGTCTGTAAACGGGTTTGAACACGTCCGCGAGGCTCTCGACGTAGGGTTGACGTTCTCGATCGGGGACGGTAACGGGCTCCGTGCTCATCTCGTTAGCTCTCCGTGGTAGCTCCGTCGTCCGGCTCGATTTCGGCCGTTCCGGTGCCCCCATCTGTCTGGGCGTCGACAATTTCGTCTTCGTCTTCTCCGACCCCGTTCTCTCCCCCTTCGTCTTCTCCGACTCCTTCTTTTGATTCCGGGCCTTCCTGCTCCCGGCGGGGCGCAGTCAGAGCTGTCCCGTCGGCTCCTTCGCTGTCGATGTCGTCGGCGACGTCGTCGAGGTCGACCTCCTCGAGTGCCGCGACGAGCGCTTTCACACGGGACGTCTCGACGGTGTATCCCGACGCTTCTAACACCGCAGTCAGGTTCTCTTCGTTGATCTCTCTGTTCGATTCGTTCAACAGTAACGTGGCGTATGCGTATTCCATGGTTTACTCCTCGTCTCTTTGTTCGGTCTTCGTTCGGTTCGCTTCGACGTCCGTATCGAAATCGGACGATTCGGACGCCTCTACGATCGCTACCTCTTCTGAGTCGGTCGAGTTTCCGTTGACATCGACCGCTGGTTCGCTGGTTGAGTCCGCTATCGGTTCGTCGCTAACGGACGCCAGGATCTGCCTGTCGGATTTCTCCGATACGGTGACGTCCTTCTCCGGTTTGGCCTTCGAGAGCGCCTGAATCAGACTTCCCGAAGGCTGCCCCCGGTACTGTTCGAATATGCGGCTTTCGGCCTCCTCGAGAACCTGCTCGGCTTCCAGAAGGACGTCCTCGTCAGGCTCGGGACGAGGAACCAGCGCCTCCTTTTCGGGATCGACCTCGATCAGCACCGATTCCATCTCGCGGAGGTCCTCGAGGCTCTCCTCGAGATCCCCGTTCGCGATCAGTGTCAGGATCGTCTCGGGGTCGTTGATGTACGCCTGTAGCGTCGCCGCCACCTCCGTGTAGGTGTTGAGCCCGTTCGTGATGAGATACGAGAGGATGGTTCGGCGCTCGAACCGTTCCTTCTCGAGTTGTGCTTTCGACCACCCGCGATCGAAGGCGATCTCTTCGAGCTTTTTCGAGTTCCCGTGCTGTCTGAACTCGTCGTCTTCCGGTTGCCACTGGTAGATGTCCTGAACGCTGATCTCGTCGTTTTCGGAGTCGTAGGCGTTGATTTCGGTGATCGTCTTGTTGCGGCGGACCTTCTTGCCCTGGACTTTGGTCTGCGTCTGGACCGAGACGAGATCCAGCGCCGTAAACAGCGTCTTCGAGACGTTGATCGGATCCGTCGTGAACCGCTTGAGAACCTCATCGACTGTATCGGCGTGGAACGTGGTGTACGTCGTGTGGCCGGTCGACATGACCTGAAAGAGCGTCCGGCCCTCCTCGCCCCGAACTTCACCCATGACGATGTAATCCGGCCGCTGGCGCAGCGCCGCTTCGAGGAGATCGAACTCGTCGACGTCACCGGCGTTGTCCTGGCTGAACGAGGGGCGCGTCACGCTCGCGACCCAGTTGCGCTGGGGAAGTTCGACCTCTCGGGTATCCTCGATGGAAACGATCTTCGTGTTCGACGGGATGAACAGTGAAACCGCGTTCAGGCTGGTTGTCTTCCCCGAGGCGGTCCCGCCGGCGAAGATGAGCGATTTCTTGCTCTCGATACAGAGCCACAGGAAGGCCATCTCGTCCAGGCTAAACGTCTTCCAGTTGATGAGATCGACCGGCGTGAACGGGACGTCGTTGAACTGTCGGATCGTGTAGTTCGTCCCGTGATCGGAGACCTCCTTTCCGAGCGTCAGCTGTGCACGTGACCCGTCCGGCAGCGTCGCATCGACCTGTGGTTGCCGCTTCGAGATCCCTTTTCCGGAGCGCTGAGCGAGCTTTATCACGAAGTTATCCAATCGCTCTTTGCCGTGTCGAACGTTCGTAATCAGGTTCTCGTAGTCGGTATGATAGACGAAGACCGGCGAATTGTACCCGTCACAGGAGATGTCCTCGACGTTGATGTCGTGTTTGATCGGATGGATCCGCTCGTAGCCGATGAAATCGCGCCGGATTACATAGAGCAATTTCTCGATCTGATACTCGGTTAGCGTCCCCGAATCCTCCTCGAGCACTGCAGGCTCCGGACGGGCCGAGATCCCGTCGATCTCTTCGATCTCCTCGGTCGATTCCTCCTGATCGTCGTCGGAACGCAGGGCCCCTTTTATACGATCGAGGAGCCACGCTGTATCCACTCGATCGAGGCTTTCGCGTACGGTCTCCGTATCCAGCGCTTTGAAATCTTCGAGCGATCGTCCCGTCGATGCCCTCTCCTCACTCGGGGACGCCCGGAGATTGTTTCGATCGATCAACCATCTCGTCTCCGCTTCGAGCACGTCTCGACGATCCTCGTCAGTGCCCTGGGCGACGATGTCCTCGTCGGAGTATTTGATACTCGTCCGGAGCTTTCCGGAGAAGAACTCCACGAGATCCGTCTCGATCTCGTTGAGATACGGCTCGATCACGTAGTACTTCTTTTCGTTCTCCTTCACCGAGTGAAAGATAACGACGCACGCGTACGGTTTGTCGACCCAGTATCGTTCCTCCTCGATGAAGTGCCGCTTTTTCTCCATCGAGACGGTCTTCTCCAGATCGTAGCGGTTTACGATCGTCGTCCGACCGTCGGCAGTCGAAAAGAACTCGTCTTCGTCCAGCTGTGGGTTGACGTTTACCGTCCGCCGATCCTCGAGTTCGAGCAGCTCTTCAGCGCGTTCTTCTCCCGTCGCGAGTATCGACTCGATATCGTCCGGATCGAATCCGAGAAACTGCTCTGGATCGAACTCCCTCAGATCGCCGCTCGAAGTGCGTGGCCTTCGGCCGTCCTCGTAGTAATACTCCCACTTGAAGTGTTCCCACGTGTACTCACCTTTCGTGACCGGTGTTTCCTCGATCCAGTTTCTGAACGCTCGATCGAATCGTACGCTCGCTTTCGCGGCCCCGCGAAGACGGTTTCGGAACACGTCGGGTGGACATCCGAGATACGTGGCCGGATCGAACTCGACGCGCTCCCAGCTGTCTGTTCCGGGAACGCCTCGATAATCGCTGCTGTAAAACGGGAGGAACGTATCCCACGTCTGTTCGGAGTCGACGTCCCGGTAGACGGCTTCGATCTGGTCGCTGTACTCGTACTCGCGCATGAAGTCCTTCCAGGTGTATTCTCCCGGGACAACCCGATCATCGGACTCCTCGGTGTCGGGAAGCGTCGTGTCCTCGATCGACTCCGATTCGACCGTCTTCCCACTCATGTCCCTTCCCTCCCGGCGAGTGTGTTCGGTTCGTTCATCGGCTCACCCCTCCGCACCGTGAACCGATCTTCATTCTGTCAACGGCTACCATCACTTCGGAGTATCGTCCATTATGGCTTTGTTACGACTCTTCTGTAGACCGGGCAAAGAGTCCCTGTAGACCGGAAAAAGGCACTTACTACCGTTAGTCGCGTTCGAGAGCGTGTATCCTGGCTGACGCCTGCCGGGGTGTGGTTATGTACGTCCTGTCGTTCGGACCGAATAATTCAAACTGTGCTTAACTATGGGTATGCCTGCCATGTTCGTCTCTACAGGGTGAATGTAGAGATGCAACGACAGGCGGGCGGTAATCACGGGCGGGGGCAAAAGGTAAGAGAAATGCTAGAGAGTGCCAACTCCCTGGAAGAACTCGACGAGATCGGCGTCGAAGATGGTGAAGACAAGGCAGAGGTACAGCTCTCCGAGGACGAAATATTCGAAATCCTGTACAGCAGCCTCCGGAGGGACCTGATAACGTATTTACAGGACCAGGGTGGCACGTCGACAGTGAGCGACATCGCGGAATATCTCGCAGCCAAGGAGAACGATACGACGGTCCAGCAGCTATCGTCTTACGACCGCAAGCGCGTGTACATCGGGCTCTATCAGAACCACTTGCCGAAGATGGACGACTTCGGCGTCGTTGACTACGACAAAAACAGAGGAACCGTGCGTCTGCGCGAATGTGTGACCCAGCTCGAACCGTACCTGCAGGATGTCGATAACTCGACTGCGTCTCGAGTGAAAGTCGGTGGAAGCGTCGTTCTGGCTGGCATTATCCTCTTCGGAATGCTCGATCTCGGGGCGTTTGCTGCCGTTCCGGATCTACTGTGGATCGCCCTCGGGGTGGCTGGTCTCTTCGGGTTCGCTGCCCTCGATGCGTACGACGGATTCTAATACTACCGGCTGTACCCCTTTCACATCCCAGAGGACCGCGCACACCGTGTTTTGGCCCATTGGCTATTGAACTTCTCGACGCGAGAGGCACGGGAATACAGCCGGCAGTATAATAGTCGAGCAATCCGGTTACGGAGCGTATTCCTCGTGAAAAATCAGCGACCGCCCTTCTTTGGGAGAATACAGGTAGATACTCATCTCGATTCGATCGGCCTCCACGAAAGCGTCCAGCCCGGAGAACGACGCCCAGTCCAACTGGAGTTCATCTTCCTCGAGCCAGGCGACCACGCCCTCCCTCGTATCGAACTCCGTTCGCGGAATGTATCGGTCCATATACCGCTCCGAACCGAACTGCGCCGTGAGATAAAACTCGGCGTACTCCTGTTCCAGTGAGCCGGAAAGCGGTGGCCCCTCGACGAGTTTGTAGGTTTCTCCCAGACTCGTCCTCGTGGTCTCGAAATTGCGGGTTACGGTCGGATCGGGCGTCTCGGCCCATTCCGGTGGCTCCAGAGTATCGAGGGATTCGTCGTATTCGAAGTCCACTTCGCCGCTCGTCTCGATCCCTACCTCCTTGCGACCCTCGTGTGTCTGTCGGATCCCCTCGCCGGAGAACTCGTATTCGACGCTTCGAACTGCGCCGCTTTCCGCGAGCAGTATCGAGACACTCCCTCCGGTGGCCGATTCCATCCGGTAGTCGACACGAGCGCTGTTCGGCTGGCGGAGTTCGAGGGACCCGGAGCGTCCGATCTCGCCGGTGTACCGCGCGTACGGCTGTTCCGACTCGGTGACGATTTCGTCGAACTCAAAGGACGCACTCTCAAGGAGCAACGGGACGGTGGCCTCCTCGAAGGGGAATCGGTTGAACGCGCCCCCGGCCGTGATCGCCGAACCCCCGTTCCCGGTCTGCCAGTGGTTGGTTCGGTCGGCCTCGGAATCGACCGATCGGGCGACAGTTCGGTCGGGTGTTACCCATCGATCGATTTCGACGCCGTTCCGCGTCTGCCGTTCGTGGACGAGCCGTTCGTCGACGTCGTACGCAATCTCTATCTCGTCAGTGGAGGCGTCCGAGTATTCGAGATCGTATGTCTGGGTGGTCCGATACCGGTCCTGTTCGTCGACGAACTGTCGGGCACCCGCCACGACGGTCTCCGTCACGATGCCGTTTTCGTCCGCGCCGGGCGGAAAGTCGAACTCCTCGGGTCGTTCTTCGGATTCTGTCCCGTCATCTTCGCTGTCCGAGCCGTCCTCGCCGTTTTCGTCCCCACCGGACGATTGTTCCGCTTCATCGGGCGACTCCTCGCCGCTACCGAGACAGCCGGTTGCACCGACGATTCCGGCAGTACCGGTGAGCGCGACGAATCGTCGTCGATTGAGTATCTCTTCCATGCGTATCCCGATCGAGGGGGAGAGACACGTTAGTAATCGATATTATACGGTGGCATTGTTCCGTTATAACATTCCTACCCCGGCTGCCACTGCTGTAGAGGTTATCTAAAACTGCTTCATCAGTTCGGGTGAAGTATATGTTAGAAATTCGACTATGGGCGAACTACGTCGTATGAATAAGCGTTCACTCCGCTTGTTTTTGATCAAAATAATACATCTGGATAGTTACCTATTTTGGGATCTTTCCGCTCTTCACGGAGCTGACCGCTTGAACCATACGATATCGGTTCGGCACCTCTCTCGCGTCTCATCAACGTCACTATGATCGAACAGCGGCTTCCAGAAAAGAAAGATTACCAATATATAATTGGCCCGTAGGGGTAATATGGTCGGCTTAATAGCTTCCATACAGCGACTGAAAGACGGACAACCCACCGAACCGATCGAGGAGTCCGAGACGACGATCGATGACCACTCTCTCGTTGCGGACGATAGCCCGAAGGAACTCTCGAAGGATCAGATGTTCGATATCCTTCGGAACAGCCGGCGCCGAGCCGTGCTCTCCTGTCTCCGCACGCGCGGGCCAGAGCTATCGGTCAAGGAACTCTCCACGTGTGTGGCAGCCGAAGAGTACGGTATCCCTGCCACAGAGCTGTCTTCCGAAGAGTACAAGCGAGTATATACTGGTCTCTACCAGTGCCATCTCGAACGAATGGCGGAACTGGGCGTGATCGACTTCGATAAAGACGAAAATATAGTTCGTCTCCGGAAGATCGCGTCTCAGTTCGCTCCCTACCTCGATAGTGAACAGCGTCTGGAAGCTGTCCGAATCGAACTCGGGGTTGCAGTGATCGCGGCGACGATCGTTACACTCGGAATTACCGGGTTCGGTCCGATCGGTACGGTTCCGCAGGTCCTGCTGGCGTCGGTGACGGTCGTCGCACTTCTCGGATTAGCGCTGGTTCAGCTGTTCGAGCCGGACGAGTTTGCCCAGTGATTCGGTTTCCTGTTCGGCTCAGATCTCCAATACCGACCTATAAGATATTTCTACTTTTCATTAACGTATTGTTACCTCGGCTCCCTCTGCGACTTTCTGGGATATCCTTCGGCCACGCTTCGAAACGCCTCCTGTGAGCAGTTCGCCATCGAAGGAGCTGTTTACTGATCTTCAGGATATACTTAACTAATAGTCTGTGTTCACTACGACCTCCTCGGGGGACGATAAGCATGAACTACTATCCAGATGGGGGATCCGACCATGTCGAACAAAGCACTAACTGAGCCGGGCGTCGAAAAAACGCCGGCTGAAGAACAGACGACTCCGAGCTGTCTCTCTCGACGTCTCGGATCGATGACGGAACTGTCGATCCGGCGGGAACAGATTTTCGAGATACTCTCCAACGAGCGCCGTCGGTTCGTACTTTACTACCTTCGACGGCACAGTGACGAGGGGCCGATCAGCTTTCGGGAACTCGTCGATCAGGTCGCGGCGTGGGAGAACGAGACGACTACCGACCAGTTGGGTTCGAGCGATCGCAAATGCGTGTACACGGCACTTCGCCAGACGCATCTACCCAAACTCGATACGTTCGGCGTCATCGAGTACGATCGTCAACGAGGCTCTATCGAGCCGAAAGAGTGTCTCGATGACGTCCTGTTGTACATGAAATACGTACCGGAACGAGAGATTCTCTGGCGGCGGCTGTATCTGGTTTTGGCAGCGCTGTGCGGACTCACGGCACTTTTGATATGGGGTGGAATCGTCCCGTTGGCGGACGTTCCGAAGATGATCGTGGCGGTCGGCACCGCTACGGCGTTTGGAGCGTTTTCGATCGCTCAGATATATCTGTCTTATCGGGATGGGTTACAGATCGACGAATCGGGCCGGTACTGATCGGCCTGTCGGGTGAGGCTGTGTCGATCCCAGTATCGTCGTCACTGCCACAAGGCCTTTTGAACCCCGGCGCGTTCCCTTCGACAGTATGTCCTCGACAACTGCGACAGATAGCCGTCCGTTCGTCGAAAGCGCCATCGCCGGCGCCGTGGCGTGGGGGCTCGGATACGTCTTCACGTATCTCCTCGCCGCAACCGATATCGAAGAATCACCGCTCAACCAGCTCATAGAGTTCTTCGAGGGCGAATCCGCGACGTACGAACTCGTCGGCTGGGTGTTTTACAACGCCCACCTCGTCGATATCTCCTACAGCGGGCTCGGTCCATTTTCGCCCCCGCGGAACTACATCGGCGGCGAGGACGGGTTCACCGTCTTTCTGTATCTGATCCCGCCTGCGCTTTTGCTCATCGCGGGACTCGCGATCGGACGATACCGCGGCGTCACGGAAATAAACGACGGCGCGATAACCGGCGCGCTCGTCACTCCGGGGTATCTGATCCTCTCTATCCTTGGTACGTTCCTGTTTACGGTCTCGGTCGGCGGCGCCTCCGGCGCTCCGGATCTGATCCCCGCGATCTTCATCGCCGGCCTCGTCTATCCGATCGTCTTCGGCGGGATCGGCGGCGTTCTCGCATCGGTGACGAATCAGTAACCGCCGTCGATTCTCTCCGCTCACTCCTCCGTTTGTGAGGGGCGCGGCGTCTGAAACCGTTTTGCGAGCAGCGTGAACGCCCCGAGGAAGACGAGATACAGCTGCCAGCCCCGAACGGCGATGGGGAACCGTCGATCGACCGGCCCCGGCTCGGGATCGGGCGACGGCTGGGCGGGGTTCGAGACGTGGGTGTCCGCCCGCGTTCCGCCCTGTCCGGCGTCGATCGCACCCTGCCCCGTCTCCGGATCTTCGGCAACCTCGACGAACGTCTGGACGAGGCCGTCAGTCGAGGATATGTAGAGTTCGCCCTCCAGCAGGAAGAACTGATCCCGGAGCGGCCAAAAGAAGTTGATACCCGACAGATGCGCCCAATCGAGCGCGAGGTGGGCGAACGTGTGGACGAAGAGGCCGGCCCACGCGATCCGAATGCCACGTTCACCCCACCGGTCGCGAATCCACGAGCCTTCCCGGACAGTCTCCCAGTAGAGGACGCCCCCGGCGATCGCGGTGAACACCATGTTGTGTAACACGGTCCGGTGGGCGCCGTCCATGACCCACCCGAGAGCCGTGTCGAGTTCGGGAACGAGGACGATCGCGAGGACGAGGGCGAGCGCTCGTCGGTCGTAAAATCGCCCGAGCAGCCCGACGGCGAGAACGAACGCGAACGCGGCGTGAACGACCGAAGAAGGCATCACCGATCACCTCCCGCGGTGCGGTCGCGCCGTTCGACGAGATATTTCGCGGGAAGCGAGGCGATCGCGGTCACGACGACGACCGCCTGCCAGCCGGATTCGACGAGTCGGATCCGCCGTTCGTCGTTCGCCGGGTCGATCCACGTGTCGACGTGGTGGGTCTCGACGGTTCCCGGCGTCGCGAGTTCGATCCAGCCGTCGTCGATGGTGGCGTACGTCTGGATGACTCCCTCCTGTGTCGAGAGCAGAAACCGCCCGACGATCGCGTAGTACCGATCCGAAAGCGGATACAGAAAAGCGACGCCCTCGGCGCTGAACGCGTCGAGACCGATTCCGGCGACCGCGTAGGCGGCGATCGCGACCCACGCGACCCTGACGCCGTACCAGCCGTAGCGGCCACGAAGCCAGGATTCCTCGCGAATCTCGGTGTCATAATACAGCACTGTCGCCGCCCCGAGCGGGATGAAAAGCGAATGGAGCGTGGCGTTCGCGGCGCCGAATACCAGCGGTCCGACGATCGAATCGAGGTCAGGCAGCGCGGCGGCGACGGCGACGATCGCTATCGAGCGCCGATCGAAGGCGGCACCCAAAAGCGCGACGCCGAGGAGGACCCCCACCGCGACGTTGACCAGTGTCGGCGGCATGTGCGACGGTTGTTCTCGGCGTGTATAGCGTTTCCCGTCAGTTCGGGAGGGCACGCTTATACCGTCGGGTACCGTCTGATCCGGGTATGCGCGAGCCACGGGCGGAACTCGCCGAGCGAATCGCCGGTGAGGTGACGCTTTCGGACGATCCCGGTTCGACCCTCCGAAAGTGGCGCGAGGAGTTCGACGTCGCACAGACGACGCTGGCCGACGAACTCGACGTCTCGGCCTCGGTCGTCTCCGATTACGAGAGCGGGCGGCGGGAAAACCCCGGTATCGCCGTCGTCCGCCGGGTCGTCGAGGGGCTGTTGGCGATCGACGAGCGCCGCGGCGGCGACCGCCTCCGCCAGCACGCCCGCGTGATGTCCGCCGGCTTCGATCAGGACGTCGTCTACGACCTGCGCGAGTACCCGACGACGGTGCCGCTCTCGCGGTTTTACAGTTCGATCGGCGCGACGGCCCTCACGCGGGGAACCGCCGAGACCATCGCGGGCCACACCGTGATAAACAGCGTCGAGGCGATCAAACGACTCTCCAGCGAGGAGTTCTACCGTCTCTACGGGCAGTCGACGAACCGGGCGCTCGTTTTCACCGGCGTGACTCGCGGGGAGTCACCGCTCGTCGCCCTGCGTGTCGTGACGCCGACGCCTTCGGCGGTCGTCCTCCACGGGATCGAAGACGACGATCTCTGGGAGCACGCGCCGACGCTTGCGAGCGCGGACGGGGTCTCGCTCGCGACGACGGTCGAACCGCTCGATTCGATCCTCGAGACGCTCCGCGGGTTCCCCTGATACGGATTACGGAAGATTCAGGCCGAAAGCCCCGCGTTCAGCGCGGGGAGGAGATCAAGCGCGATCCTCCGTGTGGTCGGCACAATCATCCGGCATGGCCCCGGCGATGTCGGTGAGCCATCCCCGTCTGTCGGCCGCCTCGACGAACGCCGACGCGGCGCCGACCGCGTCCGCCCCGAGTTCGAACGCGCGCCGAACGTCGCCCGCCGTACTGATACCACCACCCAGAAGGACACGAGTGGAGGGGTTTGCGCCCTCGATCGCCGCTACGAACCGTTCGACGCGTTCGGGATGTGTCCGTGTGATCGAGCGGCCGCTTTCGATATCTGTCGGCTCCTCGAAGAGGAGGCAGTCGGGATCAAACGCGAGAACGGCTCGACCCATCTCGACGCTGTCGACGCAGACGATCGATTCGAGTTCGTACTCGGCACACCGGGCGATCGTCCGTTCGATCTCGGAGAGCGTCTCGCGGTTCTCCGGATGGTTTACGATCACGCCGTCGGCGCCTGCCGTCGCGACGGTGGACAGCGCGATCCGGCCCGTTCCACGCCCTTCCGACAGCGCGTCGACGGACTGGGCGACGACGGGGACCGATGTCTCCGCAGCGAAACGGGAGAGATCCGGAATCTGTGGCGCGACGGCGAAGGTCGCCCCCGTCCGTTCGTGGACGGTTTCGATACACTCTGCGAGCGCGATCCCGTCGTCGCCGGCCGTGCCGGCGTAGACCTTGTAGTTCAAAAGGAAGTACGGATACTCGAGCGTCATCGATGACGAACAGACGGGACGACGGCCTTTCAGCGTTCCCCAACCGGGGCGTCCGCCGACCGGATCTCGGCCGCTTATCCCACGCCATGGGACCCAGCGAACGCTCTTAAGGAAGGCGAACGATCGTAACGGCAGGTGCTTACGATGTCAGATGAAACTCGATCAGTCCAGTACGAAAAAGAACGTGAACTCACCGCCGAATCGCCGACGCTCATCGAGGGACTTCCGGGACTCGGGCTCGTCGCCGCCATCGCGGTCGATCAGATCACGAAACAGCTCGACCTCAAACAGCACGGGACGATCGTCTCCGAGGACTTCCCACCCGTCACGTCGTTTCACGACGGCCGGGTCCGCGATACCGTCAGAGTCTACGCCGGCGAAGATCCGGACGTGATGACGTTACAGAGCGACGTTCCGATACCGCCCGGAGCCGTCAAATCGCTGAGCCGGTGCGTGCTCGAGGACCTGGCCGACGAGTTCGATCGTGCCGTTTTCCTTGCAGGCGCGCCCGCCGAATCCGAAGAGCAACTCGGCGAGGTGATCGGCATCGCGACGACCGACGAACTCGAGGAAGCGATCGTCGACGCCGGGATCACCATCGCGGAGGGAACCGGGACGATCGGCGGTGTAACCGGCGCGCTCGTAAACGATTGCTATCACGCCGACATTCCGGCGGCCGTACTCGTCGTCCGGTCGAACCCGTATATCCCCGATCCCGGTGCAGCTCACGAAGTCATCGAGAACGCCCTCGAACCGCTCGTGGACTTCGATATCGACACCGACGAACTACTCGAGCAGGCCGAAGAGATTCAGCGACAGAAACAGCAGATCGCCGAACAGCTCCAGCAGTACCAACAGGACGACGCCGAGCAACCACGGACTGCCGGAATGTTTCAGTAACCACCGTCAGCGCCGGTCTGTCATGTCCTCTCAACGATCGGTCACGTCGTGCTGTTCGAAATAGAGCCGGAGCTTCCGAACCGACGTCACGACGACGTCACAGTGTCGTTCGAGCGCGGCGTTCGGTTTGAATCCGATGGCCGTGCCGGCGGTCTGAAGCATCGGGAGGTCCGTATCCCCGTTCCCGACCGCGATCGTCCGTCCGAGTTCGACCTCCTCGGAAAACGCCAGTTCCTCGAGCGCTCGATCCTTCCCCGTCTCGAGAAGCGGCCCCTCGATCTCGCCCGTCAGCGCCCCCCTTTCCATGACGAGCCGATTCGCGACGAGATGGTCGACGGCCACGTTCGCCCGTTCGAGTGCCGCCTCGATCCCCCGTTGGAAACTGCCGGTGATGATCGCGACGGGGACGCCGGAACTTCTGAGATCGAAGATCAAATCGGCGATTCCCGGACGGAGTTTACAGCGTCCAAACGCCGCGTTAACTCGCCTCTCGGGCATCCCCTCTAAAAGTGAGATCCGCTGTCGGAGGCTCTCGGCGAAGGCCACCTCGCCGCGAAGTCCCCCCTCGGTAAGTCCGCGTATCTCGCTTGCGACATCGTATTCTCGGCCCAAAAGGGCGGTCAGATCCGACTGTGTGAGCGTTCCATCGAAGTCGAAAGCGACGAGCGTCATACCCCTCGTTCGTCCGCCAGTGACATACCCGGGGAGGGCCGCTGTCACGGCGTGAGAAATGCCGACGGAGGCGATGCTTTTTGTCGATCGAAGCCGAAGATAGCGATGCAGTCGGTGGGATGACAGAGCGGACTAACGTGCCTGCCTGGAAAGCAGGTGGCCGAGAGGCCTCGTGGGTTCGAATCCCACTCCCACCGCGTTCGAGACGGCGGACACAAGAGGGGCACGGTCCGACTCCGGGCGGCGTTCCCGCCGACCCGAAATCGACGACTCATTTAAACGGGGCGAGAGAGAAACTACAGCCATGAGATTCCTCGTCGCATTCGACGGCTCGGAGGAGGCCGAAGACGCACTGGCGTACGCTATCGACATCGCGAGTGCGATGGGCGGTTCGATCACCGTCGCGTACGCGGTCGACCCCGATATCTACGAGGTGGGCGGCAGCCAGCCGATCTCGGGCTTTTCGGACGCCGACCGGCGGCTGTTCACAGAAAGCATCGAAGCCGCCGAAGATCGGGGGCTGGACATCCTCGAGGACGCCGAGAGGCTGGCCGACGACCTCGAGTACGCGGTCGAAACCGAGCTCCTGTACGGCGATCCGGTCGAAGAGATCACCGACTACGCCGAAGACGGGGGATTCGACGGCGTCATCGTCGGCCATCGCAGTCGATCCGAGCGCGTCGGTCGGCTGCTCGGCAGCGTCGCGAAATCGATCGTCGAGCGGGCGACGGTCCCGGTCACCGTGGTCCGGTAGCGATCGCGCACGGACGAACCGACAGATGCCGAAATTCGAAAACGAAAGCGTGAGTGCCTACAGGGCGGCTCACCGTATGAATCGAACAGTGAGTTCGTAATCCGGATTATATGACTACGGGATAGACGTGTCGGTAACGCAGTCGATCCGGCACCGACCGAGAACCGTCGGGCCTCAGGCTGCGGGTGAAACTATGGAACTCAAAACACTATTCCAAACGGAAGACGACCGTGCCGTTTCGCCCGTGATTGGCGTGATCCTCATGGTTGCGATCACCGTCATTCTCGCGGCAGTCATCGGAACGTTCGTCCTCGGGCTCGGCGATCAGGTACAGGAGACGTCACCGAACGCGCAGGTGACGATCGAGGACGTTAATATTACCGAAGGTAGTGAAGTGGATAACGTGACGTTCGCCCACAGCAGCGGCGAAAGCTTCACTGAAGACAACACAGAGGAGATTCGCGTGACCGTCGGCGGTGATGAGTTGGGGAACATCAGTGCTGATGATTTCCCCGCAGGTGACTTCTCCGCTGGTGACGAAATTACACTTCCCGACGAATCAAATGAGGGAGAAGGTGAAGAAGGCGACACCATCCGCGTCGTCTGGGTCGGCGAGGAAAGCACGAGCACGATAGCCGAACGCCAGGCGTAGGAAGGCCTTCCCTCGGTCGTAGCTCGCCCCT
>LKMJ01001802.1_pt1 | contig 19227 bp, 19 predicted proteins | sample 643391 | NCBI WGS metagenome assembly LKMJ01 (sample SAMN04112250, study PRJNA286221) | soda lake metagenome | biome: soda lake; feature: Kulunda Steppe; material: water; isolation source: sample PL-Br10 brine of Picturesque Lake | place: Russia: Kulunda steppe | collected 2010-07 | reverse complement strand
GGACGAGCTCTTTGATATACATGGGGATGCTCGTGGAGGAGTCGCGGCCTCACGCGATGATGATATCGTCCGTCTCCTCCGTGTTATCCGTGCTGTTGTCGCCCTGGGGTTTAGTTTCTTCGCTGGCTGCCTCGACCTGTTCAACGGATTCTTCCACTTCATCGGTATCGTCCGACTGTTCGCTCGCTGGGACAAACCCGAGGTCGTCTTCTGAGGCGTTTTCAAGCTCTCGGATGCGAACTTTGCATTCGATGAGTTCGTCTGTCAAGCCTTCGACTGATGCTTCAAGCTCCTGTACGCGAGATTCAAGTTCCTCAACCCTGTTCGGGCACATATCAGCAACCATTTTCGCCGATTACATAAACCTGTGTCAGACATCCGTCCAAACGTTGATACGAACTGTGCTAACAGGACACGCGATTAGTTGGTGTTTTGACGAGCTAACGCCCGTTGCGCGCTCTCTCCGTCCTTGAGGCCTGAGCCGGTGAGGACCCCAACGACAACGTCCGACCTCTCAATTGCACCCTGGTTGCGGGCCTGTTGAATGCCGGCAATAACACTGGCACTGGCTGGCTCCGCAAAAATCCCCTCCGTTCGACCGAGAGTTCGGAGTGAATCGAGAATTTCCTCGTCGGAAACGACGACGCTCGTTCCACCGCTCTGTTCGAGCGCCTGACATGCCGCTTCAACTCTGTGCGGGACCTCGACATCGATACTATCAGCACAGGTTTTCTGCGGATGTGTGGTGGCTGTTTCCGCCTGAGTGTTCTCGGCAGTCTGGTCGTGAAACCGATTGTGTATAGTGGTGGCTGACTGTGTCTGAACACCCAGCATTCGTGGGGTCGATTTGATAAATCCGAGTTCCCCAGCAACTGCGAGACCGTTCCATGCCCCAGCTATCGTGCCACCATTTCCCATCGGAACGACGACCCAGTCGGCGTCGGGACAGTCCGCCGCGAGTTCGTACCCGAGCGTGCGTGCACCGGCCGCCGTAAACGGCGAGGCACCCGCGCTCCGGTCGAGCCACCCTTCTTTCAGGACACTCGTCGCACACGCGCGATACGCATCAGTATACGAACCATCAATCCGGTTCACTGTTGCACCGTATATTTCGGGCTGGAGAGCTTTCGTTTGCGGGATTGACTCAGGAACATACAGCGTACAGTCAAGACCGCCACGCGCAGCATAGGCAGCTATCGATGCTGCTGCGTTTCCCGTTGATGCACACGCTATCACATCGTGGCCCTGTTCTCGGGCATAGGTGGCCAGTACAGCGCTCCCGCGGTCTTTTGTCGACCCGCTCGGCTGTTGTCCCTCCAGTTTTAATCGAAGAGTCAAACCGAATCTATCGCCTAATCGATCAGCAGTGACACAATCCGTGGCACCTTCACCAAGGGTGACAGGCTGGTCACCACTCACCGGTAACAACGGAAGATACGTCCAGATGTCATCGGTATGAATGGTAAATGAATCCACTGATTCCCTGAGTCTGTCGTAATCATATGTCAGGTTCGCGTGCGCCAGACAGCTGTGAGTCTCAGCCGAATCCGCATCGCTATGTTTCTCAACCGACTCTTCATTAGACCTCACCAACCCTTCCTGCTGTGAAATTGGAAATGGTTCGCCAGCGGTGAACCAATTACCGCATCTATCACAGACAAGCTGGACACCGCGTTCCATCTATCGAAGGGAGCGGCCCACAGGCCTATATGTTTTCCCTCTGGTGTTCTCCTGGTCACCATTCCCTGTGATTAACAGCGATACCCATTGACTACTATCCGAATCCGTACCCTTCATGTCTCCCCTCCCCGACGTGGTGGGTATGTCGTTACAGGTTCGGAGACGCATTGGGCTGGCTGATATTATCACGTTGTTTAACGTGGTGATAGGGACCGTCGCGATGGCCGTTGCAGTCCTCGGCGAGGTCCAATTGGTCGCGCAACTGATTTTGTTAGCCGCAGTCGCAGACGGTCTGGATGGTATTGTCGCGCGGTTCCGTGGCGGGACCGAAGTCGGTCCGTTTCTCGACTCGATTGCTGATATCGTCTCGTTTGGAACAACTCCCGCGCTATTAGTTTTTGTCGCGGTCCGAGACGAATGGGGACCGCTCTCGGAATCTCCTGAACTGTTCGCAGTCGCCGCAGGAGTGGCCTCACTATTCGTCGTCTTTTCGGTTCTTCGAACGGCACTCTACTCTGTCTTTGTCGGAGAGGACGAGACACGCCCCGGTATTCAGAACACGCTTGGCGGAACAATCCTCGCAGCTGCCTACCTGGCAGGTATCACGGCTCCTCCCGTCTTGCTCGCTGCGACAGTCATTCTGTCAGTGATGATGGTTGCTCCGTTCGCGTATCCAAAGCTACTGAATCGTGATGCCTTTGCGATGAGTGTTATTCAGTTTGGGGCGATACTGGTGCCAACCTTCGCTGACCGGCTGTTTCCGCGATTGCTACTCATAGCGGCACTCGCGTACATGCTGCTTGCACCGCGGTATTACTGGGGTGAGTAGGTTACAGGCAGGCGGAAATGCTGACACCCTGATATAGCCACGGTCTATCGAACAAGTGATTCCCGCAGTGCTCGGGCCCGTTCGGATTGCTCACGGTTTCCTTCGACATCCGCAAGGGTTTCAACGGCTTCGAGTGTTCTCACGGAGTCATCGAGAAACGAGAGAACGTCTCCGGGATACGCATATAGCATGTACTCTTCGCCCATGACATCGACGATTGCATCAGGTCCAAGGCCCTGTTCGCGAAGTTCCAGTAGATACCGAGTGAATTTCTCTTCTGCACAGCCACAGTGCGGGTTCGATTCACAGTCACAGTCAAGAAAGTCAGATGCGAAATCAAGTACGCGGTCTTGTGTGGCGTCATCGAGCTTCGATAGACCTTCACCCTGGTACAGGATATCCATCGTTGCACCGCTAAACGCTCCCTTCGGGAACGATGTCTCTATCTGAGAGACAATCTGACGATGATTTTTGAGATAGATTTTATCGGTGATTGCCACAGTTGAATGAACTATTGCGGACGAGAGACTAAAACTCGACGGTAGCAGACTGTTGGAGATGCATAGTCGGATAAAATCACCGGACAGTTCGTTGTCTGGAACCAGGTTCGAAACGTATATGAATCCAACCGGATTACAATCTGATGCGTGTCCGGGTTGGGGTAGTGGTATCCTTTGGCCTTGTGGTGGCCAAGACGTGGGTTCAATTCCCGCACCCGGACCTTCTATAGTTTCAAAGAAACCGAAAGAATTTTTCTCATCTCCGCTATCGGTCAAATATATTATCAAGACTCATGTCCCGCTATGTTACTGGACCGCTGCTAACCAATTAGTTTGTCAAAACCCGTCCCTCAATGCAATTGTCCGGACGGTAGGTATTGACTATATAGGAGTAATTGGTGAATATAGCGGAAATAGAAACATTATTACTGCTTGGACATTCACATTCGGTCGAAATGCCGGAACATTCCGCGCGTGGGAAAACAAGGCGTCGCTTTTTAACTGCATCAGGGGCCGCGGGCGCACTTGCGCTGGCTGGCTGTATCGAAACAGGGTCAGACGATGACGGAGGAGACGATGGCAGTGATGACGGTGGTACGACCGACGGCGGTAGTGAGGACCTCGAAACCATCGACTTCGTTCTGAACCCTGCTGAGGAAACGTTGGACATTGAAGTCCAATATAGTCCGTTGATTCGGAGCCTTGAGGATGAGTTCGATATCGAAGTAGATCCGACCGTCGCTGAAACCTACAATGCGACAGTCGAGGAACTTGCCCGAGCAGGAGAGGGCGATAAGATGCTTGCTGATACATCTCCAGTCGCGGTGCTTGAGCTTGGGGACGAAGTAAGCGTCAGTGGAATGCGCATTCAATTCGGTGCGGCACAGTACTTCTCAACGCTCGTTACGCGAAGAGAGAGCGATATTGAAACCGTACAGGACCTGGAGGGAGAACGCGTCGTCGGTGGAAGCCTGGGGTCCATCTCCGGTGGAATTGCGGCACTGTGGATGCTACAGGATGGTGGACTCGACCTCGGTAACGCGGTTGATGGTGGGTCAGCAGAAGACTTCGAGTGGATCGGTGACCAGGCCCACGACATCGCAGTCGGCCAGCTTATGGATGATGAATCCATCGCCGCAGCAGGGGCAGGAGGGTTTGTGACGATCCCAAATATTCCAGCAGACGAAATAGAGGAGGACTTCCCGGAAGTTGCAGAGATCTCAGCTGAGTTCTCTGGAGCCGGTTCAGCAAGCAATGACCTCAGGCTGATACAGGCATCACCACCACTTCCACGAGCACCAATTGTTGCTAACGCAGAGTGGGATGATGACCTGCGACAGGAAATCGACGAGTTCCTTGTGAACGCAGACCAGGACGTACTGGGCCATGACGCACACCAACTTGCTGAAGACCTCGCACTGGACATTGACGACGAAGTGCTTGATGCATACGAGGAGGACGATGACTTCGACATTGACGACTGGGATGTTGATGAGGACGACTGGCAGGAATTCGATGACCACCTGCTCTGGTTTACCGGTATCGAGGAGGCCGACTCGTCTGCGTATGACCCAATCGCAGACTTCGCATCTGATCTCGGTATCGACTACGATGACCTGTAAGAACTGACCGGACAGTAGGTCAAACCCGAACAATTACAACAGCGAACGTAAACACTTGAGTAATGAGTAAAATTGTCGTTGACGGGCTCAGAAAAACCTATGGGGACACCGTTGCCCTCGAAAACCTGTCTTTTGAGGTGGAAGCAGGTGAATTCGTTATTATCCTCGGTGTTTCTGGCTCCGGTAAATCCACATTATTACGATGCATGTGTGGATTGAATGAACCGACAGAGGGAGAAATTCGAATCAATGGAGAGCCGATGACTGCCCCGCGCCCCGAAGTTGCGATGATTTTCCAGCAGCACAATATCATCGGTGACATGTCGGCCTATTCCAACGCCCTCACTGGTGGCATTAATCGGACCGGCTTTCTCTCCAGCATTTTCCAACTCCAGAGCAAAGAGGAAAAACGGCGAGCGCTCGCTGCGCTTGATACCGTTGGATTGCTGGACGAAGCCGAGCAAAAGGCGCGTCGAATGAGCGGTGGCCAACAACAACGGGTTGGGATTGCACGGGCATTGGTTCAGGAGTCGGAAGTCGTCCTTGCTGATGAACCAGTTGCAAGTCTTGACCCAGGAAGTGCACAAGACGTGATGCGATACCTGCAGCGAGCATCAAACGAACGAAACCTGAGTACGTTCATTAGTCTCCATCAGGTCAATATTGCGCGGAAATTCGGTGAACGATTTATCGGACTTCACGATGGAAAGAAAGTGTTTGATGGCTACCGGGATGAGTTGACCGTCGACGCTATCGACAAAATATATGGCGATATCGATACGGAAGGAATGTTTGTCAATCAAGAGTCGGATAGTGAGTTACAGTCATCCACTGAGCACCAACAGGAAGCGACATTATAATCGATATGGAAGAGAGTGAACCAGGCAATCTAGTTGATGAAAGTCGGCAAGAAAAGACAGATAGTGGAAAATCACAGGAAACGACCGAGGAGCAGACCAGAGCTGAGGGGAAAACAACCCAGGCAACGACAGATGGTGGTGTGTCCAACCAGCAGGCAACTGATAACGCCGCTGATGAAATAGAAAAGCAGTTCGAGAATATCAAAGAGACGCGCCGACAGCGAGCAGTCGGGTGGGCAGCACTCGTTGGTGTTCTTGGGTTTCTGACCTATCAGGGGTTGTCAGCCACGGAGTTCTTCGATGATGATACAGACTTTACGTGGGGACACTTTTCAACTCGGATGACCGAGTACTTCCCAACCACAAGAGTGGCCGACCTCGGTGTTATCTCATATCTAGACGGCTATTACGTCTGGATGGTTGATTTCGGTTCATACTGGGCATTTATCAGAGACCTGAATCTGATTTACGACCCGGAAATAGGGTCGTTACTCTTCCAGTTCCCAATTAACCTGACGGACCTGTATGCGTTCATCTTTGTCGAGCTTGGTATTTTTCGACTGTTTGGGGAAGCCGGAACAACGCTTGCAATGGGACTGGTCGGCACGGTTCTGGGCTTCCCACTGGCACTCCTCTTTAGTATTCTCGCAACTGAGCGCGTGCTTCGCTTCCCATTCAATTTCATCTTCCGCGCAATCATGTCCTTTATCCGGGCAATCCCAGCAATTATCTGGGCACTCATATTCGTTGCCCTCGTTGGACTCGGTGCAACAGCCGCTACACTTGCTATCGGTTTCAACACGATAGGGAATCTCGGCCGTCTATTCGTCGAGGACCTCGAAGAACTCGAAGACGGACCAATTGAGGCGATGCAAACGACTGGTGCAAACAAATCACAGATCGTGTTCTTCGGGATGCTCAGCCAGGTTCGAACATCGTTTATCGCATGGACGCTCTACATCTTCGAAATTAACGTCCGAGCTGCAGTGACCGTCGGTGTGATTGGTGCAGGCGGACTCGGCGCGATTGTGGCTGCACAACAAGCTCAGCTTAATTACGAGGAAATGATGGCAACGCTGTTTGTCATCTTCATCCTGATTTTGCTAGTCGAGTTGTTCAGCCAGCGTCTTCGCGCCCGGTTGCGGTCGGATGACGAAAAGCGTTCGTGGCGGGAACTTATCTTCGGCTTCCCAGCCCGGATGGCCGACTCACTGCGGCAGTAAATAGCGACTCAGTTTTTCATCGTATCGACTACGCGACGAACCGTTACTCTGTCGGTGCATCACGCACCGCATCAACTTCGGCGACTGCTTCGAGTAACGTCTCGTGAGCAGTCCCGTTCGAAGCGACAATGCCACGGCACTCCGAGTGCCATGGATTGCCTTCGAGGTCAGTAACCGTTCCCCCAGCCCAGTCAACCATCGCCGCCCCACCGACAGTATCCCACGCGTTCGTCTCGACATTCGTGATAAGGCCCTCAATGGCTCCCGCGGCGAGCATGGAAAGCTCTGCCTGCGCAGAGCCCGGCCGTCGCAAATCACCGAACCGGGTGACAATCTCACGGCTGGCAACAGCATACTCGTCGCGCCGGTCGAACGACCACCAGATAGCGGGTGCAACCTGAAACGTTTCTGGGTCGGACCGCTCGCTGACCGACACTGCGTTGCCATTTCGGTAGACCCCCTCGTTGGTGGCGACGAACCGGTCGTGAAGGGCTGGTAACTCGTTGATAGCAACAACGGGTTCCCTATCACGGACACAGGCCACACTCGTTGCCCACCGACGGTTGCCACGGATAAAATTGTTCGTGCCATCGATTGGGTCAATAATCCAAGTCCTGCCGGAGGAGGCGATAGCTTCCTCGGTATCGCCTTCCTCCCCAACTACTGCATCGCCTGGATAACTTTCCTCGATACGAGCAATAATGGCCTGCTGGGCCTCGTGGTCAGCCTGAGTTACCACATCAGTTTTACTTTCTTTGTACTCCACTGGGATATCCGTACGAAACGCATCTGCTGCGACCGCGGCCCCTGCTGCAGCACTCTCTTTTGCAACCGAAACAAGCTCATCTCGCTCCATTGGCCGCTTTACGGTCAGTTACCGTTTAGTCCTGACGTTCGAGAGTGTCCCATTTTGTCCCTGTTTGTTCAGTAGTTTCCCACTGATTACGCTGTCACGGCCGGATTGGGGCGACAGTATTTTGTAGGTAGGTTTCGTACGACCGAACTGTAATGTCGGAAGTCTGCTCGACGTGTGGGTTGCCTGATGAGCTGTGTGTCTGCGAGGATGTCGCGAAAGACTCACAGGAGATTACAATCCGCATCGACGAGCGCCGCTACGGAAAAGAGGTAACGATTATTGAAGGATTCGACCCGAACGATGTCGATATGGACAGTCTCTCCTCAGACTTGAAATCCAAGTTTGCCTGTGGGGGGACGATAGATGACGACCAGATTGAACTCCAGGGGAATCATCTTGGCCGTGTCGAAGACTTTCTCCGAGATAAGGGATTCAACGTCGCCTGAACCTGTCCGGTTACGTCGTTCGATGAACGCTCACTGAGTGGTTAATGCGTTTTGAGATTCAGAAAAACTGAAAGAGGTCCTCGCGACCGACAGCCCGGAGATGTTCTCGAACGGCATCGTTGAGTGGTTGAATAGACCCGCGCTTCGCACTGATAGGCGCAATCGTATCCTGCCATTGCTTCCACGGAGGATGAAGACCCAGCCGTTTCGCAATCGCATCGAGTTCAGCGTCCCTGTCATCGACTTTATCTATCTTATTGACTGCAACGACGGGTGGAATACCAACATCCTCCAGAAAGTGAAATAGTTCTACATCGTGGGGAATCGAATCCGGCCCGCTGTGTCGGTCGATAATTTCGACGGCAGCGTTTCCATCCAGAACGAGGACGCCAACGAGAATATTCGATGCGTGTTCTTCGATATACTGAACTACATCCGTTTTTATTTGCTCTCGTTTTTTCTCAGGAACACCCTGCATGAAACCGAACCCTGGCAAATCAGTGATAACGAAATCCTCCGCGGCCCAGTCAAAGTGATTCGGCTGCTGTGTGACGCCTGGGCGCTGTCCCGTATCGACAGAGTGGCCGGTCAGTTCCCGCATCAACGTCGATTTACCGACGTTCGAGCGACCAACGAGAACGACTTCGTCGGAACGGTCAGGCCGTGTTTCGAACATACTGTACCATTTTCGGGGAAGGCGAAAAAGATGCGGATGTTGATGGCTTCTTAGGATGTAATTACTGTCCGTTTCTTCTCATTCGGCCTCGCGTAACCAACAGGGCCGCAATTACAGTGAGCGCAGCAATTCCTGCAGAGATGTTGAATCCGGAGCCATCTTCATCTGCTTCCTGAACGTCCACAATAACCGGCTCGATTGGAATGTCTCCAAGCGTAAACACCGTCGACCCGATATCTGAAACCGTTGCCGTAAACTCAACTGTCGTCGATGAGTCGCTATCGAGTCTCACCGTCTGTTCATCTATCTGCTCGTTATTCTGTGACAGCGTGAGCGTTCGCTCCCCGGGGAACGAAGCAGCGTTTTCAACGGTCACTGTGAGTGTCACGGTGTTGCCTGGCGCAGCACTCGTTGTATTAGCGCTAAAGGAGGTGACTTCAGCCTGTGCAGGTTCGACAACGCTCACAGGCACCGTCACATCACCAACGGAAAGCTGCTTTTCACCAGTGTTTTCCATGGTGTAGCTGAAATCGAGTGTCTCTGACGCACGCGGTTCCAGCGTTCCCTCTCTCACGGTTATCTGTTCGTCGTTGACACTGAAATCCGTCCAATATTTCCCTGTAACCCCGCCAAAGTTTCGGGCAATAACCGACATATCGAGCGTTTCGCCGGGAACCATCGTCACCGGTCTGACCGCCCCAATACCTCGGTCACGATAGGGGCCCGAGAACCTTGGCTCCAGTTCCCCTTCACCGAGCGCAAACGTGATTCTGGCTGGTGCAACCTGCTCGAATATCTCCACATGTGTCTCTTCATCCCACATCGTCGGATGATTTGTCGTTCCAGTATAGGTTGCAACATTCCCTGCAGTTTCACTCGATGCAACCTGAGCAATGCTGTCTTCGAAGTCGGATGCGCTCACGACATCATCTTTGGCGTTCATCTGTCGGAAGACTTCATCAAGCGACTGTTCACCACCTGTCTCAGCCCGGATCTCTTTATCGATTACTCCGCTTACGAGTGCGCCGAGGCGATAATCGGCTGCCGTTGCCCACGTTGAGGGATTTTTCAGGACGGTCTGGCTGAACCGTGACCGTTCCCCGATAGCGAGTTCGTTGGCAAACTCCTCGAACTCAATTCGGTCCTGTTCAAGCGTCAAGAGGGCGGCATAATACGTTGCAGTGGCCTCCGTAAACCACCGAAAATCAGTCGCACTGGTGTAGCCCTGTCTCGTATGTACGTATTCGTGTAACCAGACGTTCGCTGGCTCATCAAGCCGTTCAAAATCACGAACCCAGAGGTCTGCAGGACCAGTCTGTAAGCCACGCACGCCCCAGTCAACCTTGTCAGTGGGAGCAGCAACCATGAAGACGGCCTCATCCCGTTCTCCCACACGAAGTGTATTGGAAGCATCGCTGAGTGACTCGAAGAGTTCAGCGGGTTCTTCTTCGAGCGATGCAGCCTCAGGGATGACGAGTTTGAACTCCTGGTCGTGGGCCTCGTGTGTCTTTGTCTCATACTCACCAAGATACGCAATCACATCGCTCGTTGCTCCCTGGTCAGTCGTCATCTCCGAGGTTAATCCAATCCGGTCGCCTCGCCATCCCCACCGGTGAGAGACACGTGGTTGTGACACCAGCGCCCAGTCACCGACGTCGACAAACAGGTATCTTCCTGCAGCGTCAATCGGTCCAGAACCGTCGACAGAACGGTTTGCATCAAGACTGTACGTCACGGTGGGGTTAGTCGTCCTCCCATCCCATTCGTAGGTACGGTCATCCCGCTGAACGAACCCATTGATATCGTTAACTGATGCACTCGTGGGGAGCGTAAATTCAAGTAATGCTGCATCCTCTGGGAGTGAATAGCGGTGGGTTACTTCGTACCGTCCCGGCTCATCAGGAAGAAGCGACAGGTCCTGTGTGAGTTCGATAGCTGGGCCGGTAGCAGTTGTTTGTGCTTCGGTCGCCGAACCCTCTGACGAAGCCGAAAACAGGTCAGTTCCCGTCGTCAGTTCGTCTGTTTCCACCGACTCATTCTGGTCGGTCGGGCTGTCAAAATGACTGGTTGATGCGTTATCGGCACCAGCCGTCCCCATCGCAACTGCTGGGACGCAAAGCGCCAGCAGAAATCCGGTAACACAGAGGAAAATGAGTCTCCGGTACCCGTGGTTCATGGCCCACGTTAGGAGTTGCTTACCTTAGTTGTGTGGGTCACTTACGGACAGTACCAAACATCAGACGAAAATCAGAACACTGTTAATTCGACAGGTCAACACCAAGGTGGTTTGTTATCGAGGAATCCTCCTCCGGCAGGTCAAGTCGGTTAGCAAGAAGATTTACTGCAATAAGCTGCGCTAACTCCGTGGCTTCATCGTCAGTTAACACGTCCACAAACTGTGATTCGCCGGGGACCGTTTCGGAATCGAGTTCTGTCTGTAGGTTTGTGACGTCCGACTCGTCGAGACGGTCGGCAATCTCGGCAAGTCTGAGCGTGATTTCGACACCGACAGAAAGATATCGAATTGCTCGCTCCTCCGGGTCGGGAACGTCGGGGATTGTCGAGAGATATCGCACTGCAGGGTTATTTTCAGGAAGCTCCGAAGCGACCCATGAGCGGATTTCTTCGGAGGAGACGTCGCTGGAAAGCTCCGAAAGGGCCTGTTCTGCCAGCTCAGATTCGAGCGCAGCGATGTCATGGAAGACATCGCCAACGATAACGGCGTCAGCACCTGCTTCGAGCACAGCCGTTGCGTTTTCTCTGCTGTCGAGACCGCCACCGTACCAGACTCGTGACCAGGAGACGCCCTCATCGATAGCTTCCAGCATATCGACCGCTTCTTGCCCACCGAACGTTCCCGAGTATTCGAGATAAATCACCTCGCTGTTGAGGTGATACTCCGCTGCGAGCGCTCGTTCTTTGGCCTCCTGTGGGGAGAGTAAATCATCTTCAGTGACGTTTGCCTCGCGTGCAGCGGCGCTATCCGGGTTCATGATAATATACGCTTCAAAGACTGATTCTTCCATCAGATACGCTGCAGCGAAGTTACCGACCCGGTCGCCAAGGATAGACTGGAGATCGAAGCCAAATTTCTCTTCGACCATCCGCGGCCCGAACTCCTCCTGAACGTACTCGATTCCCTTTCCGAGCGTCCCGACAAGCGACTCGCTATCACCGTTCAGTACCTCAGGGACCGCAATAAAATCCGAATGGTCGTGAGTGATGTCCGTCACGTGTGTCGAGTCACTCGGTTCGTGAAACGTCGGGACAGCAGCATGGGACAGCAATTCGAATGTCTCCTCGCTGTTTTCCGCTGTTACATCCTGTGACCCACCAACGGAGACTGCACTGGTATGTGAAAGATACAATGCAAAGGCGAGCGGTAACTCCTTCTCTCGTTCGGGGTCAACCTTGGTAATGTGTGTCCAGTCGGCTGGAACCGGGTTCGTATCGAGGCCGAGTATCGTCCGGCCGACGATAGAGACAGTCGCGGCAACCGACTCAAGCCGTTTGGCAATCTCTGGTAACGACATCTCTCTATCAGACACGTCACCGGTAGCACGTAAAAGAATATCTTCTCAGCGCGAGCAACCAGACAGGAATCAGTCTGGAAGCACAGCGGGTGAGCCGTCGTACCGAATGTACTCTGTGGCGATGCCAGTCAACGTCGAATCAGCAACGGTCGCTTCTGCAGTTGCTCTGTCGAGATAGTCATAACTGATATTGATAACGTTCTCGCGAGCGTCACGTTCCCTATCCGCCAGAAGATACTCGGCGGTCACAGGTGTCAACTGCCCCTCTCTCATATCGTCGTGGTAATCATCGACGTCATCCAGCCATATCTGCGCACCGATAATCGCAAGCACGATTGAGCGCTGGAACGACCATTCAATCGGCAGGCCGGAATCCCGATACATCGTTAACATGGCATCGTAGATGATGCCAACCCGGTCGTACTGTGTTTTCAGATACGGGAGCGAGAGTTCATCTTCGGTAAAGAGGTCAGGGTGCTGGTCGAACTCGGCAAATTTATACTCCTCTCGAATCTGCTCGAATGCTTTTTCCTCTCCGGACTGGGCGCGGTCCATATAGGAACGGAACTGTTCATCCTGGTCCTGATGTGTTTCGGAGATATCGACCGCCCAGTCGTAGGTTTCCCGAACAGCATCAGGATAGGAAACGAGTTGCTCTTCGACCCGTGCCTGAAGCACTTCCTGAGCGATTTCTGCAATCAGCCTGCGGTCACTTTCATCAACCGCAAAATCCACCTCGAAATCCTCGTACTCCTCATCGTTGAGCGCGTCTCGCATATCACCGTCTAACAGAGCTTCAACGGCAAGCTGGGTCATCTGCTCAGCCTGAAGGTGGTCAGCAGCAGGGAGTTCGCGATAGAGATAGCCGAGTGTCAGGTTAGCCGGGAGAAGGAGCTTGGTATCGTAGGAAAACGTAACGTAGCCGTACCCAAATTCCTCTGCAATGGCCTCTTCAACATCCGCGAATGCGTTCGAAACCATTTCGTCGATACTGGCATCAACGCGACGTTTGAGGCGAAGGCTACCGTAATCAAATTCACCGGCTCGTTCGTAATAGCCAAAGACCGCGCGGACGCTCGTAGGCGCGCGCTCGCGTCTGGCTACCCACCCAGCGCTTCTCCGAAACATCTCTGTACGGATATGCGATTGTCGCCCTGTTTATACTGTCGGTTGTCGTGCCCGAGCGATATGCTGTGCCTCAAAGCCGGCTCCGTAACAACCCAGGGTTTGAATCTTCGATAACTGCTTCAGTGACGTGTTCGCCGCTTAACAGACACATCGGAAGCCCGATTCCTGGGTTTGCGCTCCCGCCCGTGAGGTAGACTCGCTCAACCCCTGGAATCCGATGCCCTGGCCGGAGCGGGCCAGTTTGTCTGAGCGTATGTGCGAGGCCGAGTGCGGTTCCTTGCTGTTTGTTGAACCGGTTTTGATACGTCGAGACGCACGCACGCTCCTCAAAACGGATGCGGTCACGCAGGTCAACCCCTGCCTGTGCCGCCAGTTCAGAGAGAATCTGGTTGCGAAACTCGTCCCGTTTTGCTTCAGTATCGTCGAGTCCGGGAGCCAACGGAACGAGCAGGACGACCGTCTCACAGCCGTCCGGGGCAACCGTCGGGTCAGTCTTCGAGGGCACGTTGACATAGTATGACGGACGTTCCGGCCACGCCGGTTCCTCAAAGATTGCGTCAAAATGTGGCTTCCAGTCCGTTGGCAGGACGAGCGAATGATGTTCGAGCTCATCAATCTCCCCTTCGACACCGAGATAGAGCATAAACGCCGATGGACTCAGTGTTCGCTCTTCCCAGTACAATGCCCTCCTGTCGGTTGTACCGTCAGGGAGGAGTTCCTGTTCAGTATGGGCAGGCGGTGCATTCGAGATGACTCGGTCATGTCGGTGCGCCGTCCCGTCTGCCGTGACTGTTACGCCCTCACCATCGGGAACCACAGCCGTAACTGGTGTGTTTGTATGGATGGTTGCCCCCTGTAACTCTGCGACCGCTTCCATCGCATCGACGAAAGTCATTATTCCGCCAATCGGATAGTACACGCCGAGATTGTAATCGACGTGGCTCATCAACGTGTAGAGCGCTGGTGTGTTATACGGTGACCCGCCCAGAAAGACGAGGGTATATTCTACGAGCTGTTTGAGTTTTGGGTTCTCGAAATACGACGAGACGTGTTCGTCCATCGTTCCAAGAAAGTTGATTGCTCTGCCCGACCGCATCACATCAACTGCGACGTAGTCCCGAATTCTGGACCGGTTTGCCATTACGAACCGCTCCATCCCGAGTTCGTAGGTTTCTGCCGCCTGCTCCAGATACTGTTCGAGCGCATACCCAGCACCCGGTTCCCGTGATTCAAAGACTGCCTTTGCTTTTTCCGGGTCTGCAGGGATATCAGCGCGGTCACCGTCCGTCCAGAAAACACGGTAGTTTGGGTCAAGTCTGACCAGCTCATACCAATCAGACGGCTTCGAATCGAAGTGGGCAAAGAACCGCTCGAAGAGCTCAGGCATCAGATACCAGGATGGACCCGTATCGAACCGGAAACCATCGGCTTCGATGCGTCCAGCGACCCCGCCGACGTGTTCATGTTGCTCGTACAACGTGACATCCGCACCCTCAGCAGCGAGATATGACGCTGCAGAGAGTCCACCGACGCCACCGCCGACGATACCAATCGATTGGCCGGTAAGTTCCCCTGTCATGGGACGTACCAGATGCCGCGGTCAACATCCAGCCACTCGCCAACGAGAACGTGTGGCAGGGCGACGATACAGATGAAGATGGTGTAGAACGCCACAAGACCGGGGAGGAGGCCGGCATTGCCCATTGGATTGGGCGCAACTGTCCATAGCAACGCAGCCACTAGTCCGGTGGCAAAGGCACCCACAATGAAGGTCCCCCAGACAACGGGGACAGGAAGCCCGTCATGTTCATCCGCTGTCTCCCGGTGGACATATGCACTTCGTCCTGACTGGCGCATGGAGTACCAGAGCGGGAAATACAGGCCGATAGAGACGACAACTGGGACAATCGCAAAGAAGCTGACGAGCAACGACGTCTCGCCGAGGTCAGCGAGCCAGGACGAACTCACGCCCGCCGTTGCGAGCCCCCACCCGAGGTGGGTGAGAAGCGCGACAGCATACAGGCCTGCGAGCAGCGGTCGAGACGTCTCCATCGATGCCCAGAGCGCCGAAGAGAGTCCGGGGTCGAACATCGCAAGCATGTATGCGGAGAACATGTGGTACGTCTCCGGGAAGAAATACAGCGGCACAATCATGACTGCTCCACCACGGACAAACGCAGCAAGGGACCGCTGAATCCGTGATTGCAGATGTGAACTCCCGACAACGGCATCCATGACTCGAAGGTCACCGTGGCCGCCTTTTGCAACCGCAGTTGCAAATGCGAGTGCCAGCGCAACGAGCGGTGCAACAAAAAAGAGTCCCATGAAGGCTGCGATAGCTGTGATATACAGCAGGACGTATTTCGAGCCAAATGGCAGTCCCCGGTATCGGAGATTACTGAAATGTTCGTAGCCACCATGTGGAAGGTTCAACGCAACCATTCCGACGAGATAGATGACCATCTGTGTCTGGAGCGAGGGGAGCGACCCGAAGAACGTCATCCCCGCAAACAGGAGGGTGAGCCCGAGCAACGACGCACGGGAGAGCAAAATGGTTACAGACTCAGGCGTTATCGAACGATTCCATCCGGCCGACAGTGTGCCCGTACTCATGTCTACTAGTTGGGCTCCAGCGGCTTGTCTCACATACCTCGATATTGTGGTATTTTAAATTACCCGTTGGTCGACAAACTGTCTGGCGACGCGGACAGCGTTTTCGAGGCCGACAGCGAAACCGGATTCGAACGAATCGCTGAAAAAGTTCTCACGGGGAGATTCCGAACCGAGTGGCCTGTCGTAGTTCGCGATACCACGGATACTAACATATCTCGAGAGTGCATCAAACTGCGAGAGCGCATATGCTGTCCCTGCGTCTTCCATTTGCGTCACTCTGTAGGGGTCGAGTTCTTCGTCTGCATCGACATTCGAAATCAGCCACTCGACCTGCTTGGCTATCCCTTCGCCGTGCCACAACTCATCGCCACAGACGTTCGTTCCGGTTGTGACAGTCGGTGAATCAGGAACCTGTTGTGGAACGGATTCCAGCCTGTCGAGGGTAACGGTTTCACCCAGCTCTTTTGCCCTGCCAGCGAGCTCATCAGCGAGCTGAAAAACGCCCTGGCCCTCAGTATACGGATTGGGGGCCAGTGGAACTGCTTCGGTTTCCTCCTCGTCGAATCGACATTTGTTATCCCAGTCGACGATAGCGTTTGCTACCACAACTGACCCGATTGCCAGTGAGGGTGGTGCGCCAGCAACTCCGGCAGTGACAAACAGCGTTTCGGACAGGTCGAGGGCACTGTTCGTGAGAACTGCTGTCGTCGTCCCGGTAGCCGCTTGTTTCCCGATTCCTGTTGGAATAACACCGAGCCCTGCTTCGTTATATCTGAGCGGTTCGTCAACACCAGCTATTTCAACGGTTTCGGAGAGGTCGTACGCTTCGTACCAGGGGGTTGCCTCACCAGGGACTCCTGGCAAATCATCGAATGCCGGAAGTACAAGCACCGAGAGTGTTGTGGTCATACCCAATCGGTCAGCACCAATGAACAAAAGCCCGTAGGTTCCGGTCTGTTTTCAAGGAGTTTTGCAGGAGGAACACGCGCTACATGTTTTTGTGTCTCCCTCGCAAACAGGTGTACATGAGCACTGGTGGAACCGACCCGGAGGTTACGGAGTTGCTTGCCGAGTTAACCCAGGAGCTACGACGGCTCGAACGGGAGGTTTCGCCTGAACCCCGCGGGCGTCTGCCGACCCGGCACGAGCTAGCTCGGTTTACGAGTGAGGTCGCAATTCCGGCGTTAATTTTGCTGTTACAGACACAGATTCGTGCGCTTGAGCTGTTACGCCGTACAATCCGTCTGGCCGAGGGTCGTGACCCGACGACACAACACCAATCAGTCAAAAATAGAGCTGAACAACTCGGAACTGCGACGCTGTCACAGCTTGATTCAGTACTGACTGAACTCCAGTCTGCTATCGAAGGTCGTCCGGAGGATGACCGGGCCAGAGGACTGCTTGACGATGCAAAGCAATTACAAGAACAGATTCGCTCGGAACTCGAAGCTAGCAACCAGACAGGAACACGAGAGACCACTGATATGAGCGAAACAGCGAGTTCTCAGTCAGCAAGTGAACTATCAGACTATGACTCATCAGCAGTCGCTATCGATGTCGAGGAAGAACTCCGCTCGCTCAAAGGAGCACTGGATGACAGTCCACAATCCAGTGATAATGGTTCCGAAGACAACGGCTCCGATGGGACTGATGAGAACTCTGATACCGATACTGGCCAGTCGGATGACGATAGCCCAGACACCAGTGACGGCACTGATGATGGCGACAAATGAGTTCTCGCTGGCGACAATACAGGTGAATTAAACTCATAATTCGCCTGTCTTAGTATACGGATTTGAATGGTATCTACAGAGATAGCAGGCAGAGTGCCTCGGGGTCGTCCGAAAACCTCCGGTTTTCGTGATCTTCAAAAGAGCTTGCTCTTTTGGACCTCGCGGAGCTTTGCTCCGCTCAGTGACGAGAATCTTCGATTCTCGAACCACTTGACCGCGGAGCAGTTCACATATTCGTATCTGGGAACGTTTCTTCATACTAGGAGCCTAATACAATTGGTTGTCATTTCACAGAAGGCTATTTATCCTTGAATAATCATTTCTCCATATGGACGAACAAATAACACTTGGAGACTCAGGGGGCTCCGTTCGGGCAGTGTTGTATCGTCGCGAGCAGTTGCCGGAACCAGTGGCTTCGAGAGTGACTGGTATCGAACACCGTCTGGAGGCGGTTAGGGAGGAGGCTGAGATGGAATCCGTCGAGTATCAAACGTGGTGTAATCGCGAATCGCTAGAGGACTGTAACGACTGGCTGCAAGACCTGTATTCGGAGTTTAGTGCCTGGGCCACGACAACCGACCGCTTGCTTTCGCCGTTTTTCAGTATTCGTCGCTGTTATAGACCCGGTAAAACGGAACGAACAGACTGGCTCGTCCTTCCCGCGGTCTGTTTGGCGCTTTACAAAGGTGAAAGCCTTCAGGCTGTGTATCCACACCGCAAAGAATCTGAACACAAAACCGTTGAAGATGGCCTCAATCACCTCGAAAAAACCGTCGGAACCCCGACCGGTGTCGGTCACTCCTCCGGCCCTGATGAGTTTGTCGTCAACGCCGATTGAAGGGCGCTGTTTTACAGCGAGCGTTCGATAAGTGCAGAGATCCGAACGAGCGATCCGCCTTTGTATAGCAGGTCGGTGGGAAAATTACTTTACTGGGTGCTGTGTTGTCCAGCATGATGGTTGGGTTAGCGTGTTGTATGAAGGTAGTCTGGAAGAGGGCACTCTCATAACGATGACGACTGGTGAAAACCCCACAGTGCTTGTCGTGGAGGACCAGACAGAACTGGCAGATGCATATACGGCAATTCTGTCGCTTGATTACGAGGTACAAACGGCCTATAGCGGCAAAGAAGCCCTCCAGATGGTCGACGAGACGGTGGATGTTATTCTACTGGATAGACGAATGCCGGATATGTCCGGTGACGAAGTCCTGGCACGCCTGAAAGAACAAGGGATAACAGCAAAAGTAGCCATGCTCACAGCCGTGGAACCAGATACCGATATCGTCGAAATGCCGTTTGATGATTACCGGACGAAACCAGTCGATAATACGGAGATACAGACGCTTGTCGAGACACTGTTACGATGGGCCGAATATGATAGACACAGTCAGAAGTTCTTCCGACTGGCAGCAAAGAAAAAAGCGCTTGAAGTCGCCGGAAAGGAACTAACTGACGAATATAAAGAGTTGATAGCGGCAATGAAAGATACCCGAAAGCAGGTCGATGCCACTCTGGAAGAACTCTCTGC
>LKMJ01001801.1_pt1 | contig 19231 bp, 21 predicted proteins | sample 643391 | NCBI WGS metagenome assembly LKMJ01 (sample SAMN04112250, study PRJNA286221) | soda lake metagenome | biome: soda lake; feature: Kulunda Steppe; material: water; isolation source: sample PL-Br10 brine of Picturesque Lake | place: Russia: Kulunda steppe | collected 2010-07 | reverse complement strand
TGTGTGTGTGTGTGTGTGTGTGTGTGTGTGTGTGTGTGTGTGTGTGTGTGTGTGCACGCGCGCATGTGTGGACATGATGCACGCATTCCAAGCACCACGCCTGATTCCAGCATGTCATGCCCCTGGCGATGATTTTCGTGGTGTAGCACGCTTGTGTGCTTGCTCATCAGGCCCTGAACGGACGGCACCCACAGCATAGGAGGTGCGCGTGCAGGAGGTGCACAGCAAGCGCACCTGCAGCAGCGACTCTAGCCTCGAAAAACGGAAGCGCCCATCCTGACCGTACAGCAGCGACCTCAAGGCTTCGCGCAGCTCTGGGGAGCGGTCTGTCAGCAGGCGGCGTGCAATCCAAGGATAGGCGGAGCCCAGGACCTGTGGGATCGCGAAATTAGTCCAGAGGTCAGGGCTGGGTAGTACCTGAGGAGAAGCAGAGCCTGCGGCCGACGCGCCTTTGAGCCATCCACGGGCCAAGCCTCTGAAGTGCTGCAGCGCGCTGCACGCGCACATCCAGAACTGCAGCCCTCTTGACCATGCGTTTGGGCTCAAGCCTGAATCCTTTGATCCCTTCATGCATGTGTGCGCCCAGAGTGAGGCTCGGATGAGCCACCCCTTCCAGCAAGCAAAGAGCGCACCTTGTAGTCTGGGTTGGACGCCAGCGCAATGCCTTCCAGCACCGTCAGCGAGCGCACCAGTAGCGTGTAGTAGGGCGGAATGCGGAAGTTAAACTGCAGGCAGTGAGCGTCTCTAAGGTCGGACAGGCTTGCGGACGTATGCCCACACGAATGCACCCTGAAGACACACAAAACTCTCTACATTCACGTCATGTGACACAAGTGCTGCTCACATGGGCGAGAGAGCACGCAATCGCTGGCCAGAGCTTTGCTGAGTTTACAACACCTGTGCTCCTAAATCCACAGCTTTTCCATGATCAGCGTGCACATCGATTAGGCAAGCCTTCCGCTCCAATGGAGCAAAGTTGTCCCCTCAAATCCAGGCCCCAAACCCCCAGGCCAGAAAGCTGCAGACAACGCCAAGACTGAAAGCACACAGGTCCTAGCCTGCAAGCATGCCGTGCCACATCCTCCACTTGCCTGGTACATTGTGCGCCCCAAATTTCCTGACAGCTGGCTGAAGGACACATTAGTCACACCCGCGGACAGCGCGGACTGGAACACCTCTGCGTGCACAGATGGGGCATGCATAGCGTGGACAAGTTGTGCATGCTGCTTTTGCGCCACAGGAAGCCCAATGGCAAACCTGTCCACTCTCTGGCCCCTGCACAGAGCTGGCAAGCATTGCATTTCTGTTTGTGTGAAGGATGCTGTTGGTGCGCTCCCCTGACCTAGCCAACCCACCTCTTCACACATCACCCAGCCTCAGCAGCAGCATGGGGGGGGATAGAGCATCACAAGTCACATGCCACAGTTCAGGCTTACGGGGCCACAATTAAATGGCAGCACGCACAAAGGCGGGTGTCTGCTGGTGCATGAAGGTCTTGTGTCCACTGGTGCTGCAACATGCAGGTTAAGGGTTATGTCACACTCATGGCCCCAAAACCAATAAGAAGATGACCCGGCCCTTCCTGGACTTCAGCACTGCATCTACGAGCAGCTGGCGACTCAGGGATGAGGGCGTAGCCTGCCCGCACCTGTGAGTGCTGGCACCACTTTGGACTTATCCGCGCCAGGGGGCAGCAGCCCAAGGTTCACAAAGTCATCCGCTAGCCTTGCATACTCGCGGTTCACCAAGTGGAGGGTGGAGGTGACCAGAGCCTGGCGCGTCTGCAAGCGCATGGCGTCAAAAGTCAGGAGCCAGTGATGTGCGGCCACGCTTAAAGCTTGGCTGGGTGGTCAGGAGCATGCATGTATACGAGGCAGGCCAGGCAGGCTATGTTGCTTGGACAGGCACCTGCTTCGCTTGGAAGGATTGTCTAGACGCGCCTCAGTCCACACAAGAATTCAGTATTCCAGCATTCATGGGCAAAGCTGTTTGAGTCAGTCTGCATAAGCCACACGTGTATCAGCCAGCCATCGAGCTGGGTAGCCCCCTACCCTCTGCAGCTGGGCGTTGCAGATGTCCTGCACTAACAGGCACACTATGCAGCCTCATTTGCTGTGCAACAGTGTAATGCACTGGCACATGTGCCAGGTCACTGGCAGCACAGGGCGCATGGGGGCTGGAGACACAAGCCCTCCATTTCTTATGTTTGATCGGCTGCTTACACCCGATGCCATGCGGACCGACCTTCCCGTACAAGCTGCCCATACCTTCTTATCCAAAGCGCCGCACATGCCAAAGTCCAAGTATGCCAAGCGTCCATCAGGCATCTTCAGCAGGTTGCCCGGATGCTGCAGGCGCAGCCAGTATGTACAGACGGCATTTGGGTAACAGCTCATGGGCAAAGGCCAGGACACACAAGTCCATCCATCTGCTATGACAAAGCAGGTATGCCGCCTCCCTTGCGCACCAACACGCCTCCAGATGTAGGTGCGCGCATACACCTAGCACAAACAAAAGGAACAGTTGCCAGATCTGTGGCTGGCAGCCCAGGAAATGCAAAGGAACGAATAGTGCAGCAAGCATGAGGGCCATGCAGATGCAACTGGGCGCGCCGGCAGCGCAAGGGCAACCCCATCCTTGCAAGCAGGCGCTGTCAGACATTGCTTGCAGACACAGCAAGCACTGCGTTGGTCCCCGTGCAGCCACATACATGGAACGGCCCCCATCAATCTCTAGCGGGAGAGAACCGGCGCAGCCAAACCAATCCATGGCAGTGGCCGTCACGAGGGTCAGAGCAGTCCACCCACCGGGTCTGCATGGTAGAAGCCGTCCTCAAGCATCTGCTCAAGAGAGCACCTCACACCAGCCTGCATGCAGCACAGGCACCAGCCACCAACCACGCGCCACACCCTTTCTGAGCGTCGGGGTTGCAGAATGCCCTGCCATGATGCTACGGAGTCGCATGTGGCATGGCATTGCATGGCACTTGGCGGTGCATGACTCTGCACCATGATGCTGCCTGCACCAAGCTGAGCAACCCTACGTGCATGACAAAGCTGCCCGCAAGCGGTCATGCCCTGCTGCAATCCCATTCTGATCCCACATGACCTTCCATTCACTCAATTCGAACAGTGGCAAGTCACTCCCGTGAGCACACCCTCCTGTACTAGAGCACGACCTCTTTTACCGAGCCTGCAGCATGCGCGCACGTACCTCCACGAGCGCCAGGTCCTCTTCAGATCCCCGCAACCCAGCGTTGCTGGTGTCACCACTCTTCTCGCGACGCGCTACTGCCTCCATGCGGTCCGCGCTGCTGGCGCTGCGCAACCGCACACCATCCACCCATTCCATAGTGAGCACCTGCGCACGGGCCGCGAATTGGGGTAGAATTATAGTCTGCTCTAACCAGACAGCCCGCAGCCTGTTTTGAGGAAGGGTCCACCAGCAACAGCAACGAGCCCAGCACAGGCCCAATCACGCACTGGAGGGCTATACGACTTTGAAAAGAAGAGCTCAGGCCCGCACTCATGTGGATGAAGTGCTGGCTTCTGCTAGGAGGCAGCGGGGAAGCATTCATGGGGGCTGGCACTCTCCAAAGTCATATGGGTATTTGGCAAGGGTTAAGCCCCAAAGCGCGCACTAAGCATACAGCCCAGGCAAGGTGACAGGCTGCCTGAGGATGGCAGAGGATGGAGTCAACAGCTGGAGTCTACAGCTGGAAATACGAGCATAAACCCAACTATCGAAATATTTAGTTGAATAAAAAGGGCCAGGGAGTGTCCTGAAAGGATTCGTGTGTGAAAGCTGGTCCATGGCAAAGCTCGGGTCACTTTGGTAGCGATGGATGTACACAGCGCCAAGTTCAAAGCAAAGTGCTTCATCAATTTTGAATGGAAAGCACATTCCATCCAAGCACTCTTTAAGTGGATGCACACCGGATCTAATTTGCTGTATACCCAATCGATGATTGATCACCCCTTGAGAGACTTGTGGGCCATGCAGCAGTACTTTTGCGTGCAGCAACACCTAATTTGCCAGTGCATCACAAATTGCCAGTTGATTTTGCACTGAGTAAACATCCATTATGAAAGATACTGATGGAACATACATGAGTTTGATTGTGTGCACACCACCTTATTCAGGTGGAGACCCACTTAAATCTCAACCGAAGTTCCCTGGAACAAGTAGCACCCTTTAAAGAATCCACACCATGAAAATACCATGTGAAAAGACCATGTGAAAATACGCTTACTTTTCAAGTGCTAATTTTGCGTAATTGTGAAATTTGCTGTGCGGTCACAATGTTAGCTGGTTCGTTTTTGTCGCACAAGAAACAAACAATTGAAATTGGCACACTCGTGAGTAAAATATCCAGTGCCATGGTCAATGGAGGGAGTCAGGATAGGCCTAAGAGGAGCAGAGCTCCCACCACTTTTCCTTGCAGTGATTTGCTGCATTTGCTTGCACCCTTCATGCAACGAAGAACTACTTACCAGCATCTTGCACCTTAATTAAGCATACTTGGGCATCCATCATTGTGCTCCCCGTTAACGCCGCTTACAAACTGCCCACCTCCAAACCCCCGCAATGTCCCAGTCACAAACAGGATGCAAGTGCCCTTCAACTTCATATGCAAGGTCAGCGCCAGCATAAAAGGCACATTGCAAGATGATGCAATGAGCAGGATGAAAGGCACCCATACCTGAGCAGTTGTCAGGTCCTTGTACATCTCAGGCACATATATTTCCCTCATGTGCGAGTACAGCTCCTTGAAGCGCTCGGCGTTAGCGAGCTCCGTCCGGTAATCCAACTCCCTGGGAATAATCAACATGTGAGTATGCATGTCCGCAACACGTGAAGTTGTACTGACAACATAATGCCTGAGCACTGGAGGTCGCCCCCATTAGTGGCCCACCCCATTCCTCACCAAACTGCCTCAATCCAGCACAAGCTTACCTAATGAAAATGTAAAATAATATCTGCAACCTTGGTTGGAATAGGGTGTTGTGAAACTGCCTAGACCAGGAGAGCCAAGAGATTCAGGGAAGAGAAAGGGAAAAGGTACCTCGCAGGACACCTCACAAATTAGCTATTGACTTTGGATGATACTTGAGGTTAGCAAGCAATAATCTGGCCTGCCCATCTTGCAGGATAATGCAGTACAAGACAAGGCAGCAGCGTATCTGCACAGGCCCTCACAGCTTTCACGGGTCTGTCACTATGGACTTGTCACTCAAGGCGGATGCCCCGTGTACTTCCTCGCATAGTGCTTCAAGTTTATGGGTGCATTGGCAGCCCGGAGCCTAAAGCATTGTAGGTCTGGCGTAAGTTTGAAATTCAACTTTTTGCTGCAGAATTACACAAACCTGGCCCTGAGGCTGCACAGGCCGCTTTTAATTAATGAGAAATGCGTGAGCTGCATCTGGCATGACTATTGTATCCATTTCAACTCTGCTTTAAGACCTTGGTGACAAATGGGCCAGTACAAGCAGCATCCAGGAACTCTGAAATCCCAGCAGGCAGCTCGAACCCGCGCCTAAGGGACGGCCCCTGGGGTGCTCTTGAACCCCCTGGCTACTCTGAACACAAGGATTGGCCCTAGGGAGCTTAGCAAGACGGTTTAGGGGTGACTGTTTGTGGGGTCTTTTAGTGAAAAATGTGCTACAGGAGCTGAAAAGTACAAGAACAAACACTGTGATCAAGGAGCTGTGATCTGTCAAAAGTTTGGGTCCCTTGTATGCCAATGATAACCGGTATGCTTATGCTTAGGGTTTGCAGGGGAAACCAGCCTGATTTCTCACGCAGTCACACACCCACACACACGCCTGACACTTCAGGCATGATGAAGTGTGATCAATGTGAAACGCACATCCAGACAACACACCTGAACAAGGATGAAGCCCATTCGTCCACCAATGCTGGCAAGTCTGTGTTAAGCTTCCTTGCTTTGCGAAGGACTGCTGCGGCCCATCGCAAGATGTACACATCTAAGCTGATGGCTTGAGCCACTCCTGGCCGTTGCACCTGCACTTTTGAACAACGGAGAATGGGAATGACACTGCTACAGGAATGGGCACCACATAGGTCCAGGTCGCATCTGTCTTTTCCACGCAGATTGCCGAGCAACATGAAGATGAAATAAGATTGCCTGCATTGATGGGCTTGACCATGTCTATTAATTGATGCACTGCATCCCGGCCCCTGCAAAGTAACAGCAAGTCAGTACAGCATTGCCTTGCTGCAAACGTTCATGAGCAGCATCTGCTCCCACCTTGATTGCCACAACCCGTTCGGGCTGGTCCATGCTCCCTCGCAGCACTGCCCTGTAGACCTGGCCCAAGCTGGCTGCAGCCACCGGCTGTGGGCTGATGCTGCAAAAAAGTGACTCTATACTAGCCCCAAGTTCGGCCTCGATCACTGCACAATAGGGTCGAGGAGCAGGCCTTACATGGTGAAAGGGCGCTCCCTCTGTACCTGGTCTACAATACAGCCAGATCTTTGAGGACGCCGTTGCGAGCGTGCTGGCCTAGCACAATTCACCACAACACAGCTGTTGACGCTGACCCAACAAATGACAGTGGTTGCCGTTACACAATCTTTTGTCATTTTTGAGCTGGACAGGGAGCCATGAGAGCAAGGGATCTTGGGGGAGCAAACGAGTTGAAGCTGGGCCTCTCATCCTTGGGCAACCTTAATCCAATCCATTCACACACGTGTTAAGGCGACCTTACCTGCGAAGGCTGCTTCATTGGGGAATGGGGGGATGCGGTCCTGAAGCTGCTCAAACTCCATCAAGTATGCAGGAGGCAGCAGGTCTGGCCGGCTGCGACAAGCAAAGCATGAGGGGTTTCCAATTCTCTACTGCATTAAAGCCTTGCTGGGCTGAGAAGGGCCTGCATTAAGCTCAATGCTAGCAAATTGGAGCATGCTTGGAGCATTCAGGCATGTGCAAACGTGCGCGTACAAGTTGGTGCAAGCAAGGAATATTTGGTTTGAATATGGATTGAAACGGAACATGCCTGGACACATGCTCAGTCATCTTATGCATTGATCTGATGCTGGCTATGCTGCGCAAATAGCTTGCTGGCGTGATAAGGCACGCTTGTGCAGAGGTTTTGAGTAGCACAGAGGCCTTTCATAATGACAGCATGCACATGACCCATAACATACATGGGGGCCTGTATGTGCTTACTCTGCTCAAAAAGGTTCACTGCGATTAAAGTTGGGGCAGCCGCACCTTGACAGCGCCTGGCCAATCTTGATAAATGCAGGCCCTAACCGGCACAGCATTTCACGCATAAGGGAGGCCGGAGTGGGAGTTCCACTGCTGCTGCTATTCCTTGGGCCACCAGCTGCAGTGCCACCTGCCTGCAGCTTGGTGAGCATGCTCTGCACATACCACCTGGAGAGTTCTGCACCTGCGAGCAGAGAATGTAAAGCAGGGAATGTAAACTGGACAATCTCACTGCACGCGTCCATCATCACTGCACATCAAGGACACGACTTGAATAAGCCACCCACCTATCCACTATAATGCCGATCGTTCCTTAGCATCAATAACACATTGTGTGGCCTTGCTCTTACAAGTGGAGTTTTCATGGAAAAAAGAAATAAAGGCTTGCTAAATACCACAGCACTTACTGCTCGTGTCCATGCACAGGGAATTCAACAGAAGCATGTACAGAGCAGGCTTCTAAGAATCTTAGACTAAGATGGCTGCAGATTCCCACTGATGGACCAATAGCAAATCCTTGTTTCAAACTTAGCAGTGTAACTATTTGACAAGCCAGTCACACCAGTCCAGGCAATTTGAACTGGGCATCATGCAAACCTGTGCCGTATGCCCAGCCGCGCAAATGAGAAAGGCAAGCAGGGCCTCTGGGGCCTCTGCCTGTTTTCTGGCAAAAACAAATCGCTGAACATGGTTGCCGCCCCAGCAAGGTTGCTCATGATAACCAACCTACACCTACCAATAACAATTAAGCGAGACACCAGGGGCACAGGCCTTGTCTCCCAATACCTATTGTTGATTTTGGAATTGTATGCGCTGCCGCTGACCTGGGACAACAAATCAACATGGAGCAGTGTGAGTATACTGGTGACAGCTGCAGCAGTGCCTTAAATTGAGCTTTTATGTGAACATGCTTACGCACTTAAAAATGGCATTCATACGTGCACACACACACACACACACACACACACACACGCACGCACACGCGCGCACACACACACACACACACACACACACACACACACACACAAGTGCACACGTGCACGCACACGCGTGCTCACAGACTCGCAAATACAAAAGCGCTTGCACATGCACACACACAAAAACACCCATAGGCATGCACACCACTTGCTCATGCACATGTACATACACACCTGCTCGCTCTTAATAATTGCAGAAACCACTGCAACAGGTCCTCTAACTCCAGGACTGAATGTGGCCCTGGAAGTGCCAGATGTAAAGGAGTTTGTGAGATCTTGAGAGCATTATTGCAACTTAAGAAGCCAAGGTATAGGACGGAAGGAACAAAGAATTAGCAGGGCCACCCAGCTCCATCCTTTTGCCTCAGCAGGGTAGCGCTGTATTGATCGGTGCCAAGGAAATGGCTAACAAGGTAAATTCAAACCTTCACACAGAATCCAGCATAAATGTAACAAACATATTTGCAACTTTGAAAGCTTCTTTGCCCATAAATGCGGACATGCACCCACGCACGCAAGGACGCACGGGCACGTACACACCCACACACACACCCCACAGCCACTCCACCCCACACCCCCATGTTCACGCTTACGCATGCATGCATGCAGAGAGGCACAAGACTGAGAGGCACAAGACTGAGTATGCGAGAGGCTCAAGACTGAGTATGCTTCTTTCTTGCCAAGCGAGCCTACCTGCTTCGCAAGACCTTGGGCGCAGGTATTGTTGAGTGCCGGGTCACAGGTAGGTGTCGCAGTGGTAAGCCCATCTGTGGGCCAGCTGCACATGCTTGTTGGCTACCCTGAGCTGCAGCCCAGCGTGTGGCAGCTTGGCAGTGCTGTAGCCCCATCATGGCAACAAGACCCTCTCACTCCTCAGGTCAATGCTTGGCTTGTAGCCAAACAAAAAAAGGCTGAGACAACCTGGGCTGCGAAAATAGGTATAGACTCTAGAGCTCCTTGACACGCAGACCTGCAGAGGCGAAGAACTCTTGGCTGAGATATTCTGGATTCATATTTGGTGAACCCAACTAAAAGCAGTGTGGTTTGGGTCTCTGACTGAATACTGAGGCATGGAACTAGCCACTACACTGCACAGTAAGTTGGAAAGCTCCACTCACCGCCGATCATCGTAATTAATGTTTGTGTTGATTTTGTTCTTCAAATTCCATATTTTTGTAGGACAACAGCAATCAAGCAGCGCCGAACTCGTGTCTGGCAGCGTTTGAGCGTCATCCCTGAGCCATGCACCCTCAGCTCATCCCGGAGAGGCACCCCATGTGTGGCAAGGTCCGTAATGATTTGCTCAGCATAGTGCCACACAGTGAAGCATGCCTGTACTCAAGTACTCAAGTACAGGCATGCCACACAGACAAGTACACACACCGATTTGCTTCCTCCACATCATCTTGCCATAACAGTATATGGAGGAGCTGGTGAAGTGCCGTGAGGCCAACCCGGTGCGCCGCTTCTTTGGAGAGTGCAATGACATTACCTACAAGCTGACCAAGTGCTTAAATGAGGAGAAAGCTATCGCGCGGGCTCCTCGCCAAGCCAAGTAAGAAATCAGTTCAGGCCGGATGGTGAACCATGCCAGCACGCATCATCATATTTGCGCACTCGGCAGCTGCAAAATCTGTCAGGAACTGAGAGTTTGTGGCTCTGGGTGTTGCCTTTAATTAGGGCAAGTCACATGCACAGGCATAATGGCACTTACACTCCAAGGAGCATGTAAAGCAGTTTACCTACTGTGACTGTAGCTTGTTTGACTTTGGTATGAACCGCCTATTTATGCATGTTATGCTGACACCGCCTTGTGGCCTAGACTCATCACTGCATGAATGAAGCTGGTCGAGTGTCAAATGCTGACCTATTTCTCTGTGTGGAAATGTATCATCAGATACAAGGAAACTTGGGCTGCCAAGCGAGAGGCTGATGCAGCCCGCATGAGGCAGCTGGAGGCAGAGGCGGCCGCTCGGAATGCAGCTCAAGTCAAGGCATCAGATGCAAGCAGGCCCGGCAGCAGCCCAAGCAGCCCGAGCCCCTCCAGTGATGGGGCTGCATTTGCAGAGTCAACAATGAGCAGTGGGGAGGGCAGCAGTGGTCCAGCTCCTCGCGTCCAAGCCGCTTCAATCTATGAGCCCTCCCAAGCACGAGCTGGCGCAGTGCCACTCAGCAGCCCCCTTCAATCCGACATCACATGCTTGCGCAGCTGCTTGCCTCCTTATGTACCTGGCGCATGTTCATGTCTACCTGGACCCCTGCAGTGTCTTCCTTCCTCAGCAAATGATCTTCAGCCAGCCTGCCCTCCGCCCGATCCAGTGCAGACAAGGGAAAGCCCTAGAGAGCAGGCTGGCACCTTGTCAACGAGAACAGCCCATGATATGAAGTCAGGATGCCGCCAATCAGGGCAAAGCAATCAAGGAAGTGAGCATGCTTGGCTGGAGAAGTCGGGCCAAACAAGGAGAGAGGGCTCGGTGCTCTAGTGAAGGCACCACCACCTAGTAGATTGTACCTGGCCCCTGGATTGTCTTAGGATTGCCTGATACCCATGTTGCTCTGATGATCCCCTCATCACTCAGCGTGTGCAAGAGCGACATTCATGCAAGCATTTTGGCCTGTATTATCAATACCTTTTGTTTGCCAGCTAATCAGGCTGAGACGTGCTCGTGGGCAGGCTAGTGCTCTGATTAAGGGGCAAGATGGATCGGTGGACACTTATTCTAGTGCTAATTTTACTCTGCTTGATCCAGCTCCAGGATGTCGCATTCTATTTGGATTTCTGATTGGCATCAACGTTATATTTCTTAAAGAAGCCTGATTTCTGAAGTACTATTAATGTCAGGCAAGTCCTTGGGCATATTGCCAGTTTGTCAGTTTGTAAACGCTAATCAGCCATTCACAGTAAGAGCGCTGTCGTGTACACATTGTATCTTGTCCATCAGCCAATTGTGTTGATTGCTGCCAGTTGTCACGCCAGATAAGTGCAGTGCCAGATTTGTGCAGCATTGTGACCTGGAGGTGGTTGAGTCAGTTGGAGGAGTGACCCTGTCATCAGTTCAGCTATTGCTGCACTTGGGGGCTTTGAAGACGAACTCGCTGTATTACTTTGTTTGGTCCTAGCCACTTAGTTATTGTTACTTGTGGCCTGCAGCCTGTCGGTGCAAAGGGTTTGTTGGCCACTTGCACTTCAGGTGTCCTCCCTTGTCCTACCCCCAGCCTTGGCCAGGCCTGACCCTCTCCAGTGTCCTCTAGGGAGTGTTGGGATCCTTTGGGTGTGCTCAGTGTGGGGTTGGGCTGAGACAGCAGCTGGTATGAATATTTCATTCATTAACATGTGTATGTCATATAATCGCAATTCAAGTACTGATACTAATAATGCGACAAGACATTTACCGGTATCGTACGTTTCAAATTTAATATCGTTAGATTCTATACTTTAATGAAGTTATTGTAATCCCTCTCATAACTTACAGGTTGCTGACAGCGCAAGTCAGCCTGCAAGCATGGTGCGGCAAGGAGCTTCCATTCGCTTGCCTCATCCACAGTGATCTAGCTTGTGTTGAGGTCCCGTCCCTCTGTCCCCGTGCTGCAGATGATGGCTCAGCCATCGCAGGGCATTATGGCGCAAGGCACGCAGGAGGATAGAGGGGAGGATGCCCGCCTGGTGGGTTTGCATGGTGTTGCTGGGGTGCTTGTTGCTTGCTGTTGAGCTGCATGTGGGGTGCGCTGTCTCGCGAGGCCTGTCCCGCGGGCGCTTCCGCCTGCCTCTGCCGGTCCCTGCCTGAGATCTGCCCGTGGATCTTATGTGCAATGCGCAGGCTGCATTCGTGGGTGCTGTGGCAATCGCCGAGCTCGTCAAGACAACTCTTGGACCCAAGGGCATGGTGAGCAAGTTATGAAGGACAGCTGAGACTAGTCCAGGTCCTAGTCTTTTCAATGGGCACATTCACAGTCTCGGGCCAGCAAAAGATTGGGGCTGAGCAAAAACGGACACTGATATTGTGGGTAGGCAGAGCACGTACAAGTGGTCCATGCTCATTGCTCAGAACATTCAGATTAAGGCGACAGCAGGCCTTCTTACTGGGTTGGTTTGCATGGGGAGTAAGAGACAATGCATGAGCAGCAAATTGGTGATAAGCCTTTGAAGGCGCGCTCAGGCCCCGGGCAATGGATGTTAACGCAGACCAAGATGCATGCTCCTGATACAGGGCCAGTGCACGCGCACAAACTGGACTTCAAAGCCCATTGCTTTGACTGTTGTCATAGACGTTCAGCTGCTGAGCACGTACAGGCTATTGCTGCAGACTTGATGATTCATGCAGTTGATAGGATCGTGGACCCCTTCCTGTGGTCTTATTACAGGAGTCCTGTAAGCTTTATAAACCTTTAATATATTAAATAAGGCATGCTCCCTGGATGAATTACCTAGAGACTCTTGAAAGGCTGTTCATTTTGGGTCGCGGCGTATGCACATAAATGCATCGAGCATAGTTCCACAATGCTCAACACATGATGTTGCTCATTCGGAATGTCATCCTTGAAAAGCAGCCTGCTCCTAAGCGCCCTGGGGCTTGGCAGCAGCTTGTGACATGCTAAAAAGATACCTTGTGCCAGGACTTGTGAGGTCTCCTCGCTGCAATGTTCACATCAACCACACCTCCATTAGATATCTGGAAATAATTGGGAAGTGCAGGCAACAAGCACACAGCATTGTTATCTTTGTGATGGTTCCTGTTGGGACCTTACTACATTTGCAAAGCACTCATCATTACACCCATGTCAATGACAGCCTCTTGCAAATTTTTGGTGGACATTCCTGCACCCTCTTGCTCTTTCACATAGTCATAACTCAGGCGTATGCCCATCTTGCCCACCTCGTGCAGGACAAGATTTTGCAAAGCATGAGCAAGGGGAACGAAGTCACTGTCACAAATGATGGAGCTACAATTCTGAAGTCGGTGTACATTGACAACCCGGCTGCCAAAGTCCTCGTGGGTGAGTTCAGTTGCGATTGAGCAGTAAGCGCTGCCTGTAGCTTAACTGTCTACTTTCACTGCATGTAGCAGCGGAAGATTCGCATGGTGCCTGCTGCAATAAATCATCCCCTCTTGTCTGCTCACAGACATCAGCAAGGTCCAAGACGATGAAGTGGGCGATGGCACTACGAGTGTGGTGGTGCTGGCGGGGGAATTGTTGCGAGATGCAGAGCAACTGGTGAACCAAAAGATCCATCCTATGACCATCATTGCAGGTTAGCCCCTATGCTCCATCTTTATTGTATGATCATTACAATAATGGCTTCCACATGTTGAGAACCTACCCCAAAAGCATCATCTCAGGTTATCATTCTTCTTGTATTAACAATCATAAGGAGCAACACATGTTAAGTGCATGTCATTGTTTATCGTTGTTCACGCTTTTGTCCTAGTGGGAAGACTGTGTGCGCAAGTGCTTTCTTGCACACTCGTGGGTATGTGTAGCACACGCACATGCATTTCGCTACAGCATGCAAATGCTTGCACGCGTGTGCTTGATGTGCATGCGTGCATGCTCGTGTGCTTTTGTGCAGTGCGTGCATGCATGCATGCTTGCATGTATAGGTGTGTATATGTGCGCATGTTTGCGTAATAGGGCTCCTAAGAATGTCGTTCGCTCCTAGGCCTTGCAGCAGGTATGCCACAGCTCCCCCAAAAACACCTGTTGCTGCATTCTTTACGGCAACATCACTTGTTGCTATGAGAACCTGTTCAGGATTATGTAGTTGTAATGTTTAAAGAAGGATGTGAATAAATCTTTTTTAAATCTGCGTGTAGCAAAAGTCTGCTTTGACGTACTTTTAGGTGCAATCAAGAACCTGAGGCAACCTCAAGGTCTTATTGCAGTGTGCACTGATTCCCTGTTTTGTGCGCAAGGATTATTGCAAGGTGCTCAAGGAGTCGTCTTTCAACAACTGGTGTCTGCGAATCCCAAATGTAGGGTTTCGCGAGGCCAGTGACTGTGCACGCAAGGTGCTCGAGGAGTCATCTTTTAACAACGCTCAAGACACAGCTCGTTTTCACCAGGTAGTCGAAGTTGAATGGAAAGGAACAGAGGGGGCGGAAGGGAATGCCGGGCCTGGGGCTGAAGGCAGTGCTTGTTTCAGCCTTATTACCACTGACTTTTGAGTGTTTGCTATGCTTGCTTGCTGTGATTGATTTTGGTCAGCGTCAGGCATTAGCTGATGATCTTCATACTTCTGGATTCTGCAACTCAAGACATATGTTCATCATTGCTTACAGACTGCTAGTGCAAGTGTGCAGTTGCAGGCAACTGCAGACCTGGATAACTTTAGCCTACTTTTCGCTTTCGCACAGGACCTGATGAATATTGCCATGACAACACTTAGCAGCAAAATTTTGACAGGAGACAAGGTGCACTTTGCACGCCTTGCGGTGGACGCAATTTTACGACTGAAAGGTGTGCACCCTTGCCCTCTATCAAGTTTCAACATCAAGCGTCTGCCTCTATCACTTCACGTATTTCTTGAGTAGCTCAGTCCGTGCCCTAGAGTGGCAGCTGCCAGTCAAATATGTGGACCCGAGATCATCCCTTCTTCACCAGCCCAGCCAAGGCTGCACAACGTTGAATCTCTCCTGTTTATGACCTGCGTTGCCTGAGAGGGAGTTGGAAAACAAAGAGACGCCCACATGCTCTGCAGGAAGTGGAAACTTGGAGGCCATCCACATCATCAAGAAGACAGGAGGCACACTGTGTGAATCATACCTTGATGAAGGATACATTTTGGACAAGAAGATTGGTGTTGGGCAGGTAAGAGGGGCAAGTTCGAGCAAGTAGCAAGGAGTTGTGTTTCAGGCGTGACAGAAGATCCCTTCCTCTGTTAATATTGTTGGCACAAAATCAAATAGCTTAAAATAAAAGTAGTAAATAAAAGAAATAAAATGGTATATAGATTATCAACTCAGTTTACTGTTGCTGATCTTTGAATTGTGTTCCATCCATCCTTTTGTCAAGCTTTTGTCAAGCTTTTTCTCCGCCTTGCCTTGTTTTGGCATGAATTTGACTGCCATGCTACTTACGGCTCGTGAAAAACGACATAACCTCAACTTGTCAAAAAAGCATCCCTCGCGCAAAAGCAATTGACTTGGATGTTTTAGCATCCAAGCAGCTATGGCATGGCCATTCATAGGTGAAGATAACATGCCGTACTGCTCCTGGCAGTCTTGTGTTTTTTTTTTAAATCTAGAACCCTCTTTCAACCCCCCAGGAGTTAAAATATGTACTGTCTTTACAAGCGTCAGTGCCAAGCCGCAGGTGCCTCACACTTTCCCAAAGCAGCTGCAGGCCTGCACCTAGGTGCATGGGTGCGCAAGCAGCATGCAAGCAAACTCGGGATCCCATTCCCTGATATGGGGATGTTCATTGATAGGGTTTTAGATGGGGTTTTAGTGGCACACTGTCATAGCCGCTGATCCAGCGGATGTGCAATTTTGGGAGCATGGGTCAATGTTACCTCAGGAAAGATTGAAAGGCTTGTAATAATTTTTGAAGTTCATATCAAACACATTGTCGATTCACTGGTGAACCTTCAACAGGTCGGAAGCCTCGCGATTGCACTTCAGTGCATTCTGGGATCCATGGATTAAGAAAAATATTGTTTTTGAAGGATCATATGACAAGCGTTCCAAGCAGCATAGGTTCCATGCTGAAGTTTTGACCAGACGCTTCGCGCATGCATCTCAGCGCATTCCGCAGTCGTGGACAACAAATACATATCACTGCTAGGCATTGAATTAATGTGCTTATGACACGACCTCAAGCAGAGTCTTGTGGTGCCGGTCCGTGGATTATCCGTGGAATATTCATCCGCTGTCCCATGGAGCCCAGGTCCCGATCCTCTTCTGGAGGGTGTCAAGAAGTTGATTATTCCTTCCGTGGAATTCTCAGGGCGTCAGGGTGCAAGGCTCTCCTAAGTGTGAGGAGATGTGTGGTTAGGTGACATATGCCTGTGGCCGCTGCGGTGCTTTGCCCGCGACTTGGAAAGAGGCGGCTTGGGTCATTTCTCCTCCGTCTGCCTCGCGAATCGGCCCCGGTGCAAGGTCTGCTCTGTTTTAAAAACGTTCTTCAGGGTTTTCATAATTTCGCTCTCTTGCCTGGGCGCCCGCGTGCAATGCTGAACATTGAGTGGCCGTGCTACGCGTTACAGTTTTGCTGTGAGCTCAGGAAGGGTGTAGGCAGGCATCTAAGCTTGTAAACAAGCCCTGTATAGCTTCATAGAAGGGTGGTACAAATTGGGGGTACTCCCGCGCTGCCCAGGGCCGGTGCGGGACCCCCTCTGCTGCGTGTTGTTTCCTATGGTAGCTTAGCCACTGCCCCCTGCCCTTCCCTCTTCTCAACACGCCCCCAGCGGGCAAAGTTTTCTTTTGGACCTGGGTTGCACACAACAAAAGCGCTCAGAGGGCAAGAGACAGCCCAGGGAGCTGCGCATCTATCCTCCAAGACCATTTCCTGGCCCAGAAAGTTGCTGACCGTGAGAGGTTGCTAGCAGCTGCAAAAACTCCTCCTCCTCCACTTAGGCCTGTGGGCAGGACTAGACTACAGAGGCCAGCTTTAATTATTATTCCCAAAGAGAAGCCCGTGGTGTGAAACTGCTGCACTTGCCCCAGCCATGAGGTGCCAGTGAGCTTGCGCAACAAACCCAGAGGCAGAAAAAATGCTGAATGGGACAAGCAGCCAAGGGGTTTGGCGCAGGTTGGAGGTGGGAGACAGAGAGCATGTGCATATGCAGCTGTGGACCTCAACATTACCCAAGCTTAAGCAATGGAGTGACTGGGAAAAGGTTCTTAGCACATTTAGCATGTCAGAGCGGTTTGGAAGGGGTGGGAAGCGGCTCTGGCTCCAGGGAAATGCAGCAATAATGCCTGGGCACAAAGCCTAATGACTTTGACGCATCAGAGTCCTCAGATTTGAAACAGAGAAGGGGGAGTGAGCTTTTGATGAATGGAACGACTAATTGAATTTTGCGATAAATGGCTTAATACCTGGAGCCTGGCAACACTGTTATACTCGCAAATGCACTGTTATTTTATTGGATCCTCGCAAGATTAAGGGCTCACAAGATCAAGCCAGTATGGGTACCGTTAATAAGCTTGCCTGACTGAAATGTTAATGTGCATAGATGGGAGGTTCTTAAGCATATAATTTGTTTTTCAATCGTTACGTTTACTTCATAACTAGGGTGCGTGGCACCCTCATCATATTCTTGGTATATGATACCAGATATGATACCAGTGGGGTTATCTGACCAAAAGTCTGGGCATGCCCGTGTTTTGACGTAAACTTATTTTTTATAATCAGGCCGCTGGCAAATTTTGGGGGTGAAGAAGACGACCCTGGTGGCCTGTGTGGGTACTCAGCTTCTGTTTTTGGCATATTTTGGCATAAATAGCGCACATGCGCCCTCACCACCAGCCCATCAGAGCTCTTTTACCACAAGAACCTCACCAGGAGACTTCTGTTATGGTGCTTATTGATATTGGATATTGAAACCCAGGTTTGGAGGGGGTCGGTTTTGACCCATTTTGGCACCATTTGCTGCATTTTTAATAAGGTGGATGACCCATTAGGCACATTTTGCCAACCGTTGGTTCTCTAACTCCAATGCTGTTGCAAGAATGCTTGTTTATTACAAGAACACCAAAACACCAAAAGTCGTGTAGTTTGGTGCTGTGTGAAAGGTAGGGTTCACGCCTCAGAAGATTATGCAGGAACTACGTGACTGGCTATTCTCAATCTCAAGTGCTTTGGAGGCCTTGTAAGCAAGGGTACATTTGGACGCTGAGCTTGAAATTAGCTTGTCGCGGAGACCATGCCCTGGGTGCATGCCAAAACCATCCCCACTTTGGGCCTCAGATAACCTCCTCTGATATTATACCAAAAGTAATGATATCATATTATGTATCATATTATGTGGCCCCCGCATAATATGACATTTTCAGGTGTTCAAATGGCACACTGCCAGCATAACTTAAACAAATGGTGGGAAAGCTATTTCGGATAAAGCAAGGTGCTGATGGCAAGTATTGACAGAAACTCCTGGCGGTCCGCAACACCCTGCTGGAGCTCAAGTCGCGGCTGAAGACTACAAGCAGTAAGACCATTGCAGGGTATGATGCTGTCTTCACAGACCTGCATCACAAGCCTTGTGCTCTTAAGTGCAACGTTGCAATCGGCCCCAGCAACCCATCCCAGTCAATCAAGCAGCATTATCAGCGGTTTAGGGTCCTAGCTTGACCTGAGGAGGACATGATGATGGATTAGGAGGGCTCTGGAGCAGGTGGGCCACCACAAAAGCGCAACGGACGACAGCTGCCTGTTGCACCTTATATTCCAACATCCAAGCAGCAGCAAGACTGCCAAAAGGAGCTCATGCGCTTTGCCATTGATGCTGAGATCTCATTCAACAAAATGGACAACCCCTTCTGGCGCGCATTTGGCAAGAGTAAGGGTTTAAGCCTAGCTGCAGGGCTCAGATGGGGTGCAGCTTGAAACGGTAGCTAAAATGGTGGTCTGAGCAGCAACAGCAGCAACCTCCGTCTCGCTTTCTTTTTCTTTGTTTGGCAGCCTTTGTAAGGCCTTAATCATTGTACAAACGGCAGCTCAAATCGCATCTATTTTTTTGTGTAAATTACTGGCCACACTTGACATCTTTCTGCTCAATAAATCCTTGCAGGGTATCCACCAATCAATTCCTTGGGTACAAAAAACCCAGAGTGCACAGGCTGGGTTTGAATCTTTTATTCCTGATATTGATAAATACTAATGATATGATATATCTCATGAAATCATATGATATGTGGGTAACATAATATAATTAGGGGTCGGCGTATAGCGCTGTATGGAAAAATATATAGCGCTATATAGCGATATATAGCGATATAGCGCTATATTGCGCTATATTCCAGGCGCTATATACGCCGGATCTCCCCCCGCCAGCCCGAATTTCGTCATCAAACTCGAATGT
>LKMJ01001799.1_pt1 | contig 19250 bp, 18 predicted proteins | sample 643391 | NCBI WGS metagenome assembly LKMJ01 (sample SAMN04112250, study PRJNA286221) | soda lake metagenome | biome: soda lake; feature: Kulunda Steppe; material: water; isolation source: sample PL-Br10 brine of Picturesque Lake | place: Russia: Kulunda steppe | collected 2010-07 | reverse complement strand
TGGATCCAGCCGACGAAGGCGGCCACACCGGCAGTGATTGCCGGCACGTTGCTGGTGGCGGTGTTTCGAATGCGGGCAAGCGACGGTTCCCAGTAGATCAGCCCGACGGCAAGCAGGAAAAACACCGTCGAGATCTCGTAGGTGTAGCGAACGAACAGCGCAAACGCCGAGGAGACGCCGGCAGTGCTCGCGAACACTGGTGCGAACAGGGCCGCGGTGCAGCCGGGACACAGCGCGAGCCCGAGAATGCCCGCTTTCGCGGAGCTTGCCAGTTTCAGAATGGCGGTGTAGATCAGATAGGAGAGTGCAACGTAGCCAACGAGCTGGTAGGGGATGATCCGCAGCGCGATCCACTCACCCGAATAAAAGAGGATGGGTGCCCAGCCAAGCGAGCGGTCTGCCGTGACTGCGAAACCCGACGAGCCTGTCACCGGCTCGAACAGTTCTGTGGAGGTGCCAGCGGCACCCGAGAGGTACAGAAAGACCAGGAAGAAGCCGCCGCTGACTGCCAGCGCGAGCGCCTTTCGTCTGGGACTCGCCTCGACGGGATCGGTGTACCAGACGGCCATGATGCTGACCGTGATCCAGAGAAACGGAATTAAGAAAATGTGGAGACTGACTGGCTGCACCTGAAAGACAACACCGTAGATGACCGCGGCGAGTAACTGGACGGCAAAGAGAATATTGAAAACGAGGATCGCCTGGACGGAGGGGCCGTTCTGTCGCGTCCACTGCTCGATCGTACTCGTTGCCATAGGTGGGGAGGGGTGTAGACCCTGAACTGTCTATACGTTTGTTCTCCCAGCATTAGGCATTTCGATGCAGCCGTTGCTGGCTGGTGAAAACGGAAGAAATGATTCGTGTTTCCGAGACTTCGTTCGCGTTGCTCACTCGGTCTCGCTATTCCCCTTTCTCCACGGGTCGCTACGCTCTCCGTTCCGTTCCGAGGCCGCCTCCTGCGCTTCGCTTAGTCGTCGGCCTGTTCCACGGCTCGCGCAAAGCGCTCGCCGTTCCACTTCGAGGTTTCGGTTCCCTCAACCTCGCTACTCGCCTTTCTCGATCGGCGCACCGACGAGGTTACCCCACTCGGTCCAGGAGCCATCGTAGTTGATGGTGTCCTCGTAGCCGAGCAGTTCGTGCAGGGCAAACCAGGCGACCGAGGAACGCTCGCCGATCCGGCAGTAAGCAACGGTGGTTCCCTCGCCGTCGATGCCGTACTCTGCGTACAGCTCCTGCAGCTCCTCAGCATCCTTGAAAGTACCATCGTCGTTGGTGACGGCTGCCCAGGAGATGTTCTGTGCACCCGGAATATGACCGCCACGCTGTGCGGTCTCGTCGAGTCCCGGCGGGGCGAGCACTTCGCCGCTGAACTCCTCGGGGGAGCGAACGTCGACCAGCGGGAGTCCGCGATCGATCGCGTTCTCGACATCGTCGCGGTAGGCACGGATGCTCTCGCGTGGGTTGGAAGCGTTGTACTCCACTTCAGAGAACTCCGGCACTTCGTCCGTCGTCGGATAGTCGTGTTCGTCCCAGTACTCGCGGCCACCGTCGAGCAGCTTCACGTCGTCGTGGCCGTAGTATTTGAACTGCCAGTAGGTGTACGCCGCAAACCAGTTCGAGTTGTCCCCGTACAGGACGACGGTGGACTCCTCGCTGATTCCATGCGAGCCGAGCAGCGCCTCGAAATCCTCCTTGTCGAGGATGTCTCGGGTTACCTGATCCTGCAGGTCGGTCTCCCAGTTGAAACCGATCGCACCAGGTGCGTGACTCTCGTCGTACAGCTCGGTGTCGACGTCTACTTCGACCAGTCGGTGCGCCGGATCGTCGCTCTGGAACTCATCGAGTCGCTCCTCGACCCAGTCCGCAGAGACGAGTACGTCTTTCGCGTAGTTACTCTCACTCATGATTGCATCCGATAGTACCATCCCCATGCATAAAGCGGTACTACTTGCGGCATGCGCCTCCACTCCTCACCCGTTCGAGCAAATCTTGCCTGGAGTTGTTCGGCCAGTGATATGGCCGTGTCTCGCAATCAGGACACAGCCGTCGGCGATCTGCTGGGTGGCCACATCCGGCGGTAAAATGAAAGCAAATATTTCCGCTATCTTCGAATGACGGTAGAGTCGGGAGGCGAGTGATACGTTGAAGCAGCCAGGGCGGGAAGGATGGACAATGAGTGAGACAGTCGTTTCGGCGGCGTGGCTGGAAGAAAACGCCGACCGGGTACACGTCGTCGATGTTCGTGAGGAGTGGGAGTACAACGGCATCGGCCACATCCCGGATGCGGTCAACATCCCCTTCGATGCGGTGCGGGCCGACGAACACGCCGCGGAAGCTGACGGGGGTGAGGGAATGTTGCCCGGCGAAGAGCTGTTTGCGAAACTGTTCGGCGAGGCGGGGATCGCTCGTGAGGATCACGTCGTCGCCTACGACGATCATCATGGAGTGTTTGCAGCGCGCGTACTCGTCACGGCGATGCTGTACGGCCACCCAGCAGACCAACTGCACCTGCTCGACGGTGATTTCAGCGCCTGGCAGCTCGAACGGCCGACCAGCAGTGAGCAGCCGGCAGTCGAACCTGTCTCCTACGAGATCGAATCGCCGGCGGAGACGCCGCTTGTTGGTGTTGGGGAAGTGGCCGAAGCTACCGACGACGAAAAGACAGTAATTGTCGACACGCGCGAGGCGTGGGAGTTCGAAGAGGGACATATCCCCGGTGCGATCCGGCTGGACTGGCGCGAGCTGGTCGACGACGAGACGCGCGGGCTGAAACCTCGTGCGGAGATGGAAGAGATTCTCACCGAGCTTGGGATCGTCCCCGAGAAGCGGATTCTGTTGTACTGCAACACTGCTCGCCGGATCAGTCATACGTATTTCGTGCTTCGACATCTCGGCTATCCGACACTTGCCTTCTACGAAGGGAGTCTGACGGAGTGGAAAGCTGCGGATCGGCCCGTGGAGACGTGATCTGTAGGATGCGTTCGGTTGCATCGTATGCGTTTCGTACCCACACCAATCTTGCAACGAAACGCTTAATCCGTTGACCCTGCCAGTTCTGAATGCGGGATCGTGGGGTAATTTGGTATCCTTCCGGCCTTGGGTGCCGGTAATCTCGGTTCAAATCCGGGCGATCCCACTTATTCTGTCGCGGGCAACACTGTGAGTGGTGAGTTCGTTGTTTTGGCTTCGTTGCGTGTTGACTGATCATACAGTGAGAGACGTGTTTGGACGCCGCGTTGAGCGGAGTGACTACGAACAGCAAGAAAGCCCCGAGGCTCTCGACTCCCGGGACTTGCTGCGCTCCAGTGGGTGCTTGCTGCGTCCGGGTTCGTCGAGAGCCTCGCCCCTTTCAGTCCCGCCCAATGTCACATTCTAGGCCGGGCGGGACTGAAAGGGGCCGGTCGCTTAGCGAACGAGACGACGCAAGCACCGCAACGTAGTGAGGAGCGCAGCGAGTCGCAGTCGCTAAGCGACCGGGGGCTTTCTTGCTGTTCTCAAAGTCGAAGCCAGTGCATCGTCCTAATTGACATCCACCCCGCCCTGAAGGGCGAGGCTTTCGCCTCGAATTTTCCGTAAACACCGCCACCAAATTTCGGTAATCGGCCGGGAGAACGACCCGCCCATTGTATGGCAATGATCCAAAATAAGCATATTCAACCGGTAGTTGAACGTCCACGTCAAAAATCAACGAGCATAGACTCAACGACGAGCCACTCACCGTCGTCTTCCGCAGTCAGTACCTTCGAGTCGGATTCGCCGTCCGCGTGCTCGACTGTGACTCTTGTAAGTGCATTATCCAGGTCGGCGACTGTCTCGGCCGTCTCTTCATCGACACGAATGAACTGCTCTTGCATTTCGTCCGCATCTAGATCTTCCTCGAGAACTTCAGTGTCCACGACAGGGGGAACCTCTACATCGAATTCGTCAATTGCTTCGTATTCTTCCTCGATGCCAGATGTAGCCGCTGGATGCAGCAGATCCATCGCTTCGTCTGGGTCGGCTGCTTCGTGAAAGGCTTTGCTTACCTCTTCTGGATCACTCGTACTGTCTTCGCCGCCGAAGAGACTCGTACACCCAGCCAAACCAATGGCCCCTGTCGCTGTTGTTGCTGCAATAAACTGTCTCCGTCGCATATAATCTGGTGAATATCTCTTTGCTACTTAAACAAATTGTATTACTAGTTGTATGTTAATTTCATGACTTATATTTTGAATTGATAATATATAATACCGTTGCAGACCGCGAAACAGCGCCCAACCACTTTATCTGTAGAGAACCAAGAATCGGTATGGAGCAAAAGACAGTCAAGGCCATTATCGGCCTCTACGCGGCCGTCGCCGTCGCAGTCATCAGTATCGTCGCACTGAGCAATGGGCAGACGTACACCGCGCTGTACACCTTCGGTGCGCTGTTTGGCGCTGGGCTGCTTGCAGCAGCCGCATACGACAGAGCAACGCGAACGCCCGAACCGATCTCCGACTCCCCCACCCGTGGCGATCCATGGAGTAAATAAAACCGCGGGAACTGTCGTCAACGACCGTGCGCGCAAGCCACCCCTTTCCACGTGGAAACACCCCCTATGCTGCGCCCATAGCACGGACGCCCCCTGGATCGGACGGACACCTGCAGTGGCAAAGAATCTAAACATCTAGTACAGTACGCGAGTATTTTACCATATCTGAGTAGTATTCGTGCATATCAACACACATCTATCTAGTATAGTTCCATTACACGTAAGGTTAGCAGTTTATTTAAGCAGAGGAGGTACAGTATGGTATGAGTACAACAGAACAGGATTCTCCGGGTTCGTCACCACTCGACATCGGTGACATCGCATCAGATTTCACACTCCAGGGTGCCCAGGGGGAGGAAATACGGGAGTTTACACTCTCCGAATTCGCTGCCGATCGTCCGGTGGCAATTGTCTTTTACATCTACGACTACAGCCCGGTCTGTACCGAGCAGATGTGTGAGATCAACGAAGTCGAGTTTTTCACGTTCAACGACGAGATCGGCGTCCTCGGCATTTCGACAGACGGGCCGTACAGTCACCAGCAGTTCATCGCCGACAACGACATTTCCTATCCGCTGTTGACTGATGACGACAAAACGATCTACAACCAGTACGGGATGACCGAACAGACTGCCGAGAGAGACCAGCAGACAAAACGCGGGATCGTCCTCGTCGATGCCGACCGAACCATTCGATACCGGTGGGAAGCCGAGAGCAACTGGGACGAGTGGCAAGTTCAGCCACTGCAAGAGATCCACAGACTCGTTCAGGAGATGGAGTGAGCCACTCACGCGATATCGACACACACGACAGTTGCAGTGACACCACGTACAAGCGATCCCCTCCTCGACAGCGGCCGCGGTGATCGCTCATCTCTCGCTCCCTGCGCAACTCTCCGTGGTGTCCGCTTTCCAAACACGGACGACTCGCTCCGCTCGTCGTCGTTGTGTTTGGAAAAGCGTCCTGACGGAGTCCAACGACGAGCGACGCGAGTCGTTGGGCAAGTCAGGACGTGAATGACGCAACGACTGCTCGCAGAGCAGTCGTAAGGAATGAACGTCCTGACGGAGATTTGAACTCGCCAAGATGGTCCGGGCATGCGGCGCTTCGCGCCGTTCCGGGCTGCAACTTGTCTGCTCAAATCTCCGTGGTGTCCGCTTTCCAAACACGGACGACTCGCTACGCTCGTCGTCGTTGTGTTTGGAAAAGCGTCCTGACGGAGATTTGAACTCCGGTCCCTGGCTCCGCAAGCCAAGAGGATAGTCCACTACCCTACCAGGACTCATCTCTCTGTAGCGGGGAGTTACTCATAGGGGTTACGATTCACCGCCCGGAGCCTAAAACCAACCAGCATTCTTTTAATCCGCCACCTCTGAGAGTACTGTATGTCTGAGCGGGCCGGCTCTACCGAGGATACCTCACCGGATCTGTCGGAGCTTTCCGACGTCTCTAACGTCCTGTTACTCGCCCCCTCACTTGGGAAGCAGGGCACCAAAATGAGTTTCGACCTTCTCTCTATGACCCCGCCAAGTGAGACAAACGTCCTCGCAATCACGTACACCGACACCGCCCAGGAGTGGGTCGAGGACTGGTTCGACTACGTCGGCATCTCGCCAGTTCGTGGCGGAATCGTCGCAGTCGGCCAGGCCAACGCCAGCATCGACGATCCATCGTGGGCGGTCAAGACCGTCGAGAACCCCTCCGATCTCACGGGAGTTGGGATCGAACTCAGCGAACTCCTCTCGGGGATGGCGACCGCTGCCGGCGACGACGAACACATCGCCGTCTGTTTCGATGGGATTACTTCGCTGCTGCAGTATGCAGACCTCCAGCGTGCCTTTCGGTTTCTGCACGTCGTCACCGGGCGGATCAAGACCGTCGACGGCGTTGCCCACTTTCACCTCGATCCGGAAGCCCACGATCCACAGACGATCGCGACACTCAAAGGGCTGTTCGACGCCGTCATCAAAATGGAAGAAGATGGCAGCTACACAATCCAGCAGTAACTTTTTATTGGAACACGGGACCAGACACCACATGCACAGTGATCAGTCAACGACAACGCTTAAACGGCAACCAGCCGTGTCATTCGCACAGTAATGGGCGCTATCGAGGATATTTACGACGACCTGGAGGCCGACGTCTCGGAAGAGCGGTTCCGCGAGGCTGTCCAGCAGAAAGTCGAGCAGATGGAGGGGCTCGCAGACGAGGAGACGGCCGCGATGATCATCGCCCACGAGATCGCTGACAACGAAGTTGAAACCATCTCGGACATCGAGCCGGCGATGGACGAGGTGAAGTTTCTCGCGAAGGTGCTCTCGGTGGGTGAGCTGCGGACGTTCGAACGCGACGACGAAGACGAGCCAGGCCGTGTCATCAACGTCGAGGCGGCTGATGAGACCGACACCGTTCGGCTGGCCTTCTGGGACAAGCAGGCAGCATCGATCGCCGAGGGAGAACTCACAGAAGGCGACGTACTGCGCGTCAAAGGACGACCCAAAGACGGCTACAATGGACTGGAGGTGAGCGTCACCGACGCAGAGCCAGACGACGAAGTCGAAATCGACGTCGATCTCGGTGACGACTCCTCGATCGAGGGGCTCACACTCGGGCAGTCGGACGTCTCCGTTCGCGGTCTCGTCCTGGGAACCGAAGCGGTCAGAACGTTCGACCGTGACGACGGCTCCGAAGGGCGAGTCGCGAACCTGACACTCGGCGACGAAAGCGGCCGGATTCGTGTCACACTGTGGGACGAACGGGCCGACCGTGCCGAGGAGCTTTCCGCCGGGACAGCTGTCGAGGTCGTCGACGGCTACGTCCGGGAGCGCGAGGGGTCGCTGGAGCTACACGTCGGCGACCGCGGCGCGGTCGACGAAATCGACGACACTGTCGAGTTCGAGCCCAACGCGACGCCAATCGACAGCGTCGAGATCGATCAGACGGTCGATCTCGCCGGCGTTGTCCGTTCGACAGATCCAAAACGGACATTCGACCGAGACGACGGCTCAGAAGGACAGGTCAGAAACGTTCGCATTCAGGACGATAGCGGTGATATCCGCGTGGCACTGTGGGGAGAGAAAGCAGATATCGATGTCGGGCCAGGCGATGAGGTGTTCGTCGCCGATGCCGAGATTCAAGACGGCTGGCAGGACGACCTCGAAGCCTCTGCAGGCTGGGGATCGACCGTCCTCGTACTCGAAGATGCAACGATCAATACCGGGGAGTCGACAGCTGCCGAGGAAGAACGCGCTACCTCCGACGGCGGCGACAGTACAGGACTGGATGCCTTTGCGGACGGATCAGCACCAAACTCGACAGAAAGCGGTGGCAAAGAGCGTTCGACAGGGGCAGACGGTGGCGGGCAAAAAACCGTCGTCGAGTTCACGGGAACCGTCGTCCAGACCGGCGAGCCGGTCGTGCTTGACAACGGCACGGAGACGATGAAAGTCGAGACAGACGCACACCTCCAACTCGGTGAGGAGGTCACCGCTCGGGGCGAGCAGACAGGCGAGTATCTCGACGCCGACGAACTCCTGTAAGAGAGGGCTGTTCGGAACGCTTAAGAGGGCAACAGCCTCGTTTTGCCGTATGAGTGTCGAGCTACCGGTCGCACCGGTCGACGACGTGATCCGACGGGATGCGGACGGGTTACGGGTGAGTGCGGGGGCCGCAGAGGAACTGGCACGCCGGATTCAGGCCGAGGGCGCACGGCGGGCACAGGATGCAGCCGAGCGCGCCGACGACCGGGGGCGAAAAACGTTGATGGTCGGCGATTTCGGTAGCGAGACCGTTCCAGATAAAGACGCACTACTGTTGCCGATTGCGCCGGTCGACCGCGTTGCACGGCTCGATATCGACGACCGGTACCGTGTGTCGATGGACGCACGGATCGTCCTGACCGCACAGCTCGAAGCCTACGCCGGGACGATCGCGGCGGCGGCTGCCTTTCTTGCCCGACACGCAGGCAGGCGAACTATCAAGGCCGAGGACGTCGAAGCATACTTTGAACTCAAGCAGTACTTTGAATGAGATTTGGATACAGCGAGACCTGCCTCGATCACGAAACTGGCTCACGCCATCCGGAGAGCCCGGACCGACTTCGAGCGATCAAGCGCGGGCTCACTGACGCCCATGGTGTCGAGTACGTCGATCCAGCACTCCTTTCTCTCGACAGAATTACCGCAGTCCACGACGAGGAGTACGTCGATTCCTTCGAAACGTTCTGTGATGCGGGCGGTGGAAACTGGGATGCAGATACGGTCGCGAGCCAGGAGAGCTGGGATGCAGCGCTTGCGAGTGCCAGCCTCGGCGAGTGGGTAGCACACGAGGCGCTCGCGGGTGCGTCGGGGCGGGAGACGCCGTTTTCGCTTGGCCGACCCCCTGGCCATCACGCCGTCGGCGACGACGCGATGGGGTTTTGCTTTTTCAACAACGCTGCGGTTGCCGCACAGTCCGCAATCGATAACGGCGACGCAGAACGGGTCGCGATCTTCGACTGGGATGTCCACCACGGTAACGGCATCCAGGACATCTTTTACGAGCAGGGAAACGTCTTCTACGCCTCGATCCACGAGGACGGTCTGTATCCGGGCTCGGGCGATATTTACGAAACGGGCGAGGGTGAAGGCGAGGGAACGACACTGAACATCCCGTTCGACCCCGGGACGACGACAGCCGCGTATCTCCTTGCCCTCGACGAACTCATTGGTCCCGCAATCGAGGCGTTCGACCCGGATCTGTTCTTGATTAGCGCGGGCTTCGATCCCCACGAACACGACCCGATCTCGCGGATCCGCGTGTCGACGGAAGGGTTTGGCTGTCTGACCGCCGCCGTCCGCGAGATTGCCGACGACGCCGACGCAGCACTGGGATTCATTCTTGAAGGTGGCTACGGACTGGATACCCTCTCTGACAGTGTTCGAAAAGTCCACGAGGTCTTCGATGGCTACGACCCAGTTGCGCCCGAGGAGTCAGTTGACGAGGAGGCACGCGACCTCATCGAGGCAGTCAAAGAGCAGGGTTTCGACGGCGTCTGACGGCGATACTGGCCGGTGGATCGGCCACAGCACTTAGGCCTCTTCGCGGTGACAGTCCGGTACTCCACCAATGGACTACGACAGTATTCTGGTTCCGACGGATGGCTCCGACCGGGCAGCGGTTGCGCTCGATCACGCAATCGGTGTGGCAAATCGGTGTGAGAGCACGATCCACATCCTCCACGTCGTCCAGCTCGACGCCGCCACCGAGCGACTCGACGACGACACGCTCCGCGAGCGGATCGAACACGCCGGCGAGGAAGCCGTCGAAACGCTTGTCGAGCGGGCCAGTGAGGGAGGCCACAAGGCGGTCCAGTCAGCAGTCGTTCGCGGGCGACCCGCTGAAGAAATCCGCGAGTACGCCACCGATCACGACATCGAGTTGATCGTGATGGCGACGGCTGGTCGGACTGGTGATGCTCGTGAAATGATCGGCAGCGTTACCGAATCAGTAGTTCGGACCGCAGACGTGCCCGTGTTGACCGTGCGCGATCCCTAGAGCTCGCCTTTCGTGCTCGGCGTATCGCCACGGCGGTCGTCGATCCGTGTCGCGTCATCAAGCGTGCGGGCAAGCGCCTTGAACAGTGCCTCGATCTCGTGGTGGGCGTTCTCGCCGGTAACAGACGCCTGCAGTGTGAGACCGGCGTTCATCGCAAGCGAGCGCAGGAAGTGTCGTGCCATGTAGCTGGTCATCCCACCGACAGTCTCCTGGGAGAACTCGCCGTCGAAGGTGAAATGTGGCCGGCCGCTGATGTCGACGACGATCTCTCCGGTGGCCTCGTCCATCGGTACTTTGCGGTCGGCAAACCGTCGAATGCCGCGCTTGTCGTCGAGTGCTTCATCGAACGCCTGGCCGAGTGTGATGCCGACATCCTCGACGGTGTGGTGGTCGTCGATCTCCAGATCGCCGTCACACCGAACGGTGAGATCGAACAGACCGTGTGTGCCAAACGAGTCGAGCATGTGATCGAAAAAACCGATTCCGGTGTCGATTGTCGTCTCGCCGTCGCCGTCGATATCGAGGGTTATCTCGATGTCGGTCTCGGCCGTCTCGCGTGTCACGGCCGCCGTTCGTGTGGTCATACTCGGACTGTACAGGCGTGGCTATTTGGTGGTTGCGCTCACTCGATATCCGGGGCAGTCTCGTCGGTGCGACCCGGCAGTTCGAGTTCGATCTCCAGTTCTGGCTCACCCATCCCATCGTAGTCAATTTCGAGTTCGACAGGTTCGCCGAACGCAAAGGGAAGCTCCCACTCGTCGGCAACGATCGTCAGTTCGTCGTCGTCCCGGAGCTGTTCGCCCAGTTCGATCAGGAACGCCCCTGCTTCACTCGTGTCGAGTCGAAACTCCTCCTCGAAGTTCCGGCCGGCCCGGATGACTGTTCGCTCCTCATCCTCGCCTGTACGCTCCTCGCTTTCTGGTGTCTCGGATGCCGTCATTGGATCCACAACTAGGTCGACACGACCCAAAACCCCAGCGGTCAACGCAATCCAGTCACTCGACGAGCGGACAGTTCTCAGGAAGCACCTGCCGGTCGAGTTCGGCGACTGCCCGTTCCAGCACAGGAACCATGTTCTCGGTGTCCTCGCGGTTGTACTGGATCAGTCGATCCAGCGCACCGTCGACACCGCGTTCGTGGTCGTGCCAGAGCCGAACCGCCTCTCTGCCGTCGACATCGGGCAGCTCGCGGTCGATCTCGAAGGCTGATTCGACCGCGCTCAACCCACCAGACAGCCCCAGCTTGCGGCAGGTCGGCATCAGATCGATATGCGCCAGCCCGAGGTCGATGTCGAAGCAGTGTTCGAGAAACGGAATGTCAAAACGTGCGCCGTTGAACGTGACGAGCAATCCCGCATCCGCGAAGGCGGCCCGCAGTTGCTCGCTCGTGAGATCGTCACCGCGGACAAGCGTTCGTGTCTGGCCGTCCTGATGCAGCGACACTGTCGTGACGACGCTACTGTGCTGGTCGAGTCCGGTCGTCTCGATGTCGAAAAAGCAGGCCTGGTCGGCGAAACTCTCATACAGCCGCCAGCGTGACCCGGTCGGGAAAACCTGATTGAAATACGAGACATCGTCAGCATCGACCGCGCGTCGTCCGTTCTCGATGAACTCCTCGATGTGTGTTGCACGGGTCGAGCCGACCCCCTTGCAGTCGCGGTCGAACTCGCTCCAGTGGGTGATGCCCTGTTTCCAGAGTCTGCGCTCGATCGTCTCACCGATCCCCTCGGCCCCGAGGAACGTATTTTCGACTTCCACACCGCTACTGTGTGAGCAATCGGATTAACCGTTACGGGTTGGGAGGAGCTGGCACACCCGTTCGTTTCGACTGGAGATCGATCCTGTACTGGCCCGCGAGCAGGATCGGCCTCGTTCACAATCTATATTGGACCGGTCGCCGTCGTAGCCATGCATGCTCGACGCGTCGGCGGCTGGTAGTGCTTTACTGTTGCAGTCGTTGCCAGAGAGCGTCTCCGATCTTGCCGTCGTGTTCGTTTTTGGGGCACTGGGTGGCGTACTGTTCGTGCTGGGAGTCTCGAATCTCTCGCGAGGAACCGTCCAGCTTCGCCGGTGGCTGCGGGTTAGATCGCTCGCGCGCGAGCCGGTGCAGTCAGTGTTAGCTGGGCCAGTCGAAGTCGCTGGGAGCTGCCAGCCAGGGGATGAACCACTCACACAGCCCTTCGGCGAGGATCACTGCGTCTTTGCCTACTGGGAGGTGTACGAAAAGGGGCGGCCAGGTCCGATCGCACGCGGCACGCACAGCGGCCCGTTTCGACTCGAAGACGAGACAGGGACAGTGCTTGTCGACGACCCGCTGTCCGGGTCGAACCAGGCGACTCCTGAACTCCAGGTCGACGAGGAGACAGGGTCGGTTCGACTACAGTACGGCAGCGTCGGCGGGAGTGATCTCGGTATCCCGGCAGTCATCCTGAGGCTTGCGCGGACGAAACTGGACACCATCGTCGTCGATCCGGATGAACAGCCGTCATCACCGGTTGCAGAGTGGTGTCGAGCGAACAGAATCCCGCCAGTAGCCGACACCGAGCGACAGTACGTCCAGTATCTGTTGCCGGTCGGTGCGACTGTCCGTGTGCGCGGCGAGGCACGCCAGTCCACGAGCGATGGTGGAGAGTTCTTCCGGATCGAGCGCGACAGCATGAGCGAGCAACTCGTCATCACAGATGGCGATGAGCGGTTTCTCGGCGCGCACCGAAAAGCAGTGTTCGGGCTCCTCTCAGGCGCAGTCATCTACACCGTGGCTGGGCTCTGGCTGTTGTGGTTGCTGGTCTGAAGATGTTGCTGGATAGAAAATACTAAGTAATACCCATTTGCAGCTATCATGAAAGAGATTGTCAGTCGGAACGTAATCGAGGGGGTCATCCACCGGTGTCTCTGCGTCACACAGCCGGCGGGTGTTCTACTGGCAGCACGGGGCACAAATGAGACGCACAACCGAATCCAACGAAAAAGAGAGAGGGGTGTATCACACGACTGAGTCGGCGTCGACAGACCGAACGAGCAGAGCGGTGGATCTGTCAACGAACTCGTCAGAGACCACAGAGAGTCAACAGCCAGCGGCGGCTAGAACAGGTTGTCGCACAAAACAGTACCACATTCAGCGCGCGCTAGACGGCTCGAACACCAGCCAGGAGGAGGTGCCGGAGTCGGTTCTCGAGATCATCGCCAGCGGTGGCACGCCACTTGAAACAGCTATCCAGCGGGAGTTCGAACAGCGCATGGAGACGAGGTTCGATCAGGTTCGGATCCACACGGGCCCCGCCGCGGCCGAGGCCGCCGACGCCATTGGCGCTCGTGCGTTCACCTGTGGCAACGATATTGTGTTCAACGCCGGTGAGTACGATCCCGACTCTCCGGAGGGAAAACAGCTTCTCGCCCACGAGTTAGCCCACGTCGAACAGCAGACTGACGGGGCAATCAGCATGAAGCCACAGCCGGATGCAGAGCTCGAAATCGACCCTGATCCCCAGCTCGAACGCGAGGCCGACGAGGCCGCACAGCGGGTTGTCTCCGGTGAGCAGCTTGGCATCCAGCGGATGAGCGACACCGAGTTTCATATCCAGCGCGCAGGTCGGGGATGGAACGCGTTCGTCGATGGATTGAACAACCAGAGCCCGAAGGCGCGGGCAGAAAATGCTGCTGACAGAGCCAAACAGTTACAGAAAGAGGTGGGTGACAATGCTGACAACGAGTCGCGCAGCCGTATCGATGGCAATGTACAAAATGCAAAAACGGCTGCAAAAGATGCAAAAAAGAAGCAAAAAGACGGAGACGAAAACGCGGCAGAAGAGAACGCTACAAAGGCCGAAAAGCACAGAGAGGAAGTAGAGAAAGCAACACACCAGGTTCCAGCGAACAATCAGCTGTCAGAGAAGCATGCTCTCAAGCGGAATCTTGGCGTCTCTCTGGGACGAATCTGGAAAGACCAGTCAGGGCTGTGGAACAACGGAAACTGGAAAAAGCCGGGTGCACTGATGGGCACAGCCGGAACGGGTGCACTGGCGTTCGACGGCGCAGTCGCTGGGTTCGCCGATCATGGCCGGGCATTGTTCGGCCTCAGCGATGCAACGAGCGCCTCTACATCGGCACTCACGGTCGCTGGCGGGGCACTGGTGCTCGAAGGTGCAACGAACGTGGTTGGAAACACGTTCAAATCGCTGTGTGCTGTGAGCGAGTACGGTGTCAAACGGTCGATGCTCGCGACCAACGAGCAACGAGCCAGATACAATCAGGAGCCAAAGCACTACGTCAATACAGAGATCGAGTCCTCGGAGTGGATGAACAAGTACTCCTCGGAGATCAATACTAGCGGAGTCATTGGAACAAGCGTCGGTGGATTGATGGGCCTCAGTGACACAGAGGTGGCCACAAACGCAGTCGTGGGGACTGCTGCGACCATCCTTTCTGCCAAAGGTTTCTACGAACTGAACAAATATAACGAGCGACGGAAGCAAGATGACCAGCGGAATGAAGAACTCTCTCGGATCCAGTCGGGGGAAAACAGTGGATCTGGCGCAGACCACAACAGCGCACAGCCCCAGCCTAACGAAGAGGCGAACAGATCGGTAGATCCAAACAACTCGATGGGTGCCATGGCGGCTCACGGCAGTACCACCCCACAACAACAGGATCCAAACGGGACACGCAGGGCGGGGAACCAGCCAGATGGCTCGCAGAGTTCCGGAGAGGTGCCCACTGATGAATCACTCCTGCCGCTGCCACCGAGACAGGGAAACAATCAACAGCCATCAACGTCGGCTGACACCTCCGCCACCGCTGGTACCACCCCGCAGGGAGAGGGGACGAGCGAGAGTCACAGACTCCCCGAACCAGCCGCCAGCCAACACGGTACGCGAGACAGTCAAAATCCGGGTCGAGAAGCAGGTGAATCGGAGACCGAAATTCAAGAAGAACCACAGCCTGGTGCTAGCCAAACACCAGACGACCCCAGCCGGCACTCCGATGAGCAACACTCCGAAAAACCGGCCACCGAGGAAAAACAAAAACGAAAGAACAGAGACAACCAGGAGGAGATCGAGGATCCGCTCGGGACAGATACCGACGGAGGCGGCAATGGGGGAAGCGATGGCCAGACAAGCCCACAAGAGAGTCCGGAGGGAGGTGCTGGCGAGGGCGCGAACACCTCCGAGGGAACGGGGCAGTCCTCCACCGAGTTCGAAACGGTCCAGAGCGATCGGAGCCAGGAGTTAGATATCGAGCCAGCAGCCACTGAAGAGACTGCCGACACCGTGCCAGAGCGAACAAATAGTGCAGACACCGATGAAAGCAGCCGTCTGGAAAACACTGATGACGGCGCTGCTGAACAGCAAGAAGCACAAGAGATCGATGGTGAAGTCAAGGAGGATCAAGAAGTCGACGCTGACGACATCAATGGCGAAGTCAGCGAAGACGAAGAAGTCGATGCTGACGACATCAATGGCGAAGTCAGCGAAGACGAAGAAGTCGAGGAAGCTGTCGGTGACAGTGCCACAGTCGAATCACAGCCCGAAACAGACGACAACGACCTGCAGTTCTACGACGCCCAATCGGATACCGACGAGGAGGACGATATCGAAGCGGATACAGACGAGGCGGAAGACACCGAGTACGTGTATCGATCGTACCTCCCATCACCGGAATGGCGACTCCCGCACATTCACAACGACGGCTGATCACCGTCTGTGTGTCTTCTCTCCCAGCGCGACTACTGGTGGCTATAATTCACAACACTGTGTGACTCCCCCGACGATGAGGCGAGCATGAACACCAGTAGCAGGCGCGGTCTGCGGCCGGCTTTTTCTCTGATGCGGGTATAGTGACAACATGATAGTTCGACTAGAGCTTGTGGCTGTCGTTGGGCAGGTGATGGACAACGGGCCGGGCAACGTCGATATCTCGCTCGGGCTGGGCGGGAGCGCAGTCGGTGCGTTTCTGACGACACTGCTTGTCGGCGCAATCCTGATCGCGCTGGCACCAACCTACACCGACCAGATGACATCGCTGGTGTTCGGCGAGCCAGTCGACTCCTTCCTGTATGGGTTGTTCGTGTTGCTCGCACTCATCGTGGTGAGTATCGTACTCGTCATCACCATCCTCGGGATACTGCTCGTGATACCGCTGCTGGTGGCGGCGTATCTCGTCTGGGCAGTTGGATCGACGATTGCCTTCCTGGCGATCGGACGCCGCCTGCTCGATCACAATGGCTGGCTGTATCCACTGTTGCTCGGTGCAGCAATCAACGGCGGTCTCGCGCTTACTGGAGTCGGTGGGCTCGTCTCCTTCTGTATCGGTGCGATCGGGTTCGGTGCCGTCATCAGAGACTGGCGCAGCTAATCTGGTTTCGCATCCCTTTTACAGATCGACGCGTTACAGTGCTGTGAATGCTATCAAAGGGCTGTGAGCAGTGTGCCGAGGGTGGAAAGATGGTCCTCTTTGTCTATGGCTACTGCGACCAGCGCGACTGTTTTTACTGCCCACTCGGTGAGAACCGCAAGAACGTCACCGACGTGTATGCAAACGAGCGGAAAGTCGAGTGCGACCAGGACATTATCGAGGAAGCAAAACGGATGGACGCGCTTGGCTCCTCGATCACAGGAGGCGAACCCCAGGAGGTGCTCGAACGAACCTGCCGGTATATCGAACTCCTGAAAGAGGAGTTCGGTGAAGACCACCACACCCACCTCTACACCGGAATTACGGGCGGTCGGGAGAATATGCGCCGTCTTGCCGAGGCAGGGCTCGACGAGATTCGTTTTCATCCGCCGTTCGAACTCTGGGGAGAACTCCACGGCACCGAGTGGGAAGAGATCCTCTATATCGCCCGTGAGGAAGGGCTGACTCCTGCCTTCGAAATTCCGGGCATCCGCGCCGAAGAGGAGTTCCTCGACCTCATCGACGAGGGCGCGGCCGACTTTTGTAACATCAACGAGTTCGAGATGAGCCAGGGGAACTTCCGACGGATGCAAGAGGAAGGCTACGAACTCCGCGAGGGGCATATGAGCGCCGTCGAGGGGAGCCACGAGATCCTGGAGACGATGGGCGACCACGAGAAGGTGTATTTCTGTACCTCGGTGTTCAAAGACGCCGCCCAGCACCGGAATCGGCTGAAGCGGATGGCACAGAACATCCGCCGTCCCTTCGACGAGGTAACCGACGACGGCACGCTCGTCTACGGGAAGACGTGGGTCGAGCCCGACCGACTCGACGAGCTTGGTGTCCCGGCGGAATATTATACCGTGAAAAGTGACCACGTCGAGGTCGCCTGGTGGCTCTTAGAGGAGATGATCAAAGAAGGTGATCTCTCGAAGGGTGAGATCGTCGAGCAGTATCCAACCGTCGAGGGGACTGTCGTCGAACGGACGCCCCTCGCCTGAGAGCGCCGAGCGATGTATCTCTCACACCCGGTTCGGCGGATGCGTGATAATCCTGTCTCGGGTGAGCGTGTCGTGCTCGTTGTGACTGCCGAATCAGACGGAGCGATGGACGAACTCGAACAGTCGATCGAAGCGATCGGTACCGTCGAGAAACACCTCCAGTTCGGTGCGCTTCGGGTAAAAATCCAGCAAGAGCAGATCGAAACGCTCTGTGAACTCGGTAGGATTGAGTCGATCAAAACAGAGAACGCGGTCGGGTTCAGCGGTGACGCTGGTGAGGACGTGTGAGTCATCCTAACAGAGACACCCACCGTGCGCGGATTGTTTTCTCCGCTGAAACGCACCGTCAGTAATAGAGCTTGTCGGTAGTTTTCAGGTAGTTCGGTTGGTAGCTAGTGTTATTTTCAATAATGAAAATAAAAAGGAACGTAAGTTTAAATAACAGTACGTGGACAAACCCTACTATGAATTTCAGATTTCGACAGGCAACTGGCATATTCAGAAAGACGCTGCCATTCGTCTTGTTACGACTGGCAGTTGGCGCTGCGTTTGGGGTGTTCACACTCCTGTATTTCGGGTTCGTTGCGCTCGTCCTGTACATGCTGGATGGCGTTTCGTTTCTTATTTTTGCAGGAATTTTCTTGTTTTCTGTGATGATATTTTTACAGATAATGCGGATGGCGAGGAAGTATGTGCTGTATCTCGTCAGCGCCGGCCACATTGCGGTTATCGCAGAGATCGTCGATACTGGAACTGTCCCGGACAACCAGATTTCCTACGGAAAGGACAAGGTAACAAGTAATTTCGCCGAGGCCAGTGGGCTGTTTCTCGTTGACAGACTCGTAAAATCGGTCCTGAACCAGTTCAACAGCGCAGTTATTTCGGTTACGTCGCTCGTCAACTTCGTTCCAGCGCTGCAAAATATCATTACCGTCCTTCGAAAGTCAGTCACGCTGGCTGGCAACTATATCGACGAGGCCATTCTCGCCCACATTTTCCTCAACGAGGACAAAGGACGGTGGACGGCAGCGCGCGATGGAGTCGTTCTGTACGGAAAATGTTGGAAACCAGTGCTTGGCACGTCGATCGTAATTATCCTCGCGGGCTATGTCGTGTTCGCACTGCTTGCGATGCTTTTGAGTCCTGTTGCGCTACTCGTCGGACAGTTCTCGCCGATCGGTCAGCTGTTGGGTTGGGCAGTGGTCGGCGGGATCGTCATCACAGTCCACTTTGGTATCGTCAGCCCATGGATCAAGACTGTGATCATCACGACCTATCTGGAAGAATCGAAAAACAAGACGACAGATAGCGAGATGATGGATTTCATCGCAGAAAAATCGAGCAAGTTCAAAGAGCTGGCCGAGAAGGCTGTCGATGACAGGCTCGGTGGGACAGAGGAGACCGACGAGTCGACGCCAGGCGAATCACCAGCTGCCGGAGGGGCTCAGCCACAGCAGGGGGCACAGCCAGGAAACCAACCACAATCCAGTACCCCACCAGGTGGGGGGCCATCGGGGGGTGGCCACCAGAGCACACAGGGTGAACACGGAGGTCCAAACCCGCAGGCAAACACTGGTAATCAAGGCCGACAACCACAGAGTCAGCAAACGTACAATCAACAGCAGGGACAGGGTAACCAACACTACAACCAACAACAGGGGCAAAACCAAGGCAATCAACAGCAGGGACAGGGTAACCAACACTACAACCAACAACAGGGGCAAAACCAGGGCAACCAGCACTACAACCAACAAGGACAGAATCAAACCAATCAACAGCAGGGGCAAAACCAGGGCAACCAGCACTACAACC
>LKMJ01001798.1_pt1 | contig 19251 bp, 22 predicted proteins | sample 643391 | NCBI WGS metagenome assembly LKMJ01 (sample SAMN04112250, study PRJNA286221) | soda lake metagenome | biome: soda lake; feature: Kulunda Steppe; material: water; isolation source: sample PL-Br10 brine of Picturesque Lake | place: Russia: Kulunda steppe | collected 2010-07 | reverse complement strand
GTGCAGCGATGCGACGTGTACGGGGTCGAAACGCTGCACAGTCTGGTCAGCGGGGTCCCGCACGGTCGCGGGTTGTGCAGCGATGCGACGTGTACGGGGTCGAAACGCTGCACAGTCTGGTCAGCGGGGTCCCGCACGGTCGCGGGCGGTGCGCCGGCCACCTCGGTGCAGTGAGGGTGAGCGCTACCCTCGGGGCACGACGCGGATCTGGGTAGCCGTGTAGCCGCGTGATCGCCCGTGTCTCGGGTCCGCACCGGCACCACCGCCCCCGCAGCCCCCGCAGCCCCCGCACCGGCACCACCGCACCACCGCACCCGCGCCACCGCCCCCCAGCTGGAGCCTCACCCGTGTTCGACACCCTCTCCACCAAGCTCGAGGCCGCCCTCGACAAGGTCAAGGGCCGTGGTCGGCTCGACGAGAAGACCGTCGACGCGACGCTGAAGGAGATCCGCCTGGCACTGCTGGAGGCGGACGTCAACTTCAAGGTGGTCAAACAGATCACCGCACGGCTACGCGAACAGCTCGTCGGGGAAGACGTCGCCAAGGCCCTCAACCCCTCGCAGACCGTCATCAAGGCGGTCGATGCGGAGCTGACGCGGGCGCTGGGCGGAGAGTCCGTCGCCCTCGACCTCAAGGGGCCGGCACCCTCGGTGATCGTGCTGGCCGGCCTGCAGGGCTCGGGTAAGACCACCGCCGCCGGCAAGCTCGCCAAGCACCTAAAGAGCAAGGGTCGCAACCCGATGCTGGTGGCCTGCGACCTGCAGCGTCCGGCCGCGGTCGAGCAGCTGAAGGTCAACGCCAAGCGCGTCGGAGCGCACGTCTACGCCCCCGTCACCTCGGGCGACCCCGTCCCCGTGGCCCGCGACGGCATCTCCAAGGCGCGTGAGACCGGCTGTGACACCGTCATCGTCGACACCGCGGGTCGCCTGCACGTCGACGAGGTCCTCCTCGAGCAGGCTGCCGATATCAAGCGTGTGGTCGGCGAGCATGGTGGGGTCGTGCGCACCCTGTTCGTCATCGACGCGATGATCGGCCAGGAGGCGGTCAACGTCTCCAAGGCCTTCGCGGACAGCGTCGGCTTCGACGGCGTGGTCCTGTCCAAGCTGGACGGTGACGCCCGCGGTGGTGCCGCCCTGTCGGTCCGCGAGGTCACCGGCGCGCCGATCATGTTCGCCTCCGTCGGCGAGGGCATGGAGGACTTCGAGGCCTTCCACCCCGACCGTATGGCGGGGCGCATCCTGGGCATGGGCGATGTGATGTCGCTGATCGAGAAGGCCGAGGAGACCTACACCGAGGAGGAGACCGCCAAGGCGGAGCAGGCCCTGCTCTCCGGCGATTTCACCCTCGAGGACTTCCTCGATCAGCTCCAGATGCTCAAGCGCATGGGGCCGCTCCAGGGCCTGCTCGGGATGATGCCGGGCATGAGCAAGGAGCTCAAGGACGTCGACATCGACGACAAGCAGTTCGCCCACGTCGAGGCGATCATCCGCTCCATGACCCCCAAGGAGCGGCGGGACCCCAAGGGTGTGCTGAACGGTCGTCGCCGCAAGCGCATCGCTGCCGGCTCCGGCACCACGGTCACCGAGGTCAACCGACTGGTCAAGCAGTTCGCCGAGGTGCAGAAGGTCATGAAGTCCGCGGCCAAGATGTCGGGCCAGCAGGGCGCCAAGCCCAAGGGCGCCAAGGGCGCCAAGGGCCAGGCCGCCGCCGTGCGGCAGCTGCAGCAACAGATGGGCGGAGGTGGACCGGCGGGGATGGGTGGCTTCCAGGGCCTTCAGCCGGCGCCGCGTAAGGGCGGCAAGCGCCGCTGACCACGTTGCTGGCGTCGCGCAGCCGGGCTGCGGTGTTCTCCTGGTCGGTTCCTGGGCCAGAGCCCAGGCATCGACCACCTCCGGCCGTCGCCAGCTCCCGCCGTTGTCGGCCGCAGTACCCGCGTCGGTCGGGTCCCGGTGTTCTCCTGGTCGGTTCCTGGGCCAGAGCCCAGGCATCGACCACCTCGAAGGCCGGTCGGTCGGGTTCCGGTGTTCTCCTGGTCGGTTCCTGGGCCAGAGCCCAGGCATCGACCACCTCCGGCCGTCGCTAGCTCCCGCCGTTGTCGGCCGCAGTACCCGCGTCGGCTTCCCCTCCAGCCTTCGACCGACCTAGGGTTGGTCGCCCGCACGGCGGTGGGAACGGAGAACCGAGCGTGGCGAGCTGGGATGGAGCGCAAGCGGCCGACTACCCCGGCGAGGATGGCCTCGAGCTCGGGTCGGCGAGGTGGCACGCCCCGGCGCGGTGGCTGCGGCCGGGCCGCGTGGCATGGGCGTCCTTCCTGGTGATCTCGGGCGGTCTGTCCCTCGTGGGTGCACCGATCGACCTCGCCATGATCCCGGCCGCCGTGTGCGCCGTGGTCAACCTGATCCTGCTCCGCAGCGACGAACGGCAGCGACGCTTGCACGTGCCGGACCACGTGCCGGCTGCGTGGTCCGGGATCGGCGCGGGAAGCGGCGAGGACCCCACCCCCCGCGATCGTCGTGGTGGCCCGGACGGTGGCAACAGCACCCCGGACAGTCGCGGTCGTGAGGGCGACAGCGGCGACGGTGACGATCGCGAGCGACGGTGACGATCGTGACGCACGGCAACGATCGCGAGCCACGGCGACGAGCGTGACGCACGGCAACGATCGCGAGCCACGGCGACGATCGCGAGCCACGGCAACGATCGGTACGCACGGCGACGATCGCTCGTCGTACGCTACGCTGCTCGGCATCGTGCCTCGGGTCCGCCCCTCGGCGCGTCACCACGTCCAGGACGATCCCAGCCCCACCGGCGACTCGCCTCCACCACGCGAGCCCGACGCCCGTGCGGGTACCGGTCGTCACCCCACTCCACGCGCCCATCCTCGTGCGCGTGCAACGCATCCAGGAGCCATCATGGCCGTCAAGCTGCGCCTCCGTCGCGAGGGCACCGTCAAGCGTCCCCACTACCGCATCGTCGCCGCCGACGCCCGCTCCCCCAGGGACGGCCGTTTCATCGAGGTACTGGGGCAGTACCACCCCCTCGAGGAGCCCTCGCGTATCGAGGTCGACAACGAGCGCGCCCTGCACTGGCTGCGCCACGGCGCCCAGCCGACGGAGCCCGTGGAGAAGCTGCTGCGCATCACCGGTGTCTGGGAGGAGTTCAAGCCCGGCGACAAGCCGAAGCGCGACCGCACCGGTGAGGAAAAGCAGCGGCTGTCGAAGAAGGCCAAGGCCAAGGCTGCCGAGGCCGGGGGTGACCAGTGAGGTCCGAGGACGTCCTCGAGTTCGTTGCCAAGCAGCTGGTCGACCACCCCGACGAGGTCCGCATCGAGGTGGACGAGGATGACCGTGAGACCGTCCTCGAGCTCCACGTGCACGAGGAGGACCTCGGCAAGGTCATCGGCAAGCGGGGACGCACCGCCAAGGCGATCCGCACCCTCGTCAAGGCTGCTGGCTCCCTCGATGATGAGAACGTCACCGTGGAGATCGTGGACTGACGGGCATGGACGCGTCACACGACCCCGCAGCCGGGGGTGACGAGCTCGTCACGATCGGGCGTGTCGTCAAGGCCCACGGCATCCGCGGCGAGGTCGTGGTCCACCCCCTCTCCGACGTCGAAGGTCGCTTCGATGTCGGCACCGAGGTGGAGCTCGACGGCGTATGGCGCACCATCGCCGCCTCCCGGCCCCACCAGGGGCGCATGCTGCTCGGCTTCGACCACCTCGCCGACCGCTCCGCAGCCGAGGCGCTGCGCGGGCAGGAGTTGCGCGCGGCCCCCGTCGACCTCGACGACAGTGCGACCTTCTTCGCCCACGAGCTGATCGGCCTGCGCGTGCGCCACCTCGACGGCAGCGACCTTGGCACGGTGACGGCACTGTTCGAGCTCCCCGAGGCCGCCGGCTACGACCTGCTCGAGGTCACCCGGGACCAGGGGACCTGGTTGCTGCCCTGCGCCGACGACCTCGTCGAGGCCGTCGAGGACGAGGACGGTGACATCGTGCTCGTGGTCGATCCGCCCGAGGGGCTGCTCGACGGTGCGGCTGAGGTGGTCCGCCCGGACCCAAGCGAACCGGACCAGCGCGAGCTGGTCGACTCCGACGAGGTGCCGCCGCACGACCCTCGGCCTGCGCAGTGAGCGCGGTGCGCATCGACGTGCTCACCATCTTCCCTGGGTGGTTCGAGGGCCCGTTGACCACCTCCCTGCTCGGTCGGGGGCGCGCGGAAGGCGACCTCGATATCCGCGTCCACGACCTCAGGGAGTGGGCCACGGACCGCCATCGCAGCGTGGATGCGGCGCCCTACGGCGGCGGTGCCGGGATGGTGATGCGCGCCGACGTGTGGATCGATGCCTGCGAAGCGGTGTGGAACGACCTGCCACCTGCGGCGACCAGGGGCCGCGCTGGCCGTGGCGACCCGGTTCCCGCGGGTCAGGTCGCGGCCGGTGGCCCCCGCCCCCGCACCGTGGTGCTGAGCCCTCGAGGACGCCAGTTCACGCAGGGCCTTGCGGCGGAGTTCGCCGGCGAAGAGCGTCTGGTGCTGTTGTGCGGCCGTTACGAGGGCATCGACGAGCGCGTCCACGACCTGGTCGCGACCGACGAGGTGTCGGTGGGGGACTACGTGCTGTTCGGCGGCGAGGTGGCCGCAGCGGTGGTGATCGAGGCGGTGACCCGCCTGGTGCCCGGCATCCTCGGCAACGACGCGTCCTCCAGCGACGAGTCCTTCACCTCAGGGCTCCTCGAGTACCCGCAGTACACGCGCCCCGCCGAGGTCCGCGGCCACGGGGTGCCCGGCGTGTTGACCTCCGGCGATCACGGTGCCGTGGACCGGTGGCGCCAGCACCAGGCGCGCGTGCTGACCGAGCAGCGACGGCCCGATCTGCTGGAGGCGCAGGCCGACGAGCGCCAGCCCGCGCCACAGGAGGATGCCCGACCGGCAGGTTGACCCTGCGTGCGCCCTACCCGTATCCTCCCGCGACCCCCCCGTCACCGGCGGGGCGGCCCACCGCGTTTGCATCGCGATCCCGTCGTAGGGCAGGGGCCGCTCTCCATCCTGACGTCTCGGCGCCACCGCGCCGTCACCCGCACGGGTCGACGTGCGCTCGAGCCCCTCGCCCGGCGCCACCTCGCCCCGACCCCTGAAGGCAGCCCGATGAACAAGGTCGACATCGTCGAGCAGTCGCGCCTGCGCGACGACATCCCCGACTTCCGCCCCGGCGACACCGTCAAGGTGAACGTCCGGGTCGTGGAAGGCACCCGCTCGCGCATCCAGGTGTTCGAAGGCGTGGTCATCGCCCGCAAGGGTGGGGGGCTGCGGGAGACCTTCACCGTGCGCAAGATCAGCTTCGGTGTCGGAGTGGAGCGGACCTTCCCCCTCCACACCCCGGTGATCGAGTCGATCGAGGTCGCTCGCCGCGGCAAGGTGCGTCGCGCGAAGCTGTACTACCTGCGTGACCGCGTCGGCAAGGCGGCACGCATCAAGGAGAAGCGCGACAACTGAGCCTTCGCTCCCGCTCGCCGCGCAACCGGCCCCACGGTCGAGCGTCGACCGGCCCTCGGTAGGGTGGTGTCATGTCCGAGCATCCGCGCGAGAGCGACGCCACCGACGACGGCGCCGGGCATGACGACGGCACTGGGCAGACAGACGGCGCCGGGCAGGTCGACGACGCGCGGCAGGACGACGACGCGCGGCAGGACGACGACGCCGGGGGCGTACCGCTGCCGCGGCCCGGGGAGCCCTCCGTCGCGCGTCCGCGGCGGAGCCGGGCCACCGCCTCGAGCACCGGCTCTTTCCTGCGTGAGCTGCCGCTGCTGCTGCTGGTCGCGCTGGTGCTGGCGTTCCTGCTGCGCACCTTCGTGGTCCAGGTCTTCTACATCCCCTCGAGTTCCATGGAGCCGACGCTCAGCGTCAACGACCGCATGGTGGTGGAGAAGATCACCTATCTGTTCCGCGACCCGGTGCGCGGCGAGGTGGTGGTGTTCGAGGGAGAGAGCCTCGGTGAGATCGACCCTGACACCACCGCGGGTGAGCGTGTCGTGCGGGTCGTGGGGCAGTTCCTCGGGGTCGTGCCGGCCAGCGCCCGCGACTTCGTCAAGCGGGTCATCGGCCTCCCGGGCGATGAGATCCTGATCGAGGAGGGGGTGGTGTCGGTGAACGGGATCCCCCTCGACGAGCCCTACGTCGCCTTCGACGACCCCTCCGACTACGGGCCGGTCACCGTCCCCGCCGACGCGCTGTTCTTCCTCGGCGACAACCGTCCCAACTCCTCGGATTCCCGTCGCGGCCTCGGCTTCGTGCCGCTGGACAAGGTCGTGGGCCGCTCGGCGGCGATCATCTGGCCGGTGGACAACGCGACGCTGCTCACCGACGTTGCGCACGACCTCGAATCCGACGCGACAGCTGCTCCGTAGTCGCCCGTGGGGAGCGTTCAAGCGGTGCTCCCACCGGCCGTCCAAGCGGCGCTCCGACCGGCCGTCACGGCGGCGCTCCGACCGGCCGTCACGGCGGTGCCAGCAGTGGCTCGGTCCGGGGCGCCCCGCGGTTCAGGCGCCATGCCGTGCGGCTGCCGCCTCGAGGGGCAGCTGCGGGGCGGCCAGCAGCTGCCGGATCGGTTGCCAGCTGCGGCGGTGCAGTGCGCACGGGCCGTGGACGGCCAGAGCGGCGCGATGGGCCGGGGAGGGGTAGCCCTTGTTCGCCGCGAAGCTGTAGACGGGGTGGTCCGCGTCGGCGGCCCGCATCCGTGCGTCGCGGTGCACCTTGGCCACGATGGAGGCTGCGGCGATGGAGGCACTCGCGTCGTCGCCCCGCGGGATCATGCTGCGCTGCCAGTCTGTCCCGGGGAGCAGGTCCACGACGCCGTCGATCAGCACCACGTCCACCATGATCGGCAGTGCGTCGACCGCACGCCGGGCCGCGACCCGCAGCGCGGTGGCCAGCCCGAGCTCGTCGAGCTCCGTGTGCTCCACCTCACCGATCCCGACCGCCGCGCCGTCGCGGACCGCGGTCGACAGCGTCTCTCGTCGCTGCGGCGTGAGACGCTTCGAGTCGCGTAGCCCCGTGGGTACGGCGTCGAGCTCCAAGGCGACCGCTGCGACGGTCAGGCAGCCGGCCCAGGCGCCCCGACCCACCTCGTCGATCCCAGCGACGACCAGGCCCCGCCCGGCGGCCTCGCGCTCCACCTCGGTGGTCGGTCCCGGTGCCCCCCGCCCGGGACCGGCTGTGGAGGTCGCGGCTGCCACGGGGTGCACCTCACTGCGGTCGGGAGGACAGGGTGTGTGGCCGGATGCGCCACCACGGGGCACGACCGTAGCCGCGAGGCCGTCGCTACCCTCGCAGGCACCCCCGCGCGACGGGTCGTGCGTATGCGTGTGCCCCGGTCAGCGACCGGCAGGAGATGGTGGTGAACCCCGAGGAACTCGACGCCTATGAGACGGACCTCGAGCTGTCGCTGTACCGCGAGTACCGCGACGTCGTCCGCCTCTACCGCTACGTGGTCGAGACCGAGCGGCGTTTCTACCTCTGCAACGAGGTGACCGTGACCCCGCACGCGGGCGGCGATCTGTGGTTCGAGCTCGAGCTCGCCGACGCGTGGGTGTGGGACATGTTCCGACCCGCGCGCTTCCTGAAGAAGGTCCGTGTGCTGACCTTCCGGGACGTCAACGTCGAGGAACTCGTCCACGATGATGCCGAGGTCACCGACTTCCTCGACGAGTGAGCCACCGAGCCCGTCCACCACTGCCGCTGGAGCGAGACCATGGGTTTCAACGCCACCCGCCGCTACCGCGATGACAAGCGCAACGACATCTGGCTGCTGGTGGTAGCCGCGGTCGTGCTCGGGGGTGGCCTGCTGTGGGGTTTCGGGGTGATCTGAGGCTTCGTCGACACCGGCACGCTCGATCGAGGTCGAGGTTGTCCACAGCCTGGCACACATCCAAAGCCGCTGATCGTCCTGCGGGTCGTAGCGTGCCGGGATGGACACCACAACCGCGCACCAACTGCCCCTGACCGACGCTGAGCGACGCTGCCTGCACAGCGGCCCGCCCCTTGGCGCGGCCGCCGAGGTACTGGCGGCCCGCCACCTCGCGCGGGACCACCACCTGGAGGTGGTCGCCCGCAACTGGCGCATCGCCGAGGGCGAGCTCCGTGGTGAGCTCGACGTCGTCGCCCTCGAGCCCTGGAGTGACACGCTCGTGGTGTGCGAGGTCAAGGCCCGCCGCGATGCGGCCAGGTTCGGCGGTGCCACCGCGGCCCTCGACCACGCCAAACTGCGCCGGCTGCGGGCGCTCACCGCCGCCTTCCTGCGGACCCAGCCACGGCGTTTCGCCGCGGTCCGGCTCGATCTGGTGGCCATCGATGTGGGGCGCACGCCCTCCCTGACCCACGTCGAGGGGGTGAGCTAGATGGCACGTGAACTCGCCATCGTGCGGGGCGTGGCGTTGCTCGGCCTCACCCCCCGTGAGGTCCGCGTCGAAGCCACCTCCAGCCCGGGTCTGCCCCTGCTCAGGCTCGTCGGTCTGCCCGATGCCGCGGTGCGTGAGGCTGGTGATCGCGTGCGGACCGCCATCGTGCGGCACGGCCTGCGGTGGCCGGGTGAGCGCATCGTGGTCAACCTGGCACCCGCTGACCTCCCCAAAGGCGGTTCCGCCTTCGACCTGGCTCTTGCCGTGGCGATCCTGGCGGCGACGGGCCAGGTCCCACTCGACGCCGCGGCGTCCTGCTGGGCGTGCGGTGAGCTCGGCCTCGACGGCTCCGTGCGGCCGGTAGCCGGCCAGCTCCCCCTGGTCGCCGGTGCCCGCGCCCTGGGCGCGCGGCGGCTGCTCCTGCCGGCCCGCGCCGCGGCAGAGGCGGCGCTGGTCGAGGGCATCGAGCTACTGCCGGTCGAGGACCTCGGTCAGGTCGTCTCCCTGCTGACGGGGCAGCGCAGCGCCGACCCGATCCGCCCACTGGGGCGGCGCCGGGCGGAGCCGGGCCCCGATCTCGCCGATGTCCGGGGTCAGCCCCTGGCCCGCCGCGCGGTGGAGCTCGCTGCCGCCGGTGGGCATCATCTCCTGCTCTCCGGTCCACCGGGATGTGGCAAGTCGTTGCTCGCCGCCCGGCTCCCCGGCCTGCTCCCTGACCTGACGACCCCTGCGGCGCTGGAGGTCGCCTCCCTGCACTCCCTGGCCGGCCTCCGCACCCCCGAGGAGCCCCTCGAGCTGCGTCCCCCCGTGCGAGCGCCGCATCAGGTGGTCTCGGCGGCGGCCCTGGTAGGTGGAGGCGCGGGTGTCCCACGACCCGGCGAGGTGACCCTGGCGCATCACGGCGTCCTCAACCTCGATGAGTTGCTCGAGGTGCCCCGGGTCGTACTCGACGCGCTGCGCCAGCCACTGGAGCAGGGTCGGGTGGTGCTCACCCGCTCCCGCGCGCGGGTCACCTACCCGGCACGGGTCCTGCTGGTGGCCGCCACCAACCCCTGCCCCTGCGGGTACCTCGGTGCGCAACGCCGTGCCTGCACCTGCCGACCCGATCACGTCGAGCGCTACCGGGCACGGCTCTCCGGCCCGCTGCTCGATCGTCTCGACCTGCAGGTGTCGCTGCGGCCGCTGGCTGCCGACGCACTGTTGGACGGCGCACCCGGTGAGTCGACCGCGGTGGTGGCCGCGCGAGTCAGCACCGCCCGCGCCGCGGCCGCACACCGCTGGGGTGAGGGCGTACTCAACCGTGATGCCCGTACCGAGCAGCTCCGGGCGGTCACCGCGCAGGCGGCCCTCGGGCGGCTGGCCAGCGCACTGCACGGCGTCGGGGGCTCCGCACGCGCCTTCGACCGCACCCTGCGCGTGGCACGGACCATCGCTGATCTCGCCGGTAGTGAGCTGGTCGTCCCCGCCCATGTCGAGGAGGCGGTGGCCTACCGGCTGCCCGCCGTACGGGGGGCGGCATGAGCGTTGCCCCGCACACCTCGGTCTTCGCGGCGCTCACCGCAGACTGTGACCAGCTCGTGCTACCGGGCAGTGATCCGGAGCTGGTCGCGGCACTGCTGGCCTGGGCCGTACGGCCACGACGCAGCCTGGAGGCGGTCAGGCGTGTGCTGGCGGCCAACCCCGGTCCCGGGACCCCCGCGGAGCGTCTGCTCGCCCACGTGGCGCCCCGGATCGACGCCGACGACGCCGGCCATGCCCGCCAGTTGGTGGCGGACTGGGTGGAGCAGCGGTGTCGCGTGAGCGTCGTCGGCGATCCCAGCTACCCCCCGCGACTGGCCTCCGGTTGGCCGGATACCGACGGTCCGGTGCTGCTGGCCTGTGCGGGCACGATGCCGCCTGATCGGCCGACGGTGGCCATGGTTGGATCGCGGCAGGCCTCGAGCTACGGCAGCGGCGTGGCCGCGTGGCTCGCCCGTGCAGCGGGTGAGGCCGGGGCGCACGTGGTCTCGGGTGGTGCCGTGGGCATCGATGCTGCGGCGCACCGTGCGGCCCTGTCCACCGAGGGCGGGACCAGCGTGGTGCTCGGTTGCGGCCACGCCGTCACCTATCCGCAGGCGCACGCCCGGCCGGGCGGGCTGTTCCCTCAGGTGCTGGCGGCGGGCGGCGGTCTGCTCTCCGAGCAGCTGCCGCGGGTGGCGCCCAAAGCCGGGATCGTGCGCGCCCGGAACCGGATCGTTGCGGCACTGGCCGATGTGGTCGTGGTGGTGGAGGGTGGTCCTCGCTCCGGCGCGCTGCTGACCGCGACCGCGGCGTCAGAGCTGAGCCGGCCGGTGCTGGCCGTCCCCGGGGACATCCGTGTCAGCGGTTCTGCGGCACCCAACCGACTGCTCGCAGAGGGCGCGCAGGCCTGCTCCTCGCCTGCTGACCTGCTCGCTGCACTGCCCGCCGCAGCCCTCGCCGCCGCCCGGCTCCCGGAGGGCGCCGAGCCCGGTGCTGTCGAGGCAGCTGCAGACGACGCCGGGGGAGCAGCGCCGGTCAGCAGCCTGCCCCCGCCCCTCTACCAGGCCCTGGCAGCGTCGTGGCCACGGGCGCTCCCTGTTGACAGCGTGCTCGAACGCACGGGGCTTGGGACCGGGGAGGTGCTCTCCGCCCTCACCCGGGCCCAGGTCGACGGCGAGGTGGCAGAAGGTCCCGACGGTGTCGTGTTGCGCCGGCCGCCCGTGGACGTGCACCACCAGCCTTGACTTCCGTCACACTGGCGCACAGGCTCACCGTGTGCCACAGCAGCCTGCCTCCCGATCCGCACACGCCACCGTCGCCGTGGCGGCCGCTGCACGCCCGGGGGACCCCGCTGCGGCGGTGGGTCCCCAGTGGCAGGCCGCGATCGAGGTACTGCGCACCCACGTTGCCGGAGAGCTCGGGCGGCGGGACAACACCGTCGACGCCTACCGGCGCGATGTGGAGGATCTCGCCCGGGTCTGTACGCGCTGGGGGATCACCACTCCCGCAGAGGTGGATGTGCGGACGCTCCGCCGCTACCTCGCTGAGCTCCAGGCACGGGGCTACGCCCGCAGCACGTCCGCGCGGCGCGCCTCCACCCTGCGGACCTTCTTCCGGTTGCTCGATCACCGTGGCGTGATCGCGCGCGACCCGGCCGCCACCCTGGCCGCACCGCAGCAGGGACGCCAGCTGCCACGGGTGCTGCGTGTCGACCAGGTCGAGGCCCTGCTGACCGCGATCGAGGGCGACGACCCGATCGCGCTCAGAGACCGCGCTCTGCTCGAGTTGCTCTACGCCGCCGGCGCGCGCATCGGCGAGGTGTGCCCGCTGCCCCTCGACGCGCTCGACCTCGACCAGCAGTTGGTCCGCCTCGACGGCAAGGGAGGCAAACAGCGGATCGTGCCCGTCGGGGAGCCTGCGGTGGCCGCGCTGCGCCACTACCTGGGTGCAGGACGACCGCTGCTGGTGGACGGCGAGGTCGGTGCGTTGCTGGTGACCGCACGTGGCAGGGCGCTTGCACCGCGGGCTGCCAGAGAGGTGGTGGCCCGGGCAGCGCGGGCGGCTGGGCTCGGGCACGTCACCCCGCACACACTGCGCCACAGCATGGCGACCCACCTGCTGGAGGGCGGAGCGGACCTGCGCCAGGTGCAGGAGTTGCTCGGTCATGCATCCCTGGCGACCACACAGCGCTACACCCACCTCTCACGCGGGATCCTGCAGGAGGTGCACAGTGCAGCGCATCCGCGGGCACGGGCGGTGCGCCAGGGGCGTGAGCCCTCGGCTACGGTGAGGCCTCGTGGATAGGCTCAAGGCGCTGGCGGCGTTTGCGGCGTTGGAGGCGTTGGCGCACGGCGTCGATGACACTGGACGCGAGGAGCGGGCGTGAGCACGACCGCGATCACCGAGGGCGAGGTCGTCGCACTGTGGGCGACCTACGTCGAGGATCGCGAGCCCCAGGTCCGTGAGCAGCTGATCATCCACTACGCGCCGCTGGTGAAGTACGTTGCCGGCCGTGTCGCCGTCGGTATGCCGGCACATGTGGAGCACGCCGATCTCGTCAGCTACGGCATCTTCGGTCTGATGGATGCGATCGAGAAGTTCGAGCCGGAGCGCGGTTTCAAGTTCGAGACCTACGCGGTGTCCCGGATCCGTGGCGCCATCATCGATGAACTCCGCAGCGTCGACTGGGTCCCCCGATCGGTCCGTACCCGCGCGCGCAAGGTGGAGACGGGGATGCAGCAGCTCGAGGCGAGCCTCAAGCGCACGCCCAGCGACGAGGAACTGGCGGCACACCTCGGCTGGGCCCTCGAGGAGCTCCAGGACACCCTCGCGCGGATGTCGATGACCTCGATCGCCGCCCTCGACGAGGTGCTGGATGTCGGGGAGGGTGATCGCATCACCCTCGTCGACACCCTGCAGGATCTCACGGCGTCGTTACCGGAGGAGACCCTCGACGATGCGGAGACCAAACGGCTGCTGCGCGAGACCCTCACCCGGCTCACGGAGCGGGAGCAGACCGTGCTGGGGCTGTACTACTTCGAGGGGATGACCCTCGCGCAGGTCGGCGACGTCCTGGGTGTCACCGAGTCCCGGGTCTGCCAGATCCACACCAAAGCGGTGCTCAGCCTGCGCACCAAGTTGGGTGAGCTGATCCGGGGGTAGCGGGTCGCGACCGCGACGTTTTCCCCAAGCCACGAGGTGCCATCGGTTCGCGGCGCACAGCTGTGCGTATGCTGCCGTCTCCACACCCGGGGGCACGGAGGCGTGCCCATGTGTCCTGCCCTGCGGTCAGCCCTGACGACCCCGCCGTCCGCCGTCGTGCTCGTGTTCCTGCTCCTCGTGCTGCTGCTGCCCGCAGGTGCGAGCGCCGCCAACCCCCTCCCTCAGGGTGCGGACCTCGACCCGCACGTCCCCGGTTGGTCGCCCGACCTCGGGGTCGCCGTCGCGTACCGACTGCCCGTCGAGGGCGGGGTGCTGCGCGCCTTCGACCCGCCGACGACCGCCTTCGGTGCGGGCCACCGGGGCGTGGATCTGGCGCTCGAGGTGGGCGGTGAGGTCCGGGCGGCCGGGATGGGGGTGGTGACCTTCGCGGGCCCGGTGGCGGGACGTCGTTGGGTCAGCATCGCGCACGCCGACGGGCATCTCACCACCTACGGGCCCCTGGTCGGGCTCCGGGTGGCGCGTGGCGACGCGGTCTACGCCGGAGCGCCCCTGGCGACGCTGGCGGCGGGAGGCCACGGCGCGGGTGGGCGGGACGGGGGCCTGCACTGGGGTGCCAGGGACCACACCGGTGCCTACGTCGATCCGCTGTCGTTGGTGGGCCTCGATCGTCGACGGCCCTCGCTGGTCGGCTCGGGGGCATGGCAGGGCACTGCGCACCACGTCCGCGGCTACGAGCCCTGGTCGGGCAGTCGGGTCGCCGGCGCCTTCGTCGCAGCCAGCCCCGAGGCCCGGGCCCCCGGCTACGTGGCCCCACCGAACCCCAACCACGTCATCCTCCTCCCCGGACTGGCGACCGACTCAGCGAGCGAGGTGCTCGATGCCACCCACCTCGGCTACGACCCGACGAGCGTCACCGCCTTCTCCTACGCCGGACATGCTGCCGGTCAGGGGCCGGCTGACGACCCCCGTCGTGACCACCTTCCCTACGGGCCCGCGGACACCTGGGCGGGACCCGGGCCCGCAGCGGCCCTGCTCGCTGCGCAACTCCGGGTCCAGGCCGAACGGGAACCCGGTCGGGCGGTCGATCTCATCGGGCACTCCATGGGGGGGCTGGTGATCCTGCACTACCTCCTGGAGCACCACGACCCCTACGATCTCAGCCTCCCACCCATCGGTCATGTGATCACCATCGGCTCACCGTTGCGTGGCTCGGATCTGGCCGTGGTGGGCGAGGTCCTGGGTGATGACGTGCTGCTCTCACCGGTGGCCGGGGCGATCCAGGGCCGCGCTGGAACCGCAGGACAGGCCTTGCCGTTGGACGCCCCTGCGATCAGCGAACTGGCCTCGGGCAGTCCACAGGTCGAGGCGCTGGCGCAGGCATGGGACGGTGCGCTCCTCGCGGGTGTCGCGGGGCCGCTGGCGATGGGGACCCGCATCCTGACCATCGCCGGGAGCCGTGATGTGGTGGTCACCCCGCACCGCACCCGACACCCCGCGACCCACGGCACCGAGCATGGGCTCGGTGGCACCGTCATGGGTGAGGACGGCGCCATCGTGGACCATCGTGTGCTGCCGGGAGGCCACAGTTCGGTGCTCGAGACCGAAGCGGTACGCGAGGTCATCTGGGAGTTCCTGGCCGGTGAGGAGGTGGTTGCAAGCCCGGGCCACGCCGGCACCATCGTCGGCGGTGAGCTCGGCAACCTCTCCGCCACCGCGGCGCGCGTGCTCCACCTGTGGGGGTTGTGGCGGGGACCCGGCATCCGCCCTGGCGGCACCCCGCTACCCTGAGGAGTCGGTCCGGCCGAGCTGGTCGGACCTGTTGCCGTGCCCCGCCATGCGCCCTGTGTGCTGTCGGGCCGCACGGCCTGTCATCGGGGCGGGCCGCCAGCTCGCGACCGCCCCGTGTACCGCTACCCATCACACACGCTCGCTGACGGGCGGCCCCGGTGCCTCGCGACCGCGAGGTGGGCCGCACCTGGTGGTCCGGCTCCACAGCCGCACCCCGGATCCGGAGGACGCGGGCGGAGGACCAACCGAACCCCAGGAGGAACGCAGTGGCCGTCACCAGCATGCGCCAGCTGCTCGAGGCAGGTGTCCACTTCGGACACCAGACCCGGCGCTGGAACCCCAAGATGCGTCGTTTCATCTACGGCGAGCGCGGGGGGATCTACGTCATCGACCTGCGCCAGACCGTGCAGCACATCGAGCGGTCCTACAGCTTCACCCGCGACCTGGTCGCTAAGGGCGGCACGGTGCTGTTCGTGGGGACCAAGAAGCAGGCCCGCGAGACCATCGAGTACCAGGCGACCCGTGTGGGCATGCCCTACGTCACCGAACGGTGGATGGGTGGCATGCTCACCAACTTCGAGACCATCAAGTCCCGGATCGGGCGCCTGAAGGAGCTCGAGGCCATGGAGGCCTCCGGCACCTTCGAGTTGCTCCCCAAGAAGGAGGTCCTCCAGCTCGAGCGCGAGCGTGAGAAGCTCCAGACCAACCTTGGTGGCATCCGCGAGATGGGCAAGCTGCCTGACGCGATGTGGGTGGTCGACACCGTCATCGAGGAGATCGCGGTCAAGGAGGCCAACCGCCTCAACATCCCCGTGCTCGGGATCCTCGACACCAACTGTGACCCCGATGTCGTCCAGTACCCGGTGCCCGGCAACGATGACGCGATCCGCAGCTCCGCGCTATTGACCCGCATCATCGCCGACGCGTGCGCCGACGGGCTGCTGCTGCGTGCCTCGCGTTCACCGGACGAGGAGCTGCGGGAGCAGGCGCTGAAGGCCACGGAGTCCGCCGACAGCGGCGTTGCCGCCGCGGAGCCCAAGGCTGAGTGGGAGATCGAGCTCGAGCGCCAGCAGGCCGCAGAGCAGGCCACCCGCGCCGCCGGCGAGGACAGCACCCCCGCCGCGACGCCACCCCCCGCTGAGCCGCCCGCACCCGCACCCGGGTCCGAGGGCTGAGGCCACCGGTACCGCACCGGGCGGGGCCACGGCCCCGCCCACCACCCGCGCCCGCATCCGTCGGGCACCCCTGAAGGAGAACCCCGTGGCGATCACCGCTGCAGACGTCAAGCAGCTCCGCGAGCTGACCAACGCGCCCATGATGGCGTGCAAGAAGGCCCTCGTCGACGCCGACGGCGACATGGACAAGGCTGCCGAGCTCGTCCGCGAGCGCACCGGCGCCAAGATGGATGCCCGTGCCGCCGACCGCACCGCGGGTGAGGGGCTGGTGCACACCTACCTGCACGCCCCGACCCCCGGTATGCCCGCCAAGGTCGGCGTGCTGCTCCAACTGTCCTGTGAGACCGACTTCGTGGCCAAGGCGGAGGCGGTCCAGAAGCTCGCCAAGGACCTGGCCATGCACATCGCGGCGGCCAAGCCCCTGGTCGTCAGCGAGGACCAGGTGGACGCGGCATTGCTCGACAAGGAGCGGGAGTTCGCGCGCAAGGAGGCCCTCGAGCAGGGCAAGCCTGAGCACATCGTCGACCGCATCGTCGACGGTAAGGTCAAGAAGGTCTACGAGGAGTGGGTCCTGCTCAACCAGCCCTACGTCCTCGATGGTGACAAGACCGTCGGCCAGGCCATCAGCGAGGTCCAGGCAACCGTGGGTGAGAAGCTCGAGGTGGCCCGATTCTCCCGGTTCGAGGTGGGGGCCTGAGCGACGGCGCTAGGCTCTTCTGCTGAGGACAGCGCGGGATCCAGGTCGCGACCCGCGACCTGCACCCGCGACCTGAACCCGCGACCTCAACCCCCAGCCTGAGCCCACCATCGCCCGAACCCACCGCCCGAACCCACCGCCCGAACCCACCGCCCGAACACCCACGTCCTGCGAGGTGCACGGTGACACAGCGAGCGCCACTGAACCGTGTGCTGCTGAAGCTGTCGGGGGAAGCCTTCTCCGACCCCGAGGTCAAGGGCGGTATCGACCCCACCATCGTGCGCCAGGTCGCCGATGAGATCGCCGAGCTCCAGGCCAGTGACGGCACGGAGCTCGGCATCGTCGTCGGCGGTGGCAACATCTTCCGGGGGAACTCCCCAGCGGCGTCGGGGATGGATCGCTCCTCCGCCGACCACATGGGGATGCTCGCCACCGTCATCAACGCCCTCGCTCTCCAGGATGCCCTGGAGAAGGCCGGGGTGGAGACCCGCACCCAGACGGCCGTGGCCATGCAGGAGCTCGCCGAGCCCTACATCCGCCGTCGCGCGATGCGCCACCTGGAGAAGGGGCGGGTCGTGATCTTCGCCGCCGGCCTCGGCGCGCCATACTTCACCACCGACACCACCGCAGCCCAGCGTGCCCTGGAGATCGGGGCCGATGCGATCCTCAAGGGCACCCAGGTGGACGGCGTCTACGACCGTGACCCCAAGCAGGATGCCACTGCCACCCGCTACGACGAGATCGACTTCCTCTCCGTGCTGAACCAGGGCCTGAAGGTCATGGACGCCACGGCGATCTCGCTGTGCATGGACAACCAGCTGCCCATCGTGGTCTTCGAACTGCTGCGGACCGGCAACATCCGCCGGGTCGTACGGGGCGAGCCGGTCGGCACGCTCGTCCAACCCGGCCCCACCACGTGACCTACCCCACGCCGGCATCGACCGGCCGCCTCCCAGGAGAACGCGATGACCCTCGCTGAGATCATCCGAGACGCTGGACACCGCATGGACCAGGCGGTGGAGAAGGTCAGCGAGGACTTCGCGGGCATCCGGACCGGCCGCGCCAATCCGCAGCTGCTCAACCGGATCGTGGTCGAGTACTACGGCTCGCCGACACCACTGCAGCAGTTGGCCAACTTCTCCGTACCCGAGCCACGCATGCTGCTGGTCAACCCCTTCGACAAGAGCTCGGTCAACCAGATCGAGAAGGCCATCCGCGACGCCGACCTCGGCCTGAACCCGGCCAACGACGGCGGCACGATCCGGTGCGTGTTCCCTGAGCTGACGCAGGAGCGGCGCAAGGAGTACATCAAGATGGCCAAGGTGGCCGCGGAGGACGGCAAGGTGGCGGTACGCAACGTGCGCCGCAGCGCCCGTGACGCAATGCAGAAGCTCGAGGACGACGGCGAGGTCGGAGCCGATGAGCGTGAGCGTTCCGCCAAGAAGCTCGAGTCGATGACCGCGGAGCACACCTCCCGCATCGACACGGCGCTGGAGGCCAAGGAGCAGGAGTTGATGGAGGTCTGAGTCGGCGGCGCGCCCCCGAGGTTCCCGTGGAGCAACGCGACGCCGAACCACGACCCCGCGGCATGGTCGGGGGTCGTAACCTGCCGGTTGCGATCGCGGTGGGCATCGTGCTGGCGGCGGCGTTCCTCGGCGCGCTGTTCTGGCGGGGCGAGGCCGTCGTCGCGCTCATCACGATCCTGGCGACCCTGGCTGCCGTCGAGGTCGCACGCCCCCTGGCTTCCGTCGGTGTACGGGTGCTGCGCGTGCCCCTGGTGCTGTCGGTGGTGGTCAGCGTGCCGGGGACCTACCTGCTTGGCCCCGCCGGTCAGGGCCTTGGGATGTCGGTGCTGCTGATCAGCGCGTTCCTGTGGCTGTTGATCGACCGGGACCGCACGGCGGTGGTGGCGAGCCTGGGTGTCACCACCTTCTTCGGCGTGTGGCTGGCGCTGTTCGCATCCTTCGCCTCCCGGCTGGTGGACCGGCCCGACGACGGGCCCCTGGTGGTGCTCGCGGTGGTCGGTGCCGTGATCCTCACCGACATCGGTGGCTACGCCTTCGGGGTGCCCTTCGGGCGCCACAAGGTCGCACCGAGCGTGAGCCCCGGCAAGTCCTGGGAAGGGCTCGTCGGCGGTCTCGCGGCGGCGGCCGTGCTGGCCGTACTGGTCCTCCCGCGACTCGGTGGAACCTTCACTCCCGCCTCGGCTGCTGTGGTCGCCCTGGCGGCCGGCGGCGCCGGTTTCATCGGTGACCTGGTCCAGTCGATGGTCAAGCGCGACCTCGGTGTCAAGGATCTCGGTGACCTGCTTCCCGGTCACGGTGGTGTGCTCGACCGCGTGGACGGCATCCTGTTCGCGCTCCCCGTCGGCTACTACGGGCTCGCGCTGTTCGCGTGACCACCTCCGGGGTCGCGCGTGCGTCGAGGTGCCCCGGTCCCCGCGTGGTTGCCCGGTCAGCCCACACGGTCGCCGGCGAGTCGTCCTGGCGTACCCTGACAGGTCGGGGACCACCCGTAGGCCCCCTCCCGCCCCT
>LKMJ01001795.1_pt1 | contig 19283 bp, 23 predicted proteins | sample 643391 | NCBI WGS metagenome assembly LKMJ01 (sample SAMN04112250, study PRJNA286221) | soda lake metagenome | biome: soda lake; feature: Kulunda Steppe; material: water; isolation source: sample PL-Br10 brine of Picturesque Lake | place: Russia: Kulunda steppe | collected 2010-07 | reverse complement strand
TTCTGGGCTTCATTCATCGCTTCATCAAGCTTCTTTTCCGACACACGCTTCACAACTTCAGTCCGACGAACACTCTTCATTAGATCCTATACGCGATCTATAGATTCAAACATAGCGCTGACCACTCTAGGCTCGCGAGGAAACTCGACGATAAAAAAGGTGGTATGCCGCCTCCCGGATTTGAACCGGGGACAGCTCGATCTTCAGTCGAGTGCTCTCCCAGTCTGAGCTAAGGCGGCTTGCATCTCCCACTCCGAGCAGGCATACAAAAAGGATTACGATTACCGGCCACAAAAAATGGGATTACAATTTCCGCAAGCGTGCGACGGCGAAACAGGAGTACACGAAAGACGGCGAGCAATCTGAACCTGCCGATCACACGTGACCTCTGGGCATCAGATCCGCAAAGTCCTGTCCGGCAAGCCAATCAGCCAACCTGACCAACTGCTCCGATGCAGCCTCGAATAACTGCTCGCCTTTCTGGGCCGTTGCGTCGGTCTGGTCACCGAACACACCGTTCTCGCTGTTTTCGATAGCGTCATAAAACGTCTGGGCACCGTACTCGCGACCCGTCTCGACATCCCAACCGACGGCACCGCCATCCCGGGCTTGCTCTAACTGATCCGTCCGGACGAGTTCCGACGCAATATGCAACAACATCGCCGTCTCTTTTGGCCCGCCGTGGGGGCCGTTCACCTCGAATAAGTCATCGACCAACTCCCGAATGCTCTCGTCCCACATCCACTCGATTGCATACAGACACTCGTCTTCGCGGAGTCGCCGCCCCACTTCGCGGAGATGCTGGACGTTGCCGCCGTGAGCATTGACGTAGATCACGCGGTCGATGCCGTGATAAGAGAGATTGCGGGTCAAACTCTCGACGTAGTCTCGAAAAACCGGCGGCTCGACCCACATCGTTCCGTGGAACTGCCGGTGGTGTGAACTGACGCCGATGTTGATTGTGGGCGTACAGAGATATCCACTCCGATCTGCGGCGTCGCGTGCCAGCGCCTCGGCAATGAGGTGGTCCGTGCCTTCAGGCAAATGTGGGCCGTGTTGCTCTGTCGAGCCAAGCGGTACGAAAGCAAGTGACTCCGACTCGAAATACGAACCAAGCTCGGGCCAGGTCTTGTCGGCGAGGTACATATCACGGCTACCGGCGAGCAAACCAATAGTGTTCGGGGCCGCTCAAACCGGCGAGACCGGTTAGCGCCGCAACCGACCCAGTTTCCGCTGCACGCTTGCAAATGCGGAAAAGCCCCGAGCAAACAGTGAATCGGGCAGACTCGCCGGTGCAGTCATCGGACCAACCCGCGAAGTGCCGATTGTCTTTGGCTCGGTGTAGCGTTTGAGTCCCTCGGGACCGTGGCGACGGCCGATACCCGAATCGCCAACCCCGCCCATCGGTGAATCGTACGACGCCCAGCCGACGAGATAGGGATCGTTCACGCAGACCATTCCAGACTTGATCTCACGCGCGATCTCTTTTGCCTGCTTTCGGTTCGACGACCAGACGCTGGCATTCAGTCCGTAGTCGGTGTCATTCGCTGCCTCGACAGCGACCTCGACCGACGGAACGGGTTCGACTGTCACGACCGGGCCAAAGGTTTCCTCGCACGCAGGCAACGCATCGTCCGGAACATCGGTCAGGATCGTCGGCTCGTAGAAATACGGACCAATATCCGGGCGAGCACTCCCGCCAGTATGGACCGTTGCGCCCGACTCGATAGCATCAGACACGTGTGACTGGACTCGGTCGAGTTGGTCGGCGTCGATCAACGAACCGACATCGTCGGCAAAATCGAATCCGTGCCCGAGTGTGAGCGCCTCCGTCGCTTCGACAAATGCATCGAGGAACTCGCCGTACACTGGTTGCTCGACATAGATTCGCTCGTTGGCGAGACAGAGCTGTCCGGCATTCGTAAAGCAACCCTGGACGGCACCTCTGGCTGCTTCGCCGATATCCGCATCGTCGAGGACGATCATCGGGTTCTTGCCGCTCAACTCCAGTGAACAATCGATGAGGTTGCGCCCTGCCTGCTCGGCGACGATCCGCCCGGTTTCAGAACTCCCGGTGAAGGTGACGTAATCGACGTTGTCGATAAGCGCACCACCGACGGTCGGCCCGTCACCGGTGACAATCGTCACGACGCCGCTTGGCAGTCCCGCCTCTTCGAGTAACTCTGCAAGTCGCAACGCGGTAAAGGGCGTCTTCTCGTCTGGTTTCAACACGACTCCATTGCCAGCCATCAGCGCCGGGATGGCGTCGCTAAAAGAGAGAACGAGGGGATAGTTCCACGGCGAGATGATCCCAACGACGCCCACTGGATCGTACTGTACTTCTGCACTCGTTACGAGCGGGATGGCACCGTCACGTGACTCCGGTTCGAGTAGCTTCGGTCCCTTCTTCGCGTAGTAGTCTGCATTGTGAGGGACATCAATCGTCTCTTCGAGGGCGTGTTTCCGAGATTTCCCCGTCTCCAACTGGAGAAGATCGAGCAGTTCCTTCTGATTGTCGGCGACGAGCTTCGAAAATCGCGTGAGGACGTCTGCACGCTCATCGGGTGAGAACGAACGCCACTCCGAGACAGCTTCACGCGTCTTGGCGACTGTCGTCTCGACAGCGGACTCGGAAAAGGAAGGAATCGACGCGATTTCCTCGTCGACCGCGGGGGCGACGACAGAGATTTCTCGGCCTCTGCTGGTTTCCTCGGTCCCAACTCGCTTCGCAAGCGCATACAGCCGCCGCTGGCTCCAAGCGGTCTCTGCGAGTACCGACTCACCAGTCAGTTGCGATGTCATATTCTATCTGAGGCCGGATTCGTTGTTATACTAACGGATAAAGGCAACACGAGACAGTCGCTTTCGGGAGTTCCTGGACGTAATAATAAAAACCGCTTCGTTATGCGCCAGCGGATTCGAGTGCGTCTTCGAGATCGGCTGCCTGAGTAACGCCAACAAACCGTTCGACGATGCCGTCATCATTTTCGACGATCAGCGTCGGCAGCGAGCGAACCTGATACTCGTTCGCGATGTCTTGCTCCTCATCGACGTTGATCTTCTCGAATTCGACGTCCTCCCATTGTTCTTCCAGATCTTCCAGGATCGGGTCCTGAGTCTTGCAAGGCCCACACCAGTCAGCGTAGAAATCTTTCAGTGTAACGCTCATGGCTTCTTTACAACGTAGTCTATTGATTCTGATAAGCGTTTTTGTCGCGTGCAGACAGCCAACACAACCACTCATGAGACTCGTTGACGGATGTGATTGTAATTAGCTACCAAATTCAACCACAGTAAGGGAATTCATTAGCGTTTAAGAACTTATTAATGTTAGTTGTAAGTACAGGTATGTAATGAGTCCCCTCCATTATTCACCCGAAACCACCATCCTGGGAGTTTCCCTCCTCGTGTTCGGATACCTCCTGCGAGTCCACAAGTTGACGTTCCTGGTTGCCGGTTTCGAGGATTCAGACACCGTTTCGAAAGAAGACGTTGCCGTTGCGACCGGAAACTACCTGCTTGGCCTTGGTCCGGTAACGATCATTTTCGGCTATGCGATGGTGAGATACCACTCCGGGTTCGGTCTGTTTGGGCCAGCCTTCGCAGCCCTCGCCTTGCTCGGCGTGGTGTGGCTCGTCTATCGTGTCCACACAGACCGCCGACCAGAATTTGCGATTCCTCGGAGTATCTGGTCGGAGACAACCAACGAATAGGCAAACAGTTCCGCTCAACCGAGCCACTCGTCGAGAATCAGTCTGGTTTTCGTACTCATTACCTCGTCCAGTTCACGGGCGCGAGAGATGAGATTGTTGAGGTCGTTGGTATCAGCAGCGTCGACAACGAGAACGATATCTTCCTCACCGGAGACCTGCCAGACGAAATCGACACGTTCCCATTCGGCGAGTTGCTCGGTGAGACCACCAGTGTGGACATCGACGTCGACACTGATTTCGATCATCGCCTTGACGTTTCCCGTCCGCGTGGCAATCGTGAATCGCTCGATTACGCCGGAGTCGACCATCCGCTCGACGCGGTTGCGGATCGTCCCCTCGGAGGTTCCAACCTGATCTGCAATCTCCGTGTATGGGGTTCGTGCGTCCCGCCGGAGGATGTCGAGAATCTCGCGGTCGAGGTCGTCCATCGAGATATGAAGATTTCTGTGGCCGATACTTGAACGCTACGAATTTCGTAACTCGGCTTCGAAAGCAACGCTTATCAGCGGTACTTTCATACGCATCTCGTAATGACTGACGCCTACGTCGCCATCGAAGGCGAACGCATCATCGAGGCACGCGCTCGCTCACCGGGAACGACCCGTGGTGAACTGGTATTTACAACCGCCTATACTGGATACGAGGAAAGTCTCACTGACCCAAGTTACGAAGAACAGCTACTGACGTTCTCGTATCCGTTGATCGGAAACTACGGTGTCCGAGAAGAGCGATTCGAGTCCGACCACGTCCACCCTCGTGGAGTGCTCGCACGAGAACTCACCGACGACGTTGCCGAGTGGCTCGAATCGGAAGGCGTCCCGGCCGTCGACCATCTCGACACCCGTGAAATCGTCACCGAGATCCGCGACGAGGGGGCAATGAAATGTGGGATTGCTGCCGGACCTGATGTGACCAAAGAGGATGCACTCGACGAACTCGCAAAGTGCAAACACATGTCAGAGCACACCGAAATTGGATCGCAGGTCTCGGTTCGTGAGCCGACAGTCCACAACGAGGGTGGGTCGGGGCCAGACGTTGCGCTGATCGACTGCGGAGCCAAGGGGTCGATCATCAGTTCGCTCATTGAGCGTGATGCAGTTGTCCACCAATTGCCCTACGATGCAACCGAAGACGAAGTCGACGCAGTGGATCCGGACCTGCTTTTTGTCTCGAATGGCCCTGGCGATCCGGAGAACTTCGAAGAGGCCGGTGAAGTCGTCGACGCATACGTTGGCGAACTCCCACTTGCCGGTATCTGTCTCGGCCAGCAGGTCGTTGCGAACGCACTCGGTGGCCGGACGGAAAAGATGGAGTTCGGTCACCGCGGTGTCAACCAGCCAGTGCGTGATCTGCGAACTGATCAAGTCGTCATGACGACCCAAAACCACGGATATACCGTCGCCGATCCGGGTGACAAGCTGAACGTGACACAGGTAAACGTCAATGACGAGACGCCAGAAGGGCTAGATAACGACGAACTGGGGATCATCACCCGCCAGTACCACCCCGAGGCTAATCCCGGCCCACACGACTCGCTTTCGTTTTTCGACGACGTGATCGAACTCGCCGAGGAGTAATACTGTCGAACGAAAGTTCGGACAGATCTTCGCTACCGCGATAATACTTTGCTTTCCGACAGTATGATCGGCTGCTCCAAGAGGATGCGCTTTTCACCCCTGGCCGTCGAGAACCAGTAATGAGTGATCGTGGGACCCAGCTTCGAGTTGCGACACGCGGGTCGACACTGGCGCGTCGACAGGCGGCACTAGTCAAGGATAGCCTCACGAACCGCCGACTGTCGGTCGACCTCGTGGAAGTCGAGACCACTGGTGACCAGATTCAGGACGAACTGATTCACGAACTCGGAACCACAGGTGCGTTCGTCCGCAGCCTCGACCAGAAAGTATTGGATGGCGAGGTCGACGCTGCGGTCCACTCGATGAAAGACATGCCGACCGACCAGCCCGCAGAACTCGTCGTTGCGGGCATTCCAGAACGAGCAAGCGCCACTGATGTGCTCGTCACACCGGACGGAACGAAACTCGAACATCTCCCGCCGGGTGCAACAGTCGGCACGGCGAGTCTTCGCCGCGGTGCCCAGATTCTTGCCGAGCGACCAGAGTTGGAAATCGAGCCACTTCGCGGAAACGTCGATACGCGAATCGAGAAGCTGCTCGCGCCGTCGCTCCAGCGCGAACACGAGACACGCCTCGAAGACGAAGAGACTGACATGAGCAAATACAATTCGCCCGAGGACGAACGGGACGAGGAAGAAAGTGAATACGACGAGACGGCCGAGGAGTGGTTCGACGGCCTGATGGAAATCGAGCGACAGGCACTCGGCCGCGAGGTCGAGATAGAATACGATGCGATCTGTCTGGCAGAAGCCGGTCTCGAACGCAGTGGGTTGCTCGACAAAATCGAATACCAGCGGCTCGATCCAGCGACGATGGTCCCGGCACCGGCACAGGGAGCCATCGCAGTGACCGCACTGAATGGTGAGCTGGCCGAACAGATCAACGAGCGAATCGACCATCCGCCGACACGTGTCGAAACAACTGTCGAGCGGACGATTCTCGCCGAACTAGGCGGGGGTTGTGTTGCACCGGTTGGAATCTACGCCCGTCTGCAAGGCGAGATCGTCAACACGACGGTACGTGTCCTCTCCCAGGACGGCAGCGAACAGGTCAGAGAGACACGGGATCTGCCGGTCACAAAACACGTCAGTGCAGCCCGTGAGTTTGCAGCTCACCTCGCCGACGAGGGAGCAAGCGAACTGATCGAAAATGCACGACGAAACGAACCAGACGATGCCAAACGATGACTGACGAGCAGCAAACGACTGACGAGACCGGAATGGTGTATCTCGTCGGGGCTGGCCCCGGCGACCCCGAGCTTTTGACGGTCAAAGCAAAGCGACTGCTGAATGAGGCGGATATCATCCTGCACGACAAGCTTTCGGGACCGGATATTCTCGCACAGATCGACGAGAACAGATTAGAAGATGTCGGGACGCGTGGCCACGGTGATACTACGCCCCAGTCCTATGTCAATGATCGAATGGTCGAACTTGCCCGAGCGGGCAAGGAAGTCGTCCGACTGAAAGGCGGCGATCCAACGGTGTTTGGCCGCGGTGGCGAGGAGATGGCCTATCTCGCCGACGCAGGCGTTCCCTTCGAGGTGGTACCGGGAATTACGTCTGCGATTGCCGGGCCAGAAGTCGCAGGCATTCCCGTTACACACCGCGAGCATGCCTCGACGTTTTCGGTCGTGACCGGTCACGAGGACCCGACCAAAGAGGAGTCGGCCGTCGACTGGGAGGCACTCGCTGCAACCGGCGGCACCATCGTCGTCTTGATGGGAGTGACTCGCCTGCCAGACTATACAGCGAAATTGCAGGAGACAGGGATGGACCCAGAGACGCCAGTAGCGCTGGTCGAACGGGCCACCTGGCCGGAACAGCAGGTGGCGATAGGCACACTCGAAACGATCCCAGCGGTAGCTGAGGAGGCAGGAATCGAACCACCCGCAGTGACGGTCATCGGCGACGTCGCCGGAACACGGAAGGAGGTGCTCGAATTCTTACGATGACGACGGTTGCATTCTTCCGACCGGATGACGAACGGCTCACAGAAGGCACACAGTTACTGAAATCACTCGGTGTCGAGCCACTGGGTGATCCGATGCTCGCCGTCGAGCCCACGGGTGAAAGTCCGCGCAGGGACGGTGAGTACACAATATTGACGAGCAAAACCGGTGTCGAATTGCTCGACGTGAATTGGCAACCCGGGGGGAAACTCTGTGCAATCGGAGAGACTACCGCAGACAAACTCCGCGAGGCGGGCTACGAGGTGGATATCGTTCCGGAGACGTACACATCGAGTGGGCTCGTAGACCGACTCCGGGAGGAAGTCGATGGCAAACGGATCGAGGTTGCACGCAGCGACCACGGCTCTGCAGTCCTTCTCGATGGACTGGAAGATGCCGGTGCGTATCTCCACGAGACGATCCTCTACCGGTTGACCCGACCGGAGAAAGCCGGGCGCTCGGCCGAGCAAGCAGCAACGGGGGATCTTGAGGGCGCACTGTTCACGTCGACGCTTACCGTCGAGCATTTCCTCGAAGCGGCCACAGCGCGCGGGGTTCGCGAGGAAGCCATCGAAGGACTGAACGCCGCCATCGTGGGGGCAATTGGCCCACCAACGGCAGAGACAGCCCGCAAACACGGGATCGATGTCGATCTCGTCCCCGAGACGGCCGATTTCGGGGTACTGGCACGGCGTGCAATCGAAGAACTCGATCCCTAGGCTTTTGGTCGCATTCGTCATTGATCCACAAAAATGAGTGTGCGAACGTTTCTAACAGTACTTGGCTCCGCACTCGCGACACTGTTTCTCGTCACTGGGGCGACAGTACAGGCCGTCTCGATGCTGTCACCTGACGGGATAGCCGGTGAACTTGTTGCCGGCGGTGGAACCATGGTCGGCTTGCTGTTCGGAGTGGTCGCTGGTCTCGCGGTCGGTAGCGTGGTCGAGCAATCCTTTGAAGACTGGAGTCGGGCCGCCCGCCGCGTACTAAGTGGCTACGGTGCCTTCGGACTGGTCTTTTCGTTCCTGTTCGTCCTCTCACTGATGGCTCCCGACAGCATCCAGCAGTATCTCGTCATCGAAGTGCTCGTCGGCGCGAGTCTCTTTGCGTTCGCAGTCGTCCACGGATTGTATTACACGCGGGATGTGTCCCAGCAAGCCGATAAGACAGTGGAGTAGACACAACCTACTTTTGCTCCTGCGTGATAGGGATTGCATGACTCACCGAAAACACCCACGTCGACAGTATCTCGCAGCGATCAGTGTGGGTGCTATCGCAGGATTAGCTGGCTGTACCGCAGAGGAGGGTGACGAGGAAGACGATGAAGACACTGAAGAAGCGGACGAATCAGACGATGGCAGACTCACTGCGACACTGGAGACGACAAAAGGTGACATAGAGGTCGTTCTCTACGACCAAAAAGTACCGGAGACAGTCGCAAATTTCGTCGGATTGGCAACCGGTGAGCGCGGGTGGACCGATCCGGAAACAGACGAAGTGGTCGACGGTGAACCACTGTACGACGATATACTCTTTCACCGGGTAATCAACGGGTTCATGATCCAGACGGGCGATCCGCTGGGAACAGGAATCGGTGGACCCGGCTATACCTTCGATGACGAATTCCACGAGGAGTTGCGCCACGACGACGCGGGCATCCTCTCGATGGCAAACAGCGGACCAAACACGAATGGCTCTCAGTTTTTCATCACGCTGGATGCCCAGCCACACCTCGATGACCGCCACAGCGTTTTCGGGGAAGTGATCGACGGAATGGATGTCGTTGAGGAAATCGGAGCAGTCGAAACTGAATCGAATGACCGGCCAGTCGAAGATATTCACCTCGAAGCAGTCCGGATTGCGGACTAACTAGAACTCCTGCAATGCGCCGAGACGGTCAAAAGCGCTGCCATCGGCAAGCACGTCACGCGCAGTCGCAAGCCCTTCCTCAATTGAGTCGGCGTCACCACCGGCGTAGATTCGCATCGCCGCGTTCAGGGCAATTGCATCAGCGAATGCACCCTCGCGTTCGCCCGCAAGCACTTCTTCAGTGATTGTCGCCGAATCGGCCGCCACATCCTCGACAGCTAACTCCTCGCGTTCGAAATCCATTCCGAACTCGGCAGTTTCGATCTCGTAATCTTCGAACTCGCCGTCGTACTCTGCAACGACCGTCTTTCCCGGCCGGATATCATCGTATCCTTCGAGTCCCTGGAACATGATAACACGCGGGATATCCTGTGAGTCGAGTTCGCCGACGGTGTCGACGATTCGCTTGGCAAAGGCGAGATGATAGAAACTCCCCAAGTGAACGTCCGCATTCGCCGGGTTCGCAAGCGTCTCGATAGTGTTGACGAATGTCCGAACCCCCATCTCCGCCCGGCGGTCGTACAGGTCAGTAATACCGGGATTGAAATTCTGCTGGTAATAAAATCCAAAGCCAACTTCGTCGGTCATTGTGGCGCTTTCTTCGGGGTCGAGATCCGTCCGGACACCGAGTTCGTCGAGGACGTGTTTGTAGGCGTCTGCTTCCTGTGTCGGAATCCGATCACCGCTGTGAACCACGACCGGCGTGCCAGCGGCCGCCGAGATGAGTCCGGCACCCACACCCAGCAGTGCGGTCGTATGCTTCCCATCGTAGTTTGCGCCACAGTCGACAGGGTTGCACTCCGGTGTTGCTGTTTTGACGCTTTGTTCGCGCATGACGTCAGTAAAAGCAGCCAACTCCGTGGGTGTGTTTCGCTTCCAGCGGTTGGCAAGCCAGAACGCACCGAGTGTCGTCTCCTGTGGCTCTCCTGCAAGAATACGCGCAAACGCCTCGCGTGCCTGCTCGCGGGTCATATCCTCCGCAGACTTGTGGCCGGAGCCGACGACTTCGGTCATCAGTCGACGCAACGGCCAGTCACCGGCTGTCAGATCGCTCATACCCGTGATACGAAAACGACCCCCAAAAGAATTGTGAGCCGTGTCCTCATAGTGATTGTTGCGAGTCTGCACCGCCGTGAGAGTGTGAAAAAGTGTTTCACAACCTGAAGCACCGGGATTGTGGCCCAGCCACAAAAATAACCGCAACAATCACTATCACTGGATTGGTCGAACAAGATAATTTATATTAAAACATCCAATGAAACACATTAGCACACATATGGTAATACTTAACATATAGTGGCACAAAGTACAATGATACATGACAATTTCCAGATCGGGTGAGGCTTGGACGATCAAAGTCACTGACGAGGCCATCATCTGGAAATTCCTTCCGGGGACGGGGTTAGCGATCTTCGAGCACAGCGCGTTTCCAGTGTTCAGAGAGTTTTTGATTACGTACGATGTCGACAGTCTCGTGACAGTCATCCAACTTGAAGACCCATTTACGAAAAATATCTTTGAGACCTGTGAAAAGTCAGCACAGATGGCCGACGAGTTCGATGTCGACCGGTGGGCAATCGTAGCGGAGGGGATCAAAGACGTTCCGCTCGAAAACAAGATTGACACTGCTGGCCTGGAAGTGGTCACAACCGAAGACCGGAAGAAAGCGATCAAGTGGGCGAACGGAGAGCTCGCAACTTGAACGTTTTTCGAACGTAGCGTCCGAAAGCGCAGGAGTTGGTAGCAAGCAACAAAATCGGGTAGATCACCAGATACCCGGAAACCTTTTGCCCTCGCTACTCACTAGATATGACAGGATGAGTGGCACAGAGCCCGCGACAGTGCTCGTTGTCGATGACGAGCCAGACGTGGCGGACGCCTACGCGGCCCAGCTCGAAGCCGAGTTCATAGTCTCGACGGCATATGGCGGGCAGGAGGCACTCGATAAAATCGACGACGCAGTCGATGTCGTCTTGCTCGACAGGCGGATGCCAGGTATCTCCGGTGATGAAGTGCTCGAGAAGATCCGCGAACGCGATCTCAACATCCGTGTTGCGATGGTGACTGCTGTGGATCCGGACTTCGATATCATCGAGATGCCCTTCGACGATTACGTGATCAAACCGGTCTCTCGTGATGATCTCTTCGAGACGATCAACCGGTTGCTCATGTGTTCGGAATACGAAGAGCGCCTTCGGCGATACTATGCCCTGACCGCAAAGCACGCCACGTTGATCGCAAACAAACCCGAATCAGAACTGGCCGAAAGTGAACAGTTCCAGCAACTCGAAGCAGAACTCGATGACATACGTGGTTCGCTCGATCAGACGGTCGAGCAGTTCGATGACGATGATTTCGAAGCTGCGTTCCGTGATCTCGATAGCGAGCCCGGCACCCAGCCCGAAACGGAATAATCTGGATGAGCAGCCCCCGTCTTTGCTTCGAGGAGGGAACGATTCGTATCGACACACCGACCGAGACGGTTCTCCCTGAGCTTCCCGAACTCGAGTTCGATCCGCGCTCGAAAACAGAGCGTCTCCCTGCCTACCAGTATAGGCAGTTGGTAAGGGCACTTCGTGATGCCGATATCGAGTTCGACGACCACGTTCTCGACCTTCCAGATCTGGCACTCACGTCGGCGTATCAGCTCCGTGAGTACCAGGCCGACGCGCTTGCCGCCTGGCAGGAAAACGGCAATCGCGGTGTGATCGAGCTACCGACCGGAAGTGGCAAGACTGTCATTGCTATCGCTGCAATCGAATCGCTCGAAACGCCAACACTCGTCGTCGTCCCAACGATTGACCTGCTCGATCAATGGATCGACGAACTCGAACGGGAGTTTGACTGCCCAATTGGGCGTCTCGGTGGTGGGACACAGCGCATCGAGGATATTACGGTCTCGACGTACGATTCGGCGTATCTCCGCGCGGACGAACTCGGTGACCGGTTCGGGTTCGTCATCTTTGATGAAGTGCATCACCTAGGTGGCGAAGGCTACCGCGACAGCGCCCGCCTGCTTGCTGCTCCTGCCCGTCTGGGACTTACGGCGACGTTCGAGCGGCCGGATGGCGCACACGAGGTCATCGCCGAGTTGATCGGGGAACGGGTCTACCGCCTCGCTCCGGACGAACTCGCTGGCGAGTATCTCGCTTCCTACGACATCAAACGAATCAAGGTGTCACTGACACCCGAAGAACGCGAGGTCTACGACAAAAACCAAGAGACGTTCACGGAGTATCTCGCCCAGTCGGGCATTCAACTGCGAAGCGGCAGCGATTATCAGGAGTTGGTCAAACGCTCGGGTACTGACCCCAGGGCGCGGAAAGCACTGCTCGCAAAACAGCGCGCACGCGAAGTGATGATGAACGCCGAGCGGAAAGTCGACCGCCTCGCCGAGATTCTGGATACCCACCGTGAGAGCAGCGTTATCGTCTTTACTGCCCATACTGATCTCGTCTACCGACTCTCCGAGCGGTTTCTCCTTCCTGCGATTACACACGAAACAGGCGCAGACGAGCGCCGGCAAATTCTCTCCCGGTTTCGTGAGGGTGAGTACTCCCGAATCGTCACCGCGAATGTCCTCGATGAGGGTGTCGATGTTCCTGCTGCAAACGTCGCGGTGGTGTTGTCAGGCTCTGGCAGCAAACGAGAGTTTACCCAACGGCTGGGTCGGATTCTCCGGCCGAGCGACGACGAGCGACGGGCAATTCTTTACGAACTCGTGACCGAAGAGACAGCAGAAAAGCGGGTGGCTCGACGGCGGCGATAACCGTTGTTGTGCGTAACAACACATCGCGCGTGTCACCTCTTCTCGACTCGTCGTGTCCCAAATTCGCAACAGCAGACAGGTTGATGGGTACAGAAAGCGTACGGCCGACTGTGAAAGAGACGGATTCACCGCAAATCCCACTCTACGACGGAAAGCAAGCAATCGAGCGCGCATACCAACAGGCCCAGGCAGAGCAGACGCCATATTTTGCCATCGAGGACTATGAGGACGGCTATGCGATCACCTTTGATCTGCTGCCCGCGGGAAAACAACTCGCTCCGACCGCCGAAAAAGAAGTCAAGACTCGACTCACACATGAAATCGAGGAAGTCGTCGGTGACGAGTCGCTACCGACAGTCGAAGTGAGCAAATCAGTCAACGATTCACTCGGCAGTATCTCTCTTTTCGAGCGCGAAGAAAGCGCTCGCCGCGTCGCCAGAGCGGTTGTACCAATCGTTCTCGATGAAGCGAACTGGACCGAGACAAGCTAGGGCAGTCGTTTTTATTCTCCGCACGCCGAGGGTTGACTGTGCTGACAAAGGACCTGCTTCGCGTCTCTCGACGGGGTGGTGGCTACCAGCCCCGGTTTGTCGATCACAGTGACCAGTCAGTCGCTGCCCGCGTGATTGGCTGTTATCAGGGTCACACCGGAAAACCCCGTGGGGAACTACAGGACTCGCTTACGGCAATCGAACGCGACAGCGACGATTTCAAACTCGTCCGCGGGTTCTCGAAATTGCTCGACCGGGAAGCAACCTGGGAGGTGCAATCGCCGGTCGAGCCACGGCGTGCCCGCAAAGCGGCCTTCGCTGCCGGTGAGGCAGTCGGCGTCGTCACTCGCGGGGAACGCGAGCAGGCTCTCGAACGTGCCGCCGAAACCCTCGGTGTGACAGCCGACGCAATTGAGACGGCGCTGTATGCAGACCGCGAGACACGGGAAATACTCACAGACATCACGGTTCGCTGGAATCCTGAAACACTCGTTGATCGCTACAACCTCTCACTTGCACAGACCGCACTGTTCGACGCATACGAGGTTCGCATCCAGACAAGCGATCCAAAACGGATCGTCTCGGCGGTCAAACGGCTCCGATTGCTCTATGAGATACGGAAACTCCCCGAAGGGAGACGCCGGACGGTTGCAGATAACGACCGGGAGATTATCGTCACTGGTCCTGACACGCTTTTCCGGAAGACCCGGCGCTATGGCACACGCTTTGCCCGACTGTTACGGACGGTGACGAAGACTGCCGACTGGCGACTCGAAGCAACAATCAACGACCGCGGCACGGAACGAAAACTCGTCCTCACGGACGAAGACCTCACCGTACTCGACGACGAACCGATTGCCGAGGTGAGCTACGACAGCGCAGTCGAAGAGGAGTTTGCGACCCGTTTTGACGCGCTGGATCTGGACTGGAACCTCGTCCGGGAACCCGACGCAATTGAGGCCGGCGAACACGTTATCATCCCGGATTTCGCCCTCGACTGGAAGTACGGCGATTTCCGTGTGTATTTCGAGATCATGGGCTTTTGGACACCCGAATACGTCGAGAAGAAACTGGACCGACTAGCTGCTGTCGACGACGTCGAATTACTCATTGCAGTCGATGAAAGTCTCGGCGTCGGCGACGACATCGAATCGCGCGATCACCGCGCGATTCCCTACGCCGGGAGTGTGAACATCAAAGATATTCGAAATGCACTCCGGCGCTACGAGGACGAACTCGTCGCCGAGACGGCGAATGAGTTGCCAGAGGAACTCACACCCGAGGATGACGTGATCACGCTTGCCACCCTCGCCAAAGAGTATGGTGTCAGTGAATCTGCACTCGAAGCGAAGGGGTTTCCCGCACACGAACGCGTCGGTCGGACACTCCTCCGGCCAGCAGTGCTCGACTCGCTCCGTGAGAAGATAGAAGCGGGGATGACACTGGAGACAGTCGACGAAATCTGTTCGGAGGCAGGCATCGAGGAGACGAGTTCAGTTCTGTCGACACTTGGATTTCGGGTGGAATGGGAAGGACTCGGTGGCGGTACGGTTCGAAAACGAGGGTAACGATCAGGTTTCGAGTCCGACCGAGAGATCACGCAATCGCTGGATTCGCTCGGCAGTCGGTGGATGGGAGTTTGGAAACAGTTCCTGACTCAATAGCTCGTGTGTTTCCTCATCGTCGTTGAACATCGGGAGATCGAGTGAGGTTATATACAGTGCCTCGACACCGCCGTCGAGTTCGCGCAAGTCCCGGTCTGGGAGGGTTGCCATCTCGGCTTCGATTGTTTCGAGTGCGGAGGCGAGCGCAAGCGGATTGCCGGTGATCGCTGCTGCACCCCGGTCTGCAGCGTACTCTCGATACTGCGAGAGCAGCCGAAAGAGAACGTTGCTTATCAGCCAGAAAATCGCAGAGATGGTGAGTGTCACGACGGCTGCGGCGATAATAACGAGCAGTACGTATCCGCCGCCCTGGTTGTTCCGGCGAGTGGTCCCAGCATAGAGGAGACCCTCGCTAAGAAATTTCAACCCCGTATAGGTCAGCTTCGAGACAGCGTAGGTAAAGGTTGGAAGCAAGAATGCAATCGACATCACCGATGCATCACGATTTCGAATGTGGGCGAGTTCGTGGGCGAGGACGGCATCGAGTTCGTCATCGTCCAGTGTATTGAGTAACCCGGTGGTGACCGCAACCGTCGCATCGGCTCGTCGCCCACCCGTTGCGAAGGCATTCGGGGCATCCGAACGAATAATTGCCACATCCGGTTTGGGCATCCCTGCAGTGGTTGCAAGTCGCTGGACGCGGCTGTGTAATTCGGGTTCTTCGGACTCGGAGACAACCTCCGCACCGGTCGAATCGAGTGCAACATCCCCGCCCTTGTAGTAAGCAAGCCCAATCCCGACGAGCGTGAGGACGAATACAAGACGGGGATCGAACTGGATGGTGGGAGCAGTCCCTTCACCCGAAGCAGCGAGTGGGAACACGATGTAATTGAGCGCAACACTCAGCGTAAAAGTGAACAAAAGCGGGAGAATGGCGATGAGACCAAGCGTCCCGAGCATCCGAAGCTGTAGCGAACGGTCAGTCTCCCAGTCCATTATCTGTAACTGAATCTCTCGTGATATTTGTACCGTGCGGTCTAGCACAACCGACAGCAGTGACGGCGATCACAGTTCCCGTCGTCGTCCTTTCGGCACCGTCGATTGAAGCGTCCCGTATGTGAAGAGGCCAACACCGAGTGGCTCTGGTTCGCCCGCAATCTCGTGTGTGACGATCAGATAGCCCCAGTCGCCATCCCACTCGATATCCTGTTCTTCGCCGGCCATAAACCGCGTTGCCTGCTCCTCTGTGAGATGAATACAGTTTTTCGTCGCGTGATTGCCAAAGCGCTGGATCGCTTCGAGTGTTGGCTTCCAGTGTTCCTGGCGGGTTCGCAAGAATGTCATCCCGAGCCCTTCGATATCGACCGGCGAGTCGAGATCGCCGTAAAAGGCCCATATTTTGCCAGCGCCACGTTCCCAGAAAGAGTAATTCTCGAAGACAGCAGGTTCGACTCCAAATCGTTCCTCCCACCAGTCGAGAACCTCCTCGCGAGTTGCCCGTGTTTCGACGGTTCGCTCGGCCGCTGTTTCCGGGAGCCTATCGAATCGAGTGCTTACGTTTTCCTCGGTCATTAGCCCGTCACCTCCAGTTTTGCACAGAAAAACCCTCCCGTATCGTTGTGGTGTGGGTAGATTCGTTTCGCTCGCGTGACGCTCTCGTCGTACTGTGTCGGTTCGCCGGTAACGAGGTCCTCATCCCACTGCGTGATACCGGGAGTCGATTCCAGCGGACACTCGAAGGGAACGATCTGGCATGGCTCTGCATCGAGGATGTAATCGAGAACACCTTCGTTTTCCTCGGGTGCAAAGGTGCACGTCGAATAGACGACGGTCCCTCCCTCGCGGGTCGCCTGGATTGCCCGCCGGAGGATCCCTTTCTGGATGCCAGCCGTCCCCTGAACGTGTTCGACACTCCAGTCATCGAGTACGCCGGGATTTTTGCGAATCGTTCCCTCACACGAACAAGGAACGTCCACCAGCGCCCGGTCGTACGACCCGCCACCGAAGGGTTTCAGCGAGTGATTGCGCGCATCCTCGACAGTGAGTGCAAGGTTCGTTACACCGAGGCGTTCGGCATTCGAGCGCAGTGCAGAGACGCGGCCCATGTTGTTGTCGGTGGCGACGAGCAACCCGGTATCGTCCATCAGCGCAGCGAGTTGTGTCGTCTTGCTGCCCGGCGCAGCACACGCATCCCAGATGCGCTCGCCAGACTGTGGGTCGAGTATCCGTGCTGGGAGCGCAGAGACTTCTTCTTGTCCGTGCAGCCAGCCGTGAACGTACGGCCAGTTCGCACCGGGCTGGTCGTTGGGCAACCGAAAGAGGCCGGGGTGCCAGTCGGTTTCCTCGAAGTCGAGATCCGAATCTGTGAGTGCTGTTTTTGCCCGTTCGATGGTCGTCTTGATCGTATTCACCCGAACGGCGGAGGGAAGCGGTCGCTCACAGGCCGCATAGAACGCCTCGACGTCGTCGATGAGCGGCTCGTACCGTTCCAGGGTGGTCATTGGCTGTAGTATTTCGGGCCAGCGCTTGTGGGTTTCGACTTGCTCTCCCCGATTGGATAGAAACCCGTCAAAAAACGGTATCCAAAGAAAATTGAGCGCGTAGTCCTGAGCCCCAGATATGGCCGTTGCAAGCCGCATGAGAGACGGGATTCGCGCCCGACCAGTCGCTATCACGACCGTGCTGACCATCATCGGGTACATCCTCGTCATCGGAACCTTCGCTGGCTGGGTCGATATCTATCCCGACCTCTCTGCAAGTACTGTCGACTTTCTCACCCACCTGATCGCCCTCATCAATTCAGTCACACTCGCCGCGCTCGTCCTCGGCGTCTACTATATCAGAAACAACGACTACCAGAAACACAAGTGGGCAATGGTCGTTGCCTTCGGGTTGATCATACTCTTTCTGGTCGTCTATCTGCTACGCGTTGGCGGTGGCTTCGAGAAAGAAATCGTTGGGGCTCCAACGGGAATCTACGAGGCCTATCTGGCGATGCTCGCCATTCATATCATCCTCTCGATTGTCTCCGTCCCCGTTGTTCTGTATGCCATCTTGCTTGGACTGACTCATACCGTACAGGAGCTCAAACAGACGAGAAAGGCACAGATCGGTCGCATCGCCGCCGCTGCCTGGATTCTAAGCCTCGTCCTCGGAATCGTGACCTACGTGATGCTCAATCATATTTATTCTGCACAACCGCGGGAACCACGCGGTGCGCTCTTGTTGCTTGCCGTCGGGACCATGCGACTCAACACCACGCTTATCACCGACTGTCACTTAGCGGACACGGATGAGCAAGATCGTTTCAACTGAGGAGGTCCTTGGGGGTGCACCTCGTATCGAGGGAAGACGGATTGGAGTTCACCACATCGCCAGGCGCGTCATTGACGCTGGGAAGTCGCCCGAACAGGTCGCTGCGGACTACCGTCTGGACATTGCCGATGTTCATCGCGCCCTCACGTACTATTACGACAATCCTGACGAGATGCGGGAGATCCAATCAGAGCACCGAACAGTTCCGGACGAACTCTCAGTTATTCGTGGACCCCAAGACTTGGAGGGCGTGACACAGTCGGAACCAGAGGCATGAGGCTGCTTGCAGACGAACACATCCCGCCAGCGTTTGTCTCCGCACTTCGTGGCGAGGGACACGATGTGGCAGTTGTTGGTGACGATGTCGAGTTGGGTGCTGAAGACAGCGTTTTACTTGAGTATGCTTCCCAGACAGAGAGGGTTATTTTGAGTGAAGATACAGACTTTCGTGATGCTAACCCCGAACTGGATACCAAACAGCACCCAGGAGTCCTTGCATGTGATACAGCTGCTTCACCGAGTGAGATTGTAGCCGCTGTCCGACGGATCGAGACGTTCACTGAGGACCTTTCCGGAACAGTTCTTTTTGTTCCTGGTGGCTGGCTGTAGGACAGACGGGAGCTGCAACCCGCCAGTACGTAGGACTTCTCCAGTTGGTTTCGCTCTCGAACCAGACGGATACCTTCCCGACAGTGTTTAATATGTCCGTTTCGTACAGCCGAACTGTAATGTCGGAAGTCTGCTCGACGTGCGGGCTGCCCGAGGAGCTTTGCGTCTGTGAGGACGTCGCAAAGGACTCCCAGGAGATCAGCATCCGCATCGACGAGCGCCGTTACGGAAAAGAGGTAACGATCATCGAAGGATTCGACCCCAACGACGTCGATATGGATAGTCTGTCCTCGGACCTGAAATCGAAATTCGCGTGCGGGGGGAC
>LKMJ01001794.1_pt1 | contig 19288 bp, 19 predicted proteins | sample 643391 | NCBI WGS metagenome assembly LKMJ01 (sample SAMN04112250, study PRJNA286221) | soda lake metagenome | biome: soda lake; feature: Kulunda Steppe; material: water; isolation source: sample PL-Br10 brine of Picturesque Lake | place: Russia: Kulunda steppe | collected 2010-07 | reverse complement strand
TTTCGATGGGGTCGATACCGATTCGGTACAACGAGAAGTGGTTCGAACGGTTCCGCTGGTTCCGCACGTCGGACGGCTTTCTCGTTCTCGGTGGCCGCAACGCCGACCAGAACGAGGAGCTCGTCAAAAAGTACATGGAGCCCGCAGACCGCTTCTTCCACGCGCAGGCACACGGCGCACCCGTGACGGTTCTGAAAGCGACTGACCCCGGCGAGGCGGCGCGGGACGTGACGATACCCGAGACGAGCAAAACGGAGGCCGCCCAGTTCGCCGTTTCGTACTCGTCGGTCTGGAAAGACGGGAAGTTCGAAGGAGACGTGTACGAGGTCTCGCCGGAGCAGGTGTCGAAAACACCCGAAAGCGGCGAGTACATCGAGAAGGGAAGCTTCGTGATCCGAGGGGACAGAACGTACTACCGGGACGTGCCCGTCGGGGTCGCCATCGGAATCACCTGCGAACCCGACACCCGGGTAATCGGTGGCCCCCCCTCGGCGATCGAGCCGCGCGCGGAGACGTCCATTAGACTGGAGCCCGGTCGCTACGCCCAAAACGACATCGCCAAACGGTTGTACCGCGAGTTCCGCAACCGATTCGAAGACACGACGTTCGTTCGCAAAACCGCGAGCGCAGACCGGATTCAGGAGTTCTGTCCGAACGGGGGAAGCAGAATGCTGGACGGGTAATGCCGCGCAACGCTCGCTGAGAGACGGTCACGCGTGGACTCCACTGCAGTGTCGGACCCACGAATATAAACGGCGACCGCCCGTCGATTCGCCCATGTTCCGTCAGGCGCTGGACTATCCCACCCGACCACCCGCCGGTGGTCGCGCCGTCCTCGTCGGTGGGGCGTTGTTGCTCTCCGTCCCGTTTCTGGGGGCACTCGGCGGGCTTACAATCGTGCTCGCTCCGATCGCGCTTTTGGGTCTCGTCGCGTGGTTGCTCGTCCGCGGGTACTACATCCGTGTGATCCGGACGACCATCGGTCGCTCGCATCCACAGCCTCCGGCGTTCGACCGGTACGGGGCGTTGCTGGTCGACGGTCTGAAGGCGCTTTTTATCGCCGCCGTCTACCTGCTTCCGGCGCTCGTTGCGGTCGCGGTCGCCGCGGCGACGGCGAACGTCCCTGCGCTGACCGGCCCGCAAGCGGTGTTGCAGGCCGTCCAGGCGGTTGCGGGGCTGCTCGCTCTGTTCGGACTGCTGTACGCCATCGGCGCGTTGTACGTCGTTCCGGTCGCCGTCGGGCTGTTCGCGTACACCGGTCAGCTTCGAGCCGCATTCGGAGTTCGGACGGTTGTTAACGGCGCGCTTACCGAGGACTACGCCGTCGCGTGGTTCGTCTCGATGCTTCTGCAGCTGTTCGTCGCCCCCGTCGCGTATCTGCTGTACCCGATACTCGTCGGGTTTTTTCTCAGATTCCACGTCTCTACCGGCGTCCGGTACTGCTACGGGCAGGGTATCGGGGCGGCGCTGAAGCTCGAAGCGTTACCTGTCTCCGATTCGTCGCCAAACGAGACCAGTTCGACAGCAGCTCGTGACGACCGGAAAGTAGCGACGAACGGGGGCCGGGGGGCTCGTGATAGGACGACGGACGACTCACGTGGCGTCGACGAGGACCCACTCGATCGGGAATTCGAGCGGTGAGACGTCCGGAGCGTCGCCGTCAGTCGACGGTCTACGGTGAGGATTTATTATAGGCTTCCGAGAAATCGAGGTGAGATGTTAGGAGACGCGCTCAACTATCCGATCAAAGACGATACGTCGTTGAAGACGATTCTCATCGGTGGATTGTTGGGTATTTTCAGTGTACTCATCGTTCCGATATTTCTGCTTCAAGGGTACTTCCTCCGTGTCCTCGACGGGGCGAGCGAGGGCACATCGGTCGCCCCGGTGTTCGACGACTGGGGCGAACTGTTCGTCGACGGGCTGAAGATGTTCGTCGTGACGCTCGTGTACGTTTTCGTCCCGACGGTCGTGTTCTTCGGGCTCGGCGTCGTTATCGCCGGCGGCGCGTTGTTGACCGGCGATCCAGGCGTTCTTGCCGGCGCAGGGGTGTTCGGTCTGTTGTTGTTCTTCCTGTACGTCGTCGTGGTGTTTCTCGCCACGTACCTGCTTCCGATCGGCCTGACGAACCTGGCGCGTGAGGGAGACATCGGTGCGGCGTTCGACACGACGGTGTTGTCGTCGGTCGCGACGAACGCCGACTACATCGTCGCCGTGATACTCACAATCGTCATCGCGGTCGTCCTCGGCACGATCGCCGCCCTCCTGACCGTGGTTCTCATCGGGTTTTTCGTTCAGTTCTACGTCCAGGTCGTCGCGCTGTATCTGCTCGGACGCGGTGTCGGCGAGGCGATGGGTGCACGCGGCGGCGGGGCGACGGCCGCTGGCGTGACCAGCGACTGACAGCCGGCTGTCGACGATATCGGGTGTGAACCGAGCACGGAAATAGCAGGGCACTTACCTGCCGCGACCGGAGTCGGCGTATGCGAATCGCCGACCGGACACGCACCGAGGGCGGCCGCGAACGGATCACGGTCGTCCCCGAGAGCCTCGACGACTTGTGGCATCTCACGTACGTGTTGGAGCCGGGCGACCGGGTTTCGGGCGACACGACGCGACGGATTCAACGCGACGACGACCGGATTCGAGACACCGGCGGCGAGCGAGAGCCGATGTGGCTCGCCATCGGGGTCGAAGACGTCGAGTTCGCGAAGTTCGCGAACCGGCTCCGCGTCGGCGGCGAAATCGTCGACTGCTCGCGCGAAGACCAGCTCGGCTTTCATCACACCCTCAACGTCGAAGAACACACCGAACTCGAGATAGAAAAGGTGTGGAAAGTCGACCAGCTCGAACGGCTCCAGGAAGCGGTCGAATCCGCCGAAAACCCGACGGTTGCAGTCGCGACCGTCGAAGAAGGTGAAGCCCACGTCCACACGGTCGCACAGTACGGCGTCGACGAACGCGCGTCTATCACGGGCACGACCGGCAAAGGCGAGTACGCCCGTGGCCGCGACGAACTGTTTGCCGAGCTCACGGAGGTGTTGAAACGTATGGATGTCGAGGCGATCATCCTCGCTGGTCCCGGCTTCACAAAACAGGACGCACTCGATTACATCGAGGACAACGCCTCGGCGGTCGCAGAGAAAATCCAGGTCGTCGACACGGCGAGCGTCGGCGATCGTGGCGTCCACGAGGTGTTAAAACGCGGCGCGGTCGATCGGATTCAGTCGGAGACGCGGATCGCGAAAGAAGCGGAGTTCATCGACGAACTGATGCAGCGAATCGCCGAGGGAGCGAAAGCCGCCTACGGTCCCGAGGAATGTCAGGAAGCCGCCGACTACGGCGCGGTCGAGACGCTTTTAATCCTCGACGAACGGCTTCGAGCCGAACGTGCCGGCGAAGGCGAGTGGGAGATCGACGCGAACGACCTCGTCGAGACGGTCGAACAGCAGGGCGGCGATGTGACGGTGTTCTCACACGAGTTCGACCCCGGGAAACAGCTGTCGAACCTCGGCGGCGTCGCCGCACTGTTGCGGTATCGGCTGAACTAGCCGAGCGTCGTCTCATCGGATACGACATGTTCGTCCCTCCGTGCGGCACGCTCGTCGGCCGACGGGATGGCGTGTCAGCTGGCGGGAGTTCCTTCCGACTGCCTCACTCGGCCAGTTGGAACAGCGCCAGACCAAGCAGTGCAACCGCGGTCAGCGCTGCTATCGGTGTCAGAGAAGTGAATCCGAGCGAGGTGACGCCGAGGATTCCGAGCACGACGCCGAGTGCCACGAACGATACGACGAGTTCGACGCGCGAGGGCTTCCTCACCCGTCCGTCGTCGAGGTACGGTTCGAGGTAGGACGCCTCATCGCGGAGCCTGACGGTGTTGTCGTCCTTCTCAAAGTCGATAACCCCCAGTTCGTCCATCCTGCGGAGGTGACACTGGTAGAGACCGGTGTACACGCGCTTGTACTGTTTCGGCGTCAACTCCTCGGCGGAAATTCCGTACTCCTCGGCGGCGACGCGACTCGTCAGCTCTTCGACCGACATCGATCCCCCGTGCGTGCGGAGACTGGAGAGCACGGCCCGTCGTCGACTGTTCCTCAGGACGTCGAACGCCTGGTCTTTCGACAGCTCCGTCGCAATAACCGATTCGTAACCGTCAGTACTCGCTCTCTTCTCCCGTTCGACTCGTCCTTCGCGCTCCGTCCCTATCTGTTGTGTCTGCTGGGTCCCCATCGTAGTTTCGTGTTATCTAGTTACTACATTGTTACTATCTCAATTACTTCAAATATCATTGAGTTAGTTTCTATTTACCTTTCGGCGTCGGCGTCCTCCGTCGATTGGCGCACGGATACCCACGTTTCTGACGAGTGACCTGTCCGTTCGAATTCGTTGGATTTCGCCCGGTCTGCGGCTGTGCGATTCGACACAGCTGACGGCGTCGTAGCCGGCGACTACCGACATCGCCAGATACGGATTGTTGCAATCTGTTACCGGTCATCGCTGGAGTTGACGGTGACCGGTGAATCGCTACGACAGTCCGTATCACGAATCTGGTTTGCGAATCGAGGTCGTAGAGCGAGCCGATTCGTTCGGCGGGTTCCCCCGGTTCGAACGGGATGTGGAATCGCTACGGAACGTGAGGAGACCTCCCCGCTCTGAGCCGGAGCGGCCGTCGAAACTCCTGCTGAACGCGTCTAGTGCACGATTTCAGGAACGTTCCAACGAGAAACGCACGACTCCGGTGCTCTCCACGCGAATGGGCTCTCGGTGCATCGTCCCCGTGGATTCGCGTACAGCCGAGGCTCCGTCGATGGATCTGTCGCCACGAATCGCGCAGGCGGACGTCAGAGAACGAGTTCGTACGCGTCAAATGTGACCAGCCCGAAGAAGCCGACGATTCCGAGAGCTATCCAGAGCAAATCCGGAACGACAGCGAACACGCCGACGTCGAGGACACCCAGCAGGATCAAACCCGCGAGGGTACACGCCTCGACGGCTTTCAGCCGACCGTTAGTCATCGTGACTGTGTCGTCCAGGTACGGTTCGAGCTGCGCTGCGCACGCACGCAGCTCCACCGTTCCCCGGTTCTTCTCGTAGTCGACGACGCCGAAATCGTCCATCATCGGCAGGTGATTCTGGTAGAGCCCGACGTAGACGCGCTTACGCTCGGAGGAGGACAGCTGTTGGACGGTGGTGTCGTTCTCTTTGGCGGCGATGTACTCGGCTAGATCGCTCGCCGTCGCCGTCCCCCCTTCCTCTCGTAGGTACGTTATTATGTCTCTTCGCCGGCGATTGTACAGCACTTCGAACACCTCGTCGTCGGAGAGACGCCTCACACCCTCGTCGGTGCCGTCCTCTGCGCTGACGCCGGATAATTCGACTGTGGATACATCTCCATCCAGGACGATGTTGGTGTCGAGGTCGCGTCCCAACCCCTGCCCGTGATCGCCGTATTCCTGTCGTTGCATGTTTGGATTACCCCCAGGCACATCGGTAATATGGTAGTCGTACTCATAGTTATGTCAGACGTACCAGAATTTATACGGCGTTTATTTTCGGTAAAACACCCCTATAACGCGGTGTGAGCCGGATACGGACGCCGATTTTCGGCGACACGTTCGGATGATACACCGTGTCAATGGCCGGTCGTACGGGGCGATCATGTAATCGTCGACGGCCGGCTACGGCCGCGCGCGTCAGAGGATTTCGTAGCGGGCGATGCTGTCGTGGCCGCAGTTCGAACACGGGGTGGAATCGGAGGCGGCGTTCGTCCCGCACCGTCGACACTCGTGCACGATCGTGTGGCCGTTCGGAAGCACCCGCCTGAGCGCCGTGAATACGTCGATGTCCATGATTGTTGATTGTGTGATTTCGATTTCGATTCGTTCCCCGTGGCCTCTCGATGGCTTAGGAACTCCTGACCTCGATTTCGTGCTGTGTGACGTACAGATACTCCAGTCGAGGAATGTTCGGCGAGAGCGGGATTCTCTTGCCCCTGAGCGCGTGGTCGAAGTGAACCTCACCGTTTTGACCGAGCGTTAGGTTCCCGGTCATGACCGCGCCGTACAGCTCGCCCTGTTTGACGTAGAAATCGCCGGTTCCCAGCAGTCCCGCCGGAGCGACGATGACGCCGGTCATGTTCGGAGTTCTGGACGATGACCCCGCGATCGCACCCTCGAAGTGGCTCGGCGCGAAGACGAGAAACTGCGTGGAGCGCTCTCGATCGTCGCCCACGGTGGTGATAGTGGCGTCCTGTTTGACGTAGAAGTGGACTTCCTCACCACCCTCTCCCGGAATGTTCACGGCCGTCTTCTCCGCACTCTTTACGAAGAGCCGAACCTCGCCGTCCCCTTCGATCTCGATGTGGCTCTCCTGTCCTTTGTCTCCGAGGACTTTGACCCAGGTCTCGACGGCGATGGTGACGTTCCCGTCGGTGGTGTCGAGCACGAGCGTCTCGCCGTGGAGATCGATGTTCTCAAGGTAGTACTCGCCGGCTGTGATCGTGAGTTCGTCGTCACCGTCGAAATCGAGTCGATCGTCGACGATTGCGTCGGTCGCGTCGTTGTCGTTGTCGCTCGCCAGTCCGTCGACCCTGTGTTCGACCAGCCGGTCAATCGGTGGGATTGACGGAACGCCGGATGAGTTGTTTCTAACCACTCCCGTCACCGACTCGTCATCGTGTTCGTACACTTCCAGTCTGGATGAGGCGTTGCCGTCGATCTGACTCGATCCGGAGTTGACGCTGATGTCTCGGTCGGCCTCAACGTCGCCGTCGATCTGGCCGTCACCGAACAGTTTGACCTCCCCGGCCGACCTGACGGTTCCTTCGGTGTCCCTCGTCTCCTCGTAGGTACCGACGGTCGAGTCGTAGCTGTCGATGTAGGCGCCGGTTCCTTCGAGTCGGATCTCACCGGGGCCGGACGTCGCGACGACCCCGGCTTCCGGTGCGTAATCCATCGGAAGCGCCAGGAACTGAATCACGACCGTCTGTGTCTCGTGGTCGTACTGGACGATGGTGTCCGCTTCGTCCTCGAAGTACTGTCCCCAGGCCCTGTAGTATCGGCTCTCGATGGTAATCTCGATGGTTGCACCCTCGACCTTGTTCTCGAGGTCCAGTTCGACGCTGGGGTACTTCTGTTCAGATGGCGCGAATCGAGACAACTGCACGTCGCTGTGGACGCTCCCGCCCCGGTGGCCCTTGATGAAATGCATCGTGAGCGTCCCGTCCCGGAAGGTAATTTCCGGCGGCGAAATCATGACCGAACCGTCGCCGTCGCTTCGCCAGACACCACCTCCTTGATACCCGACGGTCGTGTCGCCGTTCTCGTAGATGACCGTCCCGAGCGACGTGTTCACGATCTCGGTTCTGTCCCCGTTTTCGAGGGCGTTGACGGACTCGATAGTGATGTTTCCGCTTTCCGGTTGTGTATCGAGGGTTCCTCGGTTTCCTCGCAACCCGAGATCGACCATCCGAGAGGACGTGCTGCCGGTCGCGACCCGAGTCGCCTCGGAATCGAACTGGGTCAACGCCTGTTCGGCCTGACCCACCTCGACGGCCTTCTGGCTCTCGCCGAGCTGTGGATTGCCAACCAGGACGATGGCGACGACGCCGAGGACGACGATGCCGATTAGCAACGCGACGGCCACCACTTCGGAGGCTGCGCTGGCATCCTCGGCGAACGACCTGGATCGTCTCGTACGCGCGTTATCACGTGACATTGATGTATCTTCTTGGGATGATTACGGTCTGAACGTCGCCAGAACGCTCTCGCTGCTACTGTACGGGTCCTGCCAGACGACGCTGATCTGTTCGACGGTGTTCGGGTCGAGATCGGCTATCGAGACGCGTTCTCCCGTGACGAACCGGTCGTTGGGGAGTTCGTACGTGTTTCCGCTTTCGTCTCGTATCACGATCTCTTCTTTCTTGAGCGGCTCGCCGCCCCCGTGATACAGCTCGACCGTCGACCCATCATCGACCATCTTGAACGACAGCGTCGCGTGCGGCGTGTCGGTCGGACCGATGCCGGAGCTGAGTACCACGGAGCCGATGACCGATGCGAGGATCACCGTGATACCGATCAGCAACGTGACACCGACTACCGGTGACACTGCCCGATCGTCCGACCCTTGTTGTAGCTTCATATATCTGATTGACCATCCCGGTTCGAGTCGTCCGTGCGATGTTGGCTCGTGTCGAATCGCTACCGTCGACGGATTCGCGTCGAGCTCTTATCTCGCACGCTCGGCGAGTGGCTTGATCGGAGATCAGGTCCCCTCATGGGTTCGTAATTCGGTGTATACGACGTTACAGCCGACGCCTTCTCCCCGACGGCGAGCGACTCCGTCGGCCGGTAGCTGACGGCTCGGTTACCGGCACGACGCGTGGCGGGCGGTTCGGTGGTCACCCGACCTGCGTATACCCCGATTTACGAACTCCACGGAGCGTCCGAGTACTGCTGCCACCCGAATCCGGTCGGCGAACGGATCAGCCGATTAGGGAAAATCCGGTGGTAGACCAGTGATACGAAACTGCATGACCTCACTCGAATCGACGACTGAAGACGCGACCGCGGAATCGATCGATGGACACGAATGGAAGACCGACGGCCGGTCTCTGGCCCACGGTGGCACCGTGGCCGACGAGCTCGAACAGTACCGACGGTGGAAAGCCGACTGGCGAAACGTGTGACCGACGGCTTCTCGTCGCGAAGCAGGAGCTCCGAGATTTTATACGTACGAGATGGAGTTCGGAACAGCACTGATACGGACGATCGTCCCGTGTCGGTGAATCCTCGACCGACACGGCGATACTCCGTGAAATGGTACGACCGTCCGTTACGATATACGACCGCCCGCACGATGCTACCGATCGACCGAGCGGTGATGCGACGGAGCACCTCGTTCGAGACAAGTACTTTGGAAGTATACGACTACCAGTCTACATACAGAACATAACAAAGCCGTATCTGCTGGTAGCCGAGGAGGATGATAGAAGGTGATGGCGTGCAGCTCCGTTCACGGACGGCATCGGCTGGCCGCCGAACGAAACGGCAGCGTCGATCGCGGAGGGGCGAATCGTGAGCGGAAACCCCGTCGAATCGGAATCAGCCGAGTTCGGTGATTTCACGAGAAGCGAAGAGCCGGGCGACCGCCCGGTCGCTATCGGGGAGTACACGTGGAAGGACTTCATGCGTGAGCACGGCTATGGCGACGACGTCGAAGCTGTGTACCGGAACGTTGCGCCCGAACCGGATCGCAACACGGTGTTTCCGTTCGCACAGGACACTGCTCGTCGCGTCCCTGGGGCGACCGACTGGGGGCGCGTCGAATTCGATCCGGCCACGTATCTCGGGTGTTCGCCCGACACGTTCCGGAACCGCCTCAGTCGAGCTGCGACGGTGGGTGCCGAACTCGAGCGGGCGTTCCAGCACTGGATCGAGGAGGCCCGAGTCACGAAAGACGAGTACACGTGGGAACACTTCAAGTGGGAGTACTACTACGACGAGAACGGCCGACTACCGCGTGACGAGCACGGTGCGGTCGAACCCTTCGACCAGAAGCCGTTTCTGGGGTTCCCCCCCGAAGACATCGATTCCGTGCTAGCTGCGGCGGCCGAGCGTGCCGCCGAGCTGCGCGCGGTCGAGGAGCGACGAACCGTAAACGTCAATCCTGAATTCGACGAAGACGAGTTCTTCTCGACCGCGGATGGGCGGACGACGCTCGTGAATCGGTACGACCTCGAGAAGGCCGTCTCGATGGACAAGAAGCAGCACTTCTTCGAGGAGGATCGGTACTGGGTCGACAAACCGTACGCGTTCGTAATCATCTTCCACTCGATCAAGGAAAACGAGAAGAAGTACTACGTGATCGAGCCGTATCTCAACGAGATCGAACGGGAGCTCCTCGAGTTCTTCTCTGGAAAGCTTCGAACGAGTATCAAGTACTCCGACGAGGACGTCGTCGTCAGGGGAACCGAGGAAGATCGCGCAGCGCTGCTCGAAAAGGAGACCAAGTGGTTGATGGATCGGTACAACCTGCGCGATCCTGCCGCAGGTCGGGACGAATCCACCGGTGGCCGGCTGCTCGACGAGCTGAGAAACCTCCTGAGGCTGGACGATGATTCCGACGAGGTGGACGAACTCGCGGAACTCGACGGAATCTCGGTCCGTCCCGAACCGGCGGTTCTCGAGGAGGATTCGGGCTGGCTCACCACGTATCAGGTCGAGAAGCTGCTCCGTCTGGTTCGACGCGACTTCATCGGGTACGAGCGGATCGACCCGATCAAACACGACATCAACGTCGAGGACATTTCCTGTGACGGCTACAACTCCCCCGTGTTCGTCTACCACACCGACTACGAGAACCTGATCACAAACATCAGACACGGGGAGAGTCGACTCGACAATTTCGTCATCAAGCTGGCTCAGCGTTCCGGGAAGGGCATCTCGAAACGGCAACCCCAGGTCGATGCCACCCTCCCGGACGGGTCGCGGGCACAGTTGACGCTGGGAAAGGAGGTCTCCGACCACGGGACGAACTACACGATCCGGCAGTTCAAGGACGTCCCGTTCACGCCGGTCGACCTGATCAACTGGAAGACGTTCAGCCTCGACGAGATGGCGTTCCTGTGGCTCTGCATCGAGAGCAACAAGTCGCTCATCTTCGCCGGCGGAACCGCCTCGGGGAAGACGACGAGCCTGAACGCCGTCTCGCTTTTCATCCCGTCGAACACCAAGATCGTCTCCATCGAGGACACCCGTGAGGTCGAGCTCCCGCAGCGCAACTGGGTTGCCAGCGTGACTCGACCGTCGTTCAGCCAGGACAACGTCGGCGACGTCGACGAGTTCGATCTGCTGGAGGCGGCGCTTCGACAGCGCCCGGACTACATCGTGATGGGCGAGGTTCGAGGCGAGGAGGGACGAACGCTGTTCCAGGTCATGTCGACCGGACACACGACGTACACCACGTTCCACGCCGACACGGTCGACGAGGTGCTCAAGCGCTTCACGACGGATCCGATAAACGTCTCGAAGACGCTGTTCACCGCGCTGGACCTGATATCGGTACAGACGCAGACCCGGGTCAAAGGGCAGAAAGTCAGACGGAACAAGATGATCACGGAGATCAACTCCTACGACGCCGAGAACGACGAAATTAGCGTCCAGGACATCTACCAGTGGCAACCGGAAGAAGACGAGTTCGTACAGCACGGGAACTCCGAAAAGCTCGCGGAGATCGCCTTCGACCGTGGCTGGTCACAGGAACAGCTCGCAGCAGAGCAGTTCACGCGTCGGACGATTCTGGCGTATCTCATCACGAACGGGCTCAACAAGTACACCGAGGTCGCGGCGACGATCCAGGCGTTTATCAACGACCCCGAGACGATCCTGACGCTCATCGCGAACGAGCAACTCGAGGAGAGCCTCGTGGACCTCCGGGAGATGGAGTCCGTCCTCATCGACGTCGATCCCGTAAAGGAGGCGCTGGTTCCCCGTCCCGAGCCGGGTGCAGACATCCTCGAGGAGGCAGAGCGCATTCTCGAGGAAGCCGAGAGTCGCATCTTCGAGGAGTATCGGGGCCGTCAGGCCGGTAGCCTGGTGGACGCACTCTCCCGGATGACGCCCACGGAGGACATCACCGCGGCGCCGGGGGAGGGGACGCAGATGCTGGCGTCCGTGACGGACGCCAGCGTCGGTCGGTTGTCGACCGACGGTGCCGGCCCGGCGGTAGACACGCCGCAGACGGGCGACGCGGACGAGCAGTCGAGCGGAGCAACGAGCGACGAACCGACGAACGACGAACCGACGAACGACGAACCGACGAACGACGAATCCGAGGAGAGTGAGTAATAATGGAATACGCGTACGCTACGTGCATACTGAACGAATCGAACCGAGAAATAAACGAAGAGAACCTGACGGCGGTGCTGGAGGCTGCGGGCTGTCCGGTTCAGTCCTCCCGGGTGAAGGCGATCATCGCCGCACTCGAGGACGTCGATGTCGGCGAGATAACGACGGTAAATCTTGGCGATGTCGGTGCCGAGCCGTCGCCGGATTTGGCCGCCGTAGAAAACGGAAACGGAGCCCGTGACCACACGGAGCGGGCGGAGGAGCCGACGACGGATGCGGACGCGGCAGCGGAGCTCGAGACGAATCTCGAAGGACAACCCGACGACGAAACGGTCGAGTCCGAGAGGGAAACGGAAACGACGGACGACGATGAGGGTCGAACCCTTGCTGCGTCCGAGGACGAGGAGTCGTCGCGTCCGGACGTCGAACAAGAGAGCTAACAGATGAGACCGGACCCCGTAGCTGGCCACGGATGGCGACGTCAACGCCACGTCGACACGCTCACCGATGCGTTCCGTCCCGTCTACGTCAGACTGTTCGACGAGAACGACACGTTCGTCGTCAACCTCGAAAACAAACTCGCCGAGGCCCGGATGGATCGGACGGTCGAGGTGTACCTCTCGCGGGCACTCGCGTTCGGAACTATTACCGGATTCCTGCTTTGGCTTCTGGGCGTCACCGTCAGTGTCACGCTCATCGAGACGGGCATCGTGGAGATCGGTACGCTCACCAGCATGCGGATTCCGAACCAGACCATCCTGGCTTTCATCGAGGCGACGCGGATACCGTTTCTAATCTTGGTGTCCGGCCTCGTACTCGGATCGCTGGGATTCGCTGCCGTCTTCGGAACGTACGTCACGCTCCCGTACAGTCGAGCGGGGAGTCGCAAACGCGAGATTAACGCGTTACTGCCAGACGCCGTCTCGTTCATGTACGCGCTCTCGCTCGGCGGGATGAGCCAGATCGAGATCATCGAAACGATGGCCGACTCTAAGGACACCTACGGGGAGGTCTCCATGGAGTTTCGAACCATTCTGCAGGAAACTCGGTACTTCGATACGGATTACCGGACGGCCATCCGAACGCGTGCGGCGCAGACGCCGAGCCCCGAACTGAGCCAGTTCTTCACCGACATGCTTTCGATTATCGACAGCGGTGGAAGCATGACGGACTTCCTCGACGACAAGAAGGACATCCACTTTCGACACGCACGGGAGGATCAGGAGCAAACCCTCGACACGCTGGAACTGTTCAGCGAGATGTACATTACGATCTCGTTGTTCCCCCTCCTGTTGATAGTCATTCTCGTCATCCTCGATATGATCGGCGGGAGCCAGGAACTGCTCCTCTACGGAACCGTGTACGCCTTGATTCCGGGACTGGGGCTGGCGTTTCTGGTCATCGTCGCGACGATTCGAACGGACGAACACGGGGACGGCTACCTCGAACTGGACGAGAGCGTCGGACAGTTCGACTTCAGTCAGAAGTCGAACGCGCTGAACCTCGGGCTGGTCGACCAGTTCAAGGGAAAGTACTACGTCTTCGATCGGATCGCCAGCAGCGAGGGAACCAACGTGGCGCTCACGGTGCTCAAAAGGCCACACGTATTCCTGCGTGACAATCCGACCTATACGTTCGCGATTACGGTTCCTGCGGCAGTCGCGTTCGTCCTCGTCGCGATGGTGACCGGCTCCGTCCCGATCCGGTGGGCCGGAGTCATCGAGCACCCGGTCTGGTCGACGATCGTCTACGTGTACGTCCCGCTGTTCGTCGTGTGCATCCCGTTCGCGTTCTTCTGGGAGTGGAACGTTCGGCGTCGTCGTGCCGTCCTCGACGGACTCTCCGAGAACCTCCGGAAGCTGGCGAGCGCGAACGCGACCGGCCTCACGCTTCTCGAATCGATCAAGGTGGTCGCGGATACGACGCCGGGAAAGCTCGGCGAGGAGCTCCAGACGATGCACTCGAAGAGCAACTACGGGATGCATCTCAAGGAGTCGCTGGTCGTGTTCAACAACAAGTACCACATCCCACGGCTGGCCCGAACCGTGAAGCTCATCAGCAAGGCACAGGAGATATCGAGTCAGATATCGACGGTTCTGTCGACGGCCGCGAAGGCGACCGAAACGCAGGAGGACATCGAACGCGACCGCAAGCAAAGGGCCATGATGCAGGTCGCGATCATCATCCTGACCTACCTGACGCTCCTCGGAGTGATCGCGCTGCTGAAAGCGCAGTTCGTCGACGTCATGGCTGACGTCACACAGCACTCCGGTGGGGGCGCCGGCGGGCAGGGCTTCGGTGTGTCCATGGATATCGGTCTTCTGTCGCTGCTGTTCTTCCACGCAGTGACGCTCCAGGCGATTCTGTCCGGACTCGTCTGCGGATACATTCGTGACGCGAGCGTGGCATCGGGCGTCAAGTACGTCGTGCTCCTCTCGGCCGCCGCACTCGGCGTCTGGCTGGTGGTCGCATGACCCGATCTCGCTGTTCCCGAAGCGGCACCGATCGCGGGCAGACGCTGCCGGATTTCGCCGTCGGCATCTCCGTCTTCCTAGTCACGGTGACGTTCGTCTCTGTGTTCGTTCCACAGATGATTCTGCCTTTCGATGATCAAGAGCAGTCCGTCGTGGCCGAACGAATTACGAGCAGCCTGGGTGACGACCTGCTCACGGAGCGGAGAACGTCGTCGAAGCTGAACGAATCGTCGACGAAAGCGTTCTTCAGCCGGAGCGAAGAGGAGGCCATAGAGCAGCTCGGTGCCTCGCCGTGGCACTCGTTGAACGTCACGCTCAGGGAGGCACCCAGCCACGGTTCCGACTCGGCGATCCTCTGTGCGGTCGACGACCCGAACGGCGAGGCGTGGATCGGCGAGTGCGAAGCTGGTGCCGATCGGTTCGCGCTCGGCCAACCGGCCCCACAGGACGACCGGTCGGTGGCGACGGGACGGCGAGCCCTCTCCACCAACGATAGCGACGTGGTTCTCGAGGTGAGGGTCTGGTAACATGTTCGAGAACGACGACCGCGGCCAGACGTTCACGATGGAAGCGTTCATCGCTGCGATCCTTCTCGTTTCGACCGTCGCGTTCGCGCTGCACGCCGTCGCAATAACCCCGAACACGGCGGGCACTACGGATACGGAACTTCGGAGCCAACACGTCGGACTCGCCGAGGGCGTTCTCGACCGAGCCGTGGCGAACGGCGACCTGACGACGACGCTCGTGTACTGGGACGAGACGGAAGAGCGATTCCACGGAGCCGACGAGAACGAAGGGTTCTACGTCTCCGGGCATCCGAACACGACGTTCGGCGACTCCATGGCCACGATGTTCGACGACGCGCAGGTTCAGTACAACATCAACCTGTACTACTGGGATGAAAACGGTGACCAGCGGATGCAACGTCTGGTCGAGTCCGGAACGCCGAGTCCTGACGCGGTTCGAGTCGTCGAAACGGTGACGCTGTACGACGACACGGTTCTCGTCGACACGGACGAAACCCCTCGTGAGAACGCGACGCTCGAATCGGTGGCGGACGGGTTCTACGCTCCCGATGTGGCGGCGGACAGTTCACTGCACAACGTCGTCCGGGTGGAGGTGGTCTTGTGGCGGACGTAGGCGTCCGATCGGACGACCGAGCGCAGTTGCTAATCGTCGCTGCGATCGGTATCGCGGTTCTGCTCACCGTGCTCGCGCTGGCGCTGAACACGGCCGTATACGGGACGATTCACGTGTCACAGACCGACAACAGTCTTCACGACGAGCGAGGTGCCGTTCAGTACCAGAGCAGCGTTCAACGCGCTGTCTCCGGATTCGCATCATCGAATGCCGGAAAGGAAACCGAGTACGACGACCTCGAGAGCGATCTCCGATCCGACGTCGATCGCTGGAGCGAGCTGTCGAAAATCGGATACGCAGGTGACGGTGTGGCGACCCGCGCCTCGGTGACGAACGTCACCTTCGAGAGCCGTGTCATACAGGACGAGCACGGCACGTTCGAGGATCGCAGCGCGCGATCGGAGTGGATCGTCGCCTCCGAGGTATCGGCCATCGACGCGTTCGAGATGCGGCTTCACGACGAGGCGCTCGTGGTCACCGACGACTGCACGTCGGCCGAGTGCTTCACCCTCGAGGTCGAAGGCGACGACGGTGGCGTCTGGCGGCTGGTCGTCAACACCCCCTCGAGCGAACCGGGCGTTACGATCACCGTCCAGTCGTCCGACGGATCCACCGACACCTGCGAGACGGTCGAGCAGGCTGCGTCCGTCGACGTCACGGCTGGCGTGTTCACCGACGAGACCGGAACCGAGTGTTCGTTCACATCGTTCGTCGACGACGGAGGAATCTCACCTCCGTACACCCTGTCGTACGCGAACGCCGACAACGTCACCGGGACGTACGACCTCACGGCGAGCGGAAAGCTCGTCGAGAGCACGATAGCGGACGACGACCGCTACGGTACGACCGGTTCGCCACGGATCGAGCCCCGAATCAGTACGGCGGACGTCTCCGTCGAGTACCAGTCGTCCGATCTGACGTATCGAACCGAAATCTGGGTCGAAGGGGGCGAGAACGGTGACTGAACGTGCCGTCTCCACGGTCGTGAGTTACGCGCTGGTTCTGGGGATTGTGGCGCTGCTGTTGTCTACGCTGACGCTGGCTTTCACGCCACTCGTCACGGAGCAGCAAAAGAGCGCCGTTCACTCCACGCTCGAGGTTCTCGGTAACGACGTTGCCGGCGACATCGAGAGCGTCGACCGACTCGCGGTCGAGGCCGGAAACGATGGAACCGTCGTCTATCGGACGCGACTCCCGGATCGCGTCGGGGAAAGCCCCTACCGAATCGAGATCAACCAGCCGGAAGGCGAGCCGTTCTACGAGCTCGTCCTCCGGAGTGTAGACCACGAGATCGGTGCTACCGTCAGGGTTCGAACCGAGACCGAGATCGACGTGGCCGCCAGCGACTCGCTCGACGGTGGGCCTCTCGAGATCACCTACGATGGGACTCGGCTGGTGATCGAGAATGCGTGAGCACGACCGCGGTCAGAGCGAGCTGCTGGGATTCGCGCTGGTCTTCAGTTTCGTCATTTTCACCATCGTACTGGTCAGTGCGACCGGGGTCGTGGGACTCAACAATGCCCAGGACTACCAGCGAACGACGAACGCGGAACAGGCGTTCACCGCACTCGCAGAGAACGTCGACGACGTCGCCAGACGCGGTGCGCCGAGTCGGGTAACCGAGATAAAACTCGCCGACGCGTCGCTGTCCTTTGGAGAGACGGAGACGATGACGATCACGGTCGACGACGGGTCACTCGAAACCAAGACCGTCGAGATACAGCCGGTCGTGTACGACTCCAACGCCGGAACGACCATCGCCTACAGCAACGGCGCGCTCGTCCGTCAGGACGGGGATTCCTCGGTGATGCTCCGGCAACCGAACGCCGTCCTGACGGACGAGGTGGTGATCCTTCCGGTCGTCGCCACGTCACGGGCCGGCGACGCTCCCGTGGGCGGAAACGCCGGCGTCGGCGTCGAGACTCGACACACGGGAACCGAGGTAATCGTCGTCGACGATGCTTCCACCGTCACCGTCGAAGTGACCTCCGCCCGCATCGAGTCGTGGGAGCGGTACCTCGATGCCGAGACCGGACTGGACTGTGACGCTCCTGTCGGCGAGACCGTTACGTGCGAAATCGACACCCAGCGCGTGTACGTGACGATCACGCACGTCGACGTGCGGTTCGAGTGACTTCAACGCACGCCACCTCCATCGACGGTCGAGCGACGGGACGCCGTCGAGATACGTGCCACCATTTAATTTCTTCGAGCCCGCCACTCACAGTGATGGGACGAACGATTGAACTGAGCGACGAACTGGTCGACCGCATGGAAGGCCACCTCAAAGAAGACCAGTCCATCGAGGAGTTCATCGAAGAGCTCATGTCCATCTACGAACAGACGGGCCGATTTACCGTGGAAGGCCCGTAGGGCAGGTCGACCGTACGAAGCCGTCGTCGAAGCTGCCCGCTCGAGGCGTACGGTTCGTCTCGGAGCTGGCTCGGCTGCCACCCCGGTCTCTCGCACAGTGACTACCGGTTCCCGAGAAACGTCACCGTCGACCGGTTGGAGACCAACAGCCCGGCGTTCGTACCGCGAACTCACGAAGGAACGATGTACGGTGGTGTTCGGAGGGCAAAAAAACGGGCTACGGGATACGAACGGTGGGAGTACCGTCCGCCGTGTCTATCGGTGTCGTCACGGTCGCTTCGAGTCAGGCGATCTTTCGACTGACGTCGATGGTGACGTCAGACGTCAGGTGAAGTTCGATGGTTTCCGAGAGCGACTTCCCGCCACGGAACTTTGGAACCGAGAGGCTGTTGTCGACGCTGCTGCCGCGTCGTCTCGTCTCGAGATCGAAGACGATGTCGGCGTGGTACTCGGTTCGGTCGCGCTGGGCTGGAACCGTCCGACCGTCGAGGCAGTGAAGCAGGGTAAGACTCCGCGTCTCGACCGTCCGCGCCTTCACGTCGTTCATGAACGCTCGGTACTCGTTTTCGCTCACCGCTTCGAGCGGATCGACCGGGTCGACGATCAGCAACGACTCGTCGGCGAGGTCTTCGATCACCGCCCGGGCGTTGCCGAGCGGGTCGTCGGCGGTGAGTCGGTGGATGTCGACCTCGTCCGACGACGTCTCCGTCCAGGCGAGACCGTACTCGATGTCCGCCGGCATCCGTTCGGTCGTCAGGTACAGCGTCTTCCGCGCGGCAGCCATCTCGTACAGGAACAGTTCGGACTGACTGGCCGGCGATGCCAACAGCGCGACGACCTGTCCTGCGGGTATTCCGCCGCCGAGCTTGCGGTCGAGCACGTCAATCCCCGTCGAGAGCGTCTCGGCCGAACTCTCCGACGTTTCGGGTTTCGTCTCGACTCTCGGATACGTTTCGCTCATCGTCGAAAAGACACCCGGGACCGGCATAGTTATCCACAGACTGTCCGTCAAGCCCGCCCGAGAGCCCTCCAAACCGCTCAAATCACGGTCACGGATCGATTCAGACCCCGCTGTGAGCGTGGCCGTCCGTCCCGTCTCGAAGCGGCAGCCACCGGCTACCGCCGGGACGACGACGATAGTACCCCGCTTCGGCTTTCGTGGCGAAGTCGTAATACCTCGTTTACCAGCGGCCGTCTTCGTCCCGCCGCTCGTATAACTCGAATTACAAACACCGTATGGCGTATCGGATACAGATAACACCGGTCTGAGGGTCGGTCGTCACGTCGACGGTCGCCACAGGGGTGGTCGGCCCGCACGCGGGGACACCAACTGACCTCATCAGGCGGTGTAGAAAAAAGCATGAACGTACACAAACTCTTCACGGACGACCGCGCAGTGTCGCCAGTGGTCGGCGTCGCGTTGCTCATCGCCATCACAGTGATTCTCGCGGCCGT
>LKMJ01001793.1_pt1 | contig 19298 bp, 21 predicted proteins | sample 643391 | NCBI WGS metagenome assembly LKMJ01 (sample SAMN04112250, study PRJNA286221) | soda lake metagenome | biome: soda lake; feature: Kulunda Steppe; material: water; isolation source: sample PL-Br10 brine of Picturesque Lake | place: Russia: Kulunda steppe | collected 2010-07 | reverse complement strand
TAGGGGGGGTGCAGCGGACACGGGGCTGGGGGACGCATGGCCTGCGCGGGCTGCTCCTTGCGCGCAGGGCTGATCAGAGACATGAGCAGGAGACGGCGGCGGCAGAAAGCGAGAGGAGGGCACAAGAGGAAGAGCAGGTGGGCTTGGCGGGCGAGGAAGGGATAAGGCAGCATGGTTCAGTTGGCGATTGAGGTCCAGCGGGCCACCATCCATTATGTTACGTGGTGTGTTCAGCTATTTGCTCGAGCGCAAGGCATGTGCTGGATGGAGCAGCTCTGTATGGTTCAGTAGTGTCAAAAAAAGCACAGCCAGGTGCAGTGGCTGCTGCAGAGTAGATGCAGGACCGCGCAGCATGTGATCTGAGAGGCGCGCATGCCAAATCTGTTGCTGTGAATACCTTCTGTGGACTCTGCCAAAGTCAGAGCAGCCTGGTGCCAAAAGGGTTGGCCTGATTGCATTTTACCCTATGCTTGTTATGAGTCCAAAATTTGGACCCTAGATAGATAGGCCCTTATCAAACAGGCCTACGTCGAGGCACAAAATGTGCTAATTGTGAAGTGATCCTGCTTCGTTCTGGTCTTGAATGGCGCAGGTTGCAGCCCATGCAAGTGTGGCAGGGGGCACAAGCGCACTCATCATCAACCTCCTGCGCTGGTTGACATCCAGGTGTGTTTCATCAAGACACGAGCCATGGCTGTACATGCCTCACGCGGGCAGCTTAGCCTGAAAGGCCATTGATCCTGGAATGCATTGGTGTTCCTAAAACAATTCTTGTCATCTTCATGTTCCCGCAGCCACCCTGCCATTAGCCGAATGTCAGGTCAGGCCGTGTACAGCGGCAGCAGCCTAGCTGACAGGTCCCATGCTTTGCTGCCCTCTTTCGGCAGTTGCAGCTGTGTAGCCCCGCACCTAACCTGATAGGTCCCATGCTTTGCTGCCCTCGTTCGGCAGTTGCAGCTGTGTAGCCCTGCACCTAACCTGATTGGTCCCATGCTTTGCTGCCCTCGTTCAGCAGTTAAGCTGCGGCACCCCACACCTAACCTGATAGGTCCCCCATGCTTTGTTATCCTCTTTCGGCAGTTACAGCTGCGGCACCGCACACCTAACCTGATAGGTCCCATGCTTTGCTGCCCTCGTTCAGCAGTTATAGCTGTTCAACCTAACACCTTGACTGGCTTGCATTTGGCCCATTTCAGCCACGAGGCTCACTGTTCGAGCAAGACTCTTTGGTGGTGCAGCGCATACCTGTGTGCTGAGAGCACACCACCATGGGCAAGGAAACACTCAACAATGCCCTGCTGTGGGGACACCAAGCGCACGCATATATCTCGCATATTTGTGTTTGCCTCCGTGGCCGGCCATTCCAGGTGGAGCACAGTGGTCGGTGGCGGGCGCGAGGAGCAGCAGGGCGAGGAGAATTTGGAGTACCTGTCAAATCTGGCAGAGCGCCTGGCTGAGGATTGGAATCCTGGGCAACAACTGCAGCATGGTGATGGCAACGGCCCCTCGCTCCTTGTGCAGCTCTTGCGCGCCCAGGTGCGCTATGAGTGGTCTGTTTGCCTTGCATGTTTTGGAAGGTGGTGCGTTTGCAATATGTGACAGGCTGACCATTGCAAGCTACCAATACGAGGGTTGCGGGCACCACCCAGGCAGGCACATCATTGTATGAAAGCATGAGAGGTGGTATAGGCGTGTCAGGTGTGTGATGGCAATGCAGCTATACCTGCCGGCCACTTACGACGCCTGTGTTGCGAGATGCTGTCCTTGCCATGTGTCATGGCAGGGAGACAGCCTGTCACGACCAGTCTTCCCACATTTGTCCTTCACATTTGTCATGGGAGGGAGACAGTCTGTCACAACCTGTCTACCCACATTTGTCCTTCACATTTGTCATGGGAGGGGAACAGTCCGTCACAACTTGTCTTCCCACTCCTTTCTCAATGGTCAGAGCGAGATGCTCGCCGAGGAGGAGCAGGAGCAGTAGATGCGGGCAGCAGGCGTGGCAGCTGAGGAAGAGCAGCAGGGCCAGATTGAGGTGGACTCCTTGGTACGTGGTCACATGTGCGTGCTTTGCTCCACCGCATCTCCCATTCGGTGCTGCGTTTATGAACAGGGGATCTGGCATAAGCGTGAGTTCGCAACATGCCCAGGACACTGCCTGCTGCCTTGGCCTGCTGACTTGCGCAGGCCCCTTTTGCTGGTACTGCCCCAGCGATGGGAGCAGCAGGGCTGCTGGCTGCAGGACCCAGCACACCAGGCGTGGAGTACCAGCAGGGCCTGCGGGGATGGCCTGAGCCGACTCAGGAGCTCATGGCAGGCTCAGGGTACCCAAGCACAGGTGTGGGGGTCAGAGAGGAGGCAGCCTAGCATTGGCTGCTGGTGGTCCGCGCTGGAGGATCTTAAATTGTAAGGACAGCGAAGGATTCGGTGGAAATTGTCAATGAAAAAAGGGCATAAGACAGATTCAAGCAGGAATGCTGCAAGGGAGTGCAAAGAAGACAACGCAAGCTGACATGACAGCTGGAGGTAACGGGCCTACCGCACTGGCGTGCCAGCCAGCTGATAGACAAAATGGTCTACTTAAGCAGGCTCATAACTCAAGCTGCATTTTGCGCGCACCATCAATAATTGCACCTCTTCGTTGCTCGATCCTCTGTATTTGTTCATGTGATGCCAGGAAGCAGCCCCTGCTTCTGCCCCTGGTGGATGCAGAGGAATAAAACACGCCTATTCCTATTTGATCAATCCGCACCGGGGCACCTGCAAGCACCTGTAGCTGGGAGCTCCCTGAGCTGCGTGCCTCTTGCTCCTGCTTGCCTTTGCAGCTCCTCTGACCCATGTAGCCTCCCGCTTGCTGTCCCATCACGAGTGTCAAGGTAGCAGCAAGCGCATCAAGATAGGGGACCAGGTGCCTGCCGTCCTCCAGCCTCCACCGCCCGCCAGTTCTGTGCTCTTTCTCACCACGCCCAGGAAATCAGAGTCATGGCCAGTGTCTGAATACGATGTTGAGTTCCTGTGATGTGCATGCATGTCCAGCCTGCTTACCGCCAACTCAACATCACGTCACAGTGTTGCGAAACGCATTTTATGCACACATGTACTCTTGTGAAAACGTAAAAAATATTTTGGTTGGAATGAGCTTTCTAATAATAATAAAGATAATTACGGTGCGTTTACAAAGGTTTTTGATTAATTCTGAATTAATCACTCGAATTAATCGCGTTGGTATTAATGCTGCCCTGCTTAATCGTCCTGCGTTTACGATGGGGATGACTAATCCCAGCTGAATCAGCGTGTGCAATGGAAGCAAGTGCAGCTGAGTGCAGCTCAGAAAGAAGAAATGCAAGTCTAGATTGCTTGCATTGCTCCGCATGCACTATGCTGCGGCGGCAACATCCCTCCATACCCGTTGACTGCCACCCTAAGCCCTGACTGGGCCGCTCCAAAGATGTCTTCAGCATTCCCTTCTCCAATGAAGCCTTTCCAGCCTCTCCATGATCACAATGGGAACGTTTGACTGCCACCGTGGGATCAATTACGAATGAATAATTAAATCTTAACCAGCCCCCCCCCGGTTTGATTACACACCTTTTATAAATAAATCATTGTAATTGATCACCCTTTGTAAACGCAAAACGCATTTTAATTGCATTTTTGACAAATTGGTAATTCCATTTCTGAAATTTTAATTACCCATTACCCACGGTGTTGGAAACGCACCCTTAATCATTAATCACCCTACCCTTGTAAACGCACCGTTAGTACTTTGGTATATATATTTTTTTTTGATCTGAGTGATCCAATTTCCTCCTTGGTTCCTAGCAAGGTTGCAAGCACATTGTAGCATGAGAGTGGTTAGGCTTCAGGATCCCAGCTTCAGGATATAGGAGGCAACTAAACTTGAGGGGGATGGGTGAAATCCTTGCTGCCGTGAAGGCAGGTGATATAGAGCAAACAAGTGCTCTGCTTGCCCTGGGCCTTGGGGCAAAGCCTTCTGGGCTTGTGCCTGCTTTGATTGCAGCAGCTGAACAGAATATGCAGCTTGTAGGGATGCTGCTGGTAAGTTAAAAGTTTAAAATGAACTGCGCTGGACTGGAACCTGATGCTTTGATTTTCCCAACATCCAACATTGACCCTGAGACAGGAAGCGGGAGCAGATTCTAATGGTGTTCACAATGGAAACTACCCATTGAGAGCAGCCATCTTGAGTGGTGAGCGAACTAGCTTGGACAAATTGTGCATTGCTATTGTCTTATACCTTGTCTCATGATGTGATGTGAGGGACATTTCAGACATCGTGTTAGAGTCTTGCTGGGTGCAGGAGACCATCATTCTGTGTTAACTCTGCTCCAAAAGGGCGCTAACCCCAATATTGAGACGTCTCGAGGCACACCTTTGCTCGTGGCTTGCCATTCTGAGGGCATGCTTGAGACTGTGTCACTGTTGCTGGTGAGTGTGTGTGAAGCATCTCTGCTGCTGGAGCAATTCTCAAGCAAATGAAAGGATCCATTGCCCCCTTGCGGTGCAGTGTATATACCGCAAAAAACGATGACTCTGTTAACATCCTTACATGTCGAAAGGTGGTATCCAGCGTAATCTCAGCTTCTCATGCATCAAGGTCCTCTGGCACTTGTTTTGCAAAGCAGGACAGAAGTTGTGCTGTACCTACATGCCTGCCTGCACTCGTGCATAGCAGGCTTCCAGTGAAGCAACTTATCTGCCAGAGACAGCAATTTTCCTCCATGTGTTCTTCAAAAAAAATTCACATGGCTGTAGGACCATGGAGCAGATGTAAACTACGAAACAAAGGATGGCTTCACTGCACTCACGGCAGCTGTGCGGGAGAACAAGCGCGAGCTGTGCCAGCTGCTGCTGAAGCGTGGGGCCGATCCCAACAGGCGTGGCATGGATGGAGGTGCTTCCGCCATTGACATCGCACGAGCGAAGGTAGGGTGGGTTGTCTGCATTGATTGATGTGTCTGTAGCATGAACACCATGATTGGGGTGGCTCTATGCTGATAAGAATCCCCTTCCTTTACATGTAGGTGCTTCCTGAGATTTACAGGTGAGTATGTGGCACCTTTTTTTAGAGTGGATAATTGTGTGCTTGCTGCGTCTCACCGGCCAAAGTCCACTCTTTTGTTGCTCTTTTGCGTGTCAACCTAGGCAGCTCCTTCCTCCCGACGTCATTCCTTAAAAAATTGCCCATCTATCACTGTTCAGTCTCCTCATGCAGAGCTGCATCACAAGCTCCGCGGAGCAGGCACTTGCAGACTCTGATCGGCGTCAGCAAGAGGCTCGGCAGGAGTTAGAGAAAAGGATGATCACTGAGCGGGAGGCTTTAGACAAAAGCACAGCGGAGGACAAATCCGAGGTGAGGCCGCATGCCAGCGTACAAGTCAGGAAATTGAAATCAGCCCTAAGATGAGGTGTGCGCTTGCATTCAAAAATGGGGTGGAATTCATGTCATTCAGGTTCTGTGCTCAAAAGCATTGAAATAGGACTGAGCCCCTCTGCCCCGTGCTCAAAAGCATTTAAATAGGACTAAGAGCTCTGCCCTGTCGGACTATCAGCGTATTGTCGTGAGTATAAGTTTCTTAGCTTAGCTCTTATCAACTGCTGTCTTTCTTATTGCTGCATTGCATCAATTCCATCAACACGATCGTCATCCACCACAACCAGAAAATGATACTATTTTTTACTGATGATTGTTTTAAAGTTAATCAAATCAAAGATAGTGGTGGAAGCTCAAAGTCCATCTTAGAAAAGTAGGGACCCAAACCATATGCACTGAGGCAATGTTCACCACAAGGTAGAGCTTTGCGCCTGGTGTCTATTTTGATGCTCAATCTAGTTTGTGATATTTGTGTTCAAAACAGCAAAATGAACCTTATGATACCGCAGGTATCATCACGGGTTAATGCATTGAAAGCTGAGAATCAGGAGCTGTTGTCAAAGTACAACTTCAAGCGCAAGTGAGAAGACTGCAAGAGACAGACTTTGAATATCACTCGAGATGTCTGCTCTGGCTTTGTTGAGGCTTGTCCGCAGAATGCATTGATCGAACTCCAAACTTTGATCTGCAATGAATATATAGTTCCCTGAATGGAGATTTATCTTTTTCTACATTTTTCATGTCCATGTCTTTTTTTATGACTTCATTTCTTTATTTTTTTGTCTTCTACGCTTAAGTTCTTTGCTTGTAGCTTACCAGTCGCACGTGTTTGACCGATGGCTTTGTGTGCAAATCCTGCAAGCCCTGCACTTAGGGTGCCCTCGAGCAAGCCAGCTATGAGCTAGCATAACATCACATACCTGACACACGAGACAATCTTGTTAAAATCTCATTTCATCTTCTTTGGCGCTAGCGGACTGACATGGCAGAGTCATTGCTTGCACTGTCTTGCTTGTACAGTCATGGTCAAGCCCGGGGCATGATTTTCCAGGCTGCTTGTCCTTGGCTATGTCAGCTCATCCCTACAGAAATTGGCAGAGCAGCTTTGACCCAAAAACTGTGTAAAAGTTAAAAGTTAAAAAGGGTAAAACTGTGTAAAAGAAAAGGATCTGCTGCCAACTCGACATTTCTCAAGAAGATTGCTACAACAAGGAGTTACATAAGAACTGGGTGGTTTGTTTGCAGCCTGCAGTACGCAGGACCAGCTGCTGAACACCTTGTTTGTAACAGTGTACCATGCTCTCAAATCTGCCATAGCGTTTAAAGATACACACAAAGGTAAGGTAAGGTAAGGTTTCAAGGCTGTACCCGCCGAACAAGGGCAGCTTAGCCGGTTGGTGGCCTCCAGTGAGGTTCGAACCCCGAACCCACAGGTTGCCCCGCCGCCTGCTCGACTATCCGGAGCCTAGCACGCTAGGTTACAAGGTCGCTAGGTTACAAGATACACACAAAGCAATATAACACTGGATGTCCACTTGCAGCTTCAATTTCTGGCAGCTTGCATGAGGACAGAGGAAGGGCGCATGAAAATTGGCCCTTGATGACTATGATCTTGATCAAGCTGCAGCAATCCGCAACCCTGCGTACAACATGCACACGGTTCCTTGCTTCAATTGAGAGTGTTTTTCAGGTAGCCTCTGTATTCCCTTGTAAACGAGCTAAGCATGCAGACCACCACATTAAAATTCATTGCCAGGGGGGAGCTTTTAAGGAGCAAATCTTTTAAGAAGCTTACACTGTTGGTGAGGTGACCCCTTTTCCTTTGTTGATGTATGGAGTTAACTGACTACCTTAGAAGTTTATTCTTCTACTAGTAGTGCGCCTTTGAAAGTCTGATCATTCACACAGAAGTTCTTTCGCTGGTGTTTTGGAGGCTGCCATCAAATGCAGGTGGCAGGGAGTTCAGGAGGGCACTCGTTATAAGGAATGCTTTCAAGCAGGGGCGACAAGACACTTCATACGTGCCAAATCAGCGAACCATTGAACTCAAAATCAACAGGCATGCCAAGTGCTATACAAGAAACCAGATTGATGAAAGAATATGCCCTTGGCAGGAGAATCAAGCTACCTGTAGTGCAATGGCGTCGGTGAACCAGCGCGCTGCCGAGAGGCGGCTTTTTCCAATCACCAGGGTGTCCAAATCAAGCACCAGATCCTCTGCCCCAGCTTTTTTTGGAAGATGCTGGGCCTGCAAAAGTGTAAGCATGTGTATGTATCAAGTACGAGTTTGCATGCATGCACAGAAGTTCTTGTACACGGTTCAGGTGGCCAAGGTCGTTGTATGTGCCTTACACGAACTTTTCAGCTCAGACCTTTGTCATGGATAGGTCTTGCCTTCGCCTATTTGGTTCAATACTGGAGCTATAGGCGTCTCAAGGCAGGGGGATTGGCCATCTTGTGGCTAAGGTGCCGCCCTAGCAGTAATTGCAGCGCACCTCATGCTGCTTGCACATCTGCTGTTTGTTGAAATGCCTGCTTCCTGAACACGGAAAGAGCCAAGCACCCAAGCACACCCTTTTGAACATCCAAAACCTAGAGTCCAAGCACACCTGAAGCCCTTTGAAAGCTGCATGTAGCATGCCCGCAGCTGCGCGGGTGCGGTGGGGCAGGCGTTGGTATGCGAGCATCTGGACCTCCTTGTTCATAGGCAGCTGGGCAGCATGGTGTCGGAGCCTCTGCTGATCATGTGCAGCTTGCGCCTCAGGCAGCTGCAGCGGCTTTTGGCTGTCCATCATCATCTCATACTCATCCTGAAACTGGCAATGTTGGTAGGGAAATCTCATCTCATACTCATCCTGAAGCTGGCAATGTTGGTAAGGAAAAGCAGGAGGGCAAGCCCTCAGCCTTGTAGCAGCTGATCTTTGTCCTCTCCGGCATCAAAGGGATCAATCAGGCACACCATAAAGGTTACCCAGCTCTCCATAACAAGATCTCCTCTCATGCGTAGCAGCGTCACAGTGCCGTTGGTCGTGGTGGTGGTATGGTGGTGGTGGAAAAGAAGAGTTTAAGAGCTTGCAGGTAATCACGGGGTAGGGCTTGTTGAGGTGCCAAGTCATGTGCGCGCTTGTTCAGCGTGAGAGGTGTGTGCTATGCATGGCGCACATCATGCACCAGCCACCAGGTGGCAACTCAGCTGATCCGGCAGCTTTGGAGGATGTACTCTCAAGCTCCACGTGCTCAGCCTCCTGAGAGGCTGAGCCTGCACTCAGGCATCACGGCCATCTTACACGCACCACGGCAGGCTGCTCGTACGCGATGCTGCCATGCTCCCTCTGCTGCTGGCCCACACGTGCAGCGGACTCGACACTCGCCCCGCTCTCCTCGGCCAAGGAGCTCTGCAATGCAGGGCAATCAGTGCTATGCATGCAATTCACCCATCATTTCTCTGCTAAATGGACATGCATACAGTGCACCCACTATCCCTCTGCTAAGTGTACATGCATGCAAGCACGCATCATCCCTGCTCAATGTGTATATGCATGCCAGAATCCAGGAGTAGCTCACGCCTTAGCAAAAGCCAAGCACAATGCGTTGCCTGCATTGCTCTACCATCATGCAAGCGCACAATTGAGAATCTCTCTCTCACACACATACACACTCTAAACCATGCTCTCAAGCACCATGAATAGCCTACCACCCTTAATTAGTCGCTGTCCACATAAGTGTACAACCTCAACAAAAACCTTTCTAGCAGTCTTCCATAGATCTCTTGGAGGCTCTGAGTGAGAATGCGATAACTATGGCCAAACAATTAAGCATGACAACAAAAGCAGTTTCTTAGTGAGATGGAGGTTGCCATGGTTCACCTGCATGTTTGCCCCTCACCCCTAGCTTTGCACACCTGCTGCAAGAGCTCAGAGCAAGCCTGCCTGGCTGCCTCCCGCATCTCCTCCCTGTCCTCCTCCTCCAGCAGCAGAGGCCGCCTGCACACAAGTGGACCACGAGCTAGAAAAAACCGCGTTCTGAGCACACATCAGCATAAGGCCGTTCACGGGCCACTTAAGCCAGCAGATATCTGCGACTCTTTACGCCATTTTCAAACACTGACGCAGACTGTGCAGTTGCAGTGCAGCCTTGCCTTGCTGCCTCCCTGGGCACGGGTGTAGGGGGTCCAGCCGGGGGCTTGACTGGTGTTGGGCGGGATGGGGTTGGAGGAAGGCTGGGAGCGGGGGGCCCTTGTACCGCATACCTGCAAGTGATCAGGGTGCATGCATGCACACTGCTCTATGCCCCAAGACCAAAAGGATTATCTTGCAATGCAAGCTCATGTGCAGTCATGGTCCTCACGCAAAACCTGCACGCAGCCACGCAGTGCGAGTATTGTGCTGTTGCATTTCCGTCCTCTTTCTGCCAAACTAAATGAACGTCAAAAGCCTCCCTAAAGATGAAGGGAGCAGGCTGAAAGGGCCTTCAGTGTGACCTGGGATGAAAGTGGTACATGCAAACCAAGGAAACAAGGTGATCATGCGCACATGTGATCACTTTTCGCACGAGACGCTGCCCGTCTAGCACACACAGCACGAATGTTCAATCACACAGAACAGCTTGGCGTGCTTGCACCTGTAGAGGGCCTGGAGATCCTCGGCAAGGGCCGTGCCTGTCCCAGGCTGCCGCCCCTGCTCATCACTGGCAAGGGCCCAAGCCGATAGGCCAGCCAGCGCATGAGAGGCGTGAGCGCGCTGCTGCTGTGCAGGCTGCGCCCGGCCTGCTGCCACTCGCGCCCCAGCTCCCTGCAGTGCAAGAGTGCCACCAGAGGATGATGGTGCACACCTAAAAGGTCAGGCCCCTGCTCAAGGCCTCCGCATAGCTGTATGGCTCACCGCCGTTCCATGTTACCTTCTCTGCCTTCTGCCACAGCTGCATGGCCCACCTCGTGCTCACAGATGGTGCGCGGCTGTGAAGAGGAGGCGCGCACACCCTTGCGTGCATCAGCTATTGATGCTCGTAGGCGGTGCACCTGGTCATGGTTTTCCCCATCGCATGTTCCAGAGCCGTGAATGGGGCCATGGAGCCAAAAGCATTCCCTGGCACAAGCAAGCTCCAAGTCCACCAGTGGGAGAACCGTCAGTGGTGCCAGGCCAAGCCCTCACTTCCCTTGCTTCGCTGCCCCACTCCCTTTGTCCGCATGGCCCCACAGGACACCTCAAGAACACTTGACATACACATGGTGCATGCTACATGAACAGGGGGCCATCCAGGAGTATGGCCTAGTGTAAAGCAAGACGGCCGTGGCTGCAATCTATGATGACGGACATAAGCACACACACACACACGCACGCACATACCCACACTCACACACACCGGTGGGAGCAGCTCCTTTGGCAGCCCCGTGGTGTGCAGTGACGGCTGCGGCCGGCCCAGCAGGTCTACCAGGCGGCCTGCCTTTGCAGCTGCCTCTACGGCAGTGACCGCCAAGACCGGGTCCAGCACAGTTGTGGCAGCAGCAGGAAGGGTCTGGGGAGTGCTCAAAAGGATGCGGGACGCCGACTGCATGCACAGGTATGCAAGTATTTTAGGACTTGCCGTGGTGCTCAAGCAGCTGGTGCAGAAGCAGTTGGTGCCTGCACGCGCCGTCGACTCGCGCGCATCTGATGTGCGCGCTTGTGCAAGTGCTCATGCATCCGTCTGCATGGATGAATTTGCATGTTGTTGGAGGGTAAGGAGTAAAAAAGAGTGAACTTTAGTTCTTTGACACAAGCCTATTCCTTCAGGCTCAGGCACACACTTTACTCATCTTGAAAGTACAATTATCATACTGCAGCATTAATTACCAGATGTGTGTGTGTGTGTGTGTGTGAGAGAGAGAGAGAGATTCAGTATGTTCCAGGTAGGCAGTTTGAGCTCCGCCGGGGCAATAATTGGCAGGAGCGATACAAGATCTTGCAATGAATCTGGGCCCAAGTGTGCTGGTGCGTTAGCACAAGGCATGAGATCAGAGCAGAGCTACCAACCTCTGGCCTGCCTCCGCCTACCGGGCGCTTGCGTATGAGCGGCTTTGAAGTGAGCGTCCATGAGCGGTATTCCCGCTTGTGGATGATTGTCTCTGTTGCGTCAAGTCCATCCACCTGCATGCAGGATAACACCAATTCAGCTCGGGGAGAGCTTGTGATGCCAACCGCTGCTTTACATGTTGCATTGTTGTTGAATCTGAATCATGCAAGTCATCAATATCATGCAAGTCAGCTCGGGGAGAGCTTGTGATGCCAGACGCTGCTTTACATGTTGCATTGATGTTGAATCAAGATCATGCAAGTCATCAAGATCATGCACCAGCCAGGATCCAGACTGCATGCTCTTCAAACGAATACCAGACGCCCATGCAGGGAAGCACATGCCCTTATCGCATGTGTATTCGTGTTGTGTGTTGCAGCAGCTCACAGATCAAGCTTTCTGGGTACCTTGAGCCTCAGCAAGTCGCGCAGCAGCAAATTAAAGCTGGCATGTACCTGCAATGAGCGCAGAGGGGTCTTGAAGAGCCTCTTTGAGACGGCACGCGGCAGCTGCCTCTGCACCCTCTCCTGCTCCTCCTCTTCCACCTGCTCTTGCTCCACCCGCCCCATCTCTTCCTTTTCCATACAAGCCAGCTCTGCAGGGGGCCCTCCCCACACCCCCTTTGCTCCTGCCTCTGCTGCTCCCACCGCCGCCGCTGCGCGCGGGCTCCTGTCGGCCCCTCCTTCACCAGGCTCAAACTCGTCTGTGCTGGTCTCCTCAGCAGCTTCCGACCAGCTCCTCAAGCCCGCCCCCACCCTGAAGCCTGGGACCTGCACGCCGCCCTCAGCATCCTCCTCGTAGGCCACTTGATCCCCCGCAGCATATGCAAAGGTGTCTTCGTGCCCTGGTCCTGCGCCAGCAGGTGGTCAGGCAGCTTGTTGCAGTTGAATGCAAAGCAACTCAAAGAGCCCCCTCAACCTCAGATGTTGGGCGCCTTGTGCAATTTTGCAGCTTTGCCTTCGGCTCACGAGCGCCAAGGAGGAAGAAGGTGCATGCTACTCGAGGTAATGGTTGGGCTCACACAAGCCTTGTGTCATGGGAGCATGTTTCGACAGAACTTTGAGCAGCGTGCCGGCGACCTGATTGCAATAGCTGGTCCTGCATTTCCACCAACGCCGATTGAGAACACTGATGAGTCAGCCGTGGTCGTGAGCCATTAGACACAGGCTTGTGCTGTCACCATCCGGTGCAGTTCTTCTGACGTCAATCTCAAGACCAGACCTGTGCACCAGCTTTAAAATGCAGACTTATACAACCAGTATCCAAAGCAAGCCCTGCTAGTCTAACTTAAAGGCACAGTGTCTTTCTAGCTTCTGTCCTGTACACAGCTTCTGGTCGAGGCCAACCTTTGAGCTCGACAATTATAGGGATGGGTGAATAGGGTCAGATCAAAATACCAAAGAGGCTCTTTAGAGGCTCAAATATGCTCTAAAGAGGCTCTACAGAGCCTTGACAAGGGTCTGCTGAACCCAACTTATCCATCCCTAACCATTTGGAAGCATATGTTTTGTACTGATGCTTTGCCAGAGCATGTGGAGCTGACATGGCCTAGCACCTTGCTCAAAAGAAATGAGCTCCTCCTCAAAAGAAATAAGCATGGCCTCCCACCTTGCTCAAAAGGAATAAGCTCCTCCGATGACACAGGCTCTTTCTGCACTGCACCCACATCAGCCTTGGCTGGTGCAGGCGCAGCAGCACTGACTGACGGAGTGACCAAGTCAGGCCGTGGGTAAGCGGGCAGGCCCACCCCTGCAGCATCAGGGAGGGTGACCTGGGCGACTGCGAAGTCCTGGGCCTCCTGAGTGTCTGGCAGTGTCATCTGTGCACACACATCCACCCAAAAACACATCTCTCAATGGGGGTGTGGCAGCACCATCTGTCTTCAAGTGTCAGACAGGAAACTTTGCACCCAATTGCGCGTGTCTGGCTGTCATATACGCGGATGATATCACACAAACAATCACCCCTCACTGCATCTCTTTCAGTTTCAATGGCGTGGATGCATGTAACACACAGAACTGGATCAGAAGCCAATGGCTTGTCTAACTCGCCAACTAACAAGGCCTCAGTATAGCAACTGAGGCTTCAGTACAATGTTCAAATCCCCCCCCCCCCTTAATCTCTTCCAGTGTCAGCTGCACAAGTGCATCACAAAAAGATATGCCTCTCTCTGCATGGCCTCTCTCTGGGTGGCTGTGGTAGTGCCATCTCTGCAGATTCATTGCACAAAGCCAAGGCTCTCCAACAGGGGCCTGTGCTAGCACAGATCATGTGCTTATTTTGCAGCCTGTGTGGGCGAGGATGCGTGAGGGCAGGGACCATGGCACCTCAGGACCTGCGTGCCCCTCGCAGCAGGCTTGCTTCAGTGGCAGCATGCTCATAGCGGGCCATGGTGCATTTTGGGCTAAGAGATGGTACAGTGGGCCCAACAGCGCCTGCGGCATGCATGGCATGTCTTGTGCATGTCATATCATGTCATTATTTGGCCATCCAGGGCATGAGACCTGGAGCGCACGCCAGACGTACATGCATAAAGCATGAAGCACGCATGCGCATGAAGTATGGAGCACACGCCAGCTACATACGCTGCCAGAAGCTCCCAGGGCTGTGGCACTGCACTGCTCCAACGCATGAGGCTGGCTCGATGGGTAGGTAGGCCTGGCTGCTGCCAAGGTCTCCAACGCACCCCTTTGGGCGAGCCAATAAAGGTGCGCATCTCCGTGCGCCGGCGGTAGCTGCTCCAATCTGCTTGCCCGTAACCATCATAGATGTGACTGCTGGAGGTTCTGGTCGTGGCTGTGGTGGACGTGGCCAGGTCAGGAGGCAGTAACGGGCCCCTCGGCGCACCTGCAGTGGGTTGGAAACAGGGTGTTGGCCACTGCCAGGAGGTGTGCGCAATGAGGTGAGCAGAGGTGGGGCTACTGCGGGGCCTGTCTTGACAGAAATGCGCGCGTATGAGCCATGGGTCTCTGTAGCAATGCAGACATCCTAAAAAGGCACGCAGCGCACGACTTTAGGCCTTCCGAGATCAGGCGGAGCCATGGGTGAGTGCCTATGAGACAAGATCGGGCCTTTCAGATCCACCAGGACAGAGGCAATCCCTTATCAATTCATGACACTGGTTGGGCTTGCTGCTCAGCAACGCCTGCTCGCAATACAGCACCAAAGAGGCCCCTTCCAGCACGCTCTCCCAATGTAAGACCTGATGATAGCGAGTGCACCTGGTGTATGTGGGAACAGGCACGGAGTGGGCGGCAGAGGGGGGGTGCCTATGAGGGTGTCCCTTGGGAGCAGTGGCTCTGGGGGGCCCATCAGCTCTTCCAGCTCAGGGCCCGCAGCTTCCTCAAACACTTCATCGCCCTGCCATGTTTGGAGAAAGGGGAAAGGGGGTGGGCTGTTGCCCCGGGGGGGTGTGCGTGTGCGCGTGCTTGCGCAATTGAGTGTGTGTGTGCACATAAAGCCTAAAGATTGCTGCTTTTAGGGATATGAGCTTAAAACAAACAAGAAAGAGCTGTCTGAAGCCTAAGACTGGCTGTTTAAGCATTAAGATCTAGGACCGTCTTGTTTAAACAGACGGAGGCTTGATGAATGAAAGTAGCATGACCATACGCGCAGCTCAAATAGTCGGGTGTTTGCTGTGCATGTGTGTTGGCAGCCCACTCACTTCTAGGTCTTCCCTGCAGGGCATAGCGGGCGGGGGGGCTTGCTCTTTTGGAACGGCCTCCAACTGTGCCTGAAAGGGCTGCTTTGCCACGTCATTGTGATGAAATTCCATCAACTCATCAGTGCTAGCGCTCAAGGACCGCCAATGCAGCAGGAGAGAGTAAACGTGCAATGGAAATTTTTAACAGACATGTTGTTGCATGCAGAGCTGCGGTCAGCGCTAAGAATCCAGGACCAGCATATTTGTATAATTGCATCCACTCCCAGGAAACCTTCCAAGCTCTTACATCTTGATGCATTTGTGCTTTAGATTTGCTCAGCGTTAAGAGTACAGGACCAGTGTGTTCAAATGTTTGCATCCACTCCCAGGAATTATTTTAAGCACTTACATCTTGATGCATTTGTGCTTTAGATATGCGTGCATGCCAGGGCACAGCTATGAGCCTTCAATGCAGACGGTATAGATTTGCAGGCAGGTTGGAGGAAAAGCTCAATGTGCACCTTGTCAAAAGCACAAGAGACAAAATGACTGAAACGAACAGTCTTGGACTGAAACAAACAGTCTTGGACAAGGAAATTGCAGCCTGTCTAGATGTGCAGCTGAGTAGACTTTCAGACTCACAGGAGGATAAGCTGATGCAGAGACATCGCCTGCTGCGCTGCTCGAAATGGTCCTTGCAGATGCCAGAGGTGCCGTGGCGTGGTGGAAGGGAGGGAACTGCAGCAGGAAACCCTGCTGGGGAGGGGGCATGCATGTCATAGTAGGGAGCCCGAGTGAGACTTGCACCTAGCATGCATGTATGGAAGCTGAAATGTACGATTCTCAGCTGGGCGTGCGCAGCAATCAAGTGAGACAAGGCAGTGGCCTTTACAAACAGGGAAGTGTGAAGTTGTCTTGTTCTTTACAAGGCCACTGCCGCAGGCAAGTTGCACATTGCATGGCTTCCCGAATCGCAAGCAACTTTTGCCCACCAGATGAGCTCACCCCCTACTCCCCACACTTCTTCAAAGATGTGCATGCAGATGGTGGGACAAGAGTGCCAGATCTCCTCCTCCTTTCCTGCCGCCCATGCCTATACCCTAGACACATGACAGAGCGTTCATGTTGGGGCCAATGTTTGGTCCTCACGGACCTCAAACTCAGGCAGTGTGATGTCTATGTCGTGCAGGTCCACCTCATCGTCCAGCGTCTTGCCTTGGCCTGGGAAATCCTCCATCTGCTTGCGCTTCCTGCCCACAAGCGTCCGCCGCTGTGTGGGGGGAGTCACTGTATGCACAGCTTCGGTGGTAGCCAGCCCAAGCGCATGCAGCGTGTGCTGCGCATCCTGAGGCAGGTGAGTATGAGAGGAAGAAAGGTCAGCCAGCAGGCTTCGTCGGGCCTGCAAGCTTATCCTGTGTGTTTGCTTGCATGTGTGAGCGTATTTGCATGCCGTGAGCTGCAACGCGCAACCATAACAAAACACGGGGGAGCTCAGCAGGCCCTGCACGAAGGCTGGTGTGCAGTGTTGCCATGGGCATGCAACCTTATAAGTGAGGCAGGGGCCCTCTGCCTCGGCTGCTGGCTTGGGCCGACAGATCCCAGGACAAGCCCCAACAAATCAACGCGTGCCGCCCAGCCCATTTCATTGTGCCCCTACTTTTAATCCAACAGTGATTAGAGGCACCTGCGGGCACATGAATGCCACCCACCCAACTCACTGACCATTGCAAAGTGAGCGTAGGGTCATTCACCTCTTGGAGGTACAAGAGCAGTCTGGAGTGGACCCGCACCATGCCCAGCAGCAGGTATGAGGGCAGCCGCAACGCCATCATGATGAGCGGAGGCTCTGCATCCATTGTAAGACAGGGGTGTCATACAAATCAGGGACCAAAGTTAGCTGGGGCGAGGGCGTAAGTGTGTGTGTTTGTGAGGGTGTGTGTATGTGCATGTGTGTTACCAGGGCATAAGCAGCAGCCAGAAAGTAAGAAATGATGTATAAGGAAATTATACCTCCAGCGAAAGGTAAGGGTTAAGTGTCTACTGCGCGGTGTACCCGAAGCAACCAACAAAGCAAGCTCTGTGTCGTGTTAACAGCCAGCACATTAAACCTTGTGCGTACCTTCAAGGGCTGTCTCATTTTCATGTGCCTTCTGCACTGCATGCCGTGTACCCCGTCGTTTGGTGGGAGAGGGTGCCATGGCTTGCAGGGTGGCCGTGACGGCAGCCCAATCCTTGCCTGCCAGCAGCTCCTTTAAAGCGTCTACGCACTTCAAGCAGGCATGGTGCAGGATCACACTCGTTTATTCCAATGATGCATGATAAAAAATTGGTGTGGTATGTCATGAGTTGTGTTTCTGGGAGAAAGTGATTGATCGCACGTTCCTCTTCCTGTTCAGGCCCACAAGATCCCATAGTGCAGCAATCAATCTGTTGGAATGATGTGCAGCACGCACTATTCCACAAATATGTCACATTCTTGATAAGTATTACAAGGCATGCTAACAAGCCTGACAAAGGCAAGAGCAGAGTTGCCCTGTGCAGCATACGACAGCGTGCATTTCGTGGCACACATGGGCCAGCGTGCATATCGCGACAACAGGGGCAAAAAGTTAGGCTGATCAAACTTTAATTGCTTGCAAGCAACACAACACAACACAGTGTAAATAGAAGAATGCGCTGGTGCACGCCTAGTGTTGGATCCATAGGCAGGTGCCTGCTGTCAATGACACACCAGGTCACATAATATGGGCATATCAAGCTCTGTACTTGCCTGACCGATGTGGCTCCCAGCCTGCAACACATCCTGCTTCTTTAACGTGGGAATGTAGGCGGATTGCCAGAAGGTGCGGAGAGTCGGGTTGCTCAGCAGCTGCCTTGAATAAAAACTCATTTCGTAACTTATATATAACTTATTTATATGATCTTATTTATAATCTCCAATTATTTAATCTGGCATCATCTAGGTCCCGGCAGGACGGCATACCAGTACAAGCCCTTGCACCTTCGGTGCCATTTCCTCCAGTTTAAGGTTAAGGGTTAGCCATCAGAGGTATGAGCGTCTTATCTCTGTAATAAAATGTCCTAGCTCGGCGGTGGTCTGGTCAAGTCTGGGTTGACTTTGGCATAGTCGACGGCCGCAGCAACAGGGCTTGTCAACACCACTGGATCTGACGGCGTATTGAGGGGTTTAGTGAAGCGGTCCATTGGCCTAGACGCCATTGGCCTGTAGGTGCCTTCCCACTTGAGTTGCAACTTGGATCATGATCAGGCACTCCCTACATCCAGATCCGCCTCTGCAACTACCCCAAGTGTCTCTGTAAATAGCCCTGACCTGAACGCCTTGCAGGTGAAGCACAAAGCTTGGGCAAACAAACAGATCTAGAACTGACTGGATTAGCTTCAACTTGAGACACGCTCCAGCTAGGTCTAGACCTTTGGGATTGATAGCTATAAACTGAAATCATGATCCATTTGGTTGTGACATGATGGCTACTTATCATGAAAGGAAATTCAGGACATTCCTGAATTTTTCTTTCACAAATAATAGCTCCTTTCTTTGCACTACTGGCCCTGAGCATTTTGGGGGCTAGACATAGAGCAGCTGCGGGCAGGCTCGGAGCCTGGCCACTGTGGCATGTGACATGAGTGGGCATCTTGAATAACTTTGAAGGTGTTTCTGAGTCCTACAAACTCGTTGCACCCAGACCTTCTCCTATTGCAACAGCATTTTATAGTATGATCTTCAGCCTGATATTGTTCAGTGCTTAATATTCCACGCATTGGCTGTGTTCATCATGATCCTAGGAATGCTACGATGGAAGCTAAGGTAAAAAAACATTTTTGAGCTGGAATGGGCTATTATTACAGGCTCCTGTGTGGAGTTAATGGTCTCTTGTGCTGTGATATTTCTGCACCAGGACATCCGCATTCACGCACACATACATGCACCCACATACACACATACATGCACACACAAATACGCACGCACGCATGCATACGCACACACACACATGCTCGCACAATGCACACAGACACATGCACACACGCGCACAATGTATGCGTGCAGGTGTGAGAATTTGAGAAAGCTGAAGAGTGCGTATGAACAATGCACCACCCCAAAAAATATGTAAGTAGGATTACGGTTGGCATAGAAAGACAGAGAGAGAGAGAGAGAGAGAGAGAGAGAGAGAGAGAGAGAGAGAGAGAGAG
>LKMJ01001792.1_pt1 | contig 19299 bp, 14 predicted proteins | sample 643391 | NCBI WGS metagenome assembly LKMJ01 (sample SAMN04112250, study PRJNA286221) | soda lake metagenome | biome: soda lake; feature: Kulunda Steppe; material: water; isolation source: sample PL-Br10 brine of Picturesque Lake | place: Russia: Kulunda steppe | collected 2010-07 | reverse complement strand
ATGGCGGAGCCTCGTTTCATCGAGATGACGGCCAACATGGGTTTCGTCGAAGGCATGGAGCTGGTGATCGCTGAGATCAAGAGATCCGGCGCTCCCGCTCCGAATTACGGAAACGCTCTGGCAAACGCGTGCTTACACGGTCATCTCGAGGCGATCCGCATCCTTGTCAGAGAAGGTGCGGTGCCGACGTCCGAAGCTGTCAAGAACGCGCTTTCTGCGCGCTCCGATCGCGGTACAAGAATGGTGCTCGATGAGATTTTGCCTCACATGTCCGCGGATAATGCTCATACAACAAAGGTTATGATCCAGACCATTGTGACGTCATATTTGAACGGTCATGATGACGCGGTAATTTACGTGTTCGATTACCTAACAAAGACGGGCTTGCTCGACATGATGGATAATATGGTGCGTCTAGAAGACGAACGATGGTTGATCTCGTCCGCTGAGCGTGTGACGGGGAGCAGACGCCTGCCGATCCCGAAGGATGCATGTTACTACTCACAAGCCGCGATCTATACGTACTACCGCACAGGCAGCGTATCCGATCTGCGCGCCGTAATCTAACATGATATGAGCCAAACTGAGCCGAGCCGAGCTTAGCCGTTGAACCGTGGATAGGTAGCCCGTTTTTTTCTAAATCCGGGCGTGACGGAGATTGATACGAGAGACGACAGCGACCAAACCGACGCCGAGCATGTTGAGTGCGAGGTCCACCACGAATCTTTTGATCGTCTTGTTCCGAGGAATCGAAGGGCGCGTGGCGGCGGACTGTGCAGATCGATCAGTTTGAAAAAGCGCTGCTGAATCGAACAATGTCGATTCTACCGTCGTCAGAAATCCGTCCTCGTCTTCGGAAATCGTGGTTATAAAGCGGTCCATGCCGTCTGTTCGCGAACTTCGCTTCGTCAAGACGTTCAACAATATCGGGCTACACAGCCCGAGGCACAGCAAAATTCGCGTCAAGCCGGACATGTTGTGAACGACGGATGTAAGACGAAGCGTGCGCAGCTGCAACAGGACGTCCGTCAAACCGCAGGCCATGGCGAATACCTCGAATTCCCTTCTAAGACGCACGATGCATGCCATCGGCGCTATTACGAAACCGTTGACGACGGCGTCAAACACGAACGCGATTAGAAACCTATGGTCAAGTCGTTTTCGGTATAGCGCCAACCACAACACTTCGTTGGACAGCGTATGGGATACGATGCGCCTGGCCAGCTCCCACCCGAACACGCGAGGGGACGTGAAACAACTCCAAACGAAGCGAAACGTGAGCGCTGACGAGCGGACGCCCAGCTTTTTGAAAAGGTCTTCGGACGTCATATGAAACTCTTTCCGACAGACGGGACAGGATATCGGCGAGTGCTCTCTGTATCGGAAGAGTGCCCATGCCGCTATACAACTATCGTGGAACACGTGTCCGCATGGTGTCACGGTACATCCCGACCGCTCATCTCTATGACGTCGAAATGGAAACGCACGAGGTGGGGCGTCGATATCATCTTCTTTCGTCGTTTCTAAAGGGTCGAGACACACTGCGCAAACGTCAATGACTTGCCCTGTTGTCATCGTTGTGAAATAAAAATTTTTGAACGCTTTTTGATAGCCAAACGAAGGAAAGTCAAGTCGTCTATGAGTCACCCGTCCCCTCTTCGGGAATGGGCGGTAAAATGCACACCTTCGGAAACTTCTTTCGAACGGTCGAACTCACGCGTTTCTCCTCGAACTCGTTTTCGTCGACGCTCTCATTAGACGGCGTCACGTCCGGTGCCGTTGCTTCTCCTCTGTCCTCGCGCTGCCATTCTGCCCTTTCTTTTCCTCGTTCCCGCGCGGCATTATTGAACCGTGCATGAAAGCGCGAACGGAAACAGGATTCCGCTATGAAAGACATTCGAGGTGAAACGCTACGACCCCGTGAGCGCGCTCGAGCTCCTCAGAGTAAAAGCACCTATACGCTCGAACTCCCTCGGAAATCGTTTTAACGCCGGGCAGCGTGCGCGCCAGACCCTCTTGAGATAGGTACTCCTCGAAAGAGGGGTATCTGACGCGTCTCGAGACTATCCTGATCGCGACAACGTTTGGACGGTCAGCCCGACGAAACACGAACACGTCTCCTTGACGCGGAGTCTTGAACTTTCCGCGGTGCAGCCTACCTTCTATCGTCTTTTTCTGCTGCTGAATGGCAGCGAACCACCTCGGGGACACGTTGAGCTCGACAGGAACAGGAGTCGGTGTTTCCTTCTTAGTGGCCCTCATGTCCTGTCTATATATATATATAGAAGTGTACAGAAAAATGAACCTCTCGGACGTTCCGAGCTTTCGAAATCGGACGTCGCTGCGTCGCGTATTCGCGTATAGGAACTTTCGTAGATCAAAGTAAGACAACGGCAAGCTGTTGGCGAAAAACAACCTAAAGACTACACTGAAATGAGAAATACGAAAAATGAGCCTACTACGCAACCGGTATGTGGATAAGCTTAGCTTAGCTTAGCTTCCACAGTAATAAGTAAGTTCTACGTCGGCATAGCCCCTTTACATTATTGTAAGTAGTAGTAAGACGTGCGCGCCGCATCATAGCCTGCTCTACCTGGAATAGGGGCAAATCGGTAAGCCAACCATGCGTCTTCGATGCGACCGATAACGCGTGCCAGCATTGTGCGGCGTATTCGAAATATGGCGCTCACGAGCGTCCGCAGGGCGCGCAGACGGCGGAAGGCACGCCAGCGGATGTCAATGGGCACATTTAAAGGAAGGGAGCGGTAGTGCAAAAAGTAAGCCAATGCTGCTCTCGCACGATCCTCTCGGAGCCCCCTTGCCATTTTATTCACATCATCGGTGGCCCATTTGAGCACGTTTGCTAGCGAGTACTTGAGATGCTTGTACGACACCCAAGAAACGGCGCCATTTTTTCCCCTCTTCTCTATCTCCGTGTTCATCATCAGCGCCACGGGAACACCTCTCTTGCATGCCCAGCACAACAGATCGTCTTTGCCACAAATATTAATAGCGGCTATAGCAGTCCTGTCCGTCCATTGTGCTCCACAGACGACATACACGTATTCCAGGCATTCGCGACATCCAGACGCCGCGGCGTGTTCCGTGATAGAGGCACCTAGGGGAGAGCCACGTGATCGTGCGAACTCCAAACAAACGATGCTTCCTCTGCGGGCGGCAGCTTCGCAGATGCTGTTCTCTAAGTTTCCGCTGTTTACGTCTGCATCAGCCGAAGCCGTTGTCGACGCATGTGCCAGGATCGCATCATACGCAAAGCGCAAGCAGCCTAGCTTTCCTTCACCCGCTGCCGCCGCACAAATCCTAACGGCGATCCTCCGATCTCGGGTCATATCGAGCACACTCGCGTCTGCTGCCCTCAGCTGGCAGTGCAGAAACACGTACCGCAAACATTCCTCTTTCCCTGACTTGGCCGCGCACGTCAGTAGTGTCTCGGCGTTCGGGAGCGTATGTGATCGTGTCGATCGTGTGAGCTCGAACCGGAGAAACTCTAAGTTGCCGGCTTCCGCCGCGACCCTGCGGGCGTCGCAGTTGACAAGGAGCCTCGACGTGTCGTCGTCGCCCCATTCCAGCCTCCTGCGCAACTCGCGCACACAGGCCGCACTCCCCTTCTCCGCAATCCACACACACACCCTCTTGCACAGTGGCGCCCCGTTTCTTATGGTATAGCACAAGCACTCTTCGTTATTCGAGTTTGCAGCGGCTACGGCCGCGCGGTTGTCCCATGCCATCCGCATGTCTCTGTGCACATGTACCAGCATGTTGATGCTGGTTTCGGCCGCTGCCTCGCATAAGCGCCCCTGGTCCACAGTGTGCCAATTCAGTTTGTATCGTGCTTTTTGCAGACACGTGACGTGTCCGGCTCTTATCGCGGACGCCACGTCTTGGGAACTCCATGTCATCCTATTGGTCAGACGACAAACAGAGTTGCAGAGAAAGCAGTGTCGTCCCTCCGATCCGCCGGTCAAAGTAATGTCCTGCGCGCCATAGGCGAAGAGCTGCATGAGGCCGGACATTGCGCCGCAGCCCGAGCGTGCCACTGGTGCCCAACTTCTGAAATGAATGTTCACTTATGTCCTGAAAAGGTGCCATCACATGCAAATGCCCGCATCATCGTTCCACTTTTCAATGCTAAATACGATCAAAAACGACATTTACATTATGGGACAACGCCGCGCGACGTTTAGGTCAGCTCGACCACCGAAAGCACGCACGATTCGATCGGTATCGAATGCGCTAAGAATCATGGGAATCATCATGTAGGGGGCGCCAGAGATACGTCCGCTAAATAATCCCCATACAGTAGCGTCGCAAGCCGGAAAAGCTCTCTCTGGACTCCATTTGGCGCGGGCACCAAGAACAGGCCCGTCTGAGCCAGTTTGTCCCGTTCAACTCCGGGGACGACGAGATGCTTGTCGCCGATGCCGAACTTTTTGAACGCCTTCAACGGCTCTGTCCCTCGCGTCACGCACGCCTGCCGGAGAAAGTCGAGGGGAAGCGTGTCGAAGACGCGGTCCGTGCCCTCCTCTTCGACCCAGACGTGCCAGTCCCAGCAGTGGAGCACGCGGTCGTAACAATTCAGGAACTCGGACACGCGCGTATACGGTCGCGCGCCCGACCCTCCCCATTCGAACCTGATGCTGCCGCGCCTCTTACCGAGGCCTAACGAGCCGCATACCACCCTGAGCGTCTTCCCCTCCCTCCTCTCCTTCTCGCACAACGGCCCCCTCTGCGCTTCGTGGACCGCGCAAAAATAACACGCGACCGTCTCTTTGTGATTCAGGCTCACGCTTTCGCTCGAGCGCAGCATGTCGCGCAGGTCCGGGATGGCGCTCGGGATGATGCGTTTCGGATTTTGCGCGGGGTCCGGAGGGGGAAGAGACACGATGTACATCGGCCTCCCCCCCGAAACGGGGTCGCTGCTCCACTCAGGCGCCATATCCCTCCCCCTCTCGAGCGAACTCGTTTCCTGCCCGGTCGGGGGCATTCGTCTCTGTCTTTCTCTCATTTCTTTCGCAAGGGCAGCAGCCCTCTCGACGTCGCCTGGCACGTAAGGCTCTGCCCCATCGGGGAGACGCGTGGGAGCGAATGTACGCGTCTGCGTCATAATATATTATGGGTCCTGAAGACGATGATTTGCGGGCCGACCTGCGCTTTTTGAGTGCGTCCGTCATATAGAAGAAGCTTTACGACACAGACACGGTAAACACTCTCCGTGGAAACAAAAAAAACACTTAGAGTGTTCGCGCCAGGTAAATCAGCATGGCGTCCTCGGTGTCGACCACCTCTCCAGTGTCCAGCAGACGTTCTATGGAGGCGATGCGGTCACGCACATCTCTCTCTACGTCTTCGGGCAAGAACGCGACTCCGAGCTCCCTCGTCTTGTCGTCTATGAGACAGAGCGCCCCGCGCATGTCGTCCACCTTCTGCCGTCGCGACCAGCCGGTGCTATCTACCATGTGCTGGCACCCGCTCACGACGACGATGTGAGCTCTGAAAGCACGCACGCGCAGGATGTTGGCTATCGTTTCTAGAGAGTTACTGCCATTAGCTTGCTGCTGCTCGAGTCTTACTTCTAGAAACTCCTCCAACAGCGTCGCCAGGCTCAGAACTCGGTCTTTGGGGGCGTGCACGACCCTCGCCATCGTGCCGAGCAGGAAAACGCACGCAGATAACGTGTCATATTTCATGAACATGTTGCCTTTGACACGGAGCTCGTTCAGCCTCGACTCCAGCACCGGCATCATGTGTCCCAACGCGTCAAAAGGGCTCGCTGTCACGAAATACACGGATCTGAAAAACTCCTCGAATGCGAGCGCAAGATCGGGGGGGAGCACCGATTCGTCCATGCGGAGATGTACAGCCCATCGCAATATGTACGGCAATCCTGTCTGCTCCGACATCAGCTCGGCAAAGGAGGTGCTGATGACATCGAGGACATCATACGGCGTCGTCATGGTCTGGTCTGGTCTTATTTGCGCCTCTCCTCTGTCGCGTCTATACGGATCAATCAGGGTTGTACAGCGGGTTAAGGAAAGTTCCGGGAAAATGCTAAAACGGTATAAGGAAGAACGGGTTTCCCCGAACATTTGAACAGAACAACCTTGGGATCAATTTTTTAGTTTCATTCCCTCCGACGAGGATAGGGGGCGATCATAATACTGTTGCTACTGCCGTCTCCCTTCGAATGAACAGCCGACGGTTCCTTGAAAGCAACGCGTCCGCGAGTCAACGACTGCCACAACTCTTCCGTCAGAAAAGGCATGAAGGGATGTAACAGTCGGAGCCCCGCTTCTAACACGATCCAGAGCGTGTCTACCGTTTCCGCCTTCTTGAATGCAGCATCGGCATTCGCACTTGTCGACGTGGTCGTCGATAGCCCATCTCCTCCTTTTCCTCCGTCTGATTTCGAAGCGGCGAGCAACGGTTTCACGCGCTCGATGAACACGTCACAAAAGTCGCCCCGCAAGAACGAGTATACCGCTTGCGTTGCGGTTCCGAGATCGGGAACCTCCATAGCCGCTGATACTTCGTCGCACGCGAAATCGAGGCGCGACATGATCCACTCGCACGTTTCGTCCGAAGGCCGAAATATCGATCGCGGAGGATCGAGAGGAGGAGGGGGCACGTAGTCGGTCGGCAGGTGCATCGCGACAAACCGCGCGGCGTTCACCAACTTGTTACACCAGTGGCGGTACGCGACAACGCGTTTGATGTCCAGGTTGATGTCCCTCGTCTGCACGGTGTAAGCGCACAGCGCGAAGCGCAGCGCGTCCGTTCCGCATTCTTCGATGCCGTCCGGAAAGTCGCGCCTTAGCGCTTCGGCGGCTCTTGCATGCTCGGCTTCGGGCAAGTTTCCGGACGCCAGCTTGTCCAAGAGGCCGCCAAGAGATATGCCGTCGATCACGTCCATCGGATCGACCACGTTTCCGAGCGACTTGCTCATCTTGCGCCCGTGCGCGTCCCGGATCATGGCGTGCAGGCACACCTTTTTGAACGGAAGTTGTCCCGTGAGCTGCTGCCCCAGCATCGTCATGCGCGCCACCCAAAAGAACAGGATGTCGTGGCCCGTCTCGAGCAGGTCGGTCGGGTAGAAGGCGTCCATGTCGGGCGTGGCGTCCGGCCATCCGAGAGCCGCGAAAGGGTAAATGCCCGACGAAAACCACGTGTCCAACACGTCCTCGTCCTGCGCCAACCGAAAGGGACCCGCGTCAGGAAAACGGCGTTCCGCTTCCTTGCGAGCGGCCGCCTCGTCTACTCCCACCACCCACTCGTCTTCTCCTTCTTGGTCATGAAATATCCTAGGCGTCTGAAAGACGACGCGATAAGCCGGGACGCGGTGACCCCACCACAGCTGCCGACTCACGCACCAGTCTCGTATGCGATCCGCACCTAACCAAGCGTACCACGACGTCTCGAAGTCGCGCGGAACGATCTGGAGGGCGCCGGTCCTGACCGCTTCGCAGGCGCGCGATCCCATGTCGGCGCACTTGATCCACCACTGCGGCTTGACGCGAGGCTCGATCACGTCTCCGCTGCGGCTGCAGATAGCGACGCGCATCGCGTGCTCGGTGATCCCCCTCAACAGACCCGCGGCTTCTAACGCTTTCACGACCACTTTTCGGGCTTCAAAACGCGGCATACCTTCAAACGCCGGTCCAGCGGCGGCATTAAGGCAGCCCTGATCGTCGAACACTTCCATTAAAACGGCATCGTGGGACGCGATCCCGTGCCGTTTTGCTACATCGAGGTCACCGGCATCGTGTCCCGGTGTTATTTTGACGGCACCCGTGCCGAATGCCGGGTCCACCAAAACCGCGTCGGCGACGACGGGCAGGCGACGTCCAGAAAAAGGGTGCTTAACGAAACGCCCGACGTAGCTCGTATACCGCGGATCTTCGGGATGTACCGCAACCGCTACGTCTCCTGGCACGGTCTCGGGTCGCGTTGTAGCCACAACGATCTCTCGGCCCGTGTCATCGTCCAAAACGTACGCGAACCGGGTCAGGACGCCGAACTCGACGGGCTCGGCATAGCCAGGCACGGCGATGAGAGTCCGGCCGGAAACATCAACGTGGTCCACCTCGATGTCCGAGACGGTGGTGCGCAGGTGGCAGCACCAATTGACCACGCGACAGGCGCGGTATACGAGACCGTCGGCATGCAAGCGCACGAAGGCTTCGTTGACGGCCCGCGACATGGCTCTGTCCATCGTGAACACTCGGCGCGTCGCGTCCAGAGACGATCCCAAACGGCTCGTCTGGTCCTGGATGCGGTTTCCGTATTTGCCGACCCATGCCCACACTTCATGTATGAACTTTTCGCGGCCAAGTTCGTGCCTCGAAACGATCCCTTGCTCGTGCTGTAAAGACCGTTCTACGACCGCTTGAGTAGCTATGCCCGCGTGATCGGTGCCGGGAACCCATAACGTCGAATCGCCGCGCATACGATGCCACCTCACGATGGCATCTTGCACGGCGTGCGTGAGCGCGTGGCCGATGTGCAAGGCTCCCGTAACATTCGGAGGCGGCAATACCATGCAAAAACGACGCCCTTGCTGCTTTTGATGCTTTTGCTGCTTGTATAGTCCGCGATCTTCGTCGTCGGAACTACCCGAGGAAGGAGGAAGGATAGCCCGAGGACGAAACAGGCCGGCGTTTTCCCAAAGCAGCATACGCCCAGACTCCGTATCACGCGGACGATATCCGCCTCCGCCACCTTTAACGCGAGAACGTGCGTGCTGTCTCTTGGACATTCGACCCTCTTCTCCTCCCTCATCTCCCACGAGCGCCGTCTTCTTCGCGAAAAAGCGCGCGATCTTTTCCGCCTTTGCCAACTTCTTGGCGGCATGCTTATCGTGTGCGACATCCATGCCCTCTTCCATGTTTAGATCGATTACAAATGTAAAACATTCTTTATGCACCTACTGTTGACCTGTCACAACGTCAAAGAAATGGCGTTGACGCGCGATAGCATGGTACTCCTTGCTGTCTTCCATCCGCTGTCTTCCATCCAACATCAGAAAGATGACGTCCTCTCCCAGGGATCAATCGTACGCGATCACGTTGCTCTTTGTATACCAATGTTACTGCATAGCGCGGAGATCGAAAAAAAGACTTCTTGCGAATGATTTCCCTGTGACACGATAATAAACAGGATGCGACGAAGGACTCGTTCGAGACATGTCGATAATTCAAACGGATCGTGGATGTTTTACCCCCTGTTGGCCGCGCTGGAAATTGCAAACGTGCGCGACAGTGGTTGTTCGGATCGAAGGAGCTGCGACACCATAGACATCTACATTACTCGAAACCGAAAGACGCGAGCCGCTCTTCACGACGAATCAATTCCGCCTCTTTCTGTGCCAGTTCCGTTTCGAGAACGAGAAGGTTGGTAAGCCGTTCTGCTAATAAATCGTCGTCATCTCCTTCATTGGGTTTGGTGTCCGTCTGCGTTTGAGCGTCCGCGTGCGATCGCACGGGAATCGGAATCGGAATCGGAAAGTGCAAGGGCACATGCGCCCCGGTACTGTCGGACACGATCGAACGCGTCGCGGCGGTATCCGACACGTTTGTGTGTTGCATTGATGGTTGCTTCGAGGACGATCCGCCGCTAGCTATTTCGATAAATCCGTCTATCATGGCCGCCTCCCAACGTGGAACTCGACGGATCTGCAGACGATTGAGGTTCTCCAGGACGTCAAAGCGCGCCTGCATTATGTTCTGGCTCTGCCCTTTCCAGCAGCGAAAAGACAGACACATGCCCTCTTTAAAAGGGACGGCATCTCCTGTGCCTTCTATGCACACAATCCATCTAGACAAGTCACTGGGTTGCTGGCTGTTGTACTTCAAGTACACGAACCCACGGAGCGCGTCGTTGATAGCAAACACCACATAAGGCGCAGGGAGCGAGCGGGATGACGGTTCCGCGCTAAAACTCGATCGTTCGGAGAGGGATGAGAACAAGCGGATTATTCCCGTCAGTCTCTCCAACAATATCACCGTGCGTCCGAAAACTTTCACGACAACGTCTCCTTCCTTAGGATAGCCTGACGTGGACGTCATCGTCGTACGGTGCTTGTAGTAGGTGCTCGAAATCGGTTGAACGTGCGCATGCGCGGCAGCTCTAGCGTGTGTTGGCAATTTCTCGTGCGAAGGCGCATGATTCACGTTCCCGTAGTCAAGCGGAACGAGCGATGGTGGAGGCGCATAATAATACACGTTTCCCTCATCGTGAAATGACACCTGTTGTGGCGAAAACCAAGACATCCTTTTCCACTCCACACAAGCGAACTCAAATCTTTACGCGCTCGATTCGAGCGCGCGCATCGTCAATTTTTTTTTTATTTTTTTCGTTTACACGTATCGATTTATGAAAATCACGAAAACAAAGTAGCATCTCCTCTCTGCCTGTTATCATCCGTCTTCTATTATGTGCTCGACGCTCTATTAGATTAGAGATTACAGAGCTCGTGCATGACAGAAAACATTATGCGTTTCTTCTGTGTTCCGGTGATCCGTTTCTCACCATGGGAATCCATGTCATTTATTTTCTCGCTTTATAAAAACACAACAAACGTGCGGTTGATGCCTCCCAAAAAGACACAGCAGCGGAACAATTATTCACGTTCTCGGCGGGTAGGCGGAAACAACAACAGGAACTCCAGGAGTAGCCTGTCCGACCCGGAGGAATTTATGAGGGAGAGCGCGCAAACCCGTTCCCAGACGAAGAGAGACAACGTCGTGAACGTCGAGCATGTTAAAAAATACTTGGCGGAACTGGACCGATTGTTCGACGAGAAGGGTCTGGAATCGGTACCCTCCGATCTTTCGAACATCAGTGAAGAAGGTAAGGAGGCTCTGATCGAGTTCGCCGCTCGCCAGGACGCCCGGTACGAAGGCGCGAGCGTCGAAGACAAAAGGGCCAGAAACATTGCGGGACACCACACCGACGATCTACTTGAAATATTGTTGACCGCTGATACGACCTCGGAAAGCCAACGGTTGAAAGCGTTGCATAACGCATGGGGCATCGCGCGTTTCGTCAAGTTGCATCCCGTCGGTCGTAATTCCGGACAGGTGCAGCAGTCTGTGAGCTCCGCGGCTTCGTACAAATGGACGGCATTTTCGGAGTCCAAAGGGTTGGCGAACAGTTCGAGCGCCATGAAGTTAGGAGGCGAGGGCCTCTCGGGTGAAGTCGAGATCGAGCCTGGAGACAGAGACCTATTTTCAGTTTCGATCGACGAGTTCATGCCCAACATCGCCAAACAAGCTTTCGGTGGAGGTAAGATTGTGTATCTTCAAAAAAGGCGTCTATTGCAATTGCGGCCTATTCACAAAAACGGCAACACCAACACCAATATACAACAGGGGTTGTCGCAAGATGAGATCGAAAAGGACGATGTACCACTCCGAGTTTTGGAAGAGATGCAGGAAGAACACGCGGATGGTATCGAAAATTTACGACGAACTTTATTGAAGAAACGACGCCAGAAGGCTCAGGCCCGACAGGTTCAAACACGGCAAACGCAACAGACGCAACAGACGCAACAGACGCAACGGACGCAACAGACGCAGGGCGGGCGCCTATCGAGGGGGGGCGCACGAACGATAGCGAAGGTTGGAAGTAGAAGCCGGACCAGCCGCGCAATATCGACTAGTGCTACCAAAAGGAGGGCACAGAGGGCATGACCGCGTGAATTTCACGTACACCTTGCTGCTTCGCACACTGGATCAACGTCGTCCTGAAGCCTCACGAAAAACTATTTATGGGCGGCAATACAACGGCGCAATCAGAGGTGGACTTCAATCGTGTTTTTTGAGAAAAGCATCGCTGTCATCTAGCATTGTATATCCGTCGCGACGTGACCGGCACAACGTGTGCCACATACTTTTCACGTTTGAAAAAACGACGTCGATTCCCGTGCACATCTGGGTGGTCTGAGCTTTACTGCGTCTCCTTCTTTCCGCATCCTCTGGAAACAGGAGTTCCATCGATTTTTGGGTCGTTTTCACTGTACTTTCAAACAATTCTACGCTCCGCGCGAGACTCTTTTCTTTTTCTTTCAGCATCCACTGTTGTTGTTCCTCGGGCGACCGTTGCCCAAGTCTGCGCCTAATCAATTTCAAATTCTCCCTGTAGTCTTTCAAATCCTCTTCATACTTGTTCAATTGCTCTTCAAAAAACGCTGCCGTGAGCATGTTATAGTCCTACATCACGCTTTATTTCTTAGTTTATATAGCCTGCGTAAAACACCGCGATTCTATTACAAGATAGCCACTCCTCCATAAAAAAGTGAGATGGACGGCTCAGGTGCCATCCTAAACGCTACGGCTCATCTCGATGACAGTAAAATTCAGTATACGATCTTTACATCTCTTTTGGTTCAAAGACGCGTATCCACCGTTAGAGACATACCGAATTCTTGTTTCCGTTCTTCTCGACGAGACCGTCTACCGGTGCGTGTCAATTGGCTTTGCCTGGCTTGATACGCTCAAAATGCTGTGGGGGGCGCTCGATGGAGTTCTCTCGGCGCGTCTCGCGCTTCAAACAAAGAGTAGTATGCGCTTTAAAAATTTCAAAAAAAGCCTTCACGGCCGTACTATTCGTTCTTGTGCTGCTCCTCTGGTCTTGCTGACGCGTACGCACGTTTTGTGAGATGCTTTCGGAGTCCCGCCAAGATCCGACTGAACCAGTGGAGGTTGAGCACGAGCAGAAATGCGGGCACGACGAACAACAGGCTCCGCGCCCCGACGCTCAGAGCGCCTCGCGTGTCCCTCCACGCCCACCCGGCGCATATGAAACAAGGCACGAACACCAAGATTCGCGCAATGAACCACGTGACCGCCATGACGACGCCGTTGACGACGTACAGGGACGACTCCTTGTTGCCAGCCTTGTCCAGGAGCCACCTCGCGTTGACGAAAGGCGTGGTGATCTCGTTCATGACCAAAACGCAGGTCAGGACGTGGCCAATTCCCGTCAAAAGCCCTGCCGCCATGCCTGTAGCGGTCATCAGGTGGTGCACGAGTATGACGGGCCCAGAAATGCGGCGTCGACAAACAACGGACGCATCGGTCACAAAATAAGCGAAAGAAAAGCCCAGGGTCGCGTAACTGAATCCAGAAACGTGCGTCGAGACGACGCTCGAAGGTGACTCGTCGGGATGTGAGATGATGGAACTGTGGGCGGTGATCGCGTTGTCTGACAGCGCTTTCAGACAAGCGGCCAAAGCGAGGATGACAGATATCACGGCGTGCAGAATAGACGGCATCATCGTGCTGCAGAACGTTCTGTCCTCCACGGAAAGCGCGTCATATGCATCCTTTTTCTCGTTGTTCACTCTTTTGTTTTCCGCATTAATTTCCGCATTAATTTCCGTATTCGCGTCGTCGTCTTCATATTGCACTTCGTCCACACTCGTATCTACGGGAGTATGTGTGCGGGGTATCGTCTGTCTCGTCTGTCTCGTCTGTCTCGCCGGACTCGCCAAGCGAAGCAGGAAACGGGAGAAGTACGCGTTGTTCGTGAGCAGGTACAGCGCGACCGACGCGAGTGCCGAGACGAGAGCCGTCCAAAACGCCGGCTTCGTCCTCATCATCGCCATCTCGATGCACAGTCGTCCCGACATCGGCATCATCATAGGCATCATCATCGTTATCGATCGTGCAGCACACTATCGCATCGCTTTATGTCGTGAAACACGTGTTCGTACACGTATTCATACATGCGCCCTATACCGTCGACCAAGCATGTTCGGGGAAGGTATCCCAGTTCGTCTCGCGCTTTTGACGTGTCTCCAAAAGTGACCGGAACATCACCCCTTCGCGGTCCTTCGTGAACACAGACGCGCGGGAACGGTTTATCGACTACTTTTTGACACGTGTTCATAAACTCCCGCAAGCTCACTACACGATTCGAAGCGATGTTGTAAATGTGATGGCCTGCTGGTAATCTATTACACGGATGAGACGACTTTGCTATAGATCTTATTATTCCGTCGACGACGTCGTCGATGTACGTAAAGTCGCGAAAGATAGCGTCGGGATCGCCGTACAGGTGTATCGTTTCGCCTCTGTGCACGGAACGCAAGAATATGTGAGGGCACATATCGGGCCTGCCGCCTGGGCCGTACACCGTGAAAAAGCGCAGGCCGATAGATCGCAACTCGGGATGGAAGCGTGTATACATTTCGGCGAGATCCTCGGACGCTTTTTTCGTCCAAGCGTAAGGACTTTCCGCGCGGTTTGCCGTGTCATCGTCCTCCCGAAAGGGGCAAAAGGCGCCCGGCACCGACGGAGTAGCGGCTATTCGTTTTCCATACACGCTGCTGCTGGACGCGTATATGTAAAGTGGCGGCGGGACGAGTCCCACCGCCTGCGATAGCAGGTTGGCCTGGCTCCTGACATTGGCGTTCACATAGGCACCGGGATCAGTGAAGCTGGCCCTTACGCCCGCTAAACCTGCGAGATGGACGATCGTGTTTGGAGACACTTCTCTGACGGCAGATGTGGTCGCCGCATCCTCTTTCCGGAACGAGAAAGAAACAGGATAACGGTTCGACAGCATCTCTACATTACGCTCCTTGATGCGGGTCTGTGCAGTGTGATCGGACTCTTCCACCGAAGACGTCACGAGGTCGTCGAGTCCTACGACGGAATACCCTTCGCGCAAGAGTCTATCCGACAGGTGATAACCGATGAATCCCGCGCATCCCGTCACGAGAATTGCGGCAGATGATGACATTCGATTATTGAAAGTTGGCCAGAAATTTTACATAATCCTTAACGAGATAGTCTAACGACGATTTGTGACGAAGTTCTCGCATCGTCTCCACCGCCCTATACCAAGTGCCCGTCATATACGTCTTTTTTACACGTTCGAGCGCGTCTTCGACGTCTCCGAGTTCGTCGCTCTTGATATAATACGGATAATTACGGGGAAGGACATTTACGACGGCATCCTCTCGCGTCGTCACGATGGGGGCGCCGAAAAATGCGGCCGTCGAAACCTTGGTGTCCGTTTTGTATCGCCACTCCGGAGACCCGCATCCTCTGACGCTGACATGACAATCGAAGTCCGGATCGACGCGCGTCATGTTGTCGGGCCTGTGACGGGATACCGCTCTCATTGCCGCGTCGCCTCCCTTTCTTACCAGATCCGTAACATCGTCGCCGCTTTCCGTGTCTATAACGCCCATATCGAACTTTTGGACCAAGTGCCGAAGGTGCAGCATGTTTTTCGAAGCCGTAGACAGAGAACCCATATAGCCGAACAGCCGTTTTTTCTTCGTCTTCTCGAAGTCGTCATGGCGACCTGGAGATGCAATCGCACTCGACTGATAGCCGACGCGAGACGCTACTGCTAGACGGGGATCCCAATGGTGTCGGATCACGACGCACGGCTTTCGAAACCCATACTTTTTGGTGAGTTCTCGACGCACCGTCTCATTGGGACACACGATGGCGTCCACGGCTTCTATCGTTCGGCGGATATCCTCGGGCCTGTCGTGCAGCTCGCAATATTTGTCGACCAAGTCGAGCACTATCACGTTATTGCGACTTCTGAGGACCGGCGCGTGATGGGCGCTCACCCTACCGACGAAAAAGATGACCGCGTCCCGCACGTCTCTCAGACTGGGATCGTTTGGGTTCGAATGATTTCCTCGCCCCTTTTGGATTTCAATCACGTCGGCACGCACGAAGCAGCGTCGCAGCGCTTCGCACACCTGGTTCCCTCGAAGGTAGTTAGATCCGTGCTGCGGGAACTGCGTAAGAAACACGACTCTGCGTTTGACGCGAACGTGTTGGCCGCCGTAAGGGCGGCAAAAATAATAATTCAGGAGCGAAAAGTATTTGTATTCCGCGTCTTTATTAACGATTGCCGTAGTCCTAGAAAAAGGAAACCGAGCGTCGCGGAGAGGTAAAACATTGACGCCATATTGTCTACGAAGATCGTTGTTACCGTTTTCGATATCGTGAGATGTATCGCCACGGCAGCAACAGCAGCGCCACCACGCGTACACGAAACTGAGCTGGTCGCGCGTCCGCCACTTTGCTACTTCCACGAACCATGCCTCCATTATCGCTACGCACAAGGGAGAGTTGTGCCGACGAAACATGACGTTGTTCCACGTGAGCTTGAGTCCAGCGACCTCGCTGCCCACAAACGCGCCTTCCGATTTGTATGTGGAGATTTGCGCTTCGAACAATTCGACGTCCCGTATCTTTCCATCAAGGGGAGCGGCTCGATGCGCTTTCCGTACTGCTCCAAACTCGTCTGCCAAACGCACACGGTTCGGATGTTCGAAAGCCGCAACCGCATACGTTTGTAATCGAACCTTGTCATCATCATCCTCGCCCAAAGCCCTCCTCCAAAACGTATGTACGACGGGATTATTCAATCTCACGTTGTAGTCGAGGTAAAGGGACTGGTCGTAGCAGTCGAAGAAGCGATGCGTCAGTATTTTTAAAAAACGGCTCCATAAAAAAGCGCCATATGATCGATCACGATCGATGTCGGAGTCGAAAGGATTTTCCGCGAGAACGAAACGCCACGGAGAGCAGCATCGCATGCACTCTTCTCGGATCTTCTCTTCTCTTTCGCTGACGATGCTCCTGCTGTGGGTTTCCGGAGGAATCGAAAGAACGCATATGTAATCCGTCCCTTCGTCGTTCGTTGCGGATTTGGATACGTCGTCGCCGTTGACGAATACGTCGTAGCCGCCTATATTAACGGAGTATACGACGCGTCGGTTTCCGGTGATGGCTTGTATCTGCGAAATGTTCGCTCGCAAGCGCGAACAGCATCTGTTTACGGCATCGGTCGACATGGACATTTAACTCTATCAAGGGGGGCTAATTTTTTTCTGACAATGCCGGAACGAACGCGCCTTATTTGCTAAGGAAGATGCATGGCGAACAGGTTGAAAACTCCCGCTCGCGCTCCCTTGATCTGAAAGAAGTAAGCGGGAAGGCGCTCGAAAACGAACGGATGGATCGTGTAAAATGTTCGACCCTTTCCGAAGACGCATTCTTTCTCGTCGTCCGTTAAACCTCCACTACCGTAATAAGCGTCCCGATCGAACAGAGTGACCAACTTGGGCACGGCCGATACGGCGATCGTTGCCCTCTTTACGAAGAGCGCGTATTCCATCATCCAACGAGGCTCCGCCATCCACCAGTTGCAAAAAAAACACGAGGTCCATGCCCCCTGCCCTTGTTTTTTGGACTGCGTCTGGCGTCGTTCCTCGTCCTGAAGGCCCATGTTATCCGTGAGAGCGTCCCACGCCAAGTAAAAATTGAGTCCGTGCTGAAACACCGACCCTTCCAACGGAGACAAGCGCTTCTTGTTCTTGTAGTATTCGACACCGAAGAGTCCCAGCACGTCGACCCCTTTTGCTGTCGCGCTGTCCGCCATGAGCCTCCAATCGATGCGAAATTCGCGTTTTCCGAAACGAGCGAGCTTGTCTATAATGGAGTGCGTTACCACCGCTACGTAACAGTCGTCGGTGGAGTTTTGTCGGGGCCACCATTGTGGACGTACCGCATCGTCTTCGACGAGTTTTAAAAACGCTGCACTCTCCATGTAAGGCGACGTATGTACTCGCAACGGATATGCCGCTATATTGTCGTGTGGGTTTTCCCAGAGCGCACAAAGCGCACGGCTTTTGTGTTCCGTAGCTTCGTCGTGACAAATAACGTAAATTTGAACGGCTTTTCCATGGTTTGGTACCATCGATCAAATAGCGGCTTACTGTGTGCTTACACAATTGTCTCGAAACAACGTCCGCGCTAGCTCCGGACTAGCGTGCCTCGCGATGAACGCGTCTTCGTTGGGAAGGTGGCGTCGTCGCTTTTTGATCAAGGGACATCCAAGCGCGACGAGAAAATGCCACATACGGTACGACGGGTTGGACGCGCTCTTGGTCTCGTATCCGAACCGTCGAATCTCGTCGGCGACCGAAATGGATCCGGAACTCGAGTCCGCGGCTACATTCGTAACTGCACAGGCGGCAATCGATGACGACGTAATAACAGAAGCGGTGGCAAGCGATTCCGAAGAAAACATAGCCATCGGAACTACGTCGGCAACGCTCTTCATATACACGGAAAGTCCGATTTCGAACGCCGAGATCAACTGCTGTTTCGAACGTCCGACATAGAGTTGTAGGTCAGCGGCTTTTACAAAATCGAATAAAGCTCTCAACGCTTTGGATCCGTCGAACACCATAAAGTACGACTGTACGTGAAGAGCGGACTCTCTCGAAAGAGTAACTCCCCAGAATTCCGGGAGGTCGTCCTTTTTTTCCTGGGCCCATCGAAATACGGCATCCAACGGTCGGACGAGGAGGCAGCTGTCGTTGGCGAGGATGATACGTCGAATCCGAAAGTCACGACCGCTATCGGCAACCGTATCTTTGACTACGGGAACCAATAAGCGCCAATAGGAACCGAAGTCCAAGCACAAATTAGGGCCGCATACGACCAACACTTTTTTGCTCGGAAAACATTGTGGTTCGGTCTGCGCTATTCGCGCCAGCCGCATGTGCAGGGGCGATATCGGCTGTTGTACAACGGGAAACCTAGACCAAGAGATGGAAATAACGACGGCATCTACGTATGACGCCAGGTCATCGATGTAAGCTCGGACGTTTTGGGGGAGACGAAAGCACGGCGGCTGTGACATGAGGATGGGATCGACATCATTCGTCCGTGCTTCTTCACATACGACATCCGACGTCGCGAAGATGGCAACAGACGAAAACCGCGACAGACAAATTTCAAAATTCATATTATCGTCTCGTGTGCCGCTTACTAGACACACGAGACAAAAAAGAATATAGTATCAGCAATTCCTCATTCGAAGCGTACACATACACCGCCAAGAATGGACGATGGGAACGATGCATTTTTCTTGGTTGAAACGCGTACGGCCGTGTGTCGGGTGGCCGGGTCTTTCGGAAATATACTTGTGCAAATGAATTCTGTTACACCCGAACCATTTGCGTATAAGAGGCGTCCTTGCCTACCTCTCAGCATGTTTCTCCCGATTTTGGTTTCGACTTCAAGGAATACACCTTCCGTTCCGGCAACATACTGTCTGCTATTCGAACACCTATCGTCTTACTGAGACATCCGCCTCCTCGGATACGCGTCAGTTGTTTCGGACGCACTCCTGTAAAACACCGACTGATGTTCATCGCTGCATTGAAATCGCGGTTCACGAAGCGCTTGCTCTTGCTTGTGGTGGATTCGCACCAGAGCAAGCCCCTCACCGTCT